>Ga0066662_10001236_pt1 | contig 11593 bp, 12 predicted proteins | sample GraSoiAngelo_111_FD_133939 | JGI IMG/M metagenome (GOLD analysis project Ga0066662, IMG submission 133939) | Grasslands soil microbial communities from the Angelo Coastal Reserve, California, USA - 14_0903_12_40cm | ecosystem: Environmental > Terrestrial > Soil > Grasslands | place: USA... | reverse complement strand
GACCGGGTCGAGGTGCGCGGGCGCGACCTCACCGGCGACCTCATGGGCCGGCTCACCTTCACCGAGTACGTCCACCTGCTCATCACCGGCGACGAGCCGACCGACGACCAGCGGTTCTTCCTCGATCTCCTGCTGATCGCGATCGCCGAGCACGGGATGATGCCGACCAACATCGCCGCCCGGATGACGCTGGCGGCGGACCCAGGATCGCTCCAGGGCGCCGTCGCGGCTGGCATCCTCGGCGCCGGCCCGGTCATCCTCGGCACCGCCGAGGTGTGCGCGCAGGTGCTGAGCCAGGGCGTGGCGGCAGTCGAGGCGGGCGGCGACCCGACGGCCGTCGCGCGCGACATCGCCCGCGACACCCGGGAGGCCGGCCGCCGGCTTCCCGGCTTCGGGCATCCCGTCCATGCGCCGGTCGACCCTCGCGCCGAGCGGATCCTGGAGCTCGCGGACGAGCGGTCGGTCAGCGGCCCGCATGTGCGTCTGGCGCGCGAGCTGCGCGACGCGGCCGCCGAGACGTGGGGTCGCCCGCTGACGATGAACGTGTCGATGCCGATCGCCGCGGTGATGCTCGACCTCGGGTTCCCGGCGTCGATCGTCAAGGCGGTGCCGCTGCTCGCACGCACGGCCAGCCTGCTCGCGCACCTGGCGGAGGAGCAGCGCCGGCCGGTCGGGTTCATCATGTCGGCAGCGGCCGAGGAGGCGATCGAGTACCGGCCGCAGGCGACGTGACGATGCTCGGGCCAGAGGTCGAGGCGAGGCCGTGGCAGCAACAGCTCGAGCTCGACGATGCGGCGTACCGTGTGCAGCTCGGCTACCTGCTCGAGCGGTCGCCGTTCTACCGCGCGAAGCTGGCCGCCGCAGGGATCACCCGGGCTGACGAGGCGGGCGGCCTGGCCGGCATCGGGCGCCTGCCGCTGACCGAGAAGCAGGAGCTGCGGGCATCGGTCACGCCGGGCAACCCGATCGGCTCCCATCTCTGCGTCGACGCCGACGAGATCGTGCGCATCTACTCGACCAGCGGCACGACCGGGACGCCCAGCTACATCCCGCTGACCTCTGCCGACCTGGAGAACTGGGTCGCGGGGTCCGCGCGCAGCTATGCCGCCTCCGGTATCCGTGCCGGGCAGCGCATCGTGACGACCTACAACGCCGGGCCGTTCGTCGCCGGCGCTGCGCTCGCGTCCTTCGAACGGATCGGGCTGTGCCACGTCCCCGTCGGCACGGGCAACACCGACCGCCTGCTGCTGGCGATCCAGCTGCTGCGGCCCGAGGCCGCCGTGCTGACGCCGTCCTATGCGGCGTATCTGATCGAGGCGGCCGAGTCCCGGGGCATCGACCTGGTCGCCTCCAGCGTCGAGCGCGTCCTCGTGGCGGGCGAGCCCGGCGGCGGCGAGCCGGCGTTCCGCGAGCTGCTGGAGCGAGGCTGGGGCGCCCGCGTCATGGAGGCGATGGGCATCGGCGACATCGGCATCTCGCTGTGGGGCGAGTGCGAGCAGCAGGATGGCATGCACCTCGGCGCGCGCGGCTTCGTCCACCCGGAGCTGATCGATCCGGGCACGGCCGAGCCCATCCCGCTGGAGGACGGCGCCTCCGGGGAGCTCGTGCTCACCCACCTGCAACACCAGGCTGCGCCGCTGCTTCGGTTCCGCACGCGCGACCACGTCACGCTGCGGATGGACGACTGCCCGTGCGGGCGAACCGGGCCGCGCGTGCGGTGCATCGGCAGGACGGACGACATGCTGATCGTGCGCGGCGTGAACGTGTTTCCGTCGGCCGTCCGCGAGGTCGTGAGCAGCTTCGCGCCCGAGGTGAGCGGGCACATCATGGTGCGGCCGACATCCCCCGGCGTGAAGCAGGAGCCGCCGCTTCCCATCAGCGTGGAGCTTGCCGCCGGCCGTGAGGCCGACGACGGGCTCGCCGACCGGATTCGTGAAAGACTCCGCAACGTGCTGGTCGTGCAGACACGCATCGAGCTGGTGCCGCAGGGGAGCCTCGGGCGAAGCGAGTACAAGTCGAGGCTGGTGGAGCGGTGACGATCGAGAAGATCCAGAGCCAGGGCGTTCACCACATCACGCTGACCGGCGCCAACCGCCAGACGTCGATCGACTTCTGGGAGGGCGTGCTCGGGATGCCGTTCGTGTTCGAGCAGCCGAACCTGGATAACGACCAGGAGAGCCACCTCTACTTCGACCCGGGCGACGGCCGGTTGATCACGGTGTTCACGAACGAGGAGCGGGTGCCCGACCCGGCGCGGACGCCGACCGACCCGGGTTGCGTGCACCACCTCGCGTTCGCGCTGTCGCAGGCGACGTTCCGCCAGACGGTGGCGCGCCTGGAGGCGCGTGGCATTCGCCACAGCGGCGTGAAGGACCGCGGGTTCATGGACTCGATCTACTTCACGGATCCCCTGGGCCTGCTGATCGAGCTGGCGTCGTACCGCTTCGAGCCGCCCGCGGGGCTGACGCACACGGATGTCCTGTTCGAGGCGCACCTCCTGCGCGTCGAGCGGGGCGATCCCAACATCCTCGAGGTGCATCTGGCGGACGCGATCGAGATCCTCACCGAGCGGACGCGCCGCTCGCTCTCGGACGACCGCTCTGCGAAGAGCCCGTATTGACGAGACCGGAAGGGGTGGAAATGGCCGACATCACGCTCAACATCCTCAAGCCGAGCGTCAACAACCTGACCGTGCGGATCTTCGTCCGTGCGGCCGGGATCGACATCGAGGAGGTGGACGTCTGGGGGCAGACGATGACGCCCGAGTTCCTCGCCAAGGATCCGGCGCACCTGACGCCGATGATGGAGGAGCAGGGGCTGCCGCGCGGGTCGCTGTGGGAGAGCTGCGCCATCATGGCCTACCTCTGCAACCGGCACGGCCTGGAGCAGTTCTATCCGTCCGACCCGGGCGAGCGGGCGATGAACGACAGCGCGATGTTCTATCTGATCGGCACGGTCTATCCGTTGCTCGCGCGGGCAACGTATCCGACGTTGTCGTTCCCGCAGTACGCCGGTGAGGTGGGGCCGTCGGAGGCCGACGACGCGCTGAAGGCGAAGGCGCGGCAGGATGCGGCCGATGCGCTGGCGGAGCCGATCGACGCCTACCGCGCGTTCTTCCTCAACGGCAGGCGGTTCATCGGCGGCGACCATCCGAGCATCGCCGACATCCGGTTCGCGGCCTCGCTCGAGTTCCTGCGGGCGATCGACTACCCGTTCCCGCAGTGGGCCGAGGACTACATGAGCGCGATGGAGGAGACGCTCGGCGACGCCTACACCGAGCCGGCCGCCGACGTCCGCGGGTACATCGAGTACGTGCGCTCCCAGGCCGCAACGGCCTGAGCGCAGCGCTTATCCACATAGGGTGCGCTGCCGATAGGAGGGCATGCGCACCGGCGCCATCATCTGCTGCCTGCTGGCGCTCGCTGCCGTGGGCGCGGGCTGCGGCGGGACGGCGACGGCCGATTCGGTAGTGATCACGCACGTCGACATCAGCAAGCGCGCCAGCGATCTCGTGCTGGACGCGGGGGACATCGGCGGGGTCTACGTTGTCGTCGACGGCGACACCGGGGTGGATCACCTGAGCGACGTGACTCGCCGCGATCCGGCCAAGATCAAGGCCCTCGAGCGGCGGGAGTGGCAGTCCGGCTACCACGCGCTGTACGCGTCGCCGAACAGCGACGGCGTTCTCACGGACGCGTCGGTGTTTCGCAGCGAGGATGCCGCGGTCACGGTCAGCGCCGCATGGGCCCGGGAGATGGCTCGGCGGTACCACGGCGTTCGGGTGGCGGCATCCGACCCGAACCTCCAGCACGTCACGCTGCTGCGAGTGCGGATCCCATCGCAGTCGGGGCCCAAGACCGGCTACTGGATCCAGTGGGTTCACAGCCGGGTGATCGCTCAGATCCTCGCCTTCGGGGCGAGCGGCACGGTTGAGGGCGTCTCGCAGCTGGCGCAGGCGCAGGACGGCCGCATCACGAACTCCGAGTAGGTACCCCCAACGGGATTCGAACCCGTGTTGCCGCCTTGAAAGGGCGGAGGCCTAGGCCACTAGCCGATGGGGGCGCGGGCACGCAGGATACGTGAGCCGGGATCAGGCGGCGCCCGCGGGCAGCGCCTGCAGCCGCGAGAGGGTCACCTGCAGCTCCGCCCAGGCCGTCTCCTCGGTCTCGGCGTACGTTTCGGGCGTGGCCGAGCGCACGGCCTCGAGGTACCGCCGCCACGCCGTTTCGCGCGTGATCGGGAAGTAGTGGAGCATGGCGTGGTGGTCGCGTGTCATCGGTGTGGTGTGCCTCATCATCAATACGGCGCCGGACGTCGAATGGTTCCCGGCTCGGTGCCACTCCCTACAATCGCCCCTGGGGCCGTTAGCTCAGCTGGTAGAGCAGGGGACTTTTAATCCCAAGGTCGCAGGTTCGATCCCTGCACGGCCCATCGCCAAGCGCTTCGGGCTGGTCGTCTCCTGGGTGCTCGAGCGGTTCTCCTTCAGCCGCCGGGCAACTGCCGGCTCAGGCGTCGCTGCCTGAGGTAGTCGTCGAACTTGCGCCTGTCGCCTCAGGTACCGCTCCATCTCGAGGTACCCGAACTCCAGCCATTCCGCCATCCATCGCTCGTCGACGGCGATTGCGTCTGCGTGTGTGTCGTCGCTGTTCATGGCGGGCCTCCAGTCTGTTCGTCGTCCCTGCCGCCCGGAACGAACGGCTGGGCGCACGGTGGCGCGCCCGCCTGCCACTGTGCTGCCATCCCGATTCGGGTCGCTGCCCCGTCAGGCGGAGGTCAGATCCCGTCGCCTGAACGCGGCGAACCCCAGGGCCAGCGACGCCAGGCCGATCAGCGCCATGATCGTCGCGTCGTGCACCGGGTATGCGCGGATAGGCACCAGGCCGAGGTGGTGGAACGGCGACACCGTCCGCAGCCAGCTCGGCGCATTGACCACCGCCGCGACCAGGTCCCACACGAACGCGAGCGCCACGAGCCCGTATGCCAGCCCTGTCGAGGCCCGCGGAACGACGCCGAACAGCACCGTCGCCAGCCCCAGGAAGAGCAGGCCGGCGGGCAGGGTGTTGGCCCCCGCTTCGAGCATCCCGCCCAGCCCCACATGGATGTTGTTCAGCCGTGCCCCGGCCCAGCAGCCGAGCGCGGCCGCAAGCGCGATGCCCATGGCGCCGGCCGCCGCCACCGCCAGCCGCTCGGCCAGCCACCGCAGGCGGAACAGCGGTAGGGCCAGCAGCGTCTCGGCGCGCTGGTCGCCCTCCTCGTGCCTGGCCGCCGCCACCTGCGTGCAGGCGAAGATGCACACCGCCAGCGTGAAGAAGGAGAAGTAGAACGCCAGGAATCCGGCCGGCCGGATGATGTCGCCGGCGCCCAGGCGCACCAGCTGGCGCCGGACGTCGGGCGAGAGCGCCCCGGCGATGCTGCCCGAGAGCGAGCCCACCACCACGGCGAAGGCGCCCGTCCCGATCAGCCACGTGGTGAGCGACGTCCGCTCGTCCCGCACGGCGGCCGTCGCCGTCGATCGTAGGAGCCCGGTGTGGGGGGACGCCGTGTCCCGTCCGCTCACGATCCCCGTCCCCACATCGCGCCGTGCGGCCAGCAGCCCGGCGCTCGCGGCCAACGCCGCGGTGAGCACCAGCCCGGGGATCAGCGCGGCAGGGCGGACCGCCGTCAGCGGCCGCAGCTCCTCCGCCCAGCCGAGCGGCGTCGTCCACCGCACCCAGCCGTAGCCGGAGGTGGTGTCGGCGATCACGCGGAGTGCGAAGGCCAGGCCCAGCGCCAGCGAGGCCAGGCTCGACGCGGACCTGCGGCTGCTGCCGATCTGCGAGGCGATCGCTCCGACTCCGGCGAACGCCGCTGCGGTCACGGCCAGATCCGCGCCCATCCAGGCCGCCCCGCTCACGCTGATCGACGCGGCCGCCACAGCGACGGCCGTGACCACCGCGAGGACGGCGACCTCGATCCCCACGCCGGCCATGGCCGCCCCGTAGCCGCCTGCCCGCGTCAGCCCGCCGGTCAGGACGACCTCCAGGCGGCCGGCGTCCTCCTCCGACCGAAGCGCCCGCACCGAGGCGACGACTCCGAACACCCCGGCCACCAGCGCGAGGAAGCCGCCGACGCGCCATTCCACGTACCCGGCGGTGGTGAGCAGCGAGTGCGGCTCGCCGTAGAAGAGCCGCAGGCTGCTGGTCGTGGCGAAGCTCTCCTGCAGCCCGCGGCGGTCGGCCAGCGTCGGGTAGGTGCTGCGGTAGCCGACGATGTTCGCGACGGCGTAGAGCGCGAAGCCAACGGCGAACGAGATGGTCACCGTGCGCCCCTGGCCTAGCGTCCGCCGGGTGAATGCGCGACCGGGGCTCACGGGCCGGCGCCGCTGTAGTGGTGCAGGAAGATCTCCTCGAGCGACGGTTCCCGCGACTCCAGCGCGGTCACGTCCTGGTCGCCCAGCCAGCGCAGCAGCGGCGCGACGGGCCCGCTCAGCTCGAACCGCAGCGCGTGGTCGCCCGCGCGCTCGGTGTGCAGGCCTTCCAGCCTCGGCGGATCGGGCGTCGGGCCGGCGAACGTGGCCTCGATCGTCCGGCTGGCCAGGTGGCGCAGCTCGTCGAGGCTGCCCTCGTCCACGAGCCTGCCGTCCCGCAGGATGCCGATCCGGTCGCAAAGCGCCTCCACCTCGCTGAGGATGTGGCTCGAGAGAAACACCGTCTGCCCGCGGCCGCGCGCCTCCGCGACGGTCTCGCGGAACACCACCTCCATCAGCGGGTCAAGGCCGCTCGTCGGTTCGTCCAGGACGAGCAGGGCGGGCCGCGCCGAGAAGGCGGCGACCACCTGGATCTTCTGCCGGTTGCCCTTCGAGAGCGCTCGCACCTTCTTGGACGGCTCCAGGCGGAATCGCTCGATCAGCTCGCGCTCGTACTCCGCGTCGCGGGCGCCGCGGAGGTTGCCCAGAAAGACAAGCGTCTCCTCGACCGTCAACCCCGGCCAGAGCGCAGGCTCGCCCGCCACGTACGCCAGGTGGCGGTGCGCCGCGACGGGATCGCTCCAGGCGTCGATCCCGAACACGTCGATGCTGCCCGCCGTCGGCCGGTGCAGGCCGAGCATCAACCGGATCGTGGTCGTCTTGCCGGCCCCATTCGGCCCCAGGAAGCCGTACACCTCGCCCGCGCGGACGCTGAGGGTCAGATCCTCGAGCGCGGTCGTCGCGCCGTACCGTTTTGTGAGGCCCTGGGCAGCGACCGCGGGTCCGGTCTCCATGCGGCGCAGTTGGCGACGTGCGGCGCGACTCCTGCCGGGAAGGAGACATAGGCTGTGGCCCGTGAGCGACGCGTTCCCCACCGGGCCAGGCGTGTGGCTGCGCTGCCAGCTGCACTGCCACACCACCAACTCGGACGGTGACGCCTCCCCGGGCGAGCTGCTCGACGGCTATGCGGAGCTCGGGTTCGATGCGGTGGCCATCACCGATCACTGGCACGTCACGCGCCACGAATCGGCGCGGCTGGTCACCATCCCCGGCAGCGAGCTCTCGAGCCGCTCCGCCTCGCCGACCGGGGAGGCCGAGGCGCTGGCGATCGGGGTCGACCGGCTGCCGGATCCGCGGGAGGCGTTCGAGAGCCTGGACGCGATGGTGCGCTGGATCGCCGGACACGGCGGCTTCCCGGTGGTCTGCCATCCCTACTGGAGCGGCATGGAGCCGGCCGAGATCGCCGGCGCCGCGCCGGTGGCCGCGATCGAGGTCTGGAACGGCAGCTCCCAGCTGCTGCAGGGCAACGGGCTTGCCACGGTGCACTGGGATGCGGTGAGCCACGCCGGTCGGCTCGCTGCCGGTATCGCGACCGACGACTGCCATACGCCGCCCGCCGACAGCGGGCTGGGGTGGACATGGGTGCTGGCCGCGGAGCGCACGCCGGCGGCCGTGGTCGCGGCGCTGCGCGCGGGACGGTGCTACGGATCGAACGGCCCGCGGATCCTGGGGATCGATGTCGAGGACGACGCGGTGCGCGTCCGCTGCTCGCCGGCCCGCACGGTGTGGCTTCGGTCGGGCCCGTGGGACGGCTGCGCCGCACACGCGGACGGCCGCGGTGACTGGCGCGGAGCCGCCGTGGCGGTGGATGACGCAGGCCTGCTGACCGAGGCGCGGCTCGCATACCCGGAGTACTGGCGCTGGGCGCGCGTCGAGGTGGAGGATGCGGACGGCCGGTGCGCCTGGGCGCCGCCGTTTCGGCTCCCAGGCGAGGAACCGGGCCTGCCCGGCGCGTGAGCCGCAGCGCCCTGTGCGTTGCATCTGCTTTTTCAATGCACCTCATGCTTGAGCTTTGCGAAGCCATCGATCACAATCGGCCGCGATGGACGCGCGTGAAGCGACGAGGGCCGTGTGCGAGGCGTGGGAGCGCGGCGATGCCGAGGGCGTGGCGGCGTTGTTCGCCCCGGATGGCCGCTACGAGGACCCGCTGTTTCCCGACGCTCTGGTCGGCCCGGACGCCATCCGAGACGGCGTGGCCCCGGCCATGGCCGAGATCCGCAACCTTCGGATCCCCATCACGCACCTCGTCCGCGAGGGAGACGTGGCGATCTGCGAGGCCGGCTTCCTGTCGGAGCTGGCAAGCGGTGAGGGCCGCTTCGACTTTCAGTTCGCCATGGTCATCGAGGTACGGGGCGGGCAGATCACACGCCTCTGTGAGTTCTTCGACACCCGTCCCCTGATGCCGTGACAGCCGGGTCGCCGACGCGGGCCATGCAGCCGCTCCACTACACCGTCCGCCGGTCTCCGTACTTCTCGCGCACCGTGGAGCTGGGCGCGATCGAGTTCATGGTCTACAACCACACCTACATGCCGCTGGACTACGGCCGCGATCCGCGCACGGACTACGAGGCGATGGTCGACCGAGTGACGCTGTGGGACGTCGGCGCCGAGCGTCAATGTGAGCTCCGAGGGCCTGACGCCGTGCGGTTCGCCGACTACCTGAGCCCGCGCCGCCTGGACGACCTGCTGGTGGGAAGCTGCCGCTTCACGCCCGTATGCGACGAGCAGGGGGAGATCATGGCCGACTGCGTCGTGCTGCGGCCGTGGGAGGACGTGGTCTGGTTCTCGCACGGCGACGTCGACCTCGAGCTGTGGGCGTTCGGCCTTGCCCGGGCCGGTGGGTTCGACGTGCACGTCAACGAGGCCGATGTGCCGCCGATGCAGTTGCAGGGCCCGCGGGCGCTCGACGTGCTCGACCCGCTCACCGGTGCAGATCTCGCCGGCCTTCCCCGGTTCCGGTGTGTCGAGACGACCGTCGCCGGCGTACCGGCGGTGATCTCCTCCACCGGCTGGAGCAAGGAGCCGGGATTCGAGATCTACCCGCTCGGCAGCGCCCGCGCTGCGGAGATCTGGGAGGCGGTTGCCGCCGCCGGTGAGCGTCACGGCCTGCTCGTGACCGGGCCGAACGTCGTGCGCGCCGTGGAGCAGGGGATCACGGACACCCAGTACCGCATGAACTCGGCGATGAACCCGTTCGAAGCGGGCATCGGGGAGATGCTCGACCTCGACAGGGAGTCATTCATCGGCCGTGACGCGCTGCGGCGCATTCGAGCAGCCGGCGCGACCCGCGAGACCATCGGGCTGGCCGGCGCGCCGGGCGACGATTCGATGCCCTGGCTCACCGATTTCTGGCCGCTCGAGCTTCCCGATGGAACCCGGGCCGGCGTGGTGCGCTGGGCGGTCTACTCCTTCGCGCTCGAGCGGCCGATCGCGATCGCACTGGTCGACACACCTGCCGCCGGTGCGTCAGAGTACGTCGCGCAGTCGCCCGAGGGCCCGATTTCCATGACCCGGCACCCGCTTCCGTTCGTCGAAGGGACAGCAACGTGAACGACCTCGACCAGGATCACATCCGCATCGCGCTATCGCGCCGCCAGCTGCTTCGCCGCGGGGCGCAGCTCGGGGCCGGGCTTCCCGCCGCCGCGTGGCTGCTGGCCGCCTGCGGCGGCTCGTCCGGCTCGGGCTCGTCGGCCGCCGCCACGGGTGGCGGGCCGCCGCCGCCGTCCGCGGTGAAGGGCACCGCCGTCCTCCAGAACTACTCCGGATGGATGGGCAAGCACAACATCGCCGACTTCGAGGCGAAGTATCCGGGAGCCAGCATCAAGCAGGTGTCCACGGGGTCGATCTCGAGCTCGGCGACCGCGCAGGTGCTGAAGAACAACCCCGGCGCATTCGACTTTGCGCTCGGGGATGTGGCGTTCGTCGGACAGGCGCTCGCCGCCGGGATCATCCAGGATGCGGACTTCAGCGCCATCCCGAACATCAAGAACGTCGACGAGAAGTTCCGCAAGGCGTTCTCCCACAGCGTCCCGTCCGACTACGGAAAGGTCGGGATCGGGTATCGCAAGGACATGGTGTCCGAGCCGATCACGTCATGGGCCGACGTGTGGAACCTCGCGCCCAAGTACTCGGGGAAGATCGTCTTCCTGGACTACGACCGCGACTGCCTGGGCTCCGCGCTCCGGTACAAGGGCTTCTCCGGGAACACCACCGACCCCGATCAGATCAACGCCGGCAAGCAGGCGCTGATCGACATCAAACCGCACCTGCTTGCCATCAAGGCATACGACGTCGCCACCACGATGGTCAAGGGTGACGCCGCGATCGTGATGGACTGGGACTACGACGTGGCACTCGGCCAGGGCCAGGACTCGAACATCGAGTGGGTGCTCCCCGAGGAGGGCGCGATGGCATACCTCGAGGGCTGGAACATCATCAAGGACACCAAGCACCTCGACGTCGTGAACGCGTTCCTGAACTTCTTCCTGGAGCCCAAGCAGTACGCCGACTTCGTCAACACCACCGGCACCGCATACGTGATGCAGGCTGCGACCCCGTACATCGACAAGTCGATCTCCTCGAACAAGGCGCTGATCGTCGATCCGGCCACGCTCGCCAAGGTCGAGATCGAGAACTTCCTGGGCGAGGCGACCGCTCTCTACACCCAGGCGTGGGACGAGTTCAAGTCGGCCTGAGGCCATGGTGAGCCGCGACCGCCTGCTCCGCGGTGCGCTGGCGCTGCCCACGGCCGCCTACGTCGTGGCGTTCTTCGTCGTGCCGCTGATCGTGATCGTCGTCTACTCGTTTGCGCGGGTCAGCCTGGTCACCTTCAACATCTCGTTCGACTGGAACCTCGACAACTACCGCCGGATCCACGATCCGCTGTACTTCGACACGCTCGTCCGTTCGGTGATGTTGTCTGTTGGAGCAACGATCGGATGCCTGCTGCTCGGGTTCCCGCTCGCGTACTTCATCAGCCGCCAGCCTCGCGTCTGGCAGCGGGTGCTCCTGGTGTTCGTGATCGTGCCGTTCTGGACGTCCTTCATCGTTCGCACCTACGCGACGGTGAACCTGCTGGAGGAGCACGGCCCCTTGGCGGACCTGCTGCGTGCGCTGCACGTGATCAGTGGGCCGCTCACGATCCTGTACACGCCGCGGGCGGTCGCGATCGGGATCATCTACTCGTACCTGCCGCTTATGGTGCTGCCGATCTTCGTATCCCAGGAGCTGATCTATGTCGATATGCTGGTAGCAGTCGTCTACATAGTCGCAGGCCCGCTGCAGGTGATCGCACGGGTCTTTCTGCTG
>Ga0066662_10001234_pt1 | contig 11602 bp, 11 predicted proteins | sample GraSoiAngelo_111_FD_133939 | JGI IMG/M metagenome (GOLD analysis project Ga0066662, IMG submission 133939) | Grasslands soil microbial communities from the Angelo Coastal Reserve, California, USA - 14_0903_12_40cm | ecosystem: Environmental > Terrestrial > Soil > Grasslands | place: USA... | reverse complement strand
TGCAGAAATGGGATTAACAGGGACTTTGCCGTGGGAACAAGGCCGGACAGACGAATGCGCCCCGCAGGAGGTGTTGAGCCCCCCCTACGCTGCTTGAGATATGCGGCCGCCTGCTGGAACCCTTGAGTTTTTTCCACGTCCGCCAGGACTTCGCGGACGAACGGAAGGATCACCCCTCTATTCTAACAAGATTCCCGTCTCGCCCTCTGTAATCCCTGTCGGACACAATAATCCGGGATTCGGGTGATCGGAACCGGCCCAAGATTTCACCATGGCGTAGCGGAGCCACAACCAAAGGCTTTTACCACAGCGCGGCAGAGCCGCAACGAAAATAAAGGCGTTCCAGAATCCGTATGATGTTGTTCGCGAAAACGCATCGACACGGAGAGGAACGCCATGATCAGCTTATCGAGAAATTCGCCACTCATATCAAGCGGGCCCAGGCGATAAAGGCATTGCTATGCTCGATGCCGGAAGGCTCAATGACCTGGCTGACTATCTTGTGGGCGGTGTGGAGGTGCTGGTGCGGATTTTGCTTGTATGGCGGCCAATACTCCGCATCTGGTTTTCGATGAAATCCAGCGCCGTTCATCGATTCCTCTTCTCAGCATCGTCCGTGCTGCTTCTGATCATGCAAAAACGCTCGGCCTGAAAAACTCGGCTTGTTTGGCACCGGATTTACGATGCGTGCCAATTTCTATCCGGAGGAGTTCCAGCGAGCGGGCATTGATCTGGTCCGGCCAGAAGAATCAGAACAGCAATTCATTCACGGCAAGTACATCAATGAGCTGCTGAAGAATAAGTTCCTTTCCGACACCAGGACGGACCTACTGCGCATCGCTCACCGCATGAACGACGAAGACGGTATTGAAGCTGTGGTGCTTGCCGGCACGGAACTCCCTCTGCTGCTGCTCGACTCCGGCGACACTGACATTCAATTTCTCGATACCACAGTGATTCACGTACAAGCCATCGTCGATGAGTTACTGAGGTGACTCAATGCACCCCATGCATTCTCAAAAGCATGTGCCACAACCACCGCCCGCCGCCCAGCACCAGCGCAGTAACCACCGCCAGAACCACGACCGTCCACATAGCTTTCTTATTCATATGCAAGTGCCTCCCGCACTGTGAGTTTTACTGCTGATCGTGCCGGCACAAGACTGGAAATGGCAGAAACTGCGACTGCGATGACCAGCCAGATCCACAGACCATTAAGCTGGAACAGGAAGTCCAGCTTACTCCTGAACATGAGCGAGATCAGGAAATTGCCAAAGAAGCGGCTCAAAGGTCCGGCGATCAAGGCGGCAGCAAGCCAACTGATCAAGCCGATAACCACTCCCTCCGTCACCACGATGCCCATCACAACAGCCGGGGAGGCGCCAATCGCGCGCAGCACTCCCATCTCCCTTCGTCGTTCAGTTACATTGAGGCTCATGGTGGTGGCCAGACCCAGCCCACCGACTACTGCAATCATGCCCGAGATAACCAGCAGGAAGATGAAGATCATCACGTAGTGCTGATCATAAGGAGCCCGCCAGTCAGCTTTGCTGAGGCCGCTGACTGCACGTATTCCTTCCTGCTTCAGGTTGTCGTCCAACGCCACTTTGACTGCATAGATGGAAGCGGCGTCCGTCTTGTCTAGCTTGAGGGCTACGCTGTTTCTCATATTCAAGGACTGCTCGCGAATATACCCGGTGGGAAACAGAAACGGCTCACGCGCAATACCCACCACATGCCAGGCGGTCGGCTCCTGATCAAAGCGCAACGCGATGGTGTCACCCACTTTGATCTGCGAATGCTCGGCCAGCGCATTGTTGATTACCATCGCATCTGTATCCTGCGGCAGCAATCCTCTGCCCTGTGCAATCTGCAGGGTGATCATTTTGGGATTTGCAGGCAGAGCCATCATAGGGAAATGGAAGCCATCCAGCGAGCCTCCATATTTACCCGAATGTGCACTGGCAATCGCAGCTCCTGACGATAGCCAGCTCTCCATACCGACGATGCCCGAGGTTCTTCCTACGGCGCGTTCTATCTTCTCTTTGGGATACTGATCTCCCAATGACACCAGCAGGTCATAGTTACGCGAAGCAATGGTGTGATCGAGAGTGCTCATCATCGAACTGCGTATGTTGAGTGCAGCCATAAAGAACACGCCGCTCGCCGTTAATGTCAGCAGCGTCAGCGCCAGCCGGGTGCGTCGGCGAAAGCTGTTGCGAACTGCCATCACAAATGGACGAAAAGATCCCCCGGCGTGTGCCATCGCGCGGTCCAGAACGCCGGTTCCGAATGTCCGTTGCGCAACTCCAAATTCCGCCAGGGCCTCGCGCACGGAAATAGCGGTCCCTCTCCAGATGGGCCACGCCGCAGCCAGCAGAGGCGCCATAATGCCCACGACAAATACCAGGGTGTAAACCCACAGCGGAACGGCGAAACTGGTGATATCGAAATTCAGGAATTGGGCAAAAGCTCTGCCCAGGACGCGGCCTGCCAATATTCCCAGGGGAATAGCGATGGCCGTAGCGCCAATCCCCAGAAGCAGCGCCTGGCCAAAATAAATCCGTGCGATCTGGCTGCGCGTGCCGCCAATTGTTTTCATCACGCCAATCTGGCGAACTTGCGAAGCCATAATGGCCATGAGCAGGTTCACCACCAGCACTGCGCTCATTCCCAGCACGAAAAGACCGAAGCTCGACATGGCCAGCAGCAGCACGCCCATCAGATCGTGGTGCGGATGCTTCCCCGGTTGGGGAATATCGACATCATGAACAGGATGGCCGCGCGCTTCCAGCAGCTTCTTGACGTCTGCGGCAACGTTGCGGATATGTTCTTCGTTGAACCGGTCTTGAGCAACCAGGATCTGCAACCGGTCGAGATAGGGTTGTTCTCCCAGTTGCGTCAGAGTTTCCCGCGTAATGTAGCCGTAGACGCTGGTTTCCATGCGCGCCTGTGGTTGCCCCACATCATGCACCCGGCCGCTCACCCGCAGCGGCTGCTCTTTTCCACCCAGCTTGATGGTCACCGTGTCGCCGATTCTCGCTCGCGCGACCCGAAATGCGTCTCGTTCAATCAGCACTTCGCCCTTCGCTGGAGGCCATGCTCCCTTGTCAGGCACAACTTTGTTGAGACGCACGTTCTCATAGTCATTGAGCACAAACAGGACGAGCCTGCGCCATTGCACCGGCCCGGTTTTGATCGAGGCAAACACGGCTCTGCGGGGTTCGGCATCGCTGACATTCCCATCGGAAAGAACGGCAGCGACCATCGCATCGTCGATCGCGTCTGTGTGTAAAACGGCAGAGGCCGGATTGGTGGCCAGGTACCCCTTGTCCAGTTCGCGCGTGAGTACTGCGTAGGCAGAAAGAACCGCGGCGAATCCTGTAATTCCAATGGCAATGGCCGCGATTACCAGGAGCGTGCGCGCACTCTCCTGCTGAAAATCACGAATCGTTTTTCGCCAGGGCGTTGTCATTGGTTTGCTTTCCCCGGTTGATCGACTGGCAGAGTTGCATATCTCATTCGCATAGCTCACCTCTGCCTGAAGGCCTGTGAGTCGCCAGCGACTCGCTAGACGCTGATACGGTGCGATTGTCGCCAGCGACAATCGCGCCATCTGCCACTTCGATCCTCCGGTCAACCACGCCAGCAATCTCGCGTTCGTGGGTGGCGATCACCACCGTTGTTCCTGCATTTGCCATCTCCCGAAACAAGCCGAGAATAGCGGCGGAAGTGGCCGAATCCAGGTTCCCGGTGGGCTCGTCGGCCAGAACCACCGCCGGTCCATTGGCCAGCGCCCGCGCGATTGCAGCGCGTTGCTGTTCGCCTCCGGAGAGCGCTGACGGCAGCTTGTCTGCATGGGAAGCGATACTGACTCGCTGCAGAAGATCAAGTGCCCGCTTTCTGCGCTCTCTTACCGGAAATGTGCGGCAGAAATCCATGGGCAGCATCACGTTTTCAGCAATGGTCAGAGTCGGCAGCAATTGAAAGAACTGGAAGACGAATCCCACGCTGCGTCCCCGCCACGCAGCCAGTTGGCTTTGACCCAGTTCGTGGATCGCCGTGCCGCCTACCTCCACCCAACCGGAGGAAGGGCTGTCGATTCCTCCCACCATGTTCAGCAATGTTGATTTGCCGCTGCCGGATTTTCCAGCGATTGCCACGAACTCTCCTGCCCCGATTTCCAGGTCAATGTCGCGCAGCGCAGGATAATCTCCGGCGGGCGTATGGTAAGTTTTGCTCACGTGCCGCAGTCTGATCATGTTCACAGATTATGGCGTCCTGCCTGAATGGCCCCTGAATGTGCCGTTCAGGTAACGTTCAGCATGTTTCTTGTCTCCTGATGTGGTGTCTTAATGACAGAAGGGAGGCAGCATCATTTTAGATTAAAGTCTTTCATTCGATTGCCGTGTCCCTGGCTGCGTGGAAGAATCGTTGCGCGTGGAATGTGTAAAGCTATCAGCAGTTGCCACACTAACTCAGGAGTGAATTGTGCGAGTGCTCGTCGTAGAGGATGAAGTCTCCCTGGCAAAACAGCTTGTCACTGCATTGCGCCATGCTGGCTATGCCGTAGATCATGCCGCCGAAGGCGAACGCGCGGACCTGCTGGGGCACGATGAACACTACGATGCCGTCGTCCTGGATTTAGGCATTCCCAAAATGGATGGCTTGACCTTGCTGCGCCGTTGGCGCGAAGCGGGACAGAACATGCCGGTGCTGGTGCTGACAGCGCGTGGAAGCTGGCATGAAAAGGTTCTTGGCATTGATAGCGGCGCCGATGATTACATGGCCAAGCCATTTCGCATGGAAGAATTGCTGGCACGGCTGCGCGCTCTCATCCGGCGCTCCAGCGGACAGCTTAACCCAGAACTGCGCTGCGGTCCTCTTGTTCTTGATACCCGCGCTGGTAAAGTGACCCTGGACCGCGAGGAAGTAAGACTGACCAGTCACGAATTTCGCGTGCTTTCGTATCTCATGCACCACAAGGAACGTATCGTTTCCCAAGGCGAACTTACCGAGCATATCTACTCCCAGGACTTTGACCGCGATTCCAATACCGTTGAAGTATTTATTGCCCGCTTGCGCCGGAAGCTGGGCTCTTCCTTCATTGAGACAGTGCGCGGCCTTGGCTACCGCATGAAGGCCGGCTCATGAAGTGGCTGCACTCTTTCCGCTGGCGCATCCTCTTCGGCGCTTTTCTCTGGACGGTTGGGCTGGTCCCGCTGGTGCATGTGTCGTTTATTGTGTTGCACCATCTATACCGTGGACGCATTGGCGCTTTTACGCCGGCTTTTGTCATCTCGTTTTTCTTCATGCTGGTGGGAATCCTGCTGATACGGTCCGCCTTCCTGCCCTTTGGCCGGTTACGCAAACAGTTATCGGGTCTCAGTGATGGTTCCCTTCGCAGGATCGAAGGAACCTATCCCACAGAAGTACAGCCGTTGGTCACCGATCTGAATTCCTTGCTGGAACACCGTGAGCGGGTCGTCCGCAGGGCACTCGCGAAAGCCGGTGATCTCGCGCACGGATTGAAAAATCCGCTGGCGGTGCTCGCCCAGGAAGCCGACTGCGCCGATGCCGCAGGCCAGCACGAAATGGGGGCCAGCATCGGTGTGCAGGTGGAGCGAATGCGCCGGCAGATCGAGTATCATCTGGCCCACGCCCGTGCCGCAACTTCCGGCGACGTGCCCGGTGCGCGCTGCCCTGTTTTACCAGCGGTTGAAGGACTCACCCGTACCTTGCTCAGAATCTACGCCGATCGTGGTCTTTCCATTCAGGTGGAGGTTTCATCTGCACATTTCATTCGTGGCCAGCAGGAAGATCTGGAAGAAATGCTGGGCAATCTCCTGGACAATGCCTGCAAATGGGCGAAGTCGCGTATCAAAATTCAGTCTGTACAGGAAGATGGCGCCATTGTGCTGACCGTGGATGATGATGGACCGGGCATTGTACCCGCTATGCGCGATGTAGTGCTCCAGCGCGGTGTGCGCGCTGACGAAGCCGCACCCGGCTCGGGCCTTGGACTGGCAATCGTCCGCGACCTCGCCGAACTTTATAAAGGAACCATCGTGTTGGAAAATTCGCCAATGGGCGGCCTGCGCGTGCGGCTCCTTCTACCGGCCTGAAAGCTGTGCGCCGACTAAGGCAATCATTGAGAGTGCAGCGGCCCCGCGATAGAAGAAAATCTCTATGGAGCGCAGCCGCCCTGGGCTGCGATGAAACATTAATGATGAAGCGACTCATTTTCTTGTTCTTGCTGGCAGCGCTGGCCGCCAATATCTCACTCGGCCAGAGCGCCGTTCAGTCTGCGGATGAAACCTTCCGCATCAAGCCGCTGCGGCCCGTCGAGCAATTGCGGAAAGAAGCCTTGGCCACGCAGCCTCCGCATGAGACCGGTGAATTCCGCCAGCCGGAGCTGGTGGAACTCATCAGGCTTGATCCCACCGTCAAGCCCGACATCCGTTATGCCACGATTAACAACTTCCTGAGCACGCCCATGTACTCGCAGGCGCGGGCATTCCTTCAGCGTCCGGCGGCAGAAGCCCTGGTCCGCGCCCATCACGCTCTTAAGGCCCAGGGATACGGATTGCTGATTCACGACGCTTACCGTCCCTGGTATGTAACCAAAATGTTCTGGGACGCCACTCCCCATGACAAGAAGATTTTCGTGGCGAAGCCCTGGGAAGGCTCGCGGCACAATCGCGGCTGCGCCGTCGATCTTACTCTTTATGATCTCAAGACCGGCCTGCCGGTGAAGATGCCCAGCGGCTATGACGAGATGAGCGAACGCTCCTATGCGGACTCTCCTGCAGGCACGCCCGAAGAGCGCCAGCGCCGCGCCATCCTGCGGCACGCCATGGAAGGCGAAGGCTTCGCGGTCTATCCGCAGGAGTGGTGGCACTTCGATTACAAGGATTGGAATAAGTATCCAGTCATGAATGTGAGGTTTGAAGAGATCAGCCACTAGCCGGTGGCCTTTAACACTAAGGGGCCTCTTCGCTTAACACTTTCTCCTTAATCCTTCCGCCGAATCTTGCTCCTGCGTGTTTGTAAAGGAATGTAAGCAGGGCGCGACAAAGTTGACTAAGGTCTGGCACGTTCTTCAGCCAAAATTGGATGGCTCTCTCTGGGAAAAGGCTCCCAATCGAACTAAGGGTTCTCTTCCTTTCGGGAAGAAATACTTAGTCAATTTGGGTAATTCTCCTGATGTATCCAGAGTAGATGATCCTCTACTCTCCTCCTCGCTGTAGCCCCACCTTAATCCTGAGGAGGAATAGATTGGTGAGAAATGTATTTCAGTTAGCGATCGCGACTTTGATGCTGGCCGCATCTTCATTTGCTGGAATCACGGTTAGTTCGCCTGCGCCGGGGGCTGTATCCGGTTCGCCAGTCCACTTCGTCGCCTCCGCATCATCCACTGCCCCTATCACTGCCATGCGGATTTATGTAGATGGCGTGAGCGCCTTCACAAATTCCGCGAATGCCCTTGACACCTTTGTTCCCATGACTGTAGGAACCCACAATGTCGTGGTGCAGGCCTGGGATTCCACGGGAGCCGTCTTTAAGTCCCCGGGAACCATCTCCGTGACCGCCGCAGCCGCAGGCGTGACCGTCTCCGCTCCCGCCAATAACGCAACGGTCGGTTCGCCAATGCATGTAGTTGCCTCCGCCAATGCCACGAATCCCATTGCTGCCATGAGGATTTACCTGGATGGCGTGAGCGCTTTCACCGTGAATGCCGCCAGCCTGGATACTCAGTTAACGGCCGGCGCAGGCGTCCACTCGCTGATCGTTCAAGCCTGGGACATCACCGGTGCGGTCTACAAGCAGGCACTGACTGTTACCGTATCCTCGTCCTCTGCACCCCCGCCGGCAATTCCCTCCAATGCAACCGTCCAGACTCAAATTCAGACAAGGCCCAACTGGGGAAGCTGCACCGTCTGCGCGGGTATTGGCGCTATCGGACCGGTCGCGATCTACTCCATGCAGCAGAACCAGCTTTCACCTTCGTTGAGCGGCAAATCCACCAAGTTCAATATCAGCGGCCCTGCCTGGGCTGACGTGATCTGGTGGCAGGAATTGGGCGCTGCCGATACCGCGACTCATTTCGTGTATGACATCGATTTCTACCTGGAAGCTCCTCAGTATGCCTTCGCCCTGGAGTTCGATGTAAACCAGACTGTCAATTCCCGCCGCTTCGTCTTCGGAACGCAATGCGGCATCAATTACGATCACCAGTGGGATGTCTGGGATACTGCTGGCGGACACTGGAAACCTACAGGTGTGCCCTGTGCCGTTCCTGCGGCCTTCACGTGGCATCACATCACCTGGGAATTCTACCGCGACGCTTCGCTGATCCACTTCGTTGCGGTGACTGTGGATGGAGTAAAAAATTACGTCAATGCGGCTTATTCATCGAAAGCCTGGAGTAACTCTCCGGAACTAAATATGGCTTTCCAGATGGATGGCAACGGCGTGATGAATCCCTATTCCACCTGGCTCGATAACGTAAAGCTCACTTACTGGTAGAACTACAGGTGTGCTGCTTGAGAAGCTGCCCGCAGCAAGTGAGGTATCAGACGTATTAAGCAGCCGAAACCCTTCATAAACACTGCTCGGGAGCGGATTCCAGGTCCGCTCCCATTGCTTTTGGAACTAAGAGTTTGCCGTAATCCTCTGTTAGCACCTGCCTCCGGCTTTTTTCATTTTCATTACAAATCTTGTTGATCCAGAGTAGATGGCTCTCTAGTCTCCACATTCGCTGTAAGGTTTCCGCAAAGTCGCAAACCGTATTCTTCTCGGAGTTAAGTAAAAGATGATGAATAGACCCAACCGTTGGCTCGCGTGTGTCGCCGCAATGTTCCTCATGACTGCCGCTGCTTTTGCCGGCGTCACCGTCAGTTCCCCTGCCCCTGGATCAACTCCTGCCTCTCCCGTCCCCTTTGTCGCTTCGGCTACAGGAACGTACCCGATTACCGCGATGCGTATCTACGTGGACGGCAACAGCGCGTATACCGTCAATGCGGCCTCTTTGAGTACATCGGTCCCCATGGCTACTGGGACTCACTCCATCGTCATTCAGGCATGGGATACTCACGGCGCCGTCTATAAGAATGCCTTCAACCTGAACGTCGGCGATTCAAGTCCCACCTCCACTACCACCACCGTCCCGGCTGGACCGGGAGTTTCAGTCTCTTCTCCCGCCAATGGATCAACGGTCGGGTCACCAATGCATGTTGTGGCCTCGGCCGGCACCGGCCATCCCATCAGCGCGATGCGCGTTTATCTGGACGGCAACAGCATGTACACGGCGAATTCCGGGCAGATAGACACCACCATACCCGCTGCCAACGGAAGCCATTCGCTCATCGTGCAGGCGTGGGACACCACTGGCGCAGTCTACAAGCAGACGCTTACCGTGAGTGTAGGTTCCACCAGCACCAGCACTACGACCACTACCACGACCACGACTGCTCCTTCCAATGCAACCACCTTCTCCCTGATTGAAGCCATGGCAGGGTGGGAAAACTGCACAGTATGCGCTGGAGCCAATGCAGCCGGTCCGGCTGCCAATTATTCAATCCAGCAGGGAGTGGCCTCACCCTCGTTGAATGGCAAGTCCATGCAATTCAACATTTCTGGAAACACGCCTTATTCGGATGTGATCTGGTGGAAAGAGCTGACGCCCAGCGATGGCGCAACCCACTTCCAGTATGATCTGGATTTCTACCTCACCACTCCTCAGTATTCAGAGGCACTGGAGTTTGACGTTAACCAGACCAGCGGTGGCAACCGGTTCGTCTTCGGCACCCAGTGCGGGGTGATTTACGACCACCAGTGGGACGTGTGGGACACCGCCGGTGGACACTGGAGGCCGACCGGAGTTCCCTGTGCCGTGCCCGCTGCCTACAAGTGGCACCACCTGACGTGGGAATTCTACCGGGACGCCAACTACATCCATTTTGTCGCCGTAACGCTCGATGGCGTAAAGAGCTACGTGAATGCCACCTACTCCTCCAAGCCCTGGAGCGGCGGCAGCGAGATCAATGTCGCCTTCCAGATGGACGGCGACTCCGCCATGCATGCTTACTCGGTGTGGTTGAACAACGTAACCTTGCGTTACTGGTAAAGTTCGCCTCCCCATCGGTAACGCTTTTTTTCCGGTCCCCTCCCGCGGGGCCGGATTTTTTTTACATGCCATACTTTTCCCTTTTATTCGCCTGTAATTGCCGTGTATAATCGCCACAATCTGCAAGAGAATCACTCAATTCAGCACTGACAAGCGAGGGCAGAAGCAGTACCTTCCGGTTCGTGTGCCGCATGGGAGAAAAAATGGCTGAAGACAAGATAAAAGCAATTGATCTGGCGCTGTCACAGATTGAAAAACAGTTCGGAAAAGGCTCGATCATGCGCCTGGGAAGCAAGGAAGCCATTGTTCCCATCTCCGTGATCTCTACCGGTTCTATTTCCTTTGATTCAGCTTTGGGCGTGGGCGGCTTTCCCCGCGGTCGCGTGGTTGAGATCTTCGGGCCGGAATCGAGCGGTAAAACTACCGTGGCCCTGCAGGTGATTGCGGAAGCCCAGAAGCAGGGCGGCATGGCTGCTTTCATCGATGCCGAGCACGCGCTCGATCCTATTTATGCCAAAAAGCTCGGCGTAGACGTGGATAATCTTCTGGTTTCTCAGCCCGACTGCGGCGAGCAGGCTTTGGACATTGCGGAAGCGCTGGTGCGTTCCAATGCCATCGACGTGTTGATCATCGACTCGGTGGCCGCGCTGGTGCCGCGCGCCGAACTCGAAGGTGAAATGGGCGACAGCCACATGGGACTTCATGCGCGCCTTATGTCGCAGGCATTGCGCAAGCTGACCGGCATCGTTTCCAAATCGCGCACCTGCCTGGTGTTCATCAACCAGATTCGCGAAAAGATCGGCGTAATGTTCGGCAACCCCGAAACTACCACCGGCGGACGCGCCCTCAAGTTCTATTCCTCGGTACGGGTAGACATCCGGCGCATTGCCGCCATTAAAGATGGCGATGTTGTAGCCGGTTCACGCACCAAGGTCAAAATTGTTAAGAACAAAACCGCTGCACCCTTCCGTGAAGCCGAGTTTGACATCATGTATGGCGAAGGTATCTCCCGCGAAGGCGACCTGATTGACCTCGGCGTAGACAAGAACCTGGTGGAAAAATCAGGAGCATGGTTCAGCTACAAAGGCGAACGCATTGGCCAGGGACGCGAAAATGCCAAGCAGTTCCTGAAAGAAAACAAAGATATTGCCGAAAAACTCGAAGGCGAATTGCGCAAGGTATTAGGGCTGCGGACTCTTGCCCCTGAACCTCCTGCGCCTACTTCGGAACAGAAGCACGCGGCCGCCGCCGCCCATGGCAAGCCCCAGGTAGGAAAGAGATAGCACCAACTACAAATTGGTATTAAGTTCGACAATCGGGTACGGAGGAATTTACGTCCTGCTAATGTGGTCCGCACAGCCGAGGGCGGCTAATGTCACTTACTTTAGGGACACCATGCTGTATCCCAATGAGAGATGTCATTCCGAACGCCCGTTAAGCTCACGCGCGTTTTCTTCAGCGCGTGAGTAGGGC
>Ga0066662_10001233_pt1 | contig 11604 bp, 9 predicted proteins | sample GraSoiAngelo_111_FD_133939 | JGI IMG/M metagenome (GOLD analysis project Ga0066662, IMG submission 133939) | Grasslands soil microbial communities from the Angelo Coastal Reserve, California, USA - 14_0903_12_40cm | ecosystem: Environmental > Terrestrial > Soil > Grasslands | place: USA... | reverse complement strand
CGAGGAGTTCGCTGAAGCTCTAGCGGAATCAGACGGCGATGTGGACTACGCGTCCTTCGCGGAGAACCACCGCTTTCAGGTCCCAGAGGGCGCGCACTGGCGCGATGTCCGCGAGCGGGCGGAGAACGTCGGCCAGGCCATCCAACGCGCAATGCGCGCCATCGAGCAGGCAAATCCGAACAAGCTCTACGGCATCTTCGGAGACACCCAGTGGACGAACAAGGAGCGGCTACCGGACGAACTGCTCCGCGACCTCGTCGAGCACTACTCGAAGCTCCCGCTCTCGAACGCTCGCGTCGAGCCCGACGTGCTCGGCAACGCCTACGAGTACCTCATCAAGAAGTTCGCTGACCTCTCCAACAAGAAGGCCGGCGAGTTCTACACGCCGCGTGCTGTCGTAAAGATGCTCGTCAACTTCCTCGACCCCCGCGAAGGCGAGACGGTCTACGACCCCGCCTGCGGCACGGGCGGCATGCTCATCGAGGTCGTCCATCACGTCAAAGACCGCGGCGGACGTGTGCAGCTTCTCTGGGGCAAGGTTTTCGGGCAGGAGAAGAACCTGACGACCGCGGGCATCGCGCGCATGAACCTGTTCCTTCACGGCGTTGAGGACTTCGACATCGTGCGCGGCGACACACTGCGCGACCCCGCCTTCTTCGTCGGCGACGAGCTTGCGACGTTCGACTGCGTCATCGCGAATCCGCCCTTCTCGCTGGCGAACTGGGGCGAGGACCTGTGGGCGGCGGATCGCTTCGGTCGCAACTTCGCGGGGATGCCGCCAAAGAAGAGCGGCGACTACGCCTGGGTCCAGCACATGGTGAAGTCGATGGCGGCAAAGACCGGCAGGCTCGCGGTCGTCTTGCCGCAGGGAGCGCTCTTCCGCGGCGGGGCCGAGCAGCGCATCCGACGCCAGCTCCTCGATGCCGACCTCGTTGAGGCCGTCATAGGGCTCGCACCCAACCTCTTCTACGGCACCGGCCTCGCCGCATGCGTCCTGCTTCTTCGCCGGCGCAAGGCGCCCGACCGCCAGGGCAAGGTCCTGATTGTCGACGCCTCGACACTCTTCCGGCGCGGACGGAACCAGAACACCCTCGAAGACGAGAACGGGGAACGCATCCAGGCGCTCTACGCGGCTTTCGGCGACGAGAACGGCCTTGCACACGTCGCGACTCTCGAAGAGATTGCCGCGAACGACTACGACCTCAACATCAGCCGCTACTTCATGCCGGCGGACGACGAGGAGCTGCCGAGCCTCGCGGAGGCGACCGCTGACCTAAAGACCGCACTCGAAGCGGCGTACGCGGCCGAGGACCGGTTGTTGGACCTGCTTCGCGCCGAGGGCTTCGTCAGCAAGGACAAAGCGGCACAAGCGTGACGCAAGGAGAGCTTGAGAGTTATCTCTGGGGGGCGGCGACGGTGTTGCGCGGCACCATCGACGCCGGCGACTACAAGCAGTTCATCTTCCCGCTGCTCTTCTTCAAGCGCATCTCGGACGTCTGGGATGAGGAGTACGAGCTAGCCCTCGCGGAATCCGACGAGGACCTCGCCTACGCGTCGTTCGCCGAGAACCATCGGTTCCAGATGCCGGATGGCGCCCATTGGCGCGATGTTCGTTCGGTCGCGACCAACGTCGGACAGGCGCTGCAGGGCGCGATGCGCGCTATTGAGTACGCGAACCCGAGCAGGCTCTACGGCATCTTCGGGGACGCGCAGTGGACGAACAAGGAGCGACTGCCGGATACGACTCTGCGCGAGCTCATCGAGCACTTCTCGAAGAAGACCCTCTCGACCGAGAATGTGCCTGAGGACCAGTTTGGCCAAGCGTACGAGTACCTCATCAAGCGCTTCGCCGATGACTCCGGACACACCGCGCAGGAGTTCTATACGAACCGCACGCTCGTGCACCTGATGACGCTCATCCTCGACCCGCAACCGGGCGAGTCCGTATACGACCCCACCTGCGGCACCGGCGGCATGCTGCTCTCAGCTGCTGCTGAGCTTCGCCACCAAGGCAAGGAGTACCGCAACCTCAAGCTCTACGGCCAGGAGCTCAACCTCATGAGCTCCTCCATCGCGCGCATGAATCTCTTCCTCCACGGCATCGTGGACTTCAACATCGAACGCGGCAACACGCTCTCAGAGCCGAAATTCCTCGAAGGCGACCGCCTCATGGAATTCGACGTCGTCCTCGCGAATCCGCCGTACTCCATCAAGCAGTGGGACCGCAAGCTCTGGGCCGCTGACCCATACGGCCGCAACCGCTTCGGTACCCCGCCACAAGGGCGCGCTGACTACGCGTTCTTCCAGCACATTCTGAGCTCGCTAAAGGCGGCGAGCGGGCGCTGCGCCATCCTTTTCCCACACGGCGTGCTCTTCCGCGACGAGGAGCGCGAGATGCGCAAGCGCATCATCGAAGCCGACCTCATCGACTGCGTCCTTGGGCTCGGCCCTGGCCTCTTCTACAACAGTCCGATGGAGGCCTGTGTCCTCTTCTGCCGTACCGAGAAGGCGCCCGAGCGCAGAGGCAAAGTCCTTTTCATCAACGCGGTGAACGAGTACGCGCGCGACCAGGCACAGAGCTTTTTGCGAGACCGGCACGTCGAGCGCATCGTCGCCGCCTACCGAGTGCCCGAGGCGGACCCCACCCTCGCGCGTCTCGCCGACGTCTCCGAAGTCCTCGCGAACAGCGGCAACCTCGCCATCCCGCTCTACTTGCGCCCTGAGGGAGCGGAGCATTCGACGGCGAGCGGCGTTCCGCTGGACGACCAAGTCCAAGAGTGGCGGCGGGCAGGAGCGATGTTGCGAGTAGCCGGTGAGAGGGTTCTCTCAGTCCTTGGAGCAACGCCATAAGCCTTACGCAAGCCCCTCAAAGAGTCCGAATGAAGGGCCGCTCAGTCACCTTCGGCGATGTCGTCGAGAACGTCACACTGGCGGTGGCTGACCCCGCCGCGGCCGGGATTGCGCGGTCCGTCGGGCTCGATGACCTAGACCCAGGGTCGCTGCGTGTGCAGCGATGGGCCGATGTGGCCCACGGCACTACGTTCACGCGACGCTTCTTCGCAGGACAGGTGCTGTTTGGCAAGCGGCGCGCCTATCAGAGAAAGGCGGCAGTACCCGACTTTGACGGCGTCTGCTCTGGCGACATCCTGGTGTTCCAGGCCACGGGTGCGCTCAACCGCCGCCTTCTGCCCTTCATTGTCCAGAGCGATGCCTTCGTTGACCACGCTCTCGCTACGTCTGCCGGGTCGTTGTCCCCGAGAACGAAATGGAGCGAGCTGCGGAAGTTCCCCCTCCTGCTACCAGATGCCGAAGAGCAAGCTCATCTCGCGAACATGTTCGAAGCAGCCACTGAGGTGGTCTATAAAGCCCAGGCCATAGCTGCGGCGGCACAGGACGCAATCAACGCGACCGTAGATGAGCTTCTTGGAAGCCGCGCGTGGCCAATCCTCGCGTGTGAAGAACTTCTGATCGCCGGGCCGCAGAACTGGGTCTCGCCGCCAGCGAACAGCGAGGGCCGGGGCTATCCGACACTTAGCATTGCCGCGGTCCAGGAAGGACGCGTCGTGGTGGAAGGTCAGACCAAGTGGGCGGAAGTCGAGCGGTGCGATGTGGAGCCGTTCATGCTTAAGCAAAACGACATCCTCGTCGTGCGCGGCAACGGGAATCGCGACTTCACAGGGCGGTGCGGTCTGGTCGACGAAGTTCCTGCCGATTGCTTCTACCCCGACCTCCTTATCCGCTTGGTTTTCGACGGGTCGCGGATGCGCCCGGAGTTCGCGGTGCTTCAGTGGAATGGTCCGCTCGTGCAGCGACAGCTCATGACGCGTGCGAAGTCAACAAACGGCATCTGGAAGGTCAACGGAAAGGACATCAAGCAACAACAGCTGAGCGTGCCACCCCTCACGCAGCAAGATGAAGTCCTAGAGCGGGCACGCGCTCTTATGGCCCTCCGCGACCTCGCGAAGCGACGAGCCGTCGACACGCGTTCTCTGCTACTTGCGCTCGTCGCCGACCGGCTCTTCATGAGCGGTGTTCACTGAAGCCAACACTGTCGAGGACTTCTTGCGCGACCGCCTCTGTCGCGAGGAGCTCGGCCGCGCCGCCTGGACGTACTCGCCGGGCGCTGCTCTCGACCGGAGCGAGGAGGACGTCCTCCTCATCGGCGATGTTCGCGGCGCGCTTCTAACGCTGAATCCGAACATCGCCGCGCATCCGGAGCGCGCTGACGAGGTCCTCTACAAGCTACAGGCCATCCTCGTCTCAGCCAGCGGCGGCGGTCTCGTGCGCGCGAACGAGGAATTCCGCGCCTGGCTGATGGGTGGCCGCACGCTCCCGTTTGGCCCGAATGGTGAGCACGTTGATGTTCGGCTCATCGACTTCGAGCATCCGGAGCGCAACAACATCGTGCTCGCCCAGCAGGTCACCTACCGACAGGGAAACGTCGAGGTGCGCTTCGACCTCGTTCTGTTCGTGAACGGCATCCCCCTCGTCGTCATCGAGGCGAAGACCCCGGTGCGCAGGGCCGTCACCTGGGTCGACGGCGCGATGCAGGTTCACGACGACTACGAGCGCAACGCCCCGCGCTTCTTCGTCCCGAACGCATTCTCGGTCGCGACCGACGGCAAGGAGCTGCACTTCGGAGCCATCCGCATGCCGCTCCTGCTCTGGGGGCCGTGGCGCTCGGACGAGCCTGGGCTCGTGATGCTGAGCGAGGTCGAGCAGGCGGCCGCGAGCCTGCTTCGCATCGAGACCGTGCTCGACATCCTGCGCTCGTTCACCGTCTTCGCGACCGACAAGAAGCACCGCAAAATCAAGGTCATCTGCCGCTACCAGCAGTACGAGGCGGCAAACCAAATCGTCGAGCGGGTCATCGCCGGGAGGCCGAAGAAGGGCCTCATCTGGCACTTCCAGGGCTCCGGGAAGTCGCTGCTGATGGTGTTCGCGGCGCAGAAGCTTCGTCTCCACCCGGCACTGCGGAATCCGACCGTGCTCATCGTCGTCGACCGCATCGACCTCGACACGCAAATCTCTTCGACGTTCCACTCGCACGACATCCCGAACCTCGAAGCGGCGAACAGCCGCCGCGAGCTCCAAAGGCTGCTCGACCAGGACGTGCGCAAGGTCGTCATCACGACCATCCACAAGTTCGGCGAGGCGCCCGGCGCGCTCAACACGCGCGACAACATCATCGTGCTCGTCGATGAGGCGCACCGCACCCAGGAGGGCGACCTCGGCGTGAAGATGCGCGAGGCGCTCCCGAACGCGTTCCTCTTCGGCCTGACGGGCACGCCCATAAACAAGCGCGACAGGAACACCTTCTGGGCCTTCGGTGCGCCCGAGGACGAGAACGGCTACATGAGCCTCTACTCCTTCGCGGATTCAGTGCGCGACCGCGCGACGCTGCCGCTGCACTTCGAGGCGCGGATGGTCGAACTGCGCGTAGACCGCGACGCTATTGACGAGGCCTACAAGCAGCTCACTGGGCGCCTGACCGACGAGGACCAGGACCTGCTCGCGAAGCGCGCCGCAAAGCTCGCCGTCCTCGTCAAGGCGCCGGAGCGTGTGCGCAGCATCTGCGAGGACATCGCGCAGCACTACGAGAACAAGGTCGAGCCGAACGGCTTCAAGGGGCAGGTCGTCGTATTCGACCGCGAGGCCTGCCTTCTCTACAAGGAGCAGCTCGACGAGCTGCTCGGTCCTGAGGCAAGCGCCGTCGTCATGGATACTGGGAAGGGCAGCATCGAGAGCTGGCGGGAGCTCTATGAGAAATGGCAGCCTCACTTCGACCGCTCTAAGGATGAAGAGGAGCGGCTACTCGACCGCTTCCGCGACCCCGCCGACCCGCTGAAGCTCCTCATCGTCACGGCCAAGCTCCTGACCGGATTCGACGCTCCCATCCTGCAGGCGATGTACCTCGACAAGCCGCTGCGAGACCACAATCTGCTGCAGGCCATCTGCCGAACGAACCGCACGTACGAGAACAAGACCCACGGCCTCATCGTCGATTACCTCGGCATCTTCGACGACGTCCAGGACGCACTCGACTTCGACGAGAAGTCCGTGCAGCAGGTCATTTCGAACCTCGAACGGCTCAAGACGGCGTTGCCGGGCGTGGTGCAGACCTGCCTCGACTACTTCCCCGGCATCGACCGTACCGTGGCCGGCTACGAGGGACTCTTGCTCGCCCAGGATTGCCTGCCCGACAACAAGACCCGAGACGACTTCGCCGCCGACTACTCCGTGCTAGGACGCTACTGGGAGGCCCTCGCCCCTGACCCGGTGCTCGCGCCCTACGCGAGCGACTACATCTGGCTCACGGGCGTTTACGAGTCCGTGCAGCCGCCGAGCGGCCAGGGGAAGCTGCTCTGGCACGCACTTGGCGCCAAGACGGTGGAGCTCATCCAGGAGAACGTGCATGTCGAATTGGTCCGAGACGACCTCGACACTCTCGTAATGGACGCCGATGTTCTCGAAGAGCTACTCGAAGACCCCCACCCGAAGATGAAGGCACGCGAGCTCGAAATCAAGATTCTGCGCCGAATTCGAGCGCACGCCGGCAACAAGGAGTTTGTCGCGCTGGGCGAGCGGCTAGAGCGTCTGCGCGAGCGCCACGAGCAGGGACTCCTGAACAGCCTGGAATACCTCAAGGAGCTGACCGAGCTCGCCAAGGATGCGGTGAAAGCAGAGCGCGCAGTCGTGCCTGAGGACGAGCACGACCGCGGCAAGGCGGCTCTGACAGAACTCTTCGAAGGGACGAAGACGGAGAGCACTCCCGTCATCGTCGAGCGGATCGTCGGGGATATCGACGACATCGTCGAGAAAGTGCGCTTCCCGGAATGGCAGGCAACGGATGAAGGCGAGCGCACGGTTAAGCAAGCGCTGCGGCGCACCCTTCTCAAGTACAAGCTCCACCGCGACCAGGAGCTCTTCGAGAAAGCCTACGGATACATCAAGCAGTACTACTGATTGCGTGCCGGCCCGATGGGTGCCAAGGCAGCTCGCAATGTGATCTCCGTCAGGTGCGACCCGACCTACGCCGCCGGCTTTGCTGCCTTCCCCATCACCCCCGCCGGCCGCTCCTGCAAGTCCCCATCGACGAACAGGTCCACCCGCTCGTTATACGGCGCCAGATACCCCTTGATTTCGGCCACCTCGGCGAACGGCTCCTCGTAGAACCAGAACAGCCCCGGATGCCGCCGGTCGAGCACGACGTCGCGGTACGACGCGAAGCCCTTGTACGGGCATCCCGTCCGGCGCTCGCTTTCCGCGAGGACGGATGCGTCGACGTCGCTTTCGGGCAGGTAGTAGCGGGTCGGCAGCCCGGTTTCGAACATCAGGATCGGCGCATCCGACTCCGCGATCACCCGGCCGTCGCGCTCGACCCGCACGTGGCGCGTACTCCGCAGCGTCTCCACCCGGATGAACGGGTCGCGCGGGTGGATGAAGATCTCCTCGTCCTCTTCGTACCAGTGCTCGAGCGCGTCCCACGCCACGGTCACGTACCCGTCGAGGTCGGCGTCGTCGAAGCCGCGCACGCCGAGCGCCGCCCGCTCGTCGTCTGAGCCGAGCGCGACGTTGTCGGCCGGGAAGGCGTAGATCGGCACGATCTTGCCCTGCTCCCACACGAAGAGCGCGCGGCGGCTGTCGACGATCGTGGCGCCGTCGCGCGTGCCGCGGATCCAGCGGGCCGTCGGGTGGTACGTCAGCTCGTCGAACGGCTGGAGGGGATGCAGTACGGCCATGGTTGCTCCGTTTCTGTTCCGTGACGCTGTTGGCGGTCTCTTCAAGTCTGACTACGCAGGCCTTCGAGCGGCGGTTCCCGGACAGCCGAAGGCCCCGCGGCGACCTCGCGGCCACCGCGGGACCCACGTCACGGCCCGATCGCTACGGGGCTGCCGCGCCCCGCTCCCACCGGCGCCTCCGCCGCCCGCGCCCCAGAAGCCGCCAGACCGCGTACGGCGGGGCCACCACGAGCGCCACCGCCAGACCGACCGCCACGAGCGGCAGCGCGAACACCGCTGTCAGCGCGAGCCCCGGCAGGAACCCGGTGATGGCGCCGAGCCAGACGACACCCATCGCCGTGCCGGCGCCCACCTCGGCGAGCCCGTCTGAGATTCGCCTCTCGCGTCCCATCTCAGCTCACCGCCGAGCGCGAGAACGCGCGGATCGCGATCGCCGCCAGCGCGACCGCCCAGACCGCCACGACGGCGATGCTGAGCCACGCCTCGGTGGTGACGTTGTGCATGCCCCAGATGTCGTGCAGTCCCTTGCCGCTCGGGTCGAGGACGCCGTAGCGCATCAGCGCGAGCGCGTGCGTGAGCGGGAACGCCTTCGCGAACGCGGTCAGCACGCCGGGCATCGCGCCGATGGGGTACAGCGCGCCGGCGAGGAAGAACGGCAGGATCGCGACGGCCGGGGTCGCACCGACGTAGTCCTCCTGCTTCGTCACCTTGCTCGCGAGCGCCTCGGCGACGCCGTACATGAACACCGTGAACAGGAGCGCCGCCGCCACGAACCAGGCGAGGCCGCTCGCTGTGATGTGGAAGGCGCCGCCCCTGATCGCGGACAGTCCGATCAGCACGGCCACCTGGAGCGTGGCGAGCCCGAGCGCGACGATCAGGTTCCCGAGCACGAGGTATGCGCGCGGGACCGGTGCGGCGAGCAGCTCGCGCTGGGCGCCGGAGTGGCGGTCGACGAGCACGCTCAGCCCGGCGAAGATGCAGCTGAGCGGGATCACGAGGCCGACCGCTCCGACACCGACGAACGACGTGTAGTCGATGCCCGAGTGGAGGCCGCCGGTGGCGACCTTGAGCGCCGGCGCCACGACGAGCGCCAGGATCGCCGGCCCGAGCAGCGGCACGGCGATCTGGCGCGGGGTCTTCGACGTCAGCGACGCCCTGCGCTTCGCGAGCGTGAGCAGCACGCTCCTGCGTCGAGCGCGGCCGGGCGCCGGCAGGGCGATCGATGGGGCTTCTGCGATGGTGGACATTTCGGGTCTCCTTCCCGGTCGTCAGGCGGCCTCGTCTAGGCGAGCGCCGGTCAGTTCGAGGTAGACGTCGTCGAGGGTCGGGACGCGGGTGGCGATCTCGGACACCCGCAGGCGCTCCGATTCGATCGCCGCGAGCGCCTCGGTCGCGGCGTACTGGTGAAGCGGCACGGTCACGCGCGCGCCGACGGCGAACGAGTCGCCGCGTGCCACGCCGCGCGCTCGCAGGGCGCCGAGCGCCGCCTCCGGGCTGCCGTCGACGCGGAACTCGAGGATCTCGCGACCGAGCCCCGCCAGCAGATCCTCGGGACTGTCGAGCGCGACGATCTCGCCCTCGTGGATGATCGCGACCCGGTCGCACAACCGCTTGGCCTCGTCGAGGTAATGGGTCGTCACGAGGATCGTCATGTCCTCGCGGTTGCGGAGCCCGACGATCACGTCGAGCAGCTCGTGGCGGATCCGCGGGTCGAGGCCGACGGTCGGCTCGTCGAGGAAGAGCACCCGCGGCGTCGACACCAGCGCGCGGGCGATCTCGAGCCGCCGGCGCTGACCGCCGCTGTAGCTCGCGACGGGTCGGTCGATCAGCTCCGTGAGGCGGACCGCGTCGACGAGCTCGGCGATGCGGGCGGCGGCGCGTTCCGCCGGAACGCCCCAGAGGCGGGCGTGCAGGTCGAGGTTGGCGCGGCCGCTGAGGGCGCCGTCGACGACGGAGTCCTGGAACACGACGCTGCTGACGCTGCGCGCAAGGAGCGGTTGCGTCGCCACGTCATATCCGCCGAGGCGCGCGCTCCCCGACGTCGGCCTGACGGTCGTCGTGAGCATGCCGATCGTCGTCGACTTGCCGGCGCCGTTCGGGCCGAGCAGCCCGAAGACCTCCCCGGCCGCGACCTCGAAGTCGATCCCCTTCACTGCCTCGACGCCGCCGGGATACGTCTTCCGGAGCTGCGAGACCTCGACTGCGGGCGCGGCGTCCCCGTCGATGCTCCTCAGGTCGGGCCGCTCGGAGATCAGCTTGTTCATTGTCACCACCGTCCTTTCCGGGTAACGTGACGATACAGCTACGTAACGCTACATGCAAGGAACGGAATGTGAACTGGCGCGAACAGCGCCGTCCCGGAGCGTCGCGACCGTCTGAGACACTTGCCGCGATGCCCGCGAGAGCGAAGGCCGGCGCCGCTGACCCCGTCCGCGCGCGGGCGGCCGGCCGGCCGCTCGACGAGAACGTCGACGCCGCGATCCTAGACACCGCCTGGCGGCTGCTGCTGCGCGACGGGTACGCGCGCATGTCGATCGCGCGCGTCGCCGAGGAGGCCCGCGTCGGCCGCCCGGCCATCTACCGCCGCTACAAGAACAAGTCGGAGCTCGTCGCGGCGGTGCTCGCCGACAGGCAGGCGCGCAGCACGCCGATCGACACCGGCAGCACCCGCGACGACCTCGTCGCCCACCTCGAGTTCGCCCGCCGGCGCTTCGCGATCGAGCTCGCCGGAACGATGATCGTCGAGGGGCGCAAGCACCCCGAGCTGCTCGAGGGCTTCCGGAGCGGCATGCTCCATCCCCGGCTCGGGGAAATCGTCGCCGCGTTCGAGCGCGGCAAGGAGCGCGGCGAGGTCCGCAAGGACCTCGATTCGGAGGTCGCGGTGCACGCGCTGATGGGCGCGTTCATGTACCACCGGATCGCCTCCGGCCCCCCGAAGAAGGGCTGGAGCGAGCACGTCGTCGACACCCTCTGGCCGGCGTTCGCGGCCTGAGCGGTTGATCGCTTCGAGCTCGTCTACGCGTCTGTGAACGAAGCAATGGCGGCCGCAATCGAGAAGGCAACGGGCGAATGGCGCGCGATCCTCACGAAGTTCATGGAGGCGGGATGAGCGGACCGTCAGCGGCGACCCAGGCCGCACTCGAGAAGGTTCTCAAAGGAATCGAGGATCCCGCGTTTGAGCGCCGCTATCCAGATCGAGCGCACTTCATCCCCGCCGATCATCCGCGCCACGGCGCGATGGCTTCACGCGCCCTCTTCGCAGGTGATCCAGTCGTGCTCACCTACCCGGACGGGAGAGAGCTCCTCTTCGTCCCTGAGCATGTCGGCGCGCTGGCGGCGCTAGCTCTCCTATTGCTCGGCCGTGTCTTACTGCGACGCCGCAAAGACGCAGATGTGGTTCGGTTCCCGCCGCGAACGCATATCGAGGCCCGCGACTCTGGCGGCACGCCGATCGCTGCCTGAGCCGCGCGGCTCTAGTACAGAGGCCCCGCTCCCCATAACCCGGCTCACCGAACCGGTACAGCACGACCTCGACCTGGGCGCAGGTCGCGCCGCTCGTAGAGGCGGTGGGCGTCTCCGTCGCCGGCCATCACCGCCACCTTAAGGTCTTCGATCGACCGCCGCTCGAGCTCTGTCCGCCCCTGCTCACGCAGCCGGCAGGCTGAAGCGCACGTGCATCCCCGGGCTCGACTCGGCGACCCAGATGCGCCCTCCGTGCGCCTCGACGATCGCGCGCGCGATCGCGAGCCCGAGCCCGGCCGAGCCGTTCGTCCCGGCGACGCGCGACGGGCCCTGCACGAACGGCTCGAAGATTCGCCCGCGAAGCTCGGGGTCGACGCCGGCGCCGCTGTCGGCGATCTCG
>Ga0066662_10001231_pt1 | contig 11612 bp, 7 predicted proteins | sample GraSoiAngelo_111_FD_133939 | JGI IMG/M metagenome (GOLD analysis project Ga0066662, IMG submission 133939) | Grasslands soil microbial communities from the Angelo Coastal Reserve, California, USA - 14_0903_12_40cm | ecosystem: Environmental > Terrestrial > Soil > Grasslands | place: USA... | reverse complement strand
CACGGCGGCGGTTACGACCTGATCTTCCCGCACCACGAGAACGAGATCGCGCAGAGCGAGGCGCTGATGCCGGCGCCGCCGATGGCCGAGATGTGGGTCCACGGCGGGCTGCTCAACTTCGACGGCCGCAAGATGTCGAAGTCGCTGGGCAACTTCGAACCGCTGTCCCAATTGTTGAAGCGCCACGACCCGCTCGCGATCCGGCTGTTGTTCTTGCAGACCGGCTATCGCAAGCCGATGAACTTCACCGAGGAGTCTATCGCGGCCGCGACGGCGGCGCTCGAACGGCTGCGCCGCGGCTACGCCGTGCTTGCCGGCGAGCTCGCGAATCCGGCGGTTGTCACCGGCGTACCGGTGGGGCTCGGCGTCGAGGCGTACGAGACGCGCTTCTTCGACGCGCTCGACGACGACATGAACACCGCCGGCGCGCTCGGCGTGCTGTTCGATCTGATCTCGGGCCTGTCGAGGCATCCCGATGCGACGCAGCGCGAAGGCGGCGCGGTGCTGCTGCACGACGCGCTGCAGACGTTCGGGCTGGGTCCGCTGCTCGAACGGCCGGCGGCGGCGGAACGCACGGTCGAGCTCGATGCGGCGCTCGCGGAGCGCCTGCGCGCGCGGCTCGGCGACGCGCTGCATCTCAACGGCGATTCGGCGGAGGCGGCGGTCCAAGCCGTGATCGACGCGCGCGCGGCGGCGCGCAAGAACAAAGACTTCGCGCTCGGTGACCGGTTGCGCGATGCGCTCGCCGCCGAAGGCATCGCGCTCAAGGATTCCAAGGACGGCACGACGTGGACCGCCGCCAGCGCGTAGGCGCGCAGCGCCCGCCGGCGCCGGGTCAGCGGCGCGCGCCGCGTATCGACCTCGACGACGTCGTCTACGGCGTGCACGCGGTGGACGAGATGCTGGTCGCGGGCGAGCCGCTTCGGCGGCTGCACGTGGGCGACGACCGCAAGCACGATCCCGCGCTGCGCAACCTGCTCGAGCGCGCGCGGTCGGCGCACGTCCCCGTGCGCTTCGAGAGCCGCGCGTTCTTCGCGTCGTTTCCGTACAAGGCGCACCAGGGTGTCGTCGCGTTCGGCGAGCCGTTCGCGTACACGACGCTCGACGAAGCGATCGCGCTGCGCTCGCGCGACCGCGCGGCATTGTTCGTCGTGCTCGATCACGTGACCGACCCGCACAACGTGGGCGCGATCGTCCGCTCGGCTGAATGCGCCGGGGCGACGGCGGTGATCATGCCCGAACGCCGCAGCGCCGGCGTGAACCCGACCGTGCGCAAGTCGTCGGCGGGCGCGACCGCGTTCGTGCCGATCGCGCGGGTCGCCAACGTAGCGCAAGCGGTCCGGACCCTGAAGAAGGCCGGGATGTGGACCTACGGCGCGGCGCTGAGCCCCCAGGCCAGGCGGTACACGGCCGTGGACTTTCGCGCGGACACCGCCCTGGTGATCGGGGCGGAAGGTCCGGGGATCTCGCCGCTGGTGCAGCGCGAGTGCGACGTCCTGGTCGAGATCCCGCTGCTGGGCCGGGTCGGCTCGCTCAACGCCTCGGTGGCGGCGGGCATCTTGCTGTACGAGGCGGTTCGCCAGCGGGGCGAGGCGAGCTCCCCGAATGAGGAGTAGGAGCGCAGCTCTGCTACTTTGTCCTTGACCCGGAAGAAGGACCCTCCTATACTTAGACGGTCCTGCACGGTACTGACGGGCTCCGGCCCGCGTTTTCGCGCTCGACGCATTCCGGCAAGGTAGGTTTCATGGCGCTCACCCAGCCCGCCGCCGAGGCCCTCGACTATCACGAGCGGCCCGACGAAGACCTCGTCTCCGCGGCGAAGTCGGGCGACAATCTGGCGATGGAGTTCTTGCTCAACAAGTACAAGAACTTCGTGCGGATCAAGGCAAAGAGCTATTTCCTCATCGGTGCCGACCGAGAGGACATCATTCAGGAGGGCATGATCGGCCTGTACAAGGCCGTCCGCGACTTCAAGGCCGACAAGCTCTCGAGCTTCCGGGCGTTCGCGGAACTGTGCATCACCCGCCAGATCATCACCGCCATCAAGACGGCGACCCGGCAGAAGCACATCCCGCTCAACCAGTACATCTCGCTGAACAAGCCGATCTACGACGAGGACAGCGAGCGCACGCTGCTCGACGTGATGCCTTCGCAGAAGACCTCCGATCCCGAAGAGCTCGTGATCAACCAGGAAGTCTCCGAAGACATCAAGTCGCGCATCCAGGAGAACCTGTCCGACCTCGAGTCGCAGGTGCTGCTGTCGTACCTGGAAGGCAAGTCCTACCAGGAGATGGCGCGCGACCTCAACCGCCACGTGAAGTCGATCGACAACGCGCTGCAGCGCGTGAAGCGCAAGATCGAGAAGAACCTGGCCGAGATCGAGCTCCCTTGAAAGGACATAGGGACGCGTAGCTGATCCGTCAGCCGACGTTCTCGAGGAGTCCGACGGAAACGAAGAGGCCCCGCCTAGTGCGGGGCCTTCTCCGTCTCGTGAGGTACCGGCTGCAGCGGCGCGAGCTCGCGGACGATGGTCTCGTAGATGAGCTCGCGGTCCTCGAGCGGGTCGAACACGAGACAGCGCTGCTCGCCGCCGCGCCCGATCGGGTCGAGCAGCACGGTCACGCGCCCCACGGCGCACACGTCAAGACACGTCGTCCCGGTCGCGCGCACGGCGCCCCAGTGGCCGTCCGCTTTGAGGCGGTCCTTGAGCCACTCGCGCAGCTTGAGGCGCTCGTCGCCGGCATGTTCGGGGAAGTCCTCGGGGAAGCGGACGTTGAGGCACTTCTCGCAGACGAGCGCGAGGCCGCCGGCCCGCCGCCACATCGGCTTGACTTCGATGGGTTCGGTCACGTAACGCCTGAATTGCAGAAACGTATCCGAGGGTTCCAGAACCAGGGAACATCGAGAATAGTGGTTGTTCGGTTATCCCAACCGTCCATGACATTCTCGTAACCGGGATCGGATTCGAGTCGCGCAATCCAGGCCGCCCCGGCCGACCGCGGCCTCGATTTGCTCCGCGGAATGTCGCAGTCAACGCATGGCAGTTGGGACATCACACGGCGATGTTGTCGGGAGCATTGTTCTGCCAGTTTCCGTCGATGTGTTCGATCTCGAGCGGCACTCGTCCGGTAAACGGATTGCGTTCATTCCAACCACAGCGCTGGCATTTTTCACCAGTCGCCTCGATAATGTGGCGGCGTACAGTTCGATTGAAATAGAGACGCGGTGGAAGTGCGCCTGACCGCCATAGTGCAACTATGCGTCGGCGGTAATGTTCGAATTGACAGCGCTGAGAACAGAACGCCGCCCTCTGCGCTCGAATTCTTCGTGCGCAACCGTTGATGTAAGCCGACGGTGGGATTCGAACCCACGTGTGCTTTCGCAGGCGCATTACAAGTGCGCTCCGTTCGACCGCTTCGGTACGTCGGCGTACCCGATCTTTCAGCACGAATGGGTGCTGAGCCCTCGCGCATACGATAGGAATGCCACTCGACCATCGCGTATCAGAGCGGGCCCCACCGTGGGTCGGTGGTCGAGTGGTTAATGGCACCGGGCTGTAAACCCGGCTCGCGAAGGCGATACGGTGGTTCGAATCCACCCCGGCCCACCATGACAAGCAAGCGCGCGTCTCCGCAAGGGACGCGCGCGGCTGTGTCCGTACCTCACCAAATCGAGCGCGGGCGTTGCATAATGGTAATGCCCTTGCCTTCCAAGCAAGAGTCGCGGGTTCGATTCCCGCCGCCCGCTCCACGAGCGTCTAGTGCGTATGCGAACTGCTTATTGCTGGCGTGAGCGGGAGGGCTGTGCCGCGCGCGTCGTCGCGGGTGAGCATCCGTCCGGCGAGCCGACGGGTGGTGTGTACGGCAGCGGCCGCGTCTCCGTCACCCCGAACTCGACCGGGTAGAACGACCCACCGTCGGTCATCGTGATCGTCGTGGACGCGGCTGTCGAATGCGGCAGCAGCTGATACGTCGTGATCCAGTACGGCTGCGGCAGCCGCACGCAGCCGAGTTCCTTGAGCTGCCCGTCGACGAAGAACGTGCCGCGTACCGGGCCGCCGAGCGGCTTCTGATAGAGAAACACGTTGTGCGGATCGTCGGTCGGATTGACCAGCGTAAACGTAATGCGGTGCACGATGCCGTAGTCGCCGTAATCGTGTCCGGTGTCGCTCGGGTCGAGGTTGCGCGGCGTGGCGTCCTTGCCGCCGTACTGCACCGCGGCCGGTGACTCTGCGCCGATCGTGTACGTGGCGGTCAGCGCGCCGAACCCCGTGAGGTCGAACGCGCCGTGACGGTCGTGGCCGTCGCGCGGCATGCGCGCGCCGTCGAGAAACGCCTCCGGACGGCTGCCGGCCGGCGATCCGACGAGGGAGACGGTGACGGGGCCCCCGTCGAGCACACGCACGTCGACCGCACCCGCGACGACTTCCGCTTGCAGCATCAGCGAATGGCGCAGCACGAACGGCCTGCCCGGCACGACGTCGACGATCGTGCCGACGTTGGCTTGCTCGGCGCGCAGCAACTCGCGCGTTACCGTGTGCCCGACGGCCATGACGTCTTGGTCCGGACCGGCTTCCGAATCGATGAGCTGCACGCGCGTGGTTGCCGCGGCGCTGAGGACGACGTCGAGGCCGCGCGGCAAACCGATGTTCGAGTGATAGTAGTAGAGACGCGCCGGTCGAGACGCGCTCACGGCGCCGCGATAGACGAGGCCTTCCGTTAGCAGATACTCGGGATCGTCGCTCAAGAACAACATGGTCGGTGCGGCGGCAGGAAGAATGACGTTGTTGAGGTTCACCGTCGTGATCGCCGTGACCGGTGCGCTGGTGTCGTCGCCGGCGATGCGCACGGTGACGTTCACCGCGGCGCGCGCCCCTGCCGGCAGCGGATACAACGGCCACGGATTGAACGGCCCGTAGCTGATGCTCGCAGCGGTGCGCAGCGTCGGGCGGATCGCGCGGTTGAGCGCGTTGCGAATCTGCTGATCGAGAAACGCCGGGTCGGCGGGCGATCCCGTGACGTTGAGGGTCAACGTCGCGGGTATCACGCCGGCCGCGGGCAAGGGTGCCGCAGGCGATGGGACGGGCTCGGGCGACGGTATCGGCAGCTGCTGAGCGACCGCAGCCTGCCCTAGAAAAAGCGACGCGGCCATGAGGGCCGCCGCGAACCAGATTCTCACGCGTTGGGATCATACGGGGTCATGCGCGGGTTCGCATTCTGCACGTCTACCGGCATCGCATTTCAACCGGCTGGTTGCGCGTCCCCCAGTTCGCGCAAGCGAGGACGGAAAAAAAGTTCTGAAGCGACCTTATCGTGCCGTACTGGTGGCACAATTCAATGGCATGATCCGTGTATGACTATTGCAGAAAGAATTCCGGGCGTTTCATTCTTGCTACACGACGTGCCGAATACGCAATTGGAGATAGAGCTCACCCCGGAGCAACAAGCTCTTTACGAGCTGAAACCGCGGAAACCCGAATCGCCGAAGCGCGATACGAAGACCATCGGCGACATCTCCGAGCTGCACGTCATCCTCGCAATGCGCAGGCGCGGATATGACGTGTCGTTGCCGTACGGCGAGAACCATCGTTACGATCTGGTCGTCGACGACGGTCAGAAGCTATCGCGAGTTCAAGTGAAGACGGGGCGCATTCGCGGCGACGTGATCAAATACAGTTGCTCAAGCTGTCATGCGCATCGTGGGGCCACGCAACGTCCGTATTTCGGCCAGATCGATTATCTCGCGGTCTACTGTCCCGACAATGGGAAGGTATACATCCTGCCGGAGAACGAATTGACCGCGACGAGCGCCCACCTGCGGCTGTCTGCGCCCCGGAACAACATGCGCAAGACGATCCGTTGGGCCGCCGACTTCGAGCTGCCGTAGCTTAGTGGTAAAGCACGACTTTGGTAAAGTCGAGAGCGTGAGTTCAATCCTCACCGGCAGCTCCAGATGAAGACGAGACCCTCCCTCAGCGGAGGGTCTTGCCGCTTTCCTGAGTAGCTGTCGGCGTCATGGCAACCGCCGTCTCCACCGACAGCGCCAAGCGTGCGCTCCTCGAACGTTTGATCGACGACGCCGCGCTTTTCCCACCCGCCGAGCTGCCGATGCGTGCGGCGCTTCGCCACCACGCCCGGCTGCGCGAAAGCGCCTACTGGTGGATCGCCGGCGGCTTCGTCGTCCCGGCGTCCCGGCTGGACGAGCTCGCCTTGCAGCGCGACGCCGCGCAGCCGCTCGAACTGAGCGTCATCCTCGACTCGGCCATGAGCGGCGCCAAGGGCGACACCGTGCGCGCCGACCTCCACCGCATCGACCGCATCCTCGGGACCGCGGGCATCACCGTCGCATCGCTCGAGCTCCGCGTGCCGGGCGCCGGCCTCGACCAGGCCGGGCTCGCGCGGTCCGTCTCGGAGATCGGCCAGCGCTGGCCGAGCGAGCCCGTGTCGTTCTGGTACGAGCCGTCGTACAGCGGAGGCTGGGCGACGCCGCCGGACGCCGCGCTCGCGACGCTCGCCGCCGTGCGCGGCGCCGCGCCGCCCAACGTCACCGTCGGCGCCAAGGTGCGCTGCGGCGGCCAAGCCGCGGGCGCGACGCCTTCGGTCGACGACCTCGCCGCCTTCGTCGTCGCCGCGCACGCGCACGACGTGCCGTGGAAGGCCACCGCCGGACTGCACCATCCCGTGCGCGGCGTGCACGGCGTCGCGGGCGGCGCGGTGCCGCACGGCTTTCTCAACCTGTTCGTCGCGGGCATCGCGCTGCACGCCGGCGCGTTGGACGCAGCGCGCGTCGCCGACGTGATCGCGGAGAGCGAGCCGCGCGCGTTCGTCGTCGATCCCGCGCACCTCGCCTGGCGCGACGTGCGCGTCGATGCGGAGCACGCCGGCGCGGCGCGCGAGCGCTGCGTGTCGTTCGGCAGCTGCAGCTTCGACGAGCCCGTGAACGACCTGCGCGAGCTCGGCATCTTGACGTGATCGACCCGCGCGACTACGGGCTCGACAACCTGCCGTTCGGGATCGTCTCCGACACCGCCGACGGGGCGAACGGGCGCAAGCACGCGGCCGTCGCGTTCGAAGACAAAGTGATCGACCTCGACTGTCTCGTCCACGACGGCGTGCTCGACGCCGACTCGCTCCTCGGCGCGACGTCGCTCAACGACTTCCTCGGTGAAGGGCTCGCGGCGTGGCGCGCGGTGCGCGCGCGCTTGCAGCATCTGCTCGGCGCCGCGGCGACATCCGACGAGCGCGCCGCAGTCGCAAAACGCATGCAGCCGCGCGCCGCGGTGACGATGCACCTGCCGGTCGACGTCGGCGACTACGTCGACTTCTATTCCTCGATCGAGCACGCGACGAACATCGGTCGCATCCTGCGGCCCGACGCCGAGCCGCTGACGCCGAACTACCGCCACATCCCGATCGGCTATCACGGGCGTTCCGGCACCGTCGTCGTCAGCGGCACGCCGGTGCGGCGGCCGCACGGCCAGCGCAAAGCGCCGACCGCGAGCGCGCCCACGTTCGGGCCGTCGCAACTGCTCGACGTCGAGATCGAGATGGGCTGGCTCGCCGGTGCGCGGACCGTGCACGGCGAGCCGGTTTCAGCCGACGCGGTGCGCGAGCACGTGTTCGGCTACGTGCTGCTCAACGACTGGAGCGCGCGCGACATCCAGGCGTGGGAGTACCAGCCGCTCGGGCCGTTTCTCGCGAAGTCGTTCGCGACGTCGATCTCGCCGTGGGTGGTATCGCTCGACGCGCTCGAACCATTTCGCGTGCCCGAACCGGTGCGCGACCCCGAACCGTTGCCGTACTTGCGCGCGCGCGAGCCGTGGGCGTACGATGTCGAGCTCGAGATGTTGCTGCAAACCGAGCGCATGCGCGCGCAATCCCAGCCTCCCGTCGCGATCGTGCGCACGAATTTTCGCGGCATGTACTGGACCGTCGCGCAGCAGCTCGCGCACATGACGTCCAACGGCTCGCGCATCCGCCCGGGCGACCTGTTCGGCACGGGCACGATCTCCGGCAGCGAGCAAGGCACGCAGGGTTCCTTCATCGAGCTGACGCGCCGCGGCGCGCAACCGCTCGCGCTGCCGAACGGCGAGACGCGCGGTTTCCTCGAGGACGGTGATACGGTCCTCATCCGCGGCCGCGCCGCGCGGGGCGACAAGCGCATCGGCTTCGGCGAGGTCGTCGGCACGATCGTAGCGTAGGCGCAAACCTCCGGCGCTCAGCGGCGCATCAGCAGCGCCGCGCGCGCGTGCGCACCGCGCCGCGCGAGCTTCGTCACCGTGAACTCGCGCGTGAGCTGCGCGACGATGAAGAGCCCGCGCCCCGACTCCGCATCCTGATTGGGGAGGTCGGCGCGCGGCGTGTAGCCGGGACCGTCGTCGATCACGTGCAGCACCGGCAGGCCGTCGTCTTCCCACGTCAGCTCGACGTCGACGAATCCCGGCGCGTGCCGCACCGCGTTGCCGACGAGCTCGCCGAACACCAGCTCGGCGGCGGGGACGTCGACGCCGGAGCCGTATGCGTTCAGCGTCTCGGCGACCGTCTCGCGCACGTCGTACGCGCGCCGCCAGTCGTGCGGGTCGAAGCGCCAGCGCATCGTCCAGTCGCGCCCCGCGCCCGGTGCGCCGTCCAGGCGCAGCGTGAGCACGGCCACGTCGTCGCGGACGCCGTCGTCGAGCACGCGCGCGACGAGCGCCGCGGCGGGCGCGCGCCCGTCCGCGACCGCGGGATCGGCGAGCGCCGCGAAGACGCGGCGTTCGCCTTCGTCGATGTCGCGCGTCGACTCCACCAAACCGTCGGTGAAGAATACGACGAGCGACGATTGCGGCAGCACCACCGTCGTGGCGGGCTGCTCGCGGCCCTCGCGCAGGCCGAGCGGCAGACCGCGGCCCGGCAATTGGCGGAGCAGCCCGTCCGGCGCGCGCACGACCGGCGCGGGGTGACCGGCCGTCGCGTAGGCGAGCGTTCGCGCCCCCGGATCCACCACCCCGACGAGCGCCGTGACGATCGCGTCCGGGTGCGCGCGCCGCAGCACCCTGTCCGCGGCGTCGAGCAAGCGCACCGGATCGGACTCGTAGGTCGCGAGCGTCTCGACCGCTTGGCGCATGCGCCCCATGATCACCGCCGCGGTCAGTCCGCGGCCCGTGACGTCGCCGATCGACACCACGACGCGTCCGTCCGGCAGCGCGATCGCGTCGTACCAGTCGCCCCCGATCTCCGCCTCGGTGGCACCTGGGAAATACACCGCGTCGAACGCGATGCCGGCGACCTCGGGGAGCACGGCGGGCAGCATCGCGCGCTGCAGCGTCATCGCGACGCGGTGCTCGCGCGCGTAGAGCTGCGCGTTCTCGATCGCGACCGCGGCGCGGGCGGCGAGCTCCTGCAGCAGTGCGGCGTCGTCCGCGGCAAACGGTGCATTCGCGCGCAGCGTGACGGTGCCGATCAAAGCGTCGCGATGGCGCAGCGGTGCCCGCAGCTGCGGCGCGTCGGCGGTGACCGCCGCGCTGCGGCGCACGACGACGCGGTCGGGATGCAGCGCGACCGTCGCTTCGACCGCGAGCTCCGCGACGAGCAGGTCCGCGAAGCGCCCCAGCAGCGCGTCGAGGTCCAGCGAGCCGCTGAGCACGTCGCTCGCGCGCGAGACGACCTCGCGCATGCGCGCGAGCCGGCGCTCTTCGTCGTAGAGGCGCGCGTTGTCGATCGCGATCGCGGCGCGCTTGGCGAGCAGCTCTGCTAGCCGAAGGTCGTTGGCAACGAACGTTCCTGCGCCGTCCGCCCCCGCCACCAGCGTCATCGCGCCCAGGGTGACGCCGCGCGAGACGAGCGGAACGACGATCAGCGACTGCGCGCCCAGCGCGTCGCGCAGCTCGGGCTCGATGTGCGGCAGAAACAGGGACGTTCCGCCCGCGATCGTGTTGGCGACGACGACGCGCGCGAAACCGCCCTCGCCCACATGCGCCGCGGCCACGTCCGCGCGGACGGCGTCGGCATACGCCGTCGCGATCAGCCGGGTCGTGCCGTCGGCGGTCTGCTCGTGGATGCGGCAGACGTCGGCGAAATTGCGCACCGCGAGCGCGGCCAGCGCGGGGAACGTCTGCGCGACGTCGAGCGAGCCCGCCAGCACCTCTCCGGCCTCGGCCAGCACGCGGTATTGCGTCTCGAGCGCTTTGCGCGCCGTGATGTCGGTGAACATCCCCAGCGATCCGTTGTACGCGCCGTCGGCGTCCAGGATCGGGCTGGATGCGACCATCACGCACACCACGTGCCCGTCGCGGTGCCGCAGCCGCGACTCGCGCCGGAGCCCGCTGCCGCCGCGGTGGTCCGCGATCGCTTGCCGCGCGCCGTCGTGCTCGCGCGGATCGGCGAAGTCGAAGAACCAGCGGCCGTACATCTCGTCGGGCGTGTAACCGAGCATCGCGCTCATGTGCGCGTTGACGTAGCGCGTGCGCGCATCACCGTCGATGATCCACACGCCCTCCTGCGCGGTGTCGATCAAGCCGCGGTAGCGCGCCTCGCTGTGCGCGAGGTCGCGGTACAGCCGCGCGTTGGCGAGCGCCACCGCGGCGCGCGCCGCGATCTCTTCGCCGTCGCCGATGTCGGCGGGCGTGAAGCTGCGCCCGGTGCCGACCGCGGCGCCGAACGTGAGCACGCCGATCGGCTCGCCGGCGGCGACCATCGGAACGTACGCGATCGACGCCATCGGCAGCGACCGCGCGAACGCGTAGTGCTCATCGCTCCACGTGGTCGCGCGCAGCCATGCGTCGTCGCAGTCCGGCACGATTTGCGTTTGGCCCGTGCGCAGCACGAGGTTGATCGGATGGCGGTCCGCTTCAGGCGGCGGCGCGAACGTGCGAAACCGTGCCGCTTCGCAGCCGAGGCGCCCGCTCTCGACCGCTATCCGCTGCAGGCGGCCGTCTTCCACGACGTCGACGAACGCAAAGTCTGCGAAATCCTCGCACATCGCCGACACGACGGTCTGCGCGGTGCGCTCGTAGTCGAGCGATTCGGTGAACGCGGTCCCGAGCCGGTCGAGCATCGTGCGCCGCTGCGCCGCCCGGTACTGGTCGTCGACGTCGGTGTTGGTCCCGTACCAGCGAACGATCGAGCCCTTCTCGTCGCGCACCGCGACCGCGCGCACCACGAACCACCGGTAGACGCCGTCGTGGCGGCGCAGACGATACGCGCGCTCTCCGCCGAACGTGTCGGTGACTTGCGCCGCAGTCCAGCTTTGCTCCATCGCGCGCACGTCGTCGGGATGCAGCACGCGCACCCAACCGCGCCCGAGCGACTCGTCGAAGCTCAGACCGGTGTACTCGATCCAGCGGCGGTTGACGTGGATCGCGTTCCCCGCGGCGTCGTTCGTCCACACGAGCTGCGGGATGGCGTCCGCGAGCGACGCGAGCGCGGCCTCCGCGGTGCGGCGCTCGTCGACCGGGATGATGGTGCCGTACCAGGCCGATGCGCCGCCGCCGGTGCCGAGCGCCGGGATCGCGTGCGAGATCACCCAGCGGAACTCGCCCGCGCGGTCGCGGACGCGGAACTCCTCCCGAAACGGGACGAGCGCGGCCATCGCGCCGAGCCGCACGGCACGGCGCAGGCAACGTTGCACCGTTT
>Ga0066662_10001227_pt1 | contig 11631 bp, 12 predicted proteins | sample GraSoiAngelo_111_FD_133939 | JGI IMG/M metagenome (GOLD analysis project Ga0066662, IMG submission 133939) | Grasslands soil microbial communities from the Angelo Coastal Reserve, California, USA - 14_0903_12_40cm | ecosystem: Environmental > Terrestrial > Soil > Grasslands | place: USA... | reverse complement strand
CGCAGGCGCTCGCGAAAGCGGCGGCCGACCTCGGGGTCGAGATCCGCACCGACGCCGAGGTGGCGCGCATCGTGGTCGAAGACGGCGCCGCCGCGGGCGTCGTCCTCGCCGGCGGGGACGAGCTGCGCGCGCGCCACGTCGCCAGCAGCGTCGACTGCCGGCTGACGTTCGAGACGTTCTTGGCGCCGGACGAGCTGCCGGCGGAGTTCCTCGCCGAGATCAAGCGCATCGACTACGCGAGCGCATCGGCGAAGATCAACGTCGCGCTCTCCGCGCTGCCCAACTTCACCGCGTTGCCGGGCAGCGACGCCGGCCCGCAGCACCGCGGCACCGTTCACCTCTGCCCGGACCAGGACTACATCGAGCGCGGGTACGACGACGCGAAGTACGGCCGCCCGTCGGCGCGCCCGATCGTGGAGTGCACCATCCCGTCGGCCGTCGATCCCACGGTGGCGCCGCCGGGGAAGCACCTGATGTCGATGTTCTGCCAGTACGCGCCGTACGCGCTGAGCGGCGGCCGTTGGGACGACGCCGCCAAGAACGCGTTCGCCGGCAGCTGCTTCGGCGTGGTCGAGGAGTACGCGCCGGGCTTCACCGCTTCGGTGATCGACCGCCAGGTGCTCAGCCCGGTCGACATCGAGGCGAAATTCAACCTCACCGGCGGCAACATCTTCCAGGGTGCGATGAGCTTGAACAAGCTGTTCATGTTCCGGCCCGCACCGGGCTGGGCGAGCTACCGGACCCCCGTCGAGCGGCTGTTCCTGTGCGGCTCGGCCGCGCATCCGGGCGGCGGCGTGATGGGGGCGCCCGGCTGGAACGCGGCGCGCGCGATGCTGCGCCGACGGTGATACGCGCCCTCGGAGGACGGGCTTGAGGCGTACGGAAGCGTACCCCATCTTGCTCTGTTAGAGAGGTCGGGTTTATGAAAGCAATCATCGCTACGTTCGCGCTCGGCGCGGCAGTCGTCTTCGCGGCAACCGCGCCGGTCGGTGCGCAAGGGACCGGCGGCTCGCCGGGCTCCATGAAGGGCCATCCGATGATGATGACCCTCTGCCCCGGCGGCTACGTGCTCAACGCCGTCGGCGGCTCCGGCGAGTCCGGGTGCGCCACACCCCGCGGCGGCAACGGCGTGATCTTCCTCGCGATCAAGGTGACCGGCGAACCCGCCGGTGCGAAGCAGCCCTCGCACATTCATCGCGGCAAGTGCGGCTCGAACGGGCCGGTGGCCCTGCCGCTCACGCCCGTCGTGAACGGCACGTCGTCCACCACGATCCCGATGGCGAAGTGGAGGATGTTCAACCACGGCGGCTTCTACATCAACATCCACGAGTCGCCCGACAACATCCCGCACATCGTCTCGTGCGCGAACATCACCGCGATGCCCATGCACGGTGCGATGTAGCCGCCCCATTCGTCCCGTCAGTCGAACCCTGAGGCCGTCGCGGCATCCGCGGCGGCCTCGGCCGTTCGCAGGCGATGACCGGCGGCGGCCGAAGGGACCGCGAACGTCGCCCTCACGCCCGGAGGAATTTTCGTGCGCACACTCGTTTCGGCCGCGATCGGCGCGGCGCTGGTCCTCGCCGTCACCGCCCAGAGCCCCGCGCCGGCCGCGCGGAAGATGCCGATGCAGATCCGGCTCGCGGAGCAGAACAAATCGGACGAGTCCGGGACGGCGACGCTGCTCGACGGTGCGAAGGGCCTAATCGTGCGGCTGCGCCTCCACGGCGGCGAAACCGTCGACCAGCCGGCCCACATCCACAAGGGCACCTGCGAAAAGCTCGACCCCAAGCCTGCGTACGCGCTCACGACCGTGCACGACGGCCAGTCGGAGAAAGTGATCGAGGGCGTGACGCTCGCGCAGCTGGAGAAAGCGCCGTACGCGATCAACGTCCACAAGTCGACCAAGGAGATCCCGGTCTATGTCGCCTGCGGGAACATCGTCGCGCCCAAGTAGCCACCCGCCGTTCAACGAAGGCGCCGCGCACAACGCGGCGCCTTCGCGTTTCGGCGTGCCCGCGTTGGACGACATGCCGGACGACATTCGGGCCATCTGCGAAGAGACGCGCGCGAAGATCGGCTTCGTGCCCAACGTGTTCCTGGCGTACGCCAAACGCCCCGAGCACTTTCGCGCGTTCATGCACTACCACGACCTGCTGATGAAGAGCCCGAGCGGGCTGTCGCGCGCGGAGCGGGAGGCGATCGTCGTCGCGGTCTCGGCGGACAACCACTGCCTGTACTGCGTCGTCGCGCACGGCGCGGCGCTGCGCATCCTGGGCAAAGACGCGATCGTCGCGGACCAGATCGCGACCAACTGGCGCACCGCCGACCTCACGCCGCGGCTGCGCGCGATCCTCACGTTCGCGTCGCGCGTGAACGAGCCGGGCTTCGCCGCAAGCGACAAAGAGCTCGCGGAGCTCAAAGCGGTCGGCCTCTCCGACGACGACGCATGGGACATCGCAGCGGTCGCGGCGTTCTTCGGCTTGTCCAATCGCATGGCCGGCTTCATGGACATGCGCCCAAACCCGCAATTCTACACGATGGGCCGCCAGCTGTAGTAGGACGACGGGCACCGCGTCCTTACGACGCGATGCCCGCGGTGGTATGACAACCGAGACTCGACACCGGCCTCGTTATATCATACCCGCCTGACGACGGACAAGCCCGCCGGCTGGAGCGGGCGGGAATCGAACCCGCGGCACGCGAGGTGTCGAATCTCGAATGTCGGAGCCACCGAACCGCCCCAGCGCCCTGCTATTCACGCGCGGGACGCGTTCGGCAAGGGCTAGGCGGTGATACAGGCGGCGAACGTTGCCGGGTCGACGTTGCCGCCGCTGAGCACGACACCGGTGCGCGCGCCGCGCGCATGCACTTTCTCGTGCAGCAGCGCCGCGAGCGCCGATGCGCCGCTCGGTTCGACGACGAGCTTGAGGCGTTCGAACGCGAAGCGCATCGCCGTGCGGATCTCGTCATCGGTTACCGTGACCACGCCCGTTGCGAGCGCGCGCACGATCGGCCACGTCAGCTCGCCCGGGCTCTGCGTCTGCTGGCCGTCCGCGATCGTCTTCGGCACCGGGATCGACACGATGCGGTCCGCGCGCCACGAGCGCACCCAGTCGTCGCCCGCTTCGGGCTCGACGCCGTAGATGCGCACGCCCGGTGAGAGCGCCGCTGCGGCGAGCGCGCTGCCCGCGAGCAGTCCGCCTCCGCCGAGCGGCACCAGCAGCACGTCGAGCGCGCCTGCGTCTTCGATCAGCTCCAGCGCGACGGTGCCTTGGCCGGCGATGATCGCGGGATCGTCGTACGGCGGCACGAGCGTGGCGCCGCGCTCCGCCGCGACCGACGCGGCGAGCTCCGCGCGGTTGACGCGCATGCGGTCGTACTGCACCACCTCGGCGCCGTAGCCGCGCGTCGCGGCGAGCTTCGCCGCCGGCGCGTCGGCGGGCATCACGATCGTCGCCGGGACGCCGAGCAGTCTTGCCGCCAGCGCGACGCCCTGCGCGTGGTTGCCGCTGGAGAACGCGACCACGCCGCCGCGCTTGCGGCCGGGGTCGAGCTGCGCGATCGTGTTGTACGCGCCGCGGATCTTGAACGCGCCGATGCGCTGGAGGTTCTCCGCTTTCAGAAACACGCGCGCGCCGGTGCGCGCGTCGAGCGTCGCGGACGTCACGACCGGCGTGCGGTGCGTGACGCCGCGCAGCCGCGCCGCCGCGGCGCGCACGTCCTCGAACGACGCCGCGAACGCCGTCTGCTGCACTACGGGTTGCGATGCGGCGGGTCGAACGCGAACGTGAACACCTTGTCGTCCGGGTCGAACTTGATCTTCTCGTGCACGGTGCCGTTCTGGAACTTCACGTCGAACTCGTGGACGCGGTCGCCGTCGTTGGGCGGCGTGTTCTCCTTGACCGACTCGATCTTGCCGAGCGGCACGAACGCGTCGACGGCGTGCCCGAAACGCTGGTGCGACATGTCCGCCGCCGTCTCTTTGGTCTCGAGCTTCTGCACGGCGGCGATGTCGTTGCGCTGCACGGCGGCGGTGAGCTCGTGCGCGGTACGCTCGTAGCGGTTCTCGCGGCCGGAGCACGCGCGCACCAGCAGCACGAGCACGATCACGAACACCGCGAGGATGAAGATCTGGTTGCGGCGCGCATCGAGCACCGGCGCCGTGGTGCCGGTGCGCACCGGGCCGGGAGCGGGGGTGACGTTCTTCATCACGCCGGTACCTCGCGGGCGAGATCGCGCGCGCCGAACGGCTCGAACGCCAGCCCGGGGTTCCACTGCTGGACCAAATTGATGCTCCACTCGCTCTCGAACAGCGCGAGCACGTTGCCGTCCCAGTCCTCGACCAGCCGCGCGCTGGAGCCGAGCGTCGCGGTCGCAGGGTCGGCCTGCCCCGACCTGTCCTGAGCCTGTCGAAGGACTCGGCGCGCCGTGGTGTACGGCAGCGTTTGGAAGACCGTTTTCACGTTGTACTCCGCCTCCAAGCGATATTTGACGACCTCGAACTGAAGGGCGCCGACGGCGGCGAGGATCGGTTCGCTCCGCACCTCGCCGTAGGGATGGAACACCTGGATCGCTCCCTCCTCGCGAAGCTGCGCGATCCCTTTCTGGAACGACTTGTAGGACGCCGTGTCGGTACTGCGGACCAGCGAGAAATGTTCCGGCTCGAAGGCGGGGATCGGGTCGAAGGCGGTCGCGTCGCCGTCGGCCAGCGTGTCGCCGATGGCGAACACGCCGGGGTTCGCGAGGCCGACCACGTCGCCGGCGAACGCGACGTCGACCGACTCGCGGTCCGACGCGAACAGCTTCATCGCGCGCGTGAGGCGCACGTCCTTGCCGGTGCGCACGTTGCGCACCGTCATGTCGCGCTCGAACTTGCCGCTGCACACGCGCAGGAACGCGATGCGGTCGCGGTGCCGCGGATCCATGTTGGCCTGGATCTTGAACACGAAGCCGGAGAACCGGTCGTCGGTCGGTTCGACGCGGTGTTTCTCCGAGTCGATGCGCGCGGCCGGCGGCGGGCCCATGCGCACGAACGCGTCGAGGAACAGCTCCACGCCGAAGTTGGTCACCGCGCTGCCGAAGAACACGGGCGTGACGTCGCCGCGCAGCATCGCGTCGTAGTCGAAGCCCGCGCCCGCGCCTTCGAGCAGCTCCAGCTGGTCGAGGAACTCGCGGTACGTGCGCTCGTCGACCAGCGCGGCGATGGCAGGATCGCTCGGCGACGACGCTTTCACCGGCGCGCGCTTCGCGCCGTGCTGCGTGCGCTCGAACGTGTGCACCTCACCCGAATCGCGGTCGTACACGCCGCGGAACGTCTCGCCGTTGCCCAGCGGCCAGTTCATCGGGTACGCGCCGATCCCGAGCACGTTCTCGAGCTCGTCCAACAATTCGAGCGGGTCGCGGGACGGCCGGTCCATCTTGTTGACGAACGTGAACAGGGGAATGCGGCGCGCGCGGCAGATCGCGAACAGCTTGCGCGTCTGCGGTTCGACACCTTTGGCGGCGTCGATCAGCATCACGGCGGCATCGGCGGCGAGCAGCGTGCGGTAGGTGTCTTCGCCGAAATCTTGATGGCCCGGCGTGTCGAGCAGGTTCATCGTGTGGCCGTGGTACGGGAACTGCAGCACCGTCGACGTGATCGAGATGCCGCGCTCGCGCTCGAGCTCCATCCAGTCGGACGTTGCGGCGCGCGCGCGCCGGCGCGCCGCCACTTGACCTGCGGTGACGATGGCCCCGCCGTACAGCAGCAGCTTCTCGGTGAGCGTCGTCTTGCCGGCGTCGGGGTGCGAGATGATCGCGAACGTGCGCCGTTTGGCGACTTCCTCGCGGATTTCCATGGTCTCGCTCATTCGACACCGGGCATGCGGTGACTCCGTGCGGCTCTTTCGCTCGTTCCGGGTACGAGACCGGCGATGATACCAGGCGCTCGATCCCCGTACGCAAAACCGGCCGGTGCTGTTCGTCCTCCGCACGGCGCGCCGCGTGGGGCAGTAGCCGGCGCTTCAGTACACGCGCACTTCCGTGCGCCCCGCGTGGTCGTAGACGAGCGTCAACCCTTCGGGGCCGTTGTACAGCCGCGCTTCCGGCGGGACGCGCAACCGGTCGCGGCCGCGGTACACCCACACGTCGTGCGCGCGCACGAGGACGGTGCAGTTCGCGCGGTGCAGCGTCGTCCCGGGCGCGATGCGCAGCGCCGCTTGCGGGACGTCATCGCGCAGCAGGCGCGACGGCCCCTCCTTCGAGGACTGCTGCACGAAGCACGTGGGCAGCGCGCTCAGCACCCACGAGCCTTGCCCGACGAAGAACGGCGCGGGCGTCGCGACGAATCCTTCGTTGGAGTTTCCGTGCGCGGCGGACGGTGGACCCGGCGCATCCGCGTGCAGCTTCCAGCCGTTCACGGCGAAGCGGTGCGCGAACACGGCGCTCCCGAACGCGACGACGATGACCGTCGCGATCAGGTAGTACCGGATCATCGCGCGACGGATTATGCCGCGGGCTCCTCGGCCGCGGCCAACGGCGGCGCGAGCTGCAGGCGCGCGCGCCCCACGCGCGCATCCGCCATGCCGTAGTAGATCTCGTACGTGCGCTCGCCGAGCTCGCACAGCGCCGTCGGGAACACGACGTCGTTCACGATGCCGTGCGTCTCGTCCGCGCCTTCGGGCACCATCACGGGCATCTGCGAGCGATAGCGCACGACGTGCGGCCGCTCGACGTCGTGCACCACGAAACCCGCGCTGTAGCGCATCGTGTACTTGCCGCCGCCCGCATCGCGCGCGTCCACGCCGTGGAAGATCGAGAACCAGCCTTCCGCGATGCGCACCGGCGGCGTGCCGGCGCCCGTCTTGATGCGGCACCACGGCGCGTCGGGCTCCAGCACGAGCGCGCTCTCGCGCACGTCGAGCAGCGCGCGCATGTCGGCGAGCGCGGGCTCGAGCGGGACGTACGCGATGCGCGTCGACTCGCGCTCGTGCGGCGGAAGATCGAGCAGCGTCGGAATGGCGCCGCGGCCGTCCATCGTCGACAGCCGCAGCATCGGGCGATGGTACAGCGCGAGCGACGGGACGCCGGCCGGCGAGACGACGGGCTCCGGAAAGAACACGCCGTCCTTGTCGTCGCCCTGGTGCAGCCCGGCGGCGAACCGCACGAGCCCCAGCCGCTCCCAGCGCTCGCCGTCGAGCGACAGCGCGAGCGCGATGCGCGGGCCGTCCGGGCCGAAGGCCGTGTACGCCATCACGTAGCGGTCGAGCACCGGCACGAACGTCACGCGCGGGTCTTCGCAGCCCATGCCGCCGGGCGCCGTGCGCAGCTCGTACGCGGCCTGCGGCTCCAGCGCGAAGCCGCGCCGTTCGAACTGCACGCCGTCGCCCGCGCGGACGGCGCGGCACAGCTCGACGCGCGACACGTTGCCGCGCGCGACGGCGCGCGGATACAGCATCCACGTGCCGTCGCGCGCGCGCGCGCCGCCGGGGTTGAGCACGCCCTCGACTTCCGCCGGCGAGCCGTCCGGGCTCAGCACCACTCCGAGGCGGGCGATCGTCGCGTCGAAACGCGCCAGCACGTCGAGCGCGGTCATCGCGGCGCCAGCCGCAGCACCAGCTCGTGCGGCGAGATGCCGGCGCGAGCGGCCAGCGTGTCGACGTCGTCCGCGGCGCCGATCAGGACGCGCGCGTCGGTCGCGTCGTGCATGACGCGCGCGGTGTACTGCATGCCTACCGACAGAATATCGACACCATCGGCAAAACTCTTCGGGAGACCGTCACCGTAACCGCAACGTACCACGGCGACGGCACGATCCCGCACCACCCGCGTGTCGCCGTAGCCCGCCCAGCCGGCCTCGCCCGGCGCGAAGGTCCGCACGACGGGCGCCGCGAGACGGAGCGCGCAGTGGGTGTCGACCGACGCCCCGAGCCGCGCGCCGAACAGGCCGGCCCCGATCCGCAGCCGGTCGAAGGCGAGCCCTCGCCGCGACGACGCCGTGCTCGCCGCGTCCGTCGCGATCACCGGCACGCCGGCGCGTTCGAACGCTCCGCGAGCGGCCATGAACGCATCCAGGATCGCGCCGCCGCGCGCCGCCGAGATGACGTGGGTCCACAGCTCGACCGCCAAGCCCGTGCCGGCCATCGCCTGCGCGAACGCGCCGGCGTCGCCGGGCGGGATCGAAGCCCAGCCCGCGGCGTCGAGGACGCCGACCCGCACCGTCAGGCCGCCGCGGGCCGCCGCAACCGCGGCCGCTTCCGCCAGCGCCGCGCGGCTCGACACGTTCGGGATCCCGCCGAGCGCGAGCACGCGCGCGAGCCGGCCCGGGGCCGCGTCGAGGAGCAGCCGCACCGGCTTGCCGGTGGCGGGGCGCAGCGCGGCCAGCTCGTCCTCGTCGCCGACGACGTAGGATTCGACCACCGCGTCGAGCTCGCGCGCCAGCAGCCGCGCGCCCCAGCCGTAGCCGTCGTGCTTCACCACGGCCGCGACCGGCGCGCCCAGCGCCGCGAACGCGGCGGCGTTGGCGCGCAGCACGGCGCCGTCGAGCGACGCGACGGGCCGCACTTAGCGCAGCGTCGTGGCGGCGATCGGCTCGCCGGACGGTGACACGACCTCCACCCGTGCGCCGGCCCGGTACACCGCGTTGCCGACCACCCAGATCGTGTACGTGCGGTACTCTCTGGCGGCGGGCTCGCCGCCGTCGAGCGGCGCGCGCTCGAACGCGACGATGCGGATGCGGTCGGTGTTGGCGCGAATGGTCTCGATGATCTGCGACCAGCCCGTTTCCCGGTGCGGTCCCATCAGCAGCACGACGGCGAACTCGTGCCGGAAGTCCACCGGACCGGCGACCCCCAGCGACTCCAGCGCCCGCCGGTCCCGGACGACGGCGATCTCGCGGCCGCCCGCGACGGGGGTGGTCCCGGACCTCTGGTAGTTGACCCGCACCTCGCGGCAGCCGGCGAGGACGACGGCCATCAGGAGGGCGGCGAGAACTCGCCGCATCGGCGTCGGTCGTTCGACGGCTTACGCCGAGGATACCCTGCGGCGAGGATACCGCGAACTCACGACGGAAGTCGCAGTGTCCCGATGTTCATGCTTCTGCCGATCGTCGCGGTACTCGCCGCCGCCGATCCCGCCCCCGCGGCGAGCAGTGCGCCGCGCCCCACGCCGCTCACGGAGATCGGTCGCGTTCGAGCGCTGCCGGCGTGCGTGCCGATCGTCGCGCACGCCAACGGTGCGATCACGCAGGCACTGGACAACGATCGCACGCTCGCCGTGCTGTCGACGAATCTGCACAACACCAACTTCGACAAGCTGAACTTCATGCAGCGCAAGAACGCGATCGACGCGCTGATGAAGCAGGCCGAGCTGATGCGCATCGCGTCGTCGGCCGGCGACGTCGAAGTGAAAAAACTGCGCGAGTACGCGGCGGCGTCGCCCGATCCGAAGCGCAAGGAAGAGCTCAAGACGTTCGCCGACGCGCTGGGCGGCGCGCTGTACCGCCAGAAGAAAGCGGCGGTCGAGCTCATGCGCGACGTCAGCATCATGCAAGGGCGCGAAGACGCCGCCGAAGCGCGCGGCCTCATGCGCGCCGCGAACCCCGTCCCGCCGTACGCAGCGGCGCAGGCGGCAGCGAACACGCCCGCGATCCTGCCGGGCGTGCCGGACAGCTACAACAAGCAGTTCAAGGGCATCGGCGACGTGCTGGACGACCTCACCAAAGGGATTCAGATGGACGAAGGGACCGCCGCCGACCACAGCATCGCGGCGACCTCCGGCTGTTGACGACCTGAGTCGTTTCAACCCGCGCCCACGCGCGGTACGCTACCTCTGATGTTCCGCGCCTTTTCGCTGTCGGCTGCCGTGGCTGCGCTGCTGGTCGCCGTGCTGGGCAGCTGGGTGCGCATCAACGGCGCGGGGATGACCTGCCCCGACTGGCCGCTTTGCCACGGCCAGCTCGTGCCGGCGCTGACCGGCGGCGTCGTGCTGGAGTGGTCGCACCGGCTGATCGCGTTCGTCGACGGCTTCCTCGTGCTGGGCGCGCTGTGGACGGGCTGGCGCGCGCGCCGCACCGTCGCCGGCGTCACGCCGGTGCTGGCGTTCATCGGCGCCGTGTTCGCGCTGCAGGTGGCGCTCGGCGGCCTCACGGTCGCGCTCGCGAACAGCCCGTGGTCGGTCGTCGTCCACTGGGGCACCGCGATGCTGCTGCTCGGCGGGCTGACCGCCCTGGCGATCCTGGCGGCCGTGCAGCCGCGCAGCCTGCGCTTCCGGCACTCGATCGCCGGCGGCGTTCTCACCGCGTGCGCCGCGCTCGCGTTCGCGACGATGCTCGCCGGCTCGTACGTCAGCTCCAGCGGCGCCGGGCTCGCGTGCGCGACGCTGCCCGCGTGCGACGGCGGCTCGTGGACGGGCGCGTTCCCCGCGCAAACCGCGCAGATGGCGCACCGGCTGCTGGCCGCCGCGTTCTTCGCGCTCGCGACCGCCGCCGCGTACGGCGCCGCGCTGAGCGCGACCGCGCGCGTGCGCGTAGCGGTGCTGTTCGCGTACGCGCTGGTAGTGCTGCAGATCATGCTCGGCTTCGCGAACGTCGCGTGGCTGCTGCCGACGCTCTTGCGCGAAGCACACGCGGCGAACGCCGTCGCGACGTTCCTCGCGTTCATCGCGGCGCTCGTGTTCGTCGCGCTCGACGGGCCGGCGCGGGTAACACGCGGGGTCTTCGACAAGCTCAGGCTGACGGTGAACGATTATTACGAGCTCAGCAAGCCGCGCATCATCTTCCTGCTGCTCGTCACGACGCTCGCGGCGATGATGATGGCGGCGCGCGGCGTGCCGCCGCTGCTGCTCACGTTCTGGACGCTGCTCGGGGGCGCGCTGTCCGCCGCGTCGGCCGGCGCGCTCAACTGCGTGTGGGACCGCGACATCGACCGGCTGATGACGCGCACGCAGCGGCGGCCCATCCCGCGCGGCGCGATCTCGGCGCGCAACGCGCTGGTGTTCGCCGTTCTCGCGCAAACCGCGGGGTTCGCGCTGCTGTACGCGCTCGTCAACCCGCTCGCGGCGTGGCTGTCGCTCGCCGGCAACGCGTACTACGTCGTCATCTACACGATGTGGCTCAAGCGCGTGACGCCGCTGAACATCGTGATCGGCGGCGCCGCCGGGGCCGTGCCGCCGCTGGTGGGCTGGGCCGCGGTCACGGGGCACGTCGGCTCGCCCGCGTTCGCGCTGTTCGCGCTGATCTTCTTGTGGACGCCGCCGCACTTCTGGGCGCTGTCGCTGATGACGAACGTCGACTACGACAAAGCGGGCATCCCGATGCTGCCCAACGTCAAGGGCATCCCGCGCACGAAGCGCGAGATCATGGTGTACTCGCTCGTGCTCGTCGGCGTGTCGCTCGCGTTCTTCCCGCTGCACGTGCTGGGACCGTGCTACGGCGGCTGCGCGCTGGTCCTCGGTGCGGTGTTCTTATGGGACGCGTGGAAGGTCGGCGGCGTGTCGACGCAGCGCTACGCGCGCGTGCTGTTCAAGTACTCGCTGCTGTATCTGGCGCTGATGTGCGCGGCGATGGTGCTCGACCGCATCATCCCGCTGCCGCACCCGATCTGAGACACGACATCGACCGCGGCGTCGTGCCGCTGCTCGTCACGCTCGGGCTCG
>Ga0066662_10001223_pt1 | contig 11643 bp, 11 predicted proteins | sample GraSoiAngelo_111_FD_133939 | JGI IMG/M metagenome (GOLD analysis project Ga0066662, IMG submission 133939) | Grasslands soil microbial communities from the Angelo Coastal Reserve, California, USA - 14_0903_12_40cm | ecosystem: Environmental > Terrestrial > Soil > Grasslands | place: USA... | reverse complement strand
AGTCATGTATTCGGTCACAGATATCGCCGGCCTCAACCGCGTCTCGCGCACGGTACTGACGAATGCCGCCCGGGCTCTCGCGGGCATGGTCGAGGGGCGCGCGCGGGCCGCTCCGGCCGGCGATGCGCCGAATGCTCCGCTGATCGCCGTGACCATGTTCGGGGTCACGACCCCCGGCGTGCTGCGCCTTGTCCGCCACCTGGAGGACGCCGGCTTCGAGACAATTGTCTTCCACGCCGTGGGCTCTGGCGGACGAGCGATGGAGGAGCTGATCGACGAAGGGAGTATTGACGGCGTGATCGACTATACAGTCAGCGAGCTTACCGATCATCTCCTGGGCGGGATCTTTGATGCCGGCCCACACCGGTTGGAAGCAGCGGGGCGTCGCGGGATTCCACAGGTCGTCGTGCCCGGTGCCATCGAGGTCCTGAATTTTGGTCCGCGATCGTCAGTGCCTGCTCGGTATGACAGCCGCCCGCTCGTCATCCATAATCCGAGCGTGTGCGCCGTTCGCACCAACGCCGCCGAGAGCGCCACGCTCGGAGCGATTCTGGCGTCGAAAGTCAACGTGGCCCGCGGCCCTGCAGCCGTGGTCCTGCCGCTGAACGGACTCGACAAATACGAGGCGCCACCCGACGGTCCGTTCCTCGACCGCGACGCAGATGAAGCGCTCTTTGCCGCCATCCGATCCGGCCTGCGCCCTGATATTCCCTGCGTCGAGCTTCCGGCTAATATCAACGATGCCTCGTTCGCCGACGAAGTCTTTCACATTTTCTTGCAGCAATGGGCTCGGAGGCATGGTCATGAGCAGTCATTGGAGCGTTAGCCGACTGGCAGCAGGTGCCGGACCAGACCGGCCCCTGATTGTCGCCGGCGTGGGTAGTGGCCTTACTGCCAGAGGCTATGCACCGGCGGCGAACGAGATGCTCCAGTCAACATGCGTGCCCCGCGCACGGATAACGTAGCACCCCGCGGACGGTATGAAGGTCAGCGTTGGGGCGCGATGGTGGCGTACCAGGCCGGCGGGCCAGGCAATGACGGGCACGACCGCATTCGACGGTGCTGCCGGCAGCGGATGCCCGAACCAGATACGCTGTCCCGTGCGAAGATTCCAGCCGCGAAGAGTCACGGGGCCGCGCGCGTGAGGAGTGAGCTGCCAGAAGATCTTCTGCGGGTAGCCAAACCTGGTGGGATTGACCCCGAACCGCAACGTCACGTGGCCGTGGGAGACCTCCCAGGCGCTGAATCCGATGAGCGCCGGGCTACCTATGTGGAAGAAGGACGATTGTGGTCCATCCCTGTGAGTGAGATTCGCGTCCCCCCTGGGACAGTTCTGAGGCGCTGGGAAGAATGTCTTGGCCACTGTCGGTGGTGGTGAGCTCCCCGGCAAGGCTCCAGCTGCCTGGGGGCTGAACGCATCAGCCGCCGCGAGACAAAGGCACCCGCACAGGATGCCAAATAGCCGGCCAGAGCCTTTCATATCCTCCTCCTTTGATCCATGCCGCGAGCGATCACCTCTCCTGACTGAATACACATCACGATCCGCCCAGGTTCCATCGGCCCTCATGCGGCGCAGAATCAATCATGGCGTCGGCGCATGGTGCGCGCGTTCGCTCAGTTCAGTTGACGGCGCATAGGGGTATGGAAGTTTTAGCACGACTGGCCCGAACCGAGGACTATGTCGCACGAATCCTCGAACACGACAGTAGCAATCGACCGGATCGAAGAGCTTTGGCAATCACACCCATCCCAAGCACGATAGTCCTGAACCGTCCTGGGAAAGGTGGGGGCGGCAGATCTAACCAGCCGGCTCACCTCGCTGCGGACGGAAGCGCGCGCACAACCTCTCGGTCGCGATAGCAGAGAGTGACCGCGTCGCCACCGAAGGCCAGGTCGATGGACTCCATGAACTCCGGCTCCCCTTGATCCTGGTCGAGCACATAGCGTACGAGAAATGCTCGCAGCAGCGGAGAGTGCGTCACGCAGACGTACCTGGTGGGCCGGGTGCGCCCGAGCTCGTTCAGGCTGACGGCAAAGGCCATCATGCGCCTTGCGACGGCGTCCGCGTTTTCCCCCGGTGGATCGGGATGCTGGACCCAGTAGCCGACACGGTCGTGGTGATGGAAGAAGTCAGCATAGAATGGAAGGGAGCCCACGACATCTGGCCCCAGCCTGATGGATTGGGTCTGCTCCGCCATTGCCTCGGCCGTGCTCACCATCTCGACCCGCAGACCGCCGATGTAGAGGTCAGGGTTCCGAATGGCCGGCTCCTCGCGGGGTGGGTGGAAGGTGACGCCGGGATGCGCGTCGGGGTGGGCGCGCATGATCCTGTCGAGCACGTAGGCGGTCTCGCGTGACCGGAGCGTCGCCGTGTGCAGCAGAATGACGTCCTCCTCGGGGGACAGGCTCGCGACGATACGCCGTGCCGCCTCCTCGGCCTCCTGCAGCCCCAGCTCGGTCACCGACACGTCGCCACGGTGATGGGGAACTCGCCCGTGGCGCACGAACTGGACGACGAGCGGGGCAACACTCACAGATCGATGGTCTCGTAAAACGCCCGCTCGCGCGCCTCCAGATTGGGAATGGCCCTGCCCCGCACATGCTCCTCGAAGTGCGGCGTCGCCATGTGAGACTCATACCCTTGCTGGTCCACATACTGCTCGTACAGGAAAAAGGTGCGCGGATCGTCCACCGAGCGGTGGGCCTGGTAGAAGAGGCAGCCCGGCTCCTGGCGTGAGAGTGGGGTCATCGTCTCGATCACCTCCGCGATCACTCCCTCCTTCCCCTCGTGTGCTTTCCAGACTGCCGCCACAACGTATGCCACGGTCATGCCCCCCTTCGTCCTATTCGATTTCTGAGGATGCCGATTCCATCGACCTCCATCTCGATCACATCTCCTTCCCGCAGCCAGCGATCGATCTCGATCCCCGAGCCGCCGGTCGCGGTGCCCGACCCGAATACTTCCCCGGGATAGATGGTCTGTGCCCGCGAGGCATAGCAGATCATTGTCGCCATGGTGTGGTGCATGCTAGCGGACGTGTCGCTGCCCCAGGTCTCACCATTCACGTGCACGCTCAGTTGGAGCCGGCTCGGATCGATCTCGTCCGCGGTCACGATGCATGGGCCGAGCACGTTCGACCCGTCCCAGTCCTTGGCCTTGGCCGGGCCCATGCCGATCGGTAGCTCCTCCGCCTGGGTGTCACGGGCCGACATGTCGTTCCAGATGGTATAGCCGAACACGTAGTCCAGTGCCTCCTCGACCGGGATATCCTTCCCCTGCCGCCCGATGACGGCAGCAAACTCCAGCTCGTGGTCGAGCCTGGACGAGTAACTCGGCCAGGGGATCTCGGTGTCCGGTCCGATCACCGTATCCGGCAGACCCTTGTAATAGGCCGGAGTCGTGTACCATTGCGGCGGGATGTCTCGCCCCAGGCGCGGCATGACATTGCGCAGGTGGCCCTCGAAGGCCAGAAAGTCACGCAGCGATCGAGGCCTGATCGGGGCCAGCAGCACAGGGGACTGCACCGGCGTCTTGCCGCGGATGGGAGCTCCCGCCTCGATGAAGCGCACCATATCGCCGTCGAAGCCGGCATCGTAGACGGCATCGCCCTCGAGCACTCCGACCCTGGGGCCGCTGCCGGCATCGTAGGTTACGAGCTTCATGCCCCTTCCCGCGCCTGCAGCCGATGGGCGGCGAGCTGGACGGCGTCGATGATCTTGACGTAGCAGCCACAGCGGCAGAGATTCCCTCCCAGCGCCACCTTGATCTCATCCTCTGACGGCGCTGGGACGTCGTCCAGCAGCGCCTTCGCTGTCAGGATCATGCCGGGAGTGCAGTAGCCGCACTGCATGGCGTGAGCCTCCGAGAACGCCTGCTGCACCGGATGATCTCCGCCCAGTCCCTCGACCGTCGTCACGTCGCGGCCATCCACCAGCGGACTGAGGAAGATGCAGGTCGAGATGGGCGCGCCGTCCACCAGCGCGGTGCACGCCCCGCACACGCCAATCTCACAGGTGGCGCGCACGCTGCTGCAGCCGAGGTCGCGGCGCAGCACCTCGAGCAACATCTCGTCAGGGCGGACGTCGACCTCCACGGCGGAGCCGTTGAGCGAGAAGTGAATAATCATCTGCGGTCGATCGCTTCCAGCACCTGCTCCGGGTTCATGGGGAGATCGGTGACGTGGATGCCCAGAGAGAACAGCGCGTTGCCGATTGCAGCCGGGATGGGTGGAAGAGCGGTCTCACCGAGCCCATGCACTTCGGCTCCCTCTTTCTCGATCAGGTTGTGCGTGAGCGCCGGCAGGTCGGCGGCTGCGGGAATGCAGTAATCGGAGAGGTTGGCGTTGGTGGTCTGGCCGTTGTCAAAGATGATCCCCTCCAACAGGGCCGTCCCCACTCCCATGATCATTGAACCCTCGTTCTGAAGCTCGCCGCCGGCGCGATTCACAACTCTACCGGCATAGACCGAGGCGTGAATCCGTTCAAGGTGCACCACGCCGGTCTCCTCGTCCACCCGAAGGGCCGCCGCGGCCGCTCCCTGATGCCAGTGCGTCGATGCAATCCCCTGGCCGGTGTCCGGGTCCAACCCTCCGGCATTGGCGACCTCGCCGCATCCGCGGCGTCCGTCCATCTCCAGGTCACGCACGGCCCCCTCGAGCGCCCGCCCCATCATGTAGGTCGAGCGGCTGGAGGTGGTGCGCGTGTCGTAGGGGATCACATCCGTATCCGGATCGGGGAAGCGGACCTGCTCGATATCGACGCCGAGCAGGTTCGACGCCATCAATCGAATCGAGTAGCGCGCTCCCTGGCCCATCTCCGCGGTGGCGCAGCGAACCGTGTAGACGTTGCCATCGTCTCGCTCGATGACGATCGATGCCCGGCTCGGAGTCTGCATTCCTTTAAGGAGGACGCACAGCCCCTTGCCGCGCCGGCCCTCGTGCCAGGCGATAGCGTCTGCCGCGGCCCGGAGGCACTCGGTGAAGTGCACATCGTGCATCTGCTCGCCAGTGCAGAATCGATCCCCGTCCACCAGGACGTTCTTCAGGCGCAGCTCCAGGGGATCCATCCCCAGGCGGTCGGCGAGCAGGTCCATGGTGCGCTCCGAAGCCCAGACCGATTGCATCGCCCCATAGCCGCGGAAGGCGCCGTTGGGCGGAAGATTGGTGTACACGCAGTGCGAGTCGACCGCGACATTGGGGATCCGATACGGACCCACGCCCGCGTACCCCATTTTCTGCGCCACCCCGGGCCCGCAGTCGGCGTAGGCGCCGGTGTCTGCCCAGCACTCCACCCGCTTTGCCACCAGCGTGCCGTCGCGCCGCGCGCCGATGGTCACGCGTACCGTGGCCGGGTGCCGGTTCAGTGTCAGCCATTCTTCATTGCGATCAAGCACAATCTTGACCGGGCGTCCCGCCTTCCGGGCAAGGCAGGCGGCGATTGCCTCTGTCCGCACGAAGGTCTTGGCGCCAAATGACCCGCCCATGGGCGGGCAAACGACCCTGATTTGCTCCTGCGGCAGACCGAAGATGCCGGCCAGATCCATGCGCAGATTAAATGGCGTCTGCGTCCCCGTCCAGACCTCGAGTCGATCCCCCTGCCAGCGCGCGAGAGAGGCATGCGGCTCCATCGGAGCGTGCTGCGCCCCGGCCGTGTGATACGTCTCCTCGACGATCACGTCTGCCTCCGCGAAGCCGGCGCCGGCATCACCATGCCGGATGCGGAAGCGATGGCAGACATTGGTTCCCTCGATCGGACGTATGCCGAAATACGCGGCGTCGTTGTCGGAGATGTGGTGCTTCTCATGGACCAGTGGCGACCCCGCGGCGGCTGCCTCGTCCACGTCGAAGACGGCCGGAAGCTCCTCGTATTCCACGTCGATCAGGGCCAGCGCCTCCTCTGCCGCGCGGCGCGTCGGCGCAGCGACCGCCGCCACCGGATCGCCGGCAAAACGCGCTCGGTCGATGGCCAGGACGGTCTGATCCTGGATCTGGCAGCCGTAACGGTTCAGCGCCTCCACGTCCTCGGGAGTGAGGGCCACGACGTCTTCCGGCAGGGCGGAGGCGTCCACACGCACGATGCGTGCGTGTGGGTAGGGTGAGCGGAGGATGCAGGCGTGCCACATGTCGGGGAGCGACACGTCCTGGGAGTAGCGGATGGCGCCGGTGATGCGCGGATCAGCCATCTGCGAGATCCTCGAGGGCACGACGCACCTCGACGGCAATGACACGCCGCCGGTAGACCGAGGAACCGCGTGAATCGGAGATGGGGTCGATGAGCTCGGCATACCGGCGGCCGATCTCCGCGGCGATATCCGCGGTCAGCGGCATGCCATCCGCCACTGCGCACACCTCGGGGAAGTGCTGCGGCCGGTCCGTCACCGCGCCCACGACCACGCGCAGCCGGCCCGCCGTGACCGCGGCGGCGACTGCCACGCACGGACGGTCCTCGGTGGAGCGTGACCGGAACTTGCGGTAGACCGCCCTCTCCACATTGCCGGGAACCCGGACCTCGACGAGCAGCTCATCCTCGCGCAGGTCGGTCTCGTAATAGCCGGTGATGAAATCCTCCACGGGCACCTCCCGCTCCGCCGTGGACGATCGCAGGACCACCCGCGCTCCCAGCGCCGTCAACATCGAGGGAGGATCCGACGCGTAGTCGGCATCAGCCAGTACCCCTCCCACCGTTGCCTGGTTGCGCACCCGCGGGCTGGCGACCACCGAGAAGGCCCGGGCCAGCGCCGGCCATCGCTTCTGCACCAGCGGCGAGCGCTCCACAGTTCGGTGCGTCACCATGGCGCCGAGGTGAAGCTCCCCCGTGGTCATAAGGAAACGGAGCTCGGGCACGCGGTGGAGACTGATGAGTGTGCCTGGCGCCAGGAACCCCTGGTTCATCAGAATGCCGAGATAGGTGCCTCCCGCCACGATGGTCGCGTCATCCCCATGATCGGCGCGAAGCTGAAGCGCTTCCCGCAGCGAAGCGGGGGCAAGCCATTGCGGCGTATCGCCGGTCATTCGGCCCTCATACCGTTGTGATCGGCCTGGACTGGAGGAGATAGATCTGACCCTCGACAATCGCCCACTCAATATCCTGCGGCGATCCGAAGTACTCTTCCAGACGGCGTCCGAGCTCTGACAAGGCGCCGAGCTCAGCCGTATCCAGCACACACCCGTGCACGAGGCGCTCTGTCTTCACTGTGCCTTTGCGGTCGACCACATAGTGATCGGGAGTCACCTCACCGGAGACAACCTGCTCGCCCAGGCCGTAGACCGCCTCGATGACCATGCGATCGCGGCGCCGGCTCACGGGATGGACCGTGAAGATGACGCCGGATTTCTCCGCCGTCACCATCTTCTGGACCACCACGGCCATACCAAGATCGGCAAGGGAACCTTTGCGGTCTCGATAGAAGAGCGCCCTCTCGCTGAAGAACGACGCCCAGCAATCAACCACGCGCCGGCAGACCTCTTCACCCCCGCTCACGTGGAGATACGTTTCCTGCAGGCCGGCGTAGCTGGCGGCGGCCGAATCCTCCGCTCGAGCCGAGGACCGCACCGCGACCGACGTGCCCAGCCGTTCGGCAGCGGGCATGATCTCCTCGCGCGGCGGACGTGCCTGCTGGATCAGCTCCTGCGCCTTCGCGTGGTCACGGGCCTGAGCCAGCGCACGCAGAGCGCCTGCGTCAACAGACTCCTCGAGGACACGGGTGGGGATGACGAAGGCGGGAGGAACGGGCAGCTCGGCTGCCGCCATCGCTGCCAGGCTCGCTCCCTTCCCGCCGGCCACCTGGGGATCACGACACGCCTCGTCGTCCAGCCAGATGAGGGTCCGTTCAATCATCGAGTAGAGCGACCGCCCGTACCGGCGCAGCCGTCGTCCCCGTCCACTTGATGGGAAAGACGGAAAGCTTAAATCCGTGGGAGGGAAGCTGGTCGAGGTTGACCATATTCTCAATATGCCAGTAGTCCTCGTCCATCATCACCAGGTGCGCTTCCCAGAACTGCTTCCGCTCGAACATTGCCCATACCGGTGGATCAAAGGTGACCGCATCGATCCCCATCAGACGCACGCCCTTCGAGATCAGGTAGCGCGTCGATTCCGCCGTCATGCCGCAGTGATCGGTGATGTAGCGCTGTTCATGGTTATACGCCGACGCTCCGGTCTGGATGAGAACAATATCTCTCTCCTTCAGCTCATACCCGATCTTGTCCAGCGCTTCCTGGATCTCGGCCGTGCTGATGCCCGCGCCGAGCTCCTTGTGCCGGAAGTCGAGGACCACGCCGTCTGAGTAGCAGTACTCGAGAGGGATGCCCTCGGGCCCCGGAGCATCGGGGCCGCGAAGGTGCTTGACTGCGTCCATATGGGTGCCGACATGGTCACTCTGAATGACGAGATAGGACGCGGTCAGCCACTTTGCCCCAAATTCAGCGGCGCCAATGCGTTGGGCGAACTCTTCCCATGACTCGTACAGCAGCATTGTGGGTGGCTGGACCCGAGGGAAGGTCATCATGTCGCGATGGACGGGCATCGATAGATCAACGAGGCGGCTCAAGCGGAGCTCCTTTGAGAAGAATTTCGCTAAAGGCGAGGACATGCTCACGAACTGCGCGTCCGGCCAGGGCCGGGTCCCGAGCGGCAAAAGCCTCGAGAATAGGACGGTGCATCTCGGCGATCTTGCGCAAGTCGAGATGCGTCTCGACCAGGGTGATGAGCGTCCGTGCCTCGATGCGCAGAGAGCTCCAGACCTCGATCAACGTCTGGTTGCCGGATGCATTGACGATGAGCCGATGGAATTCCACGTCGTGATGAACCTCATCGTGGACATCCCCGCGATCCGCGGCTAGGCGCATGGCCATGTACTCGCGCTCGAGATCCCGCAGCAGGCCGTCCACGTAGAGGACGGCCGCCTGCGCCGCCAGCTCTTCCAGAGCTGCCCGCACGGGATAGATCTCGGCCAGCTCCTCCATCGTGATCGCGCGCACACGCGTTCCCCGAAACGGCTGGGATTCCACGAAGCGCAGTGACTGCAGGTCCCGGAGACTCTCGCGCACGGGAGCCTGACTGGTTCCGAACTCTTGCGCGATCTGCGTCTCCACGATGCGATCCCCCGGCTTGTAGTAGCCGCTGAGGATGCGCTCGAGCAGCACGTCCTTGATCTGCTCGCGGAGAACAGTGCGCGTTACGCTCACGACAGAATATCCACCACTCCCGTCGAACCATTGACGCGAACACGGTCGCCGGTATTGATGCGCTCGGTGCCATTCGACGTGCCCACAACGGCAGGAATGCCGAATTCGCGAGAGACCACCGCGGGATGGGAGACCGTGCCTCCCGCATCGGTGACGAGCCCGGCTATCTTGGTGAAGAGCACGACCCAGGCAGGGTTGGTCATTCGGCAGACGAGGATCTCCCCCTTCTTGACCTGGTCGAACTCGTCCAGCGAGGTAACATTCCGGGCCGGCCCTTCCGCTACTCCAGACGATGCCGCCAGACCTCTGATCTCGCCCGTCTTCTTCGGCGGCTCACGATAGAACTTGTCGGGGAAGCTCCAGAGGGAGTTATAGGGGAAGTCTAGCGCGGTCTTGGTCGCGGTTCCAACCCACTCCGGGGGTCTGACGGCAAACGCTGCTTCGCGGTCATCGCGCCGGTCGGAGACAAGAGTGCGCGCATCGAGCGCTGAGGGATCGGCGATGAAGACACGCAGCTCGTTGTAGCGTAGGTACATGACATCTTCTGGATCGTCGAGCTCGCCGGCCTCGACCAGCTTGCGGCCAATGGCCATGAGGACAAGTCGCAGGCGGGCGTTCGTGCCCTGATCGATGTAGAAATGATGGTCGGGCGTGAGCGGGTTCATGCGCAGAGAGAGATCGAGCGCGGACTGGAGCGTGTCGCGTCCTTCGCCCTCGGGCACATCGTCCATCAGCTCGTGGATCGCCGCCTCGAGGTCCTCGCGCACCGCCTGAATGGTCTTGCCGTAGTCGTAGTCAGTCTCGAGATAGCCGCGGATCGCCTCGATGATCGGCGCCGGGCTCTCTTTCCAAGTGGGGAACGCGAACTCGTGGGACCAGATCGCCTTGTAGCCGAACTCCTGCTGGTAGGGCTCAATCCGCTCGACAATGAGCTTGCGGCCCCGCTCCGACGAGTGCAGGGCGCGCATGACGTCCGCCGCCGTGTCGCCCGTGAAGGCGTCACGCAGCTCGGCCTCCCCTTTCACTTCTTCCTTGATGCGCCACAGCGCCTCGATGCTGTCCCAGTTTCGATCCTCAATGGAGTTTTGCAGCCGGCCCATCAGGCCGGGATCGACTGATCCCTTGACCTCCTGGATCGTTCCGTTGAGCCCGAGGGTCGCGATGAACTGAGCGAAATTGAGCATCCAGTGGATCTTCCAGTGCCGGTCATGGATGTCGATGGCATCTTCGAGCAGGACCGCGAGCTCGATGAGAGTGGCGCTCTCGGAATCGTAGGTGTCCAGATAGGCGAAGTTGGCCTCGATCTCCGGCCGCAGGCGGTCGCGCCACCAGTCGAGGAAGTTCTGGCCGTAGTGCGGGAGAACCGCGCCCATGTAGGCGCCGATGCGGGCCGGGTAGTCCGGGTCGCGCGGGACCCGCGGGACGTACCGGTTCTGGTACTCGGTGGCCTCAACGTGAATCCGCGAATCGGCCGGAATCGCTGCGGTGTAGAGGTAGCCGTTGATGTTCTTGGCGATCCAGTCACAGGCGAAGGGCGTGCCGAAGCGCCGGAACATGTGATCGCAGGTGAGCCACCACCCGCCAATATCGAAGAACATGGGAGAGATGGGATTGGGGCAGTGCAGATCGTCGAAGATCCAGAACTGCTCGCGCTCGCCTTCCGCCCAGTGAATGGGGAAGTCGTCACTGCCAAAGTTCGTCCCCAGGATCTCTTCGGTTGCTGTCGCCACCAATTCCCTCCTACTCACCGGCCGATCACAGACTTGCAAGGAAGCCGCCAGCGGTCTATATTTTAGATTATCGATTATCGAGGTTCAAGCATCCATGCGTGTTGACATTTCGTGGATACGCCGGGCGCAGAGCCGATGTTTCGTTCGTCGTTGATCTCCCGCCGGCTGAGCGGATTCCGCGATGGCGGATGGGCCATGCGGGCCCGGCGGCGTGATCTCGCCGCCGTGGTCGGCGCGCTTCTGGTGGCGCTCATCATCCTCGGCGTCATCCTCCGGGCGACCGGGCGCTGGCCCGTTCACCTCACCGCGTTTGATGTGCATCAGTTCCTGCTGAACACGCTCGACGGCCTGACGGCGGGCGCGGTGTACTTCCTTGTTGCCAGTGGCTTCACCCTCATCTTTGGCCTGATGCGCGTGGTGAACCTCGCTCACGGCTCGTTCTACTTGCTCGGCGGCTACGTCGCCTGGTCTCTCGTCGATCTCACCGGGAACTGGATTCTGGGCGTGAGCGCCGCCGCCCTGCTCCTCGCGTTGATAGGCATGCTGATGCAGCAGTCCCTGCTACGACCATTGCAGAATGATATTCCCGGTCTTCCTGCCGGAGCGGTCATCGTGTGCGCGGTCGCCGCTGTCATCGCCTACACGTTGACGCGATTCGGCGACATGAGCGTGCCGGTGGCCGTGATTTTAGGGATCGGTGCGTCCCTGGTCATAGCCGGGTTCTTCGT
>Ga0066662_10001222_pt1 | contig 11645 bp, 9 predicted proteins | sample GraSoiAngelo_111_FD_133939 | JGI IMG/M metagenome (GOLD analysis project Ga0066662, IMG submission 133939) | Grasslands soil microbial communities from the Angelo Coastal Reserve, California, USA - 14_0903_12_40cm | ecosystem: Environmental > Terrestrial > Soil > Grasslands | place: USA... | reverse complement strand
GGGCGGTTTCCGCACGCCATCTGGCATTCGCCGCACGGGCCGCGCAATGTCGTGATCTGGTGCTCCAACGATTATCTCGGCATGGGTCAGCACCCGAAAGTGGTCGGCGCCATGGTCGAGACCGCCACCCGGGTCGGCACCGGCGCTGGCGGCACCCGGAATATCGCCGGCACGCATCATCCGCTGGTGCAGCTCGAGCAGGAACTCGCCGACCTGCATCGCAAAGAGGCCGCGCTGCTGTTCACCTCCGGCTATGTGTCGAACCAGACCGGGATTGCGACCCTCGGCAGGCTCATCCCTAGCTGCCTGATCCTGTCGGACGCGCTGAACCACAACTCGATGATCGAAGGCATAAAACAGTCCGGCTGCGAGCGACAAGTGTTTCGGCACAGCGACATGGCGCATCTGGAGGAACTGCTGCGCGCCGCCGGTCCCGACCGGCCCAAACTGATCGCCTGCGAGAGCCTGTATTCGATGGACGGTGACATCGCGCCGCTGGCAAAAATCTGTGATCTTGCCGAGGCTTACGGCGCCATGACCTATGTCGACGAGGTCCATGCGGTCGGCATGTACGGCCCGCGCGGCGGCGGCATCGCCGAGCGCGACGGCGTCATGCACCGCATCGACATCCTGGAAGGCACGCTCGCCAAGGCGTTCGGCTGCCTCGGCGGATACATCGCAGGCAGCAAAGACATCATCGACGCCATACGCTCCTACGCCCCGGGATTCATCTTCACCACCGCGCTGCCGCCCGCCATCTGCTCGGCCGCGACCGCCGCGATCCGGCACCTGAAGACTTCGAACTGGGAGCGCGAGCGCCATCAGGACCGTGCCGCGCGGGTCAAGGCGATCCTCGCCGCCGCCGGCCTGCCGGTGATGTCGAGCGACACCCATATCGTGCCGGTATTCGTCGGCGATCCCGAGCTCGTCAAGCAGGCCAGCGACCTACTGCTGGAAGAGCATCACATCTACATCCAGCCGATCAATTATCCTACGGTTGCCAAAGGCACCGAGCGCTTGCGCATCACGCCCTCGCCCTACCATGAGGACGGCCTGATCGATCAGCTGGCGGAGGCGCTGCTGCAGGTCTGGGAGCGGCTCGGTCTGCCGTTACGGGCGAAATCGCTGGCGGCGGAATAGCCCCCATTTCGGTGGGCGCGCCTTCGCGCGAAACCCAATCCGGAAGTATGGTATATTCGCTGCCGCATTCCGGGTCTGCCCGCTTCGGAATGGCCAGGGCGGTGCGCGAGGAGCAAGCCTGACATGCTGCACGACTGGAGCGTGATCGCGGCCGCGTTTGGCTACATCGGCTTCCTGTTTCTGGTCGCGAGCTATGGCGACCGCCTTTCACTGAAGCCCCGCGGACGCGGCGGTGCGCTGATCTATCCGCTGTCGCTCGCGATCTACTGCACCTCCTGGACGTTTTTCGGCTCGGTCGGCTTCGCCACCCGCACTAGCACCGACTTTCTTGCGATCTATCTCGGCCCGATCCTGATGGTCGGGTTCTGCACCCCGCTGCTGCGCCGCGTGATCCAGCTGGCGAAAGCGCAGAACATTACCTCGATCGCCGATTTCATCGCCGCGCGCTACGGCAAGAGCCAGGCGGTTGCCGCAACCGTCGCCTTCATCGCGATGGTCGGCTCGGTGCCCTATATCGCGCTGCAACTCAAGGCGATGGCCTCCTCGCTGGAAACCATCCTGAGCGAGGACCAGGCGTTTTCCCGCATTCCGGTGATCGGCGACATCGCGCTGATCGTGACGCTGGCGATGGCGGTGTTCGCCGTGCTGTTCGGCACGCGCCAAAGCGACGCCACCGAGCACCAGCATGGCCTGATGCTTGCGGTCGCCACCGAATCAATCATCAAGCTGGTGGCGTTCCTCGCCGCGGGCGCCTTCGTGACGTTCTGGATGTTCAGCCCGGTCGAACTGTTCGAGCGCGCGATGAAGACGCCGGAAGCGGTGCGGGTGATCGAATACGCGCCCTCGGCCGGCACCTTCCTGACCATGGTGTTGCTGTCGTTTTGCGCGATCATGCTGCTGCCCAGGCAGTTTCACGTCAGCGTGGTGGAAAACACGGATGACGCCGAGGTCGGCCGCGCCCGCTGGCTGTTTCCGCTCTACCTCGTCGCCATCAATGTGTTCGTGATCCCGATCGCGCTCGCCGGCCTGGTGACCTTCCCGTTCGGCGCGGTCGATAGCGACATGTATGTGCTCGCGCTGACCATGGAGGCGCATTCGCCGCTGCTCAGCGTCGGCGTTTTCATCGGCGGGCTCTCCGCCGCGACCGCCATGGTGATGGTGGAATGCGTGGCACTCTCGATCATGGCTTCCAACGACATTGTGGTGCCGCTGGTGTTGCAGCGCGGGCCGGCCTCGCGTGCGGCGTCCCGGGATTTCGGCAATTTCCTGCTCAAGGTGCGGCGCTTTGCGATCTTCGCCATCATGATCATGGCGTATATTTACTATCGCGCGCTGGGCAACACGCAGCTTGCCGCGATCGGGCTGTTGTCGTTTGCGGCGATTGCGCAGTTCGCGCCGGCCTTCTTCGGGGGCTTGATCTGGCGCCGCGCCACCGCGCGGGGAGCGATCGGCGGCATGCTGGTCGGATTCGCGGTGTGGTTCTACACGCTGTTTTTGCCGAGCTTCATGGATACCCACACCGCCGGAATATTGCTGCTGCAGCAAGGGCCGTTCGGCATCCACGCGCTGCGTCCGCAGGCGCTATTCGGCGTCGATCTGCCGCCGCTGATGCACGGCGTGTTGTGGAGCCTCTCACTGAACATCCTGTTCTATGTCGCGCTGTCGCTATTACGCCAACCGTCATCGATCGAGCGGCTGCAGGCCGAAGTCTTCGTCCCCAACGAGCTGACGCCGATGACGCCCGCCTTCCGGCGCTGGCGCACCACCGTCACCGTTCAGGAAATCCTGGCCACCGTCGCCCAATATCTCGGCCCCGAACGCGCGCGCGAATCGTTCGAAGCCTTCGCCGCACGGCATCGCGTCAGCATCGAGCCCTCGGCGCCGGCCGATTTCGAATTGCTGCAGCACGCCGAGCATCTGATCGCCTCGTCGATCGGCGCCGCGTCGTCGCGGCTCGTGATGTCGCTGTTGCTGCGCAAGCGCACCGTTTCGGCGAGAGCCGCGCTGAAGCTGCTCGACGATTCCCACGCCGCGCTGCACTTCAATCGCGAGATGCTGCAGACCGCGCTCAATCACGTGCGCCAGGGCATCGCCGTGTTCAATACGGATCTGCAGTTGATCTGCTCGAACCGGCAATTCGGCGACCTGCTCGGCCTACCGCCTCATCTCGTGCAGATCGGGATCCCGCTCCGCGAAATCCTGGAATTTCTCGGCGCGGTCAGCCGGTCTGGCAGCGGCGACGGCGCCGCGCTGCTGGAGCGGCGCCTGACCGCCTACACCAGGGAGGGCGAGCCCTACCTCGAGCGCCTGCCCGACCGCCACATGGTGATCGAGGTGCGCGCCAACCGCATGCCCGGCGGCGGGCTGGTCATCACCTTCTCCGACGTAACGCCGAGTTTCGAGGCGGCCGAAGCGCTGGAGCGCGCCAACGCGACGCTGGAAAAACGCGTGCGCGATCGCACCGAGGAGTTGACGCGGCTGAACTCCGAACTGGCGCTCGCGAAAAGCGCCGCCGAAGACGCCAGCATCTCCAAGACGCGGTTCCTCGCCGCCGCAAGCCACGACATCCTGCAGCCGCTCAACGCCGCCAGGCTTTACGTAACGAGCCTGGTGGAGCGGCAGAACGGCGGCGAGGATTCGCGGCTGGTCGAGAACATCGACGATTCGCTGGAAGCGATCGAGGAGATCCTTGCCGCGCTGTTGGACATTTCGCGGCTCGACGCCGGTGCCATGAAGCCGTCGATCACCAGCTTCCGCATGGGCGACCTGATGCGCTCGCTGGAGATCGAATTCACTCCGGTGGCGCGTGCCAAGGGGCTGAAGCTGACCTTCGTGCCATGCTCGCTGCCGGTGCGATCCGACCGACTGATGCTGCGGCGGCTGCTGCAAAACCTGATCTCCAATGCGATCAAATATACGCCGCAAGGCCGGGTATTGGTCGGCTGCCGCCGCCATGGCACCGCGCTGCAGATCGGCGTCTACGACACCGGCGTCGGCATTCCGCTTCTCAAGCGCGGCGAGATCTTCAAGGAATTCCACCGTCTCGAACAGGGCGCCCGGATCGCGCGCGGCCTGGGGCTTGGGCTTTCGATCGTGGAGCGGCTGGCGCGCGTGCTCAACCATGGCATTGCGCTGGATGCCACCGCCGCCGGCGGTTCGTTTTTCTCGGTCACGGTGCCGATCGCCAACACCGTGACCTTTACCGCCGCCGTGACCAGCGCGACGCCGCTGTCGAAAGCCCCGATGAGCGGCACGCTGATCGTCTGCATCGAAAACGATCCGGCGATCCTGGACGGCATGAGAACCCTGCTGACCGCATGGGATGCCAAGGTGATCACGGCATCCGACCCGGATAGCGCGATGGCGGCGATGGAGGCTGCGGGGGAGCCGGTCACCGGACTGCTGGTCGATTATCACCTCGATCGCGGCAACGGCGTCGCCGCGATCCGCGACATCCGCCAGCGTTTCGGCCGGAACATTCCGGCCATCCTGATCACCGCCGACCGCAGCCCGAATGTCCGCGTCGCGGCGCGGGAAGAGAGTATCGCCGTCCTCAACAAGCCGGTGAAGCCCGCGTCATTGCGCGCCGTGCTGGGTCAGTGGCGCGTGCGTCAACAGGTAGCGGCGGAATAGGACAATCAGGCGCCCGGCCGCCACTGGCCTGCGGAAATCTTCGCAGCGGCGATCACCGCCTGGGTCCGGCTTTCGACGCCCAGTTTTTGCAATATCGCGGAAACATGCGCCTTGATGGTCGCTTCCGAGACGCCGAGCTCATAGGCGATCTGCTTGTTGAGCAGGCCTTCCGAGAGCATCATCAGCACGCGGACCTGTTGCGGCGTCAGCGTCACCAGCCGGTCGCGCAGCCGCGTCATGTCCGGATCGGCAGCCGAGGTAAGATCGACGTCCGGCGGCACCCAGACGTCGCCTTCCATGACCTTCACGATGGCGTCGCGCAGGGTGTCGACCCCGAAACGCTTCGGAATGAACCCCGAGGCGCCGAAATCTAGCGACCGCCGGATGGTCCCGACGTCGTCGCTCGCGGATACGATCACTACCGGAATCGCCGGATACTGTGCGCGCAGATAGATCAGGCCGGAAAAACCGTTAATGCCAGGCATCGAGAGGTCGAGCAGGATCAGATCGACCTCGGCGTCCCGCTCCAGCAGCGCGGCGAGGTCCTCGAACGAGCCGGCCTCCTCGATGTTGGCCGACGTCAGCACGGTTGCGATCCCCTGTCGCAGCGCGTCGCGAAACAACGGATGGTCATCGGCAATGACGAGGCGCGTGCTGGCGGCGGAGGTCATTTAAGGTCTTGCGATACGGTTGCGGCAAACCGGCGACCGTTTTGGGCCCGGCCGATGCGAGCCTTGGAACAACAATTGTCCCCTGACAAGCGGCGCGTGGCAAGCCGACCGCCGATAACGCGGTTAATGTGCCTTTGTGCGATGCACAATGGTCGGAAGAAAGCAGTTCCTGGTGTGCCAGCAACCGTGGCGCGTACCGGTGCAGAGGGCCGAAAGTCTTATTGGGCCGGCATTCACGGCGATGTTACTTTGGCGGGAGAAGCTCCATGCATCGTCCGGCAAAGATCGGCGCGTGGGGAAAGCTTTGCACCAACAATTTCGGGGAGCGAACTCATGACAATGGCTGCAACGGTAGGCCGCGAAATCCGCACCGGGGGTATGACCGCAGAAGAACGCAAGGTGATCTTTGCCTCCTCGCTCGGCACCGTGTTCGAATGGTACGACTTCTACATTTACGGGACGCTCGGTGCGTTCCTCGCAAAATACTTCTTCTCCAACGTGCCGCCGGATGTCGGCTTCATCTTCGCGCTGCTGGCCTTCGCGGCCGGGTTCGCGGTGCGTCCATTCGGCGCGCTAATCTTCGGCCGCCTCGGCGACCTGGTCGGACGGAAATACACCTTCCTGATCACCATGACCCTGATGGGCGTCGGCACGTTCTTCATCGGCCTGCTGCCCGGCTATGCAAGCTGGGGCATCGCCGCGCCGATCGTGCTGATCGCGCTGCGGCTCGTGCAAGGCCTCGCGCTCGGCGGCGAATATGGCGGTGCGGCGATCTACGTCGCCGAACATGCGCCCGCCAACAAGCGCGGCTACTACACCTCATGGATCCAGACCACCGCGACGCTTGGTCTGTTCATGGCATTGCTGCTGATCCTTCTGATCCGCACCTGGATGGGTGAAGCCGCGTTCGGTGACTGGGGCTGGCGCATTCCGTTCCTGCTGTCGGGCATCCTGCTCGCAGTCTCGATCTGGATCCGGTTGAGCCTGAGCGAATCGCCGGTGTTCACGAGAATGAAGGAAGAAGGCACGACCTCGAAGCGACCGCTCAGCGAGGCGTTCGGCCAGTGGTCCAATGCGAAGATCGCCATTCTGGCCTTGCTCGGCGCAACCGCGGGCGAAGCCGTGGTATGGTATGGTGGACAGTTTTATGCGCTGTTCTTCCTGACCCAGACCATCAAGGTACCGGCGGTGGATGCGCAGATCATGATCGTGATCGCGCTGGCGCTCGGCACCCCCGGTTTCGTCATCTTCGGCTGGCTGTCGGACAAGATCGGCCGCAAGCCCATCATCCTCGCCGGCTTCCTGCTGGCGGCCTTGACCTACTTTCCGATCTTCAAGGCGCTCACCCACTTCGCCAACCCGAAGCTGGAGACCGCGCTATCGGCTTCGCCGGTCACGGTGATCGCCGACCCCAATGAGTGCTCGTTCCAGTTCAAGGCGACCGGCACCGAGAAATTCACCACCAGCTGCGACGTCGCCAAGTCGGGCCTCGTCAACCTGTCGGTGAACTACAACAATGAATCGGCGCCTGCCGGCACCAAGGCCAAGGTAAAGATCGGCGAGCAGACGCTGGCGGCCGACAGCCCGACCTTCGCCAAGGACCTTCCCGCGGCGATCAAGGCCCATGGCTATCCGGCATCGGCCGATCCGGCCGAAATCAACTACGTCATGACCGTGATCATGCTGTGGATCCTCGTGATCTACGTCACGCTGGTCTACGCGCCGATCGCGGCCTGGCTGGTCGAACTATTCCCGAGCCGCATCCGCTATAGCGGCCTGTCGCTTCCGTATCATATCGGCAACGGCTGGTTCGGCGGCTTCCTGCCAGCCACCGTGTTCGCGATCGCGGCGGCAACCGGCAACATCTACTCGGGTCTGTGGTATCCGGTCGGCATCGCCGTCATGAGCCTGATCATCGGCTTCCTGTTCCTGCCGGAAACCAAGGACGTGGACATAACGAAGCACTGACGCGTTCAGGGCGAGTTGCCCTGCTCGAGCTTCAACATATCGGCCGCGGATCGCTCCGCGGCCGTTTTGTTTCAGCGGGTACTGCCCACAAACTGCAGCACGACGTCCCGGCGGTGCGGTCGGCTGCGGTGCTCGATCAGGTAGATCGCCTGCCAGGTGCCCAGCGCCATCCTGCCGTCCAGCACCGGGACGTGCAGCGATGTCGCGGTCAGCATTGTCCTGACATGCGCCGGCATATCATCGGGGCCTTCGGTGTCGTGGGTCCAGCCGGCATCTTGCGGCGCGAGGCGGTCGAGCGCCGTCATCAGATCGTCGAGCACTGACGGATCGGCGTTTTCCTGCACAGTCAGCGATGCCGAAGTATGGCGGACGAACAGGCTCACAGCACCTTCCGTCGCGGCGACCTCGTTCAAAAATTCTACGACCCAGCGGGTGAGATCGACAAAGCCGGCGGCGCGCGTTTGCACGGTCAGCACCGACGAGACGATCTCGCCGGCAGGGACGATGGACGGGCGGGTGCGCGCGTGGGATTTCGGAGACGCCACTTAAATCTTCCCGGAAGAGAAATCCTTTTGCAGGCGGTTGGCCATCTCGATCAGCCGCCGCCAAGCCTGCTCCAGGAACGACATCACCCGATCCATGTCGCGATCGCTCGGCAGCGGAATCTCTATCTTGCGCTCGGCCTCGGCTTTCGGCGCCGGCGGCTTGAGCGAATCCTGCTTCGGCAGCGGCTCGTCGGTCTTGCCGCCGACCGTCGGCTCGCGCGTCGCCAGCTCCGCTTTCAGCTTTTCGTTCTCGCCCTGCAGCCGGCCGATCTCGGCATCCATCGCGGAGCGCTCGTCTGGTACCACATAGCAGGCCCAACCCGCGCCGGAATTGCTGCAGGTGGAGACCGAGCCGGTCCGGGTATCGAGCCGCACCACGCCGTCGCCGGCCGGCGATAAGGCGTAGCGACCATTCTCGATGTCCGGCAGCGACTGCGCCATCGCCCCGCTGCCGAGGCAAAGCAGGAAGGCCACCGCTATCGGCCTCACATGCCGTCTTTCTGACGATCGGGTGTTGCTCATGATCGGCTCCGAATTTGAACGATACGCTCACACTTGCGCTCGATACGGCGCGCGACCGGATTTCAAAGCGTCGGCCAGCAACTCGATCCGGTCCTGTCCCCAAAACACCTCGCCATCGAGCACATAAACCGGTGAGCCGAACACGTCGGAAGCCAGCGCGTCCTGACGGTTCTGCTCATAGGCGGCGCCGATCTCGTCCGACGCCGAGCGCTCGACAAGCTGCTTGCCGGGCAGTCCGGCGTCGTCGGCGAGCTTTGCGAGCGTCTCGGGATCGGCAAGGTTGAGCTCCTGTTCCCACACCGCAGGGAAAGCATGGCGCAGAAATGGATCGGGATCGCGGCCGGCTTCGATCGCAGCAATCACCACGCCGTCGGCAAGCCGGGCGTTGAAGGGCCAGTTTTTCGGCTGCAATGAGAATTTCAGGCCGCGTTTGTCGCGCCAGCGCTGCAACTCCACCATCCGGTAGCGCTGCCGCACCGGATGCCTTTTCATCAGCGGCAATCCACCGGTCTCCGAGAACAGATCGACCAGCACCACCGGCTTGTATTTGACCTTGAGACCGTAGGTTGCCACGACGTCGCGAAACGGCTTCTCCCCGATATAGGCCCAGGGCGACTGGAACGAGAAATAGTAGTCGACCTGGCGCTGCATGCGTGACTCCGTCGTGGCAAATCTTGCTCGCGGTCATCCCAACAGACGGGCTCGCGCAGCGCAAGTTTGACCCACGTAGCGAAAGCGGTTGTTGCAGTGCGACGGCCGGGCTTCGTCAGGGCACAGGCTAAGGTAAATAAAATGAGTTAAATCAGTGGGATAGGTGGTTACGACACAATCTTGACTTGACCTGTGGCGGTCAGTATGGTCCGCGCGGCTTTGAAGGTGACGGCGAGTTTTTCATCGGCCGCGGGTACGCTTCGGGTGGTCCACGATATGGCGGGCGGCACGGACGGCGGCGGAGATGGAAGGCGCGATCCATCGGCATCTGAAGAGGCTGCGCTTTCCGCAAGGCTCGGAAGTCTGGATCAGCGGTTGTCCGAAATTCGCGACAGCCGCAAGACCCGGACTGACCAATCCGGCGAGGGTAGCGGAGACGGCGCAGCCAGAGCCTCGGCTTTCGCGCGCGGTTTCCGCCTTTCGTCGGAATTGATCGCGGGCGTTGTCGTCGGTGCGGTGATCGGCTGGGGTTTCGACCGTTTGCTGTCGACCTCGCCCTGGGGTCTCATCGTATTCTTCCTGCTCGGCTTTGCCGCCGGGGTTTTGAATGTGATGCGCTCCGCAGGGGTGGCGCCGGACCGCACCGTCCGCTAGGCGGAGGCGATCACTGATTTGTTGAAGCCGGCGTGGCCGGCAACGCACGAGATGCCGCCCGGATGATCGATCCGATCCACCAGTTCAACATCGACAAGATCTTCACGATCGGCCACATCGGCAATCAGGAGATCGCGTTTACCAATTCGTCCGCCTATATGCTGCTGGCGGTGGGGCTGATCTCGCTATTGATGATCGGCGGCGTGGCCGGACGAAGGCTGGTGCCGAACCGTTTCCAGTCGATGGCCGAACTGAGCTACGAGTTCGTAGCAAACGCCGTCCGGAGCAGCGCCGGCTCGGAGGGCATGAAGTTCTTTCCGCTGGTGTTTTCGCTGTTCATGTTCATCTGCGTGTCGAACATGGTCGGCATCATTCCCTACACCTTCACGGTATCGAGCCACATCATCGTCACGGCGTCGCTGGCGCTGCTGGTGTTCTTCACGGTTCTGATCTACGGCCTCTACAGGAACGGCCTGAGGTTCTTCAAATTGTTCGTGCCGTCGGGCATTCCGATGGTGATCCTCCCGCTGGTGGTGCTGATCGAGATCATCTCGTTCCTGTCGCGGCCGATCTCCCACAGCGTCCGTCTGTTCGCCAACATGCTGGCCGGCCATATCACCCTGAAGGTGTTCGCAAGCTTCGTCACCATGCTGGGCGCCATGGGCGTCGTGGGCTGGGCCGGCGCGATCCTGCCGCTTGGGCTGACGGTGGCGCTGACCGCGCTGGAATTGCTGGTCGCGTTCCTGCAGGCCTATGTCTTCACCATCCTCACCTGCATCTACATCAACGATGCTATCCATCCGGGCCACTGAACCGGCTCGTCTCACCAAACCTCAAGAAGGAGTTCGTTTCATGGATCCAGTTGCGGCAAAGTACATCGGCGCGGGCATTGCCTGCATCGGCATGGGTGGCGCAGGCGCCGGCGTCGGCATCATCTTCGGCAACTATCTGGCTGCCGCGGTCCGTAACCCGTCCGCGGCGCAAGGCCAGTTCGCCAACCTGATTTTCGGCTTCGCTGTGACCGAAGCGCTCGGCATCTTCTCGCTGCTGATCGCGCTGCTGTTGCTGTTCGCGCTCTAAGCCATTTATCGACGAGGCCGGTGAAGGCATCTTGCGCCTGCGCCGGCCGGACAGGAGAAGCCCGTGGCTGAAAGTCATGGCACCCCTTCGGGCGCGAACGCCCATAGCGAGGCCGACGGCGGTCACAAGGCGCCGTTTCCGCCGTTCCAGAAGGACACCTTTGCCTCGCAGCTGGTGTCGCTGCTGATCGCGTTCGTCGCGCTTTATCTGATCGTGTCGCGCATCGCGCTGCCGCGCGTCGGCAGCGTGATCGATGCGCGCCAGGATGCGATCGAGGGCGATCTGGCCGAGGCGCAAAAGCTGAAGGACCAGTCGGAGGCTGCGCTGAAGGCTTACGAAAGCGAGCTCGCCGCGGCGCGTTCGCGGGCGCAAGCGATCGGTGCCGAGACCCGCGAAAAGCTGAATGCGGCGTCGGAAGCCGAGCGCAAGATTCTGGAAGAGCAGCTTTCGGCCAAGCTTTTCGAGGCCGAGAAGTCCATTGCCTCGACCCGGCAGGCGGCCATGAGCAATGTCCGCGGCATTGCCGCCGATGCCGCGACTGCCATCGTGCAGCGGCTCATCGGCGTTGCGCCGGAAGCCGCGGCCGTGAACAGCGCGGTCGACGCTTCGCTGAAGGGATAATCTAAGATGTTCGCCGAGCCGGAATTCTGGGTTGCCGTCGCCTTCGTCATCCTGATGGGCGTGTTCGCATGGTTCGGCGTCCACCGTACCGTGCTGAAAGCGCTCGATCACCGCGCCGAGCGCATCAAGGCTGAGCTCGACGATGCACGCCGGCTCAAGG
>Ga0066662_10001220_pt1 | contig 11652 bp, 9 predicted proteins | sample GraSoiAngelo_111_FD_133939 | JGI IMG/M metagenome (GOLD analysis project Ga0066662, IMG submission 133939) | Grasslands soil microbial communities from the Angelo Coastal Reserve, California, USA - 14_0903_12_40cm | ecosystem: Environmental > Terrestrial > Soil > Grasslands | place: USA... | reverse complement strand
CTGGCCGCAATCCGCGCACCGGCGCGCACGTGCCGGTCGATCAAAAGAGCGTTCCTTTTTTCAAGACAGGCAAGGAAATGCGCGAACGGCTGAACCGGGATAACGGAGCTCCCGATTCGGGCGCTTGAAGCGTTTTTGATTGCCCGTCCGCTGGCTGCTGCAACCGTCTTTTTCGATAACACGCCCGCCGATCTCGGATAACGCGAGAAGGGTCATGCGCAAGTTTGTTACGGCCATCATCCTGATCCCCCTGGGCCTGATCTTCCTGGTCTTCGCGGTCGCCAACCGTCACTTCGTGACGATTTCGTTCGATCCGTTCAATTCGGCCGACCCGTCAATTTCGGTCACGCTTCCATTGTTCGTGGTCATCGTGGCAGTGGCGATCGCAGGCGTCGTGGCGGGCGGCACCGCGACCTGGTTCCGGCAGCGTCATTGGCGCCGCGCCGCCCGCCGGCACGAAGCCGATGCGCGACGGACGCGCGAGCAGTTGGCTGACATGCGTACTGCTGCGGCGGCCGCCCGATACGATCAGCAGCGCCTGCCCGGGCCCGCGGCGGAGCGCTCTTATGGGTCCGTCGGGCGAGACAAGCAGGGCGCGACGTTGTAGAACGCGCCGCAGGCGCATCGGCCGTTCCGGCCTGTCGCAAACGCTTTTAGCCCGTGCTTTAACCATGTCCTTGATCGTCAAAATTTGCGGGCTGTCCACGCGCGAGACGCTCGATGTGGCGCTGGATGCTGGCGCCGACATGGTGGGATTCGTGTTTTTCCCTCCCTCGCCCCGGCACCTGAGCCTGGAAGTGGCGCGCGGGCTCGGTAAACACGCAAAAGGCCGCGCGGCAAAGGTCGCGCTTACGGTGGATGCTGACGACGCGCTGCTCGGCGACATCGTCCAAGCGCTGCAGCCTGACGTTCTGCAATTGCACGGCAAGGAAACGGTGGCGCGGGTGCGCGACATCAAGCAGAGGTTTGGACTAGAGGTGATGAAGGTGATCGCGGTCGATACGGCGGCCGATCTCGGCGCGTTGCCGGCTTACGCCGATGTTGCAGACCGCATTCTGTTCGATGCACGCGCGCCCGATGAGGCGACGCGCCCCGGTGGGCTCGGCGCGGTGTTCGACTGGCGTGTGCTGGAACGGCTTGAACTGAAACAGCCGTTCATGCTGTCGGGCGGTCTCGATGTCCGAAATATCGCGGAGGCTATTCGCATCACTCGCGCCGGCGGCGTCGATGTCTCGTCCGGTGTGGAGCGCTCGCCTGGCATCAAGGACCCCGACATGATCCGCGCCTTTATTGCCGCCGCCCGCGCAACAGAAGAGCTACTGATTAAATGAATCCGGCCTTGCCAAATTCCTTCCGCGGCGGTCCCGACGAGCGCGGCCATTTCGGCATTTTCGGCGGCCGTTTTGTCGCGGAAACGCTGATGCCGTTGATCCTCGATCTTGAGAAGGCTTACGCCGACGCAAAGGCCGACCCGGCATTTCATAGAGAAATGAATGGCTATCTCAAACACTATGTCGGCCGGCCATCGCCGTTGTATTACGCCGAACGCCTCACCGAGCACCTGGGCGGCGCCAAGATCTATTTCAAACGCGAGGAGCTGAACCACACTGGCTCTCACAAGGTGAACAACGTGCTTGGCCAGATCATGGTGGCGCGGCGAATGGGCAAAAAGCGCATCATCGCGGAGACCGGCGCCGGGCAGCACGGCGTGGCCACAGCGACGTTATGCGCGCGCTTCGGGCTTGAATGCTTTGTCTACATGGGCGCCGTTGACGTTGACCGGCAGCAGGCAAACGTCATTCGTATGGAGATGCTCGGCGCCAAGGTGATCCCGGTGCAGTCGGGCTCGCGGACGCTCAAGGACGCCATGAATGAAGCGCTGCGCGACTGGGTCACGAACGTGCATAATACGTTCTACTGCATCGGCACGGTGGCCGGCCCGCACCCCTATCCGATGATGGTGCGCGACTTCCAGTCGGTAATCGGGACTGAGACCCGGGCCCAAATGCACGAGCAAGAAGGCCGGCTGCCGGACTCGCTTATCGCCTGCATAGGCGGAGGCTCCAATGCCATGGGCTTGTTTCATCCCTTCCTTGACGATCCCGGCGTTGAAATCTTCGGCGTCGAGGCGGCAGGACATGGGCTGACGCAACTGCACGCCGCCTCCATAGCCGGAGGACGGCCCGGCGTGCTGCATGGTAACCGGACCTATCTCCTGATGGACCAAGACGGCCAAATCCAGGATGCGCATTCGATTTCGGCCGGGCTGGATTATCCCGGCATCGGCCCGGAGCACTCATGGCTCCACGAAACCGGCCGGGTGACGTACCTGTCGGCGACAGACGATGAGGCGCTGGCCGCATTTCAGTTGCTGTCACGGCTGGAAGGCATCATTCCTGCGCTTGAGCCGGCGCACGCCATTGCCAAGGTGATGGAGCTGGCGCCGAAACGGCCGAACGATCATTTGATGGTCGTCAATCTGTCCGGCCGCGGCGACAAGGACATTCCGCAGGTGGCCGATATCTTGCGGGCCGCACGATGACCACCCGCATCGATGCACGGTTTGCCGAACTGAAGAAACAGGGCCGCTCGGCGTTCATCACCTTCCTGATGGCCGGCGATCCCGATCCCTCCACCTCGCTCGAGATCATCAAGGCGCTGCCCAAAGCAGGCGCCGACATTATCGAGATCGGGATGCCGTTTACCGATCCGATGGCGGATGGTCCGGCGATTCAGGCGGCCGGCCTGCGTGCGCTCACGGCCGGCATGACTCTGAAGAAGACGCTCTCGATGGTGCGGGAGTTTCGGAAAGCGGACGCGACAACGCCGCTGGTGCTGATGGGCTACTACAATCCGATCTACATCTACGGCGTCGACAACTTTCTGGTCGATGCCAAAGCAGCCGGGGTCGACGGCTTGATTATCGTCGATCTTCCCCCCGAGGAAGATTCCGAATTGTGCCTGCCGGCGATGAAAGCCGGGTTGAATTTCATCCGGCTGGCGACGCCGACCACCGACGACAAGCGTCTGCCAGCGGTGCTCGCTAACACCTCGGGGTTTGTGTACTACGTCTCCATCACCGGCATCACCGGCAGCGCCAGCGCGGATTCCGAGGCGGTCGGCCAAGCTGTTGGACGGATCAAGCGACACACCAAATTGCCGGTTTGCGTCGGCTTCGGCATCAGGACGCCGCTAGCCGCCCGCGCCATCGCGCAGAAGGCCGATGGCGCGGTGGTCGGTACCGCGCTGGTCGAGGCCTTGCGCGCCAGCCTCGATTCACAAGGCCGCGCGACCGGCAAAACCGTCACTGCCGTAGCCGATCTTGTCGCCTCGCTCGCACAAGGCGTGCGGGGCGCCAAACAGCCGGCGGAATAAGCCACAATTGCTGTGGAAATAGCCGCCATCGGCGGCTTGCCCCTTCCTTCCAGTGCCGCCATATCTTGAGGGCGCGAGCCGCTCTAATCTGAACGGGCGAATCGAATCGCAGTCGGAGCGAAACATGAATTGGCTCACCAACGTCGTTCGGCCGAAAATCCGCAACATCCTGCGGCGCCAAACGCCGGAGAATCTGTGGATCAAGTGTCCGGATTCCGGGCAGCTTGTGTTCTACAAGGATGTCGAGGCCAATCAGTTTGTGATTCCTGGCTCCAACTACCACATGCGCATGGGTGCGGTGGCGCGGCTGAAATCGGTCTTTGACAACGAGACCTGGTTCGACGTGGCATTGCCGGAGGTCACGGCGGACCCGCTGAAATTCCGCGATGAACGCCGCTACGCCGATCGCATCAAGGATGCGCGCGCCAGGACCGGCCTCAATGACGCGATCAAGGTCGGCTACGGCAAGCTTGAGGGTGCAGCCGTCGTGATCGCGGTACAGGATTTCGATTTTATGGGTGGGTCGCTCGGCATGGCGGCGGGCGAAGCTATCGTTCGCGGGCTTCAGCTTGCGGTCGAGAAGAAAGCTCCGTTCATCGTGTTTGCGGCCTCGGGCGGCGCCCGGATGCAGGAGGGCATCCTGTCGCTGATGCAAATGCCGCGCACCACCGCCGCCGTTCAGATGCTGCGCGAAGCGCAGCTACCCTACATCGTGGTGCTCACAAATCCGACCACCGGCGGCGTCACCGCGTCCTATGCCATGCTCGGAGACGTGCAGATCGCAGAACCCGGCGCGCTGATCGGTTTTGCCGGCGCGCGGGTGATCGAGCAGACCATTCGCGAAAAATTGCCGGAGGGATTTCAACGAGCGGAATATCTCAGGGAACACGGAATGGTGGACATGGTGGTACATCGCCATGACTTAAGGCCGACCCTCGCCCGTCTTTGCCGCCTGTTGACCAAATCGCCAGCCAAAGAAGCAGTCTCGAAACCGGCCATCCCCGTATCGCCTCTCGCCTACACCGTATCTCCTTCGGAAGTGGCGCAGGCAGCGCCCCCGGCGTGAGTCCTCCCGCGGCAATACCGCCGGGCGCCATGGAGGCATTGCTCGCGCGTCTATCCGAACTCCACCCTCAGCGAATAGAACTCGGTCTCGAACGGATGCACCGCTTACTCGAGCGGCTCGATCATCCGCAGCGCAAGCTGGCGCCGGTAATTCACGTCGCCGGCACCAATGGGAAGGGTTCCACGATTGCTTATCTGCGCGCCGTCCTGGAAGCGGCGGGCCTGCGCGTACACGCCTATACATCGCCTTCGCTGGTGCGGCTCAATGAGCGCTTTCGGCTCGCGCGTCCGGGCGGTGGAATCCTGGTGAGTGACGAGGAGCTATACACGGTGCTCGAACGCTGCGAGCAGGCCAATGCGAGGGAGCCGATCACTATGTTCGAAATCGAAACCGCGGCGGCATTTTGTTTGTTTGCGCAGCATCCGGCCGACGCGGTGCTGCTCGAAGTTGGCCTCGGCGGGCGGCTTGACGCGACCAATGTCATCGACGCGCCGCTGGCGAGTGTCATCACGCCGATCAGCATTGATCACACCGAATATCTCGGTGAAACGCTGACCACGATCGCGCGGGAAAAGGCCGGAATCATCAAGCGCAAGGCGCCGGTGATTTGTGCGGAGCAGCCGGCGGAGGCGGTGGGCGCGATCGAACAACAGGCCAAACGGATGAACGCGCCGCTCCATACCGCAGGGCAGGAATGGCAGGTAAGTATCGAGCGTGGACGGCTGGTCTATCAGGACGAGCGAGGGCTAATGGACCTCGCCGCGCCCCGGCTGTTCGGACGCCATCAGTTCGATAATGCAGGCCTTGCGATTGCAACGCTTCGCGCGCAAACCCTGTTCAGGATCGAACCGGGAGCATTCGAGGCCGGCATCGTCAACGCCGAATGGCCCGCGCGGATGCAGCGTCTCTCCTCGGGCGCGTTGTTGAAGCTAGCGCCGCCGGGTTGCGAGATATGGCTGGACGGCGGACATAATGCTGCGGGCGGGCGCGTCGCGGCCGCAGCGTTGGGCGATCACGAAGAGCGGGTATCGCGTCCGCTCGTGGTGATTGCAGGCATGATGGCGAACAAGGATGCCAGCGCATTTCTCGCTAATTTCGCCGGGCTCACTCGCCATATCATCGCGGTCCCGATCCCAAACGTCGAGAATTCGACCCCACCGGACCGGCTCGCCGACGCCGCGCGGCAGCTCGGTATGCGGGTGGAAACAGCCGTCAACGTCGAGGCCGGACTATCATCGCTCACGCGGCTGACTTATGAAGTGCCGCCCCGGATCCTGATCACCGGATCGCTCTATCTTGCGGGCCATGTATTGTCGGCAAACGGCACGCTACCGCGATAGTTTGAACTCACGCCAGCAGCTTCATCGGATCGGCGGCTTTCTGTTGAAGCTGATCGAACGTGCACTGGTCCGGTCTCTTGTCCGGCCGCCAACGCAGGATGGAGGTGCCGTGGCGAAACCGGTCGCCGCTGAAGTGATCGTAGGCGACCTCGACAACCAGCTTCGGCTTTAGCGGGCACCATTGCGACGAACGCTCGGTAGACCAGCGGCTCGGGCCGCCCGGCGCATTACCAGTGAAGCCGGGCTTTCCGATCAAAGCCTCGACCCGCTTGGTCAGTGCGGGTTTTTCCTGCTGTTTGATTGCCGAGGTGAATCCTACATGGTGCAGCAATCCCTCATCGTCATACAAACCGAGCAGCAGCGAGCCGACAACCTTGTCACCGTTCACCTTGTTGGTAGCGTAACGGAAGCCGCCGACCACGCAATCGGCGCTGCGGAATTTCTTGATCTTCTGCATGCCATCGCGGTTACCTGATTGATACGTCAAATCGAGCCGCTTCGCGATCACTCCGTCGCAGCCGCCGCCGGAGCGCGCCAGCCATTTCTCGGCCGTCGCATAGCTTGTCGAAGCCGGCGATAATCGAAAGGTCGGAGTGGACTTGAATTGCGCCTTCGCAAACTGTTCCAGAACCGGCCGCCGCTTTCGAAGCGGCACGGCCGAAAGCTCCTTCTGTGCCGAAGTCGCCAGCAGGTCGAATGCGAGATAGAGCGCCGGCGTTTCCGCCGAAAGCTTTTTGACCCGACTAGCGGCGGGATGAATCCGCTGCAGCAGATCGTCGAATGAAAATGTTTTGCCGCGCGGAACCACGATTTCGCCGTCGAGTAGAAAGTAGTCGGCTTTCAGCTCGAGCGCCGCTTCGACCAGTTCGGGAAAATACCGGGTAAGGTCTTCGCCTGATTTCGACCGCAGCTCGACGCGGCTGCCGTCCCGATGAAGCAGGCAGCGGAAGCCATCCCACTTCGGCTCGTATTGCCATTCGCTCCCGCGTGGAATGCTCTCGACAGAGCGGGCTTCCATCGCCGCCAGCGGCGCAGAACGAGGTGCGGCTTTTTTTCGGGGCAGGGCTGGCATAGGGCCTTAACGCAAACGGCCGGCGATTAGCCGGCCGTTTTTAAAAAATTACCCGAAGCCGATGATCAGACCGCGGCTGATATCCACTGCTGCAGCTTCTGCTTCGGCGCGGCGCCGACCTGACGCGAGGCCATCTCGCCGCCTTTGAAGATCATCAATGTCGGGATCGACATCACGCCATATTTCGAGGCGGTCTTGGGACTCTCGTCGACGTTCAGCTTGACGATCTTGACCTTGTCGCCCATTGCGCCGGAAATCTCGTCCAGCGCTGGCGCAATCATGCGGCACGGGCCACACCATTCGGCCCAGAAATCGACCACGACAGGCCCGGTCGCCTTGAGCACCTCAGCTTCGAAATTGGCGTCAGAAACCTTGCCAACGGCCATCGGAATACCTCGTTCAGTTCGGGAGAAAACGGCTTAGAGAATCGCCGCCGGGATCATGCAGATCAACCTATGAACGAGGCATTGCGCGGTCAAGGCTCCGGTCACGACGAGATGATGGATGCGAGCTGCGCGTCCAGCGCCGAAGCGGAAATCTCCATCAATTCAGGCGTTTCGGTCCAGAGCAGGGCGGCGCGGATCGGCAAGTGGGGATAAAGCTTGCCGAGCACGGCTCGGTACAGCGCGAGCTGACGGACATAGGTCATGGGCGCGGCGCTGGGCACCTTCGGCGCGTCGTAATTGGTCTTGTAGTCGACGATCAGGACCTCGCTCGGCGTGATCACGAGCCGGTCGATTTGGCCGGAAACCACCGCCGGTCGCCGTCCCGGCCGCTTTAGTCTGCCTGCGATTGAGACCTCGGCGCGGCTGCCGGCGGCAAAGATCGGCGCAAAACGACCGTCCCCGATCAGCGCCAGCACCTGGCAAGCCAACGCCTCGCGATCCTCGACGCTCCAGTCGCTGGCGTTGCGGGCCAGGTATCCGATCGCGGCCTCGCGCCGGCGGTCGCTCGGAATGTCCGGAAGGGACTGCAGCAGCCGATGCGCCAGCGTGCCGCGCTGCAAGGCGTGTGCGCGAGCCGGTATCGGCTGATCGGTCCGAATCCGCCGCTTTTCGTCATCGGCACGATCGGAGGGCCGGAGCAGGGCGTCGGCACTGGCTTCCGCTGGCGCGGATGTCCGTAGCCATGCCGGCAACTCGAGCCGCGCTTTCGGCGCCGGAGCGGCAGCGATGCCATTCGCTGCGTCTACGTCGTCCGCGCGTACGAAGCGTTTGATTTTTCCGTTCGGGGTTTCGATCGCCTGCTCATGCAATCCGGAAGTGCCGAGGCCCAACCGAACAAGATCGTACCAGGAGTGTTTGCGGACGGTGTTCGTATTCCCGGGCATGCAGCCGCCGACGATCAGGCGATCGGCTGCCCGCGTCATCGCCACGTAAAGCAGGCGGCGATATTCGTCTTCGGTCTCCGCCAGCATAGCCGTCCGCGCGGACGCGACTGTTGCCGGGTCATCGGCCTTCTTTCCGGCCCACACAATCACGCCCGGCGGAAGACGAATGAGTTTCGGACGTTGCGTGTCCGATGGCGAGGATGTGGTGTCCACCAGAAAGACCACCGAGGCTTCCAGGCCCTTGGCGCCGTGGACTGTCATTACCCGCACTTCGTCGCGGGAAATTTCCATGTCGCGCTTTACTTCAGTGTCGGCGGCCCGCAGCCAGGCCATAAACCCTTGCAACGAAGCGGGCGCCTTGCGTTCGAAATTAAGAGCGAGTTCGAGGAATTCGTCGAGCGCATCATTGGCTTCATGGCCGAGCCGCCGCAGAATACGCGCCCGGCCGCCATCGCCTCCGAGCAGCCAGGCATAGAATGCAAACGGCGTCTCGTGCTCGAATCTTCGCTCACATTCGTGAAGCCTATCGAGCGCATCCCTGAATCTGCCGCCGCTCAGCGCCTGAGCGTTCAACGCTTGCCGCAGCGACCCCTTGCGTTGCCAGGCCAGCGTGAACAGGTCGTCATCGTCCAGCCCGAACAGCGGGCTCTTCAACGCAATCGCCAGCGCCAGGTCGTCCTTTGACAGCAATAACGCATCGGCGAGGTTCATCAGGTCGATGATCGCGATATGTTCGGTCAATTTCAGCCGGTCGGCGCCGGCGACCGGAATGTTGGCGTGCTTCAAAGCCTGGATTACCGCGTCAAAGGCATTGCCGCGCCGGCGCACCAGCACCAGCATATCGCCATATCGCAATGGCCGGCGCCTGCCCGCGTGGCCGGTCATTGTGCCGCTTTCGACGAGTTGCCTGATCTCGCCCTGGATACGCCGGGCGAGCTTTACCTCGGGGCTCGTCTGCGACAAGCCATCGAACGGCGCTCGCCAACCTTCGATGTCCTGCTTTTCGTCCGGCAGTTGCAATTCCCAGAGCTCAATCAGGCTTGGCGCGGCATCAGCCAGCGAGTTGTGAATGGGATAGCCGATGTCCGGCGAATGAATGCTGCGGTAGATCTCCTGCTCGCGAAACACGTGATCGACCGCTTGCAGGATCGCGGGGCCCGAGCGGAAGGAGTAGGTGAACGAAACCGGATCGAACTTCAGTCCCGCATCCTCGAATTTTCGTTTTAGCGCGCGGCGGCGAGTGTCGAACTCGCGCGGTGCCGCGCCCTGAAACGAGAAGATAGACTGCTTCTCGTCCCCTACCGCAAAGATCGTGCGCACGACGTCATCGCGCGCGCCTTTACCGGACGTGAAATCCGAGATGATGTGGGCGACGATGTCCCATTGTCTCGGACTGGTGTCTTGCGCCTCGTCGATGAGTACGTGATCCACGCCGCGATCGAGCTTGTAATGTACCCAGCCGGGGGAAACGCGATTCAGCATCTCCAGGGTCTTGTCGACCAAATCGTCATAATCGAGCAGGCCACGTACCTGCTTTTCGCGCCGGTAGTTCGCCGCGGCCGCGGTTGCAATTTGCAGCAAGGCTTGGGTCCGATCGCGGATCGTTATCGCCCGCCGCCGCTCGATCAGTGCGCCGATACGAAGGCTTTCAGCATCGAACGCTCGCGCAATGGAGGGATTGTTGTCGCAGAACTTCTTGGTCAACACGGTCTTGCGCGGCGTGCGCTCATCGGTGAGAAACACGCCGAGATACTTCTCGACCTGCTCGCTGCCGGTAAATACCAGCGCTTCCCGAAACCGTGCCGCGTGGTCAGTCTCGGATTTGGCGCCGCTGTCGAGAACGCTGGCGAGCTGTTCCCACCGCGACCTCGGCAGATTGGGTCCATCGACGATCTCGCGTTCGATGGCTTCGATGCTGTCGGCGGGGCTAATGCCGAGCGCGGCCGTGACCTCGGCGGTGGCAGCCTTGACGCTGCCGGCGCGGTCCGTCCAGGCCACAAAATGGTCCCGACTGAGGCAGGCCTCGCGGACCACATCCTTGAAGGTAACGTCAGCGGCGCTTGCCATCGCGGTATTGAGCGCGCGGCCTGCATCGCTATTGGGATCTCGTGCCGCCTCGAGCAGCACCTCGAGATTCGCGCGCTCCATCATCTCGTTCTGGTCGCGTTCGTCCATCACAACGAACCGCGCCGGTACATTGGCCTCGAACGGAAACTGCTGCAGCAAGCGCGTGCAGAGTGCGTGGATGGTCTGCACTTTGAGTCCGCCCGGAGTCTCCAGCGCGCAAGCGAACAGCTTTCGGGCCGCCATCCTCAACCGCGCGTCCGCACCCGCGATCCCGGCGTCCACGATTGCCGCGTCGAGCGCCGCGTCATCGAGCGTGACCCAATGTCCCAGCGTTGAAAATACCCGCTCAGCCATGTTGGCTGCGGCAGCCTTAGTAAAGGTGATGCACAGGATCTTCTCCGGTGCCACGCCGTCGAGCAACAACCGGATCACCCGCTGCACCAGCACATGCGTTTTGCCCGATCCGGCGTTGGCCGAAACAAATGCGGAAGAGGTCGGATCCGATGCGCGCGCCTGGGTGGCCCGGACAGCGTCGGGAATGGGGCGCGATGCCATTACCATTCTTCAAGCCCCAGGCCGCCGGCCGCCGACCATTCTTTTATGCGGGCAAGATCGTCGTAATTGCCGTAGCGTTTCGCCCACATTGACAGATTGAGCGAGGTGTAGGCGCGGCCTTCGTCATCAAAGGCCCGGATCAGTGTTTCCAGTTTGCTCCGTGCTTCGTCCGCGGCTTGATCGGGAGGCTGCGGGGTGTCCGCCGGTTTGATCTTGAGTTCCAGCGGTTTCTGTTCGCCAGGAGGATTGTTGCCGGAAAGCCTGACGTAGCCGAGTTCGCTGACCGAGCGGCCTGCCGCGATGCCTTCAAAACCGCCTTCTCTGAGAATGGCCGCCTCTAATGTGAGCTGAGGCGACAAACCCATGCGCACCTGTTTGCCGGTCGGCGGTTGCCCCGTTTGGTAGTCGAGAATGGCAAAGCTGCGGTCGCGGCGCTGCTCGATCCGGTCGGCGCGCGCCGACAGCACAAACGACCTCTTGCTGTCGAGGCGAATGGCGATTTCGCCGGAAATCTCCGCCTCTATGCGAACGACATTGCGGCGGCGTAGCGTTTCCCAATCGGCAAACCATTCGGCGATGCGCTGGAAGCGTGGCCACCACAGCGCCTTGGCTTCGGGCCGTTCCATCAGCGGTGCAAAGTATTTCTCGCCAATCAAACGCAACGCCCGCGCGGGATTTTCCGGAAGTTCACCGGAAAACGTCTGCGTGAATTCGCCGAGCGCGTCATGGATGGCAGAACCGCGATCCGCCGCTGACAGTGGCATGTCGACCGCATCGAGCGGGTTGAGCCGCAATATGTATCTGGCGTAGATCGTATAGGGATCGCGCAGCCAGTCCTCGATCGCGG
>Ga0066662_10001217_pt1 | contig 11655 bp, 2 predicted proteins | sample GraSoiAngelo_111_FD_133939 | JGI IMG/M metagenome (GOLD analysis project Ga0066662, IMG submission 133939) | Grasslands soil microbial communities from the Angelo Coastal Reserve, California, USA - 14_0903_12_40cm | ecosystem: Environmental > Terrestrial > Soil > Grasslands | place: USA... | reverse complement strand
GGTGCTGATCGCCGGCGTCCTGCGGGAGGTGCTCGGCGTCGAGCGGGTGGGCGCCGAGGACAACTTCTTCGACCTCGGCGGCAACTCGTTGCTCCTGGTGCAGGTGCAGAGCCGCCTCCAGGCGGCGTTCGAGCGCGAGGTGACGGTGCTCGACCTGTTCAGCAACCCGACTGTGGGCACCCTGGCCCGGCATTTCGCCCCGCCGGCTGGCCCGGAATCCGCCATCGACGCCACCGACGACAGCGCCGAGCAGCTCAAGGCCGGCAAGGACCGCATGCGACGCCGCTTCAAGCAGAACCAGGAAACCGCGGAAACCCCGCCGAGGAGATCGCCATGACGCAACCAGGACGCGAGACCGAGACCCGCACGGGCCTGGAGATCGCCATCGTCGGCATGGCCGGCCGTTTCCCCGGAGCGCGCACCGTCCTGGAGTTCTGGCGCAACCTGCGCGACGGCGTCGAATCGCTCACCGTCTTCAGCGACGAGGAGCTGACCGCCCGCGGCGTCGCCCCCGCCCTGCTGCGCCAGCCGGGGTACGTCAAGAGCGGCCGCGTCGTCGACGGCTTCGACCGCTTCGACGCCGCCTTCTTCGGCGTCAGCCCGCGCGAGGCCGAGCTGATCGACCCGCAGCAGCGCCTGTTCCTCGAATGCGCCTGGGAGGCCCTGGAGGACGCCGGCTACGATCCCGACCGCGTGCCGCGGCGGGTGGGCGTCTACGCCGGCGCGCGGATGAACGGCTATCTGGCCAACGTCTATTCGAACCCCGCGATCGTGAGCACCGTCGGCGACCTGCAGATCCAGGTCGCCAACGACAAGGACTACCTGGCCACCCGCGTCTCCTACAAGCTCAACCTGGGCGGCCCGAGCCTCACCGTGCAGACCGCCTGCTCGACGGCGCTGGTCGCCATTCACCTCGCCACCCAGGCCCTGCTCAGCGGCGAGTGCGACATGGCGCTCGCCGGCGGCGTCGGCGTGCGGGTCCCCGAGCTCGGCTATCTCTATGCCGAGGGAGACGTCAACTCCCCGGACGGCCACGTCCGCGCCTTCGACGCCGGCGCCCGGGGCACCGTCTTCGGCAGCGGCTTGGGGATCGTCGTCCTCAAGCGCCTGGAGGACGCCCTCGCCGCCGGCGACAACGTCCGCGCGGTGGTCAAGGGCTCCGCCATCACCAACGACGGCGCGCTCAAGGTGGGCTTCACCGCCCCGGGATTGGACGGCCAGGCGCGGGTGGTGCGCGCGGCGCAGCTCGCGGCCGAGGTCGCGCCGGAGACGATCACCTACGTCGAGGCCCACGGCACCGGCACCGCGATCGGCGACCCCATCGAGATCGCCGCCCTGACCCGCGCCTTCCGTGAGGGTACCGGCGAGAACGGCTTCTGCGCCGTGGGGTCGGTGAAGACCAACATCGGTCATCTGGGGGCGGCGGCGGGCATCGCGAGCGTCATCAAGACCGTGCTGGCGATGGAGCAGCGGCTGCTGCCGCCGTCGCTGTTCTTCGAGCAGCCCAACCCGCAGATCGACTTCACTGCCAGCCCCTTCTACGTCAACGACCGGCTGAGCGAATGGCCGGCGCGCAACGGGGGCCCGAGGCGGGCCGGCGTGAGCGCCTTCGGCATGGGCGGCACCAACGCCCACGTCATCCTGGAGGAGGCCCCCGCGAGGCCCACCGCCGAGCCGTCGCGGCCCTGGCAGCTCCTGCTCCTCTCGGCGCGCACGCCCGCGGCCCTGGAGAGCGCCACCGCCAACCTCGCCGGCCACCTCGAGGCCCACCCCGGCCTCGACCTGGGCGACGTCGCCCACACCCTGGAGGTGGGACGGAAGGCCTTCGATCACCGGCGCGCCGTCGTCTGCCGCGACCTCGCGGACGCGGTCGAAACCCTGCGCACGCTGGCGCCGGAGCGGACGGCGACCGGGGTCAGCAGGGGGCAGGACCGGCCGGTGGCCTTCCTGTTCTCGGGCCAGGGCGCGCAGTACTCAGGGATGGGCGCCGGCCTCTATGGCGCGGAGCCCGCCTACCGCGCCGAGATCGACCGCTGCTCGGAGCTGCTCGCGCCCCACCTCGGGTTCGACCTGCGCGAGGTGCTCGACCCCGTCCCCGGGCAGGCCGAGGAGATGGGGAGACGACTCGGCCAGACCGCCGTCACGCAGCCCGCCCTCTTCGCCGTCGAGTACGCCCTGGCCCGGCTCTGGATGAGCTGGGGCGTCACCCCGCGCGCCATGCTCGGCCACAGCGTCGGCGAGTACGTGGCCGCCTGCCTCGCCGGCGTCTTCTCCCTGCCCGACGCGCTCGCCCTGGTGGCGGCGCGGGGGCGGCTGATGCAGGAGCTGCCGGCCGGCGCGATGCTGAGCGTGCCGCTGCCCGCGGAGGAGGTCGAGCGGCTGCTCGGCCCCCACCTGTCGCTCGCCGCGGTCAACGCCCCCGGCCGCCTGGTGGTCTCGGGGCCGGAGGACGCCGTCGAGGCGCTGCGTCGCCGGTTGGAGGAGCAAGGCGTCGCCGCACGGCGCCTGCACACCTCTCACGCCTTCCACTCGGCGATGATGGAGCCGATCCTCGCGCCGTTCGTCCGCCAGATTTCAGCGCTGGAGCTGCGGCCGCCGCAGATCCCCTACCTCTCGAACGTCACCGGTACCTGGATCACCCCCGCCCAGGCCACCGATCCGGGCTACTGGGCGCAGCACCTGCGCCACACCGTGCGCTTCGCCGACGGCGTCCGCGAGCTGTGCGCCGAGCCGGACCGGCTGCTGCTGGAGGTGGGCCCGGGCAACACCCTCACCACCCTCGCCCAGCGCCACCCGGACCGGGCCCCGGGCCAGGCCGTGATCGCCTCTCTCCCCCGCTCCCAGGACCGCCAGGGCGCGCTGCCGTTCGTGCTCCGAGCCCGCGGCCAGCTCTGGCTGCACGGCGCGGCGACCGACGGCGCCGGGCTCCACTCCGCCCCGCGGCGCCGGGTGTCGCTGCCCACCTATCCGTTCGAGGGCGAGCGCTTCTGGATCGACGCCGGGAGCTTCGGGGACCTCGCCACGGACCCGGGCGCCGCCAGCGGCAAGCGGCAGGAGATCGACGACTGGTTCTACCTGCCGTGCTGGAAGCCCTCGCTGGCGGTGCTCGACGGCGAGCCCGCCGCGCCGGGCGGCCGCTGGCTGGTGTTCCTCGATGGCGACGGCGGCGGCGACGGCCTGGGCCGGCGGCTGGCGGAGCGGCTCGAAGGCGCCGGCCAGAGTGTCACCCGCGTCGCGGCCGGCGAGCGCTTCGCGCGGCTCGGCGCGCGCTCCTTCACCGTCGCGCCGGGCCGCCGGGAGGACCACGACGCCCTGCTCAGGGAGCTGGTGGCCGGCGGCGAGGTCCCCGAGGTCGTCCTCCACCTCTGGAGCGTGGGACGGGAGCGCGATGCGGCTCCCCTGCCGGCGGCCCTGGCCGACGAGGCGCGCGGCTTCTGGAGCCTCCTCTTCCTCGCCCAGGCCTGCGGCAAGCAGAACCTCAAGACGCCGCTGCGTCTCGCGGTGGTCTCCAACAACCTGCAGCGGGTGACGGGCGAGGACTTCCTCTGTCCGGGCAAGGCCACCCTGCTCGGCCCCAGCCGCATCATCCCGCAGGAGTACCCGCACATCCGTTGCGCCAGCCTCGACGTCCTGCTGCCGGAGCCGGGGAGCCCGGCCGAGGACGAGCTGATCGAGCGCCTCCTCGCCGAGATCGCCGGCGGGCTGCCCGACCCCATCGTCGCCTACCGCGGCCGCGGCCGCTTCCTGCTCGGCTACGAGAGCGTGCGGGTGGGACCTGCGAAGCCGGAGCGGCTGCGCTTCCGGACCGGCGGCACCTACCTCGTCACCGGCGGCCTGGGCGGGCTCGGCCTGACCTTCGCCGAGCTCCTGGCGCGGGACTTCCAGGGCCGGCTCGCCCTGCTCGGCCTCTCCCCCCTGCCGCCACGCGAGGATTGGCCGGACTGGCTCGCCCAGCACGACGCGCACAACCGGGTGAGCGAGAAGATCCGCAAGGTCCAGGAGCTGGAGGCGCTGGGCGCCGAGGTCCTGGTGCTCGCCGTCGACGTCGCCGACGCCGGGCAGGTGGAGCAGGCCGTCCAGCAGGTGCTGGCGCGCTTCGGCGCCGTGCACGGCGTCATCCACGCCGCCGGGCTGGCAGGCGGCGGCGTCATCCAGCTCAAGTCGCCCGACACCGCGGCCCGGGTGCTCGCCCCCAAGGTCCGCGGCACGCTGGCGCTCGACGCGGCCCTCGCCGGCCTCCCCCTCGACTTCTTCGTCCTCTGCTCCTCCACCATCGCCGTCGCCGGCGGGCTGGGGCAGGTCGACTACTGCGCCGCCAACTCCTTCCTCGACGCCTTCGCCCACAATCGGGCGCTGCGGGGCGACACCTCGACCGTGTCGATCAACTGGGGCGCCTGGCAGGAGGTGGGCATGGCGGTCGCCACCGGCCTGACGAGCGGCCCCGGCCAGGTCTTCGCCGCCGGCGCCGCCGCCGCCGGACGCCGGGACGTCCACCCCCTGCTCGACCGCTGCCTGCGCGAGACCGCCGAGCAGACGGTCTACGAGACCGACTTCAGCGCGGCGCGGCAGTGGGTGCTCGCCGACCACCGCATCCTGGGCCGCGCCGCCCTGCCCGGCACCAGCTACCTGGAGATGGCGCGGGCGGCCTTCGAGGACCACGCCGCGGCCTTCGAGCGCCGGGCCGGCGAGGCCGGGGTCGAGTTGCGGGACGTGCTCTTCCTGAGCCCGCTGATGCTCGACGAGGGGGAGACCCGGCCGGTGCAGACGACCCTGGAGCCGGACGGCGAGCGCTTCACCTTCCGCGTCGCCAGCCGGCCGCCGGCGGCGGCCGGGGACGGCGGCGCGCCCGCCTGGCAGGCGCACGCCCGCGGCAAGGTGGGGCCGCTCGCGCCGGGACCGGTCGCGCGTCTCGACCTGGAGGCCATCCGGCGGCGCTGCGGGCGGGAGGTCGACGTCACCGGGCCGGTGATGAGCGACGACGCCGGCGTGGTCTACTGGGGTCCGCGCTGGCAGAGCCTGAAGCGGGTCCACGTCGGCCAGGGGGAGGGGCTGGCGCTCCTCGAGCTGCCGGCGGAGCTCACGGCCGACCTCGCGGCGTTCGCCCTCCACCCCGCCCTCCTCGACGTCGCCACCGGGCTCATCGGCTTCCTCGAAGAGGGCACCCACCTGCCCATCTCCTACCAGCGACTGGCGCTGCACCGGCCGCTCGGCGGCAGGCTCTACAGCTACCTGCGCAAGCGCGTCGAGGACGGCGGCGGCAAGGAGACGGTGGCGGTCGACGTCACCCTGATGGACGACACCGGAGAGACGCTGGTCGAGGTCGAGCGCTTCGTGATGAAGCGCGTCACCGAGGCGGCCGGCGCCTTTCTGCGCTCCTCGGCGCCGGCGCGGGCCGCAGCGGCGCCGCCGCCCCTGCCGGCGCCAGGCGCGCCCGGCGAGACAGCCGCCGCGGCGGGCCAGCCCGCCGCGCTGCGCCCCATGGCGGGCGAGGGCATCCTGCCGCGGGAGGGCGCCGAGGTGCTGCGGCGGGTGCTCACCCGCGGCCGGGAGACGCCCCAGATCGTGGCCTCGGCCAAGGACTTGAACGCCCTCTTCGCCCAGGTGCGCGCCCTCGACCGCGGCAGCCTGATGGACCGGCCCGACCTCACCCGGGGCCCGCGGGCGACCCACCCCCGCCCCAGCCTCCCCACCCCCTACGCTCCGCCCCGCGACGTCGCCGAGGGCCGGCTGGCCGAGATCTTCCAGAACGCGCTCGGCATCCAGGAGGTGGGCGTCCACGACAACTTCTTCGACCTGGGCGGCGACTCGATCGTCGGCATCCAGGTCGTGGCGCGGGCCAACGAGGCCGGTCTGACGCTGTCGCCCGATCAGCTCTTCGAGCACCAGACGATCGCCGAGCTCGCCGCCCTGATCGCGCCGCCCGCGGCAGCTCCCCCGGACGAGGCCGCTCCCGTCCTGGCCGCCGAGCCGCTCGAACCGCTCGAACCATTCGCCGATGCCGGCCTGCAGCCGGGAGAGCTGGGCAAAGTGCTGGACAAGCTCAGAGAGATGAGCGTCAGGAGATAAGCCATGGAGACTCTGCTGCGGGACCTTCGCTTCGCCCTGCGCATGCTGCGCAGGAACCCCGGCTTCACCGCCGCGGCCGTGCTCTGTCTCGCCCTGAGCCTGGGCGCCAACACCGCCGTGTTCAGCATGCTCAACGCCGTCCTCCTGCGCGGCCTCCCCTACCAGGACCCCGAGCGGATCATGATGGTCTGGAACCAGTTCCTGGCGGACAATCAGCCCCAGCTCGAGCTCTCGAGCTCCGAGTTCCTCGACCTGCGCGAGCAGACCCGGTCGTTCACCGAGCTCGCGGCCACCCGTCCGGGGCTGTTCAGCCTGACCGGCGACGGCGATCCCGAGCTGCTGGTGGGGGTGCGGGTCTCGGCCAACCTCTTCCACCTGCTGGGCGTCAAGGCGGCCGCGGGACGGACCTTCCTGCCTGACGAGGACCAGCCCGGCCACGACGACGTGGTCATCCTGAGCCACGGGCTCTTCGAGCGCCGCTACGGCTCCGACCCGCGAGTCGTCGGGCGCAAGATCACCATCAACGGCAAGCCCTTCATCGTCGTCGGCGTCACTCCGCGCGACTTCTACTTCCGGCGCAAGGGGCGCGACCTCTGGATGCCGCTGATCCTCGACCGGGCGGCGCTGGGGGCGCGCGACGACCGCCCGCTGGAAGGCTACACCCGCCTGCGGCCCGGAGTGACGCCCGAGGCAGCGGGGCGGGAGCTCGCCGGCATCGCCCGCCGGTGGCAGACCGAGCATCCCGAGGCCTACCCCGCGAAGAGCGGTTACGGGCTGGCGGTCGTCTCCTACCGCGAGCAGATCGTGGGCCAGATCCGGCCGGCCCTGCTGGTGCTCGCCGCGGCCGTCGGCCTGGTGCTGCTCATCGCCTGTGCCAACATCTCCAACCTGCTGCTCGCCCGGGCCACCACCCGCGACCGCGAGATCGCCCTGCGCACCGCTCTGGGCGCCGGCCGCGGCGGCCTCGTCCGGCAGTTCCTCACCGAGAGCCTGCTGCTGGCCGCCTGCGGCGGCGCTCTCGGCCTGCTGCTCACCGCCTGGTGCCTCAAGGCGGTCGTGCAGATGGACCTCTCCAAGATCCCGCGCATCGACGAGGTGTCGATCGACGGGCGCGTGCTCGCCTTCACGCTCCTCGTCTCGCTCGCCACCGGCATCGTCTTCGGCCTGGTGCCGGCCCTCCAGATCTCGCGGCGCAACTTCCACGAGGCCCTCAAGGAGGGGGCCAAGAGCTCGGCCGGCGCCGGGCGCAATTTCGCCCGCCGGACGCTGGTGGTGCTGGAGGTCGCGGTGGCCCTGGTGGTGCTGCTCGGCGCCGGGCTGATGATCCAGAGCTACCGGCGGCTGCAGCAGGTCGACCCCGGCTTCAAGACGGCCAACGTCCTCACCCTCGAGCTCTTCCTGCCGACCACCAAGTACTCCGCGCCCGCCCAGTGGTCGGCGTTCTTCAGCCAGCTCCTCGAGCGGCTGCGGACGCTGCCCGGCGTCAGCAGCGCCGGAGCGGTCAGCGCCGTGCCGCTCGGCGTCGTCCAGCGCATCGGCAACGTCGCCATCGAGGGCGCGCCGGCGCCGGCGCCGGGACAGCTCAACCCGTCGGCCGCCTGGCGCACGAGCAGCCCGGACTACTTCCGCACCCTGGGGATCCCCCTGCTCAAGGGCCGCGACTTCACCGACGGCGACGACGACCGGTCCGAGCCGGTGATCATCGTCGACCAGAGCAGCGCCCAGCGCTTCTGGCCGCACCAGGACCCGATCGGCAAACGCATGAAGCTCGTCGGCCAGAAGGCGCCGGAGCAGTGGCGCTCGGTGGTCGGCGTGGTGGGCGACGTCAAGCACGAGGGGCCCGAGGTCGACTCCCGGGAGCAGATCTACGTCCCCTTCCGCCAGTACCCGCAGCCGTTCATGTACCTGGTGCTGCACGCCGCGGCGGACGCCGGCGCCCTGGCGACTCCGGCCCGCAAGGCGGTGCTCGAGATCGACAAGAACCAGGCCGTCTTCCGCGTCGAGACGATGGAGGAGAAGCTCGTCCGGATCCTGGCCTGGCGCCGCTTCTATACCCTGCTGCTCTCGGCCTTCGCCGTCGTCGCCCTGGTCCTCGCCGTGGTCGGCGTCTACAGCGTCATGGCCTACTCCGTGACCCAGCGCACCCGCGAGATCGGCATCCGCATGGCGCTGGGCGCGGAGCGCCGGGCGGTGACCGGGCTGGTGGTGCGGCAGGCCCTGGGGCTCGCCGCCCTCGGGGTCGTCCTCGGCCTGGCCATCGCCCTCGGCCTGCTGCGCATCGCCGCGAGCCTGCTCTACGGCGTGTCGTCGACCGACCTCAAGACCTTCGCGGGGGGCGCGCTCCTGCTGACCGCCTTCGCGCTGCTCGCGAGCTATCTGCCGGCGCGCCGCGCCGCGCGGGTCGACCCCATGATCGCCCTGCGGACCGAGTGAGGACGGCCGTGGACGTCGCCAACGTCGAAGGCGTCTACCGGCTCTCGCCCGTCCAGGAGGGCATGCTGTTCCACGCCCTCTCCGCGCCCGGCTCGGGGGTCTATTTCGAGCAGTTCACGACCGCCTACGACGAGGGCTTGGACCCGGAGGTCTTCGCCGCCGCCTGGCGGCAGGTCCTCGACCGCCACCCGGTGCTGCGCACCTCGTTCCTCTGGGAGGACCTGGAGCAGCCGGTCCAGGTGGTGCACCGGTACGTGGACCTGAACCTGGAGCGGCTGGACTGGCGTGATCGCGATCCCGGCGAGCAGCAGCGGGGGATCGCCGCTCTGGCGGCGGCGGACCGGCGCCGCGGCTTCGACCTCACGCGGCCGCCGCTGCTGCGGCTCGCACTGGTGCGGGTGGGCGAGCGGGCCTGGCGCCTGATCTGGAGCTACCATCACCTGCTGCTCGACGGCTGGTCGGCGGGGCTGGTGATGCACGAGGTCGCCGCCCTCTACCAGGCGATCTCGCGCGGCGAAACGGCCTCGCTCCCGGCGCGCCGGCCGTTCAGGGCCTACGTCTCCTGGCTGCTGCAGCAGGACCCCGCCGCCGCCGAGCCCTACTGGCGGCGGGCGCTCGCGGGCTTCCGGCAGCCCACGCCGCTGGCGGTGGATGCCGTCCCGGCGGCGGAGGCCAGTCCCGGAAATCCCGGTTATGAGCTGCGCCTGACCCGGCTCGACGCGGACCTCACCGCCCGGCTCAAGAGCTTCGCGCAGCGCCACCGGCTGACGCTGAGCACGCTGGTGCACGGCGCCTGGGCCCTGCTCCTGGCCCGCTACAGCGGCGAGGAAGACGTGGTCTTCGGCACCACGGTCTCCGGCCGCCCGCCCTCCCTGCCGGGCGTGGAGTCGATGATCGGCTGCTTCATCAACACCCTGCCGGTGCGGGTGGCGGCGGCGCCGGAGACGGAGCTCACGGCGTGGCTGCAAGGGCTCCAGAAGGGCTTGGTGGAGCTGCGCCGGCACGAGCACACGCCGCTGCTCGACGTCCTCGGCTGGGCGGAGGTCCCCCGTCACCTGCCGCTCTTCGAGAGCATCCTGGTGTTCGAGAGCTTCACCGCCGAGTCGGCCTTCGCCATGAGCCACTCCGGCACTTACCAGCGCACCAACTATGCGCTGACCCTGGCGGCCTCGCCGGCGCAGGAGCTGGCGCTGCGCCTCGGCTTCGAGCCCGGCCGCTTCGCGGCCGGCGCGGTGCTGCGCATGCTGAGCCACCTCGAGACCCTGCTCGCCGGCATGCCGGACGGCCCCGGCCGCCCCCTGCGCGCGCTGCCGCTGCTGCCGCCCGCGCAACGGGCCCAGACGCTGGTGGAGTGGAACGATACCGCGACCTCCCCGCCCCGGGCCCTCGGCCTGCACCAGCCCTTCGAGGACCAGGCGCGGCGGCGCCCCGAGGCGCCGGCCCTGCTCTGCGACGGCGAGGTGTGGACCTACGGCGAGCTCAACGCCCGAGCCAACCGGCTCGCCCACCGGCTGCGCGCCCTGGGCCTCGCTGCGGGCGCGCTGGTGGGGGTCTACATGGAGCGCTCCTGCGAGATGGTGCGGGCGGTGCTCGCGATCCTCAAGGCCGGCGGCGCCTACGTGCCGCTGGAGACGACCTGGCCGCCGGAGCGGGTGCGCTTCATCCTCGCCAGCCAGGGCATCGCCCACGTCGTCGCCGAGGGCGAGCGGGCCGCGCTCCTGCGGACGCTGCCGTCCCTGCCCCGGCTCGCCCACGTCGTCGAGACGGAGCCGTTCGCCGGCCTGCCGGAGACGGACTTGCCGCCGGCGGCCGCCGCGGTGACCCCGGAGTCCCTGGCCTACATCATCTTCACCTCGGGCTCGACGGGCCGGCCCAAGGGCGTCATGGTCGCCCACCGCCCCGCCGTCCACCTGATCGACTGGGTCAACCGCCGGTTCGCGGTCAGCCCCGCCGACCGGCTGCTGTTCGTCACCGCCCTGTCGTTCGACCTCTCGGTCTACGACGTCTTCGGCACTCTCGCCGCGGGCGCCAGCCTGCGCATCGCCTCCCAGGCGGAGCTCGACGACCCGGAGACCCTGGTCGAGATCCTCCGCCGCGAGCCGGTCACCTTCTGGGACTCGGCGCCCGCGGCGCTGAACCGGCTGGCCCCGTACTTCCCGGCCCCCGCCTCCTCCAGACCCGCGCTGCGGCTGGTCTTCCTGAGCGGCGACTGGGTGCCGGTGCCGCTGCCGGACCGGGTACGCGACGCCTTCCCCGGGGCGCGCGTCATCGCTCTGGGCGGGGCCACCGAGGCCACCGTCTGGTCGAACTGGTACCCGGCCGGGACGGTGGACCCGTCCTGGCCGAGCATCCCCTACGGCCGGCCGATCGACGACGCCCGCTACCACGTGCTGGACGCCGACCTGGCCCCCTGCCCGATCGGCGTCGCCGGCGACCTCTACATCGGGGGCGACCGGTGTCTCTCCACCGGCTACGCCGGCGAGCCCACGCTGACGGCGCAGCAGTACCTCCCCTCCCCCGTGGGCGGCGAGCCGGGAGCGCGCCTCTACCGCACCGGCGACCGCGCGCGCTACCTGCCGGACGGCAACCTGGAGTTCCTCGGCCGGCTGGACACCCAGGTCAAGATCCGCGGCTTCCGCATCGAGCTGGGGGAGATCGAAGCCGTGCTCTCGGCCCACCCCGCGGTGCGCGAGGCGGTGGCCGTGGTACGCGAGGACCGGTCCGGCGACCAGCGCCTGGTGGCCTATATCATGCTCCGCGAAGACCATGAGGGCGGCGAGGAGAATAAGGCCGCGCCCGCCGACCTGCGGGAGCACCTGCGCACCCGCCTCCCGGAGATCATGGTGCCGAGCGCCTTCGTCCTGGTGCATTCCTGGCCGCTCACCCCGAACGGCAAGCTGGACCGCCGGGCCCTGCCCGCGCCGGAGCAGGCGGGGCGGAGCGAGGCGGGGCCCAGGCTCGCGCCGCGCACCGCGAGCGAGCGGGCCATCGCGGAGATCTGGCGCCAGGTGCTGGCGGTGGAGGAAGTGGGTATCGAAGACGACTTCCACGAGCTCGGCGGCCACTCGCTGCTGCTCGTGCAGATGGCCGGCAAGGTGAGAGAGCGGCTCGGCAAGGAGCTGCCGCTGGCCTACCTGCTCCCCTTCCGCACCGTGG
>Ga0066662_10001213_pt1 | contig 11677 bp, 9 predicted proteins | sample GraSoiAngelo_111_FD_133939 | JGI IMG/M metagenome (GOLD analysis project Ga0066662, IMG submission 133939) | Grasslands soil microbial communities from the Angelo Coastal Reserve, California, USA - 14_0903_12_40cm | ecosystem: Environmental > Terrestrial > Soil > Grasslands | place: USA... | reverse complement strand
GCGAGCGCGGCGTCATCGGTGGCAATCGCGCCGCCGTCCCCGAAGCAGGCCAGGTTCTTGGAGGGGTAGAACGAGAACGTGGCGAGGTCGCCGAGCGCGCCGGCGCGGCGTCCGCCAAGCCGCGCCCCCGCGGCCTGGGCGGCGTCCTCGACTACCGGCATGCCGAGCTCGCGGAGTGCGGGGATCGGCGCGGGAGATCCGAACAGATCCACAGCGACGATCGCCTTGGTTGACCGCGTGAGCACGGCACGCACGCTGTCCATGGTCAGGTTGCGGGTGGCCAGGTCGACGTCGCAGAAGACCGGCCGCGCCCCGATGCTGGCAATCGCCTCGGCGCTGGCGTAGAAGGTGAAGGACGGGACCACGACCTCGTCGTCGGGGCCCACACCGAGTGCCCGCAGCGCGATCGACAGCGCGTCGGTTCCATTGGCCACGCCGACCACGTGCCCGACACCGAGATAGGCGGCGAGCTCGTGCTCGAAGGCCTCCACCTCGGGCCCGAGGATGTAGCGGCCGGCGCGCACCACGGTCGCGATCCGGTCGATGATGAGCTCGCGCAACGGCGCGACGACCGCGTCGTTGTCGAACAGCGGGATCGTCATGGGGCGCCAACACTATGACCGCTACGCTTGCCCCGCTTGCTCGCCGCCGCCTCCATCACCGACGCGCTGGTCAAGCTGGCCACGCACATCATCCGCAGCCTCGGTCTCGGCGGCGTCTCGTTGCTGACGATGACCTCCGGCGTGATCGGCGTGCCCGGCTCCGAGCCGACCATGCTGTTCGCCGGCTTCAACGTCTATCAGGGTCACCTGACCCTGCTCGGGATCATCGTCTTCGGCGTGATCGGCGACGTGGCCGGCGCCTGCATCGCGTACGCAGTCGGCTACTTCGGGCGGCGCGAGCTGCTGGAGCGTCAGGGGAGCAAGCTGCACATGAGCCAGCGCCGGCTCGATCGGGCCCACGGCTGGTTTGCGCGCCACGGCGCACCGGTGATCGTCCTCTCGCGCCTGATCCCGTTCGCACGCGCCGCCTTCCCGTACGTCGCCGGAGTAGCGGAGATGCCGTTCGTGCGCTTCCTGCCGCTGGCGACGCTCGGCTCGATCCCATGGATCGCGGGGCTCGGGCTGCTCGGCCGCGAGGTCGGCTCCAACTGGGAGAGCTGGCGCCACAACCTCGAGTACGTCGATTACACGGCTGCGGCGGCGCTCGTCGCGGTGGTCGCGTACCTCGTGGTGCGCCGCGTTCGCGGCGAACGGCGTGATGACGCGGCGACCGATGTCGCCGCCTGAGGGATCTCTCTCCCTCCGACAGGCACTCCTGCTCGGCGCGCTCCACGGTCCCGCGGAGCTGCTGCCGATCTCATCCTCGGGACACCTGGTGCTGGTCCCCTGGCTGCTGGGCTGGGACTACTCAGCCCTCGACTCAGAGCTGCGCAAGTCCTTCGAGGTCGTCCTGCACGCGGGCACGGCGGCGGCGCTCTTGCTCACGCTGCGGGATGAAGTTGAGGAGGCGGCGCGTGGATTCGACGCGCGGCGCGCTCAGCTGATCGTGCTCTCGTTCCTGCCCCCCGCGGTCATCGGAATCGCGCTGGAGCGGCCCATCGAACGCCGCCTGGGCACGCCGGCCTCAGTCGCCGGCGGGTTGATCGCCGGCGCCGCGGTGATGGCCGTGGCCGATCGCAGGCCGCAGCGCCGCCACCATCAGGACGCCGGCGCCGTGGACGCGTGGTGGTTTGGCATCGCCCAGGCCTGCGCGCTGCTCCCGGGCGTGTCGCGCAATGGCGCCACGGTCGCGGCGGCGCGCCTGCGCGAGTTCACCCGCGAGGACTCCAATCGGCTGTCGCGCCATGTGGCGCTGCCGGTGATCGCCGGCGCCGCGGCGCTCAAGACGGTCAGGCTTGCGCGGCGCGGACTGCCCTGGCGCGCGCACGCGCCGTTCGCGCTCGGAGTTGCCGCGGCGTTCGCCTCGACCCTCGCCTCGACGTGGCTGATCGACGAGGTGGAGCGCGACCGCTCGCTGCTGCGCTATGCGGTCTACCGCGTGGCCCTCGCAGGCGCCGTACTCGCCCGGCTGCGCAGCTGGCCATCTTCAGGATCAAGGACAATCGCCCGGTGAGCAGCGCCTATTCAGCCGCCGGCGTAGACACCGCGCAGGCCGACCGCGGCGTAGACGCGCTGGTCGAGGTGCTGCGCGGCATCGATCCCGGCCGCAGCTCGCTGGCGGTGCCGCTGGCCGGCCATTACGCGAGCGTGATCCGGGTGGCGCCGGGGCTGGGAATCGCGCTGGCCACCGACAGCGTCGGCTCGAAGGTGATCGTCGCCGAGCAGGCAGGCAGGTTCGACACGATCGGGATCGATTGCGTGGCCATGAACGTCAACGACCTCATCTGCGTCGGCGCCGAGCCGCTGGCGCTGCTCGATTACCTCGCAGTCGAACGCGCCGACCCGGCGCGCCTGCGCGAGCTCGCGCTGGGCTTGAGGCGCGGCGCGGAACTGGCCGGGATCGAGATCCCCGGCGGCGAGGTCTGCCAGCTCCCCGAGGTGATCCGCGGTCATCCCTCCCCCGAGGGGTTTGACCTGGTCGGCTCCGCGTTCGGCACCGTGGCCCTCGACGCCATCATCGACGGCAGCGCGTGCGCTCCCGGCGACGCGCTGATCGGCCTCCCGGCCTCGGGCGTGCATTCGAACGGACTCACGCTGGCCCGGCAGGCGCTGCTCGAGGACGGCGGGCTGTCGCTCGACGCCCGGCCGGATGAGCTTGGCGGCGCGACCGTCGCCGACGCGCTGCTCGAGCCCACGGTGATCTACGTCCGCGCGGTTCTCGACCTGCTCCGCAGCCCCGTCGAGGTTCACGGCCTCGCGCACATCACCGGCGGCGGGCTGAGCAACCTCCTGCGGATCGGCGCCGGCGTGGGCTACGAGGTCACCGAACCGCTGCCGGTGCCGCCGGTGTTCGACTTGATCGCGCGCCTGGGCAGCGTGACGAACGACGAGATGTGGGAGGTCTTCAACATGGGCTGCGGGTTCTGCGCCATGGTGCCCGAGCGCGACTCCGACGCCGCGGTGGAGATCCTGGCGCGTTATCACCCCGGAACCGCGGCCATCGGGCGCGTCAGCGAGGAGGCCGGTGTCATCAGGCGCGTCTGAAGTCGGCCGCGCGGTGGCTGAGGACACGGCGCGGGTGCTCGCGCCACCCCCGCTGATCTATGGGGGCGCGCTGGCCGTCGGCTTCGGCATCGACGTCGTGCTCGGCTCGCCTCACGTCGCAGGCGGGCTCAGGTGGGGCGCCGGAGGAACGCTCGTGGTCGCTGGGACCGGGCTCATGGGCGCGTTCGTCAGCGCGTTTCGCCAGGCGCGTACGGCCGTCGATCCCTACCGGCCCACGACGGCGATCGTGACGACGGGTCCCTACCGTCTCACGCGCAATCCCGGGTACGTGGGAATGGCGCTCCTGTACGGTGGAATCGCCCTGACGAGCGGAGCCCTCTGGGCACTGCTGCCGCTCCCCGTCGCGATGCTGGCCATCGACCGCGGCGTGATCGCGCGCGAGGAGCGCTACCTGGAGCGCAAGTTCGGCAGCGAGTACGTCGCCTACAAGCAGCGGGTCAGGCGCTGGCTCTAGCCGGCGCTCAGGCCCGACTCCACAGCTCGCCGCTTCCGAGCCGTTCCGGCTTCACGCGCCACTCGCTGGCCAGCCGCCAGAGCTCGGCCGGAGCCCGCGGACCCGGCAGCTCGCAGATCTCCGCAACCTCCGAGGTGGCCAGCGTCGGAAACATCAGCAGCGCCTGCGCGACGTCGGGCGGGTGGCCGGCCGCGGGCTGAGCCCCGGCGGCCAGCGCGGCGTCCCGGAGCTGCTCGTAGGCGGCGAAACCGTAGACCGCGTGGTTCTCCCCGCCTGCCCCGCGGAACTCCAGCGAGGGCAGCTTGACCCGCTCGCTGCCCTCCGCGTGGTGCTCGGCCGCTACCGCCTTGGCCCTGTCGAGGTCGGCGCCGAAGGCCTCGAGGATCGCGTGCGAGCCGAGGTCCACCTTGAACCGCCCTAGGTCCAGGCCACCGGTCGCGCGGGCTTCCTCGAGCAGCGCATCGCTCGTGTCGAGCTTGCGCCGGCGGCACATGAAGCCTTCGCGGAGCCGTCGCAGGTACGGAGTGGGGTCGCCCTGCTCGGCGGCGGCCTTCACCGCGATGCACGCGGGGAAGGAGCTGCGCGGGGGAGCATCGAGCCACAAGCGCGGGTCGACCGGCATCCCCGTCGCCGCGCCTGCCTCCAGCGCTTCCTCGACCAGCTTCAGCGGCTCCTCGAACTCCCGGGCCATCCCACACATCACGTAGGACACTGTGATGCCCTGGCCGAACCGGCTCAGCAGCTTCCGCAGCGCCGGCTCCAGCGCCCACGACCAGGGACAGGCCGGATCGGTGTAGTAGTAGACCTCCACGACTTCATCCAAAATAGAGACAACAGCATGGCCACCCTGCTCGGAACTACGCTCAGCGGCCGCTATCGCCTGGAGGCCAGGATCGGCGCGGGCGGGATGTCCACCGTCTATCGGGCGCTCGACGAGACGCTCCAGCGCCCGGTCGCGATCAAGCTGATGAACCGCGAGGTCTCCAGCGAGTCCGAGCAGCTCGAGCGCTTCCGTCGCGAGGCGCGCGCGGTGGCCCAGCTCTCCCACCCGCACATCGTCGGCGTGATCGATGCCGGCGAGGACGACGGGCGGCCGTACATCGTCTTCGAGTACGTCGAGGGCGAGACGCTGAAGGAGCGCATCCGCAGACAGGGTCGCCTGCCGGTCGGGGAGGCGGTGGCGTACGCGATTGAGATCGCGCGGGCGCTCGGCGCGGCGCACGCCCGGCACATCGTGCACCGCGACGTCAAACCACAGAACGTGCTGATCGACGAGGAGGGCTCGGCGAAGGTCACCGACTTTGGGATCGCGCGCACGCTCGACGAGGAGGGGCTGACCGCCGACGGGCGCGTGCTGGGCACCACTGACTACGTCTCGCCGGAGCAGGCGCTGGGCCAGCCGGTGACAGGTCAATCGGACCTCTACTCGCTCGGGGTGGTGCTCTACGAGATGCTGGCCGGCGAGGTCCCGTTCAAGGGCGAGAGCCAGGTGGCCGTGGCGATGAAGCACGTGCGCGAGGCGCTCCCCGACGTCCAGGCCAAGCGACCCGAGGTCTCCGCCGCGCTGGCGGCGGTGATCGACACCGCCACGGCCAAGCGCCAGGAAGAACGCTATGCCAACGATGCCGAGCTGATCGCCGACCTCGAGGACGTGCTCGCGATCGAGACCGCGCGTGCGGGCAGCGCCACCGGCGAGATGACCACGGTGCTGCGCACGCTTCCCTCGCGCAAGCAGCGCCGGGTGCCCTTCCGAGTGCGGCATCGGCGTGCCGTGCTCGTACTCGCGGCGGTCGTGATCGCGATCATCGGCGGTGTTGCGGCATGGCTGGCCACGCGAGTCCATCACGGCACCGGTCGCCTGGCTCAGCCTGCCCCCGCCCACGCCCTGAGCCAGGTCCAGCTATGCCAGTCGTGCGCCCACGGCTTCAACCCGCTCGGCAGTCCCACCGACGAGCATCCCGAGGCCGGGCTGGCGATCGACGGCGACGTCAACACCGCCTGGCTGACCCAGATCTACTTCGGGGCGACGCTCAGCAAGGCGGGCGTGGGCATCTACCTCGACGCCAGCCCCGGCGTCACCGCCCGCGAGCTCACGATCCGCACGCGGACCCCGGGCTGGAGCGCGATCGTCTACGCCCGCGGCGACTCACCGCCCGTCCGCTGGCCGGATCCGGGCTGGCAGGAGGTCGGTGCGGCGAACCACGTCAAGGGCAGCAGCTCGATCCGGCTGAACGCCCAGCACCCCTACCGCTACTACCTGGTGTGGATCACCAACCTCGGAGGCCATAGCCAGGTCGCCGTGAACGAGCTGGCGCTGTACAAGTAGGTCGAGGAAGCCGGCGGCGCATGCGCCGCCGGCCGGGGGCGCGCATGCGCGCCCCCGCGGGCCGGCACATGTGCCGGCCCGGTCCCTGTCAATACTTGTATGACTGCTCGCTCGCGTGGCGCTCGAGGGCCAGCTTGACGAGCCTGTCGAGCAGCTCGGGATAGGGCACCCCGCTGGCCGCGAACAGCGAGCCGAAGACGCTGGTCTGGGTGAACCCCGGGATCGTGTTGAGCTCGTTGACGAGCACCTCCTCGCCGTCGACGAAGAAGTCCACGCGCGCGAGCCCGCAGCAGCCGGTGGTCAGGAATGTCCTCGCCGCTAGCTCGCGGACGCGGTTGCGGACCGGCACCGGCACTCGCGCGGGCACCACCAGCTCCATGCCCCCGGCCGTGTACTTGGCCTCGTAGTCGTACCAGCCCCCGCCCCGCTTGAGCACGATCTCCCCCGGCTCCGAGGTCATCGGCGCGTCGTTGCCGATCACCGAGCACTCCACCTCGAGGCCGCTTGCCGCCGCCTCGACGATCACCAGCGGATCGTGCTCGAAGGCCTCCTCGAGCGCAGGGACGAGCTCGTCACGCTCGCGCACGCGCACGATCCCGAGCGAGGATCCCAGGCGGGCCGGCTTCACGAAGACGGGCAACCCGAGCTCGGCGATCGCGACCGCGGCGGCCTGCCGATCGGCGCGGAAGGCCGCGGCCCGCACCGCCCGGTAGCGGACCTGCGGAATCCGGGCCTGCGCCATCAGGTCCTTGAACATCACCTTGTCCATGCACACCGCCGAGGCCAGCACCCCGGCGCCGACATACGGCACGCCCAGACACTCGAGCAGGCCCTGAACGGTTCCGTCCTCGCCGAACGCGCCGTGCAGGACGGGGAAGACGACATCGGCGCCCTCGAGGCCCAGACCGGGTGCGAGCGTCCTCGGCTCCCCGTCCTCGCGCCACACCCCATCGCGCCCGACCTCGATCAACCTCACCTCATATCCCGCGTCGCGGAGCCCCTGCGCGACCGAGGCCGCGGACGCGAGCGACACCTCGTGCTCGGAGGAGCGCCCGCCGCCCAGGACCGCGACGCGCAGCGGCATCAGGTGGTGGTCGTGCCCGTCCCGGGAGTCGGCGAGGACTTCAGCTTGCCGACGACGATCGTGACCGTGCTGCCCTTCTTGGCCGTGCTGCCCGCCCCGGGGCTCTGGCTGAGCACGACGCCGTCCTTGCTCGGCTTGTTGACTGATTTCGTCTGGGTCGAGACGGTGAAGCCGGCGCCCTGCAGCGTGCTTGTAGCAGCAGCCTGGTTCTGGCCCTTTACGTCTGGCACCTTCACTCCGGCGGGACCGCTGGAGATCGTCAGGCTCACCGTGCTCCCGGGCGCCGCGCTGTTGCCGCCGGCCGGCGTCTGGTCGATCACGTTGCCCTTGGGCACGGTGTCCGAGTTCTGGGTCGTCGTCGAGACGCTGAACCCGGCCCTCGCCAGCGCCGCTTTGGCCGCCGCCTCGCGCTTGCCGGTGACGTCGGGGACGGTGACGTTTGCCTTACCCGAGGAGACGAACAGCGTCACCGACGAGTTGCGCGGGAGCGAGACACCGGAGCCGGGATCCGTGCGGGTGGCGTGCCCGGAGGGGATCGTGTCCGAGCTCTCCGTCTGGATGCTGCCCACCTTCAGGCCGGCCTGCTTGATCGCCGCGACCGCGGCCGGCTGGCTCAGACCCGTGACGGAGGGAACCGCGACGTTGCCGGGACCCTGCGAGACGGTGAGGGTGACCGTCGCGTTCTCATCCGCCTTGGTCGCGCCGAGCGGATCCTGCGCGATCACGGTGCCGGTGGCGTGATTGTCCTGTCGGTAGATCAGGTTCGGCATCAGGTGCGCGTTCTGGATCTGCGTCTGAGCGACCTTCACGTCCTCGTTGACGACCGTCGGCACGAGCACCTGAGTCGGGCGGGTCAAGAAATACGCGGCGGCCGCAGCGCCGGCCAGCAACAGGACGAGCGGGATGGCCCAGAGCCAGCGGCGGCGTCTCGCCGGCGGCGGTCCAGCGGCTTCATCGTCAGCCGCCAGGACTCCGGCTTCGCCGTCGGGCGGGGGAGCTCCGTCTTCCGCGGCGAGGAGCCCTGCGGCGCCAACGGCGGCCATCGACGCGGTCGCCTGGCCACGAGAACCGGCGAGGATCACCTCTCGCGCCTGTTCGAGCGCCCGGATGAACTCATCGGCATTGGCGGGTCGATGCGCCGCGTCCTTGTTCAGTGCCCACAGCACCACCTGCTCGAGTTCGGGCGGCACGTTCGGGTTCAGCTGGCTCGGCGGCGTGGGTGCCTCGGAGACGTGCTTGAGGGCGATCGTGACCGCGGAATCCGCCTCGAACGGGACGCGCCCGGTGAGCATCTCGTAGAGCACCACGCCGATCGAGTAGAGGTCCGAGGTGGCGCTGACCGCGTGCCCCTGCGCCTGCTCGGGAGAGAGGTATTGCGCGGTGCCCATGATCGAGCCTGTCTCGGTCATGTCCGAGGCGCCCGCGCGCGCGATGCCGAAGTCGGTCACCTTGACGTGGTCGGATTCGTCGACGATCACGTTGTGGGGCTTGAGGTCGCGGTGGATCACTCCGTGGCGGTGGGCGAAGCGGGCCGCCTTGAGGATCTGGATGGTGATGTCGATCGCGCGGACCGCGTCCAGCGGCGCCTCTTCGTTGATCAGCCGCTTGAGCGAGCGCCCGGGCAGGTACTCCATGGCGATGTAGTAGTTGCCGTCGTAGGAGCCGCGGTCGTAGACGCTGACCACGTTGGGGTGCTGGAGCCCAGCCGCGGCCTGGGCCTCACGCCGGAAGCGCTCCACGAAGCCCGGGTCCTCGGCGAAGCGGCGGTGCAGCAACTTCAGGGCGACCTTGCGGCCCAGCTGCTGGTCCTCGGCGAGGAACACGTCGGCCATCCCTCCCGCGCCGACCCGAGCGAGGACCTTGTAGCGGTCATCGACCATCGTGCCGGTGTCGAGCTCGGGCATCAGTGACCTTCCGAGAGAAGCGTTTGAATCACCGTCTTTGCGATCGGCGCCGCGACGGTTCCGCCGAAGCCTCCCTGGGAGCGCTCCACGGTGACGGCGATCGCCACCTTGGGATTCTCCGCCGGTGCGAAGCCGATGAACCAGGGCTGGGTCAAGTTCGAGCCGACCGTCCCGACCTCGGCCGTGCCCGTCTTTCCGGCGACGTCGATCCCGCCGAGCTGGGCCGGTGTCCCCGTTCCCTCCTCGACGACGCGCTTCATCATCTGGGTGAGCTGCTGTGCCGTCGAGGCCTTCATCACCTGGCTGTAGACGCTCGGCTTGATCGTCCGCACGGTACGCCCCGTCTGGTCGACGACGCGATCGGTCAGCCGCGGGACCATCAGCCTGCCCTTGTTGGCCACCGCGGCGGCGACCATGGCCATCTGCATCGGGGTCACCTGGAGGCCGCCCTGGCCGATGGCCATGCGGCCGATGTCCTCACTGGGGCTGCCGGGTGGATACGGGCGCGGGTGCCTGCTCGAGCTCCACGGGCGGCTCGCGTTGAGCTCGTCCGGCGGGTAGTCCAGCGGCGGCTTCGCGTAGAAGCCGAAGCGCTTCATGTACTTGGTCATCGTTCCGCGGCCGAGCTGCTCGCCGACCTGGGCCCAAACGGTGTTCACCGAGAACGTGAGCGCGTCGGTGAGGCTGGTGGGCCCGAAGCTCTGGTTGTTGTCGTTCGAGAGCGGAACGCCGGAGATGGTGACGGGCGAGTTGCCGTTGACGGTCGAGTCGGGGGTCAAGCGCCCGCTGTCGAGCGCAGCGGCAGCCGTCACCACCTTGAACGTCGAGCCGGGCGGGTATCCCGCCTGGGTTGAGCGATTGAAGGTCGAGACGCCGGGACCCGTCGCGCTCGGATGGTTGTCGTCGTAGCCGGGGATCGCGATCATGACCTTGACCGCGCCCGTCTGCGGGTCCAGGGCGACGACGGATCCGTTCTGCCCGCCGAGCTGCTGGAGGGCGACCTGCTGCGCCTTGGGATCAAGGCTGGTGTAGACGTCATCGCCCACGCGGTGCGAGCTCAGCTGGCCGAAGATCGAATCGATGCCGGTCTGCAGGCCGCGCAGCTCGGGGCCGCGGGAGCGCTCCAGCCCCGCGCTCCGGCCCTGGGCGGCGATCGAGCAGCCGACAGCCTGCGAGAACACCGAGCCGGTTGGATAGGTGCGCGACCACGTGCCCGCCGGTGCCGGGAGCGACTTCGCGAGCACGGTGCCATCGGCGGCCAGGATCCGGCCCCGCTGGATCTTCAGCTCGTCGATCAGCGTCCTGACGTTGAGCGAGTTGTCCTGAAGCGATTTCGCCTCGAACACCGTCCAGCGCGAGGTCCAGCCCACCAGCAGCGCGAACAGCACCACCACAACGGCGAACAGCCGGAGGATCGGCGCGCTCATCGCTGCGTCCTCGCGATCTCCCGGCGCGCGCGGTCGGAGACGAGCAGCAGCAGCGCCAGCAGCACGAAGTTGGCGACGATCGACGACCCCCCGTAGGAGATGAAGGGAAGCGTCACCCCGGTCAGCGGGATCACGCGCGTGACCCCGCCGACGATCACGAACACCTGAAGCGAGAAGATCGCGGTCAGCCCTACCACGAGCAGCGTGGAGAACGAGTCCTGGGCCAGCAGCGCGGTCTTGAAGCCACGCGCGATGACGAGCAGGTAGGTGAGCAGGACGGCGCAGGCGCCGAACAGCCCCAGCTCGTCGGCGATGACCGCGTAGATCATGTCGGTCTGCGGCGCCGGGAGCAGCGCGCCGCCGCCGGGTAGCTGCAGCACGGCTTGGCCGAAGCCCTGACCGAACATCCCGCCTGCGGCCTGAGCGAAGATCGAGTTCGCGAGCTGATAGCTGCCGCCGACCTTGTGGTAGAGCGTCGGACTAAAGGGGTGGAGCCAGTCGAGGATGCGGTCATGGACGTGCGGCACGTGCGACCCCGCGTACCACGCGCCGAGCGCGAACGCCGCCACGCCGACGACGACAAACGACAGCCGGCTCGTCGCCACGTACATCACGGCCAGCAGTCCGCCGTAGAACATCAGCGAGGAGCCGATGTCGTGCAGCAGGAACATGATCACCATGGCCAGCCCCCAGATCACCACCACCGGTCCCACGTACTTGATCGGAGGGATGGTGACCCCGAGGATCCGCCTTGCGCCCATGACCATCGCCTGGCGCGTGTCGCGCAGATAGCTGGCCAGGAAGATGACCAGCCCGATCTTCGCGAACTCCGCCGGCTGGAAGACGAACAGGCCCGGGATGCGCACCCCCAGGTAGGCGCCGTTGGCCTGGTAGCCGATCCCCGGGAGCCGCGGCAGCAGCAGCAGGCCGAGCGAGACCAGCACGATCGTGTAGCGGTAGCGCTCGAGCTTGCGGTAATCGCGGAAGGCGATGATCGTCACCGCGAACAGGATCAGGCCGAGCACGAACCACTGCGCCTGCTGGCGCGCCAGCGTCGGGTCGATGCGGTAGATCATCACGATCCCGAAGCTCGCGAGCAGCGCAACCAGCGGGAACATGTACGCGTCGGCGTGCGGCAGCGTGATCCGGATGAAGATGTGCGCCGCGACGCACAAGCCCAGGAAGATTGCGCCGTAGGTCAGCGAGACGTTCGAGAGGACGTTGGAGCGTTGGATGAAGACGCCGGCGAAGCCGCCGGTGACGAGCAGGCTCGCCGGGATCAGCCCGATCAGTTCGCGGTTGCGTGCGCTCATCG
>Ga0066662_10001212_pt1 | contig 11680 bp, 9 predicted proteins | sample GraSoiAngelo_111_FD_133939 | JGI IMG/M metagenome (GOLD analysis project Ga0066662, IMG submission 133939) | Grasslands soil microbial communities from the Angelo Coastal Reserve, California, USA - 14_0903_12_40cm | ecosystem: Environmental > Terrestrial > Soil > Grasslands | place: USA... | reverse complement strand
TGTCCTAGTCAACTTTGCACTCGAGAACCGGCCAGACCTCTTCCTGATAGGAGGCGACTTCTATGATGGTATACTGCCCGGCAACCCGACAAGGGCTTACGTGGCCGAGCAGTTCAAGCGGCTGCACGAGAAAGAGATCAAGATAGTTCTTGTCAGCGGTCATCACGATACTCCGAGGAGCATAGAGCAGGGGGTCTCACCATTATCCGTGCACGCCAAAACGGGACACGTCTACTTCCTACAAGACCCTCGCCCAACACCGAAGATGTTCCACTTCGGAGGCGAGACCGTCAACGTGACAGGTATGAGCCTCAGCCCCGGCCTCGGTCCAGAACAAGACCCTTTGGCCGGACAGGAACTGTCGGATGAGGGAGACGTGAACATATTCCTCACACACTATCCGATCGAAGGATTCGAAGGGTACTTCGGACAAGAAACGCATATCGGAAAATCCTCCATCCCCCGAGACTATCAGCTGTTCGCGTCGGGACACCTTCACCGGCATCAGAAGAATATCATCAATGGTACGGCTGTGATGTATCCTGGGAGTACTGAGCGGGTCAGCTTCAACGAGGAGGGAGAGGAGAAGGGGTTCTGTTGGCTCGAACTCGACAAGACTGGTGTACTGCAGCAAGAATTTCACTCAACACCCGCCCGTCCAATGGAGACGCTAGATTCCCGAGTGACCGGTGAGGGCGGAAGCCTGACCCGACAGATACAAGATGTTCTAGAGAAGAGACGTGGTGCAGAGAAGATTCTACGCATTAGAGTAACAGGCCGAGTATCGCTAGACCAGCTCTCAACATACAAACGCTCAGCCCTGCAATCATACTGCCAGGACCGTTTCTTCCACACCGAGTTCGACGAGGACGGCCTGAATGTTCTGACGACAGAAGCGATAGAGTCGCTGCCAAGGACTACGCCGCTTGAGGAGCTCGGTCGGTCATTCCAGGTCCTTCTCTCCAATGTGAAGGAGGAGGAGCGCCCGTTCGTTCATGAAGCGTGGAAGGCGACGATTGCGAGGTTGCAAGAGGAGGGAGTCAGTTGAGGCTGGTGAGCCTTCAAGCCCAGAACTTCAAGAAGCTGAAGCTCGCCAAACCGCTCCAGCTGTCCGAGGGCATTATTCTCATAACCGGTCTGAACGAGAGCGGTAAATCCACGATCCTAGACGCGGTCCTCTACGCTCTGTTCGGCCGCGTTATTCGGCCTAGCAAGATGCCGAGCAACGAGGACATCATCAGCTACGGGAACGGGGAAGCACAGGTGCGCCTCGAATTCGACATAGGCGAGAACAGGTATCGCGTAGTCCGGGAGGTTCACAAGACTAGGCCTAACCGGGCGACGCTTGTTGAGGTGCGGTCTAACGGTACGACGAAGGCGCTCGCGAGCTCCGTCAAGGATGTCACTGCGGAGATTGAGCGGTTGCTGGGAGGGATAACGTATGACGAGATTGTTGCGAGTAGCGTTGTTGCCCAGAAGGATCTCGAGCGCCTGATCAAACAACGGCTCGATGACCGTAGGAAGGTCATCAACGTCTTCCTCAACCTAGAGAGCTTCAACAAGGTCCAAGATCAGCTCGATAGTGAGCGGAATGGAATTGAAGGTACGAGTAGGACCCCGGGACACCTCACGGTTGAGAGGCAGCGTCTCGAGACTCTCGACGAGCAGCTGAACGAGTACAAAGAAACAAGCGTTCAGCTAGACAATCTGAATGTAAAGGTCGAGAAGCTCAAGAAGGATCAACAGCATCAAGAGAAACGGTTCGTCGAAACCGACACTCTATACAAGACACTCAACGAATACGGAGAAGCAGTCAAAGAGCGAGATTCGCTACAGCGAGAGATAGAAGACAAGAGTCTCCTCACAAAAAATCTCCAGCAACAGCTCGCCAGTGTCGACACACAACGGTCAGAGCTTGGGAGAGCTGAGGCAGAGGTCAAGAAGTATGGCGATCTTGCCGAAGCAGAGAGCGCAATAGGTCGGGCTTCAGAGGTTCTTGAAAAGGTTAGGACTGCAGAACTGCAGAGCGCACAACTCGAAGAGCGAGAGCAGAGATTACAAGGTCAGATTACCGAGACGAACAAGAAAGTCACTAGTGTAGACGAATCGCGGCTCGTCTCTTCAGACAAGCCTCGAAGAATCTGGTCCTACCTGGTTGCTACGGCTGCCTTCGGCGCCGGAGCAGTACTTTCCTTCATCCTGGGCTTTGCTGCACTATCTATCGTTCTGGGGTCTCTTGCGGTTGTATCACTCCTACTTCTGACCCGACAGATCGTATCCCTCTCGCAACAAGCCGAAGCATCCAAGCAGCAACAGGAACGCCTAGCTAGTGCTCAACTGCTCGTTTCTTGGGAGAACGAGTTAGAACAAGTGAAGAAAGAGCGCGATGTTGCAACTGAGACGATCGGGCAAGGTTCCAGCCAGATTCTGCAGGTCCTAGGCTCAATTGAATCATACTCCAGCTATCTCCAAGGCCTGGCCGATCCCAAAGAGGTCGTGGAACAGGCCTCTTCGATCTACAATCAAGACAAACAATCGCTTAGCGCAGTGACAGAACGGGTCAACATGCTCCAGAAACGGCTGGGAGAAGAGCCGGAGCTGAAGCGACGGCTCGCCCAAGCCCAGCTCGACATTGCTATGGTTGAGAAGAAACTCAAGAAGACCCTCCTTCCTCCTCTACCTGAAGGAGTCGAATTCTCGCCGGGACTGCTCGACGAGGCGAGCCGGATGCGTGACAGTCTCAACGAGTCAGTGTCGCGGGTCAAGACTCAGATCGAAGAGTCAATGACGCGGATCATCGAGTTGAAACAGTTTCTAGAAGAGAACAAGGGACTAGAGGAGCAGGTCGACGAGCAGAAGCGAAAAGTACTGCTCCTACAGAAACAGCTGGCCGTAGTCAAGTATTCTATCAAAGGACTCGAACAAGCCTCTGAGTCGTTGAGGAACCGGGTCAAGCCGCAGGTCGAGAGGTACATGAGCCAGATTCTTCCAGTGATCACTTCTGGCCGGTACAAGGCGGTCCAGCTAGAAGATGACTATACTGTCAGGGTCTTCGATCCCGAGGCTGGAGAGTTTCGTCCGAAAGAAGTATTCTCGGGAGGCACGGAAGACCAGCTCCTGCTCGCAATGAGGCTCGCTTTCGCACTCGCCCTGATCCCTCAGGCTAAGGGTCGCAATCCGGAATTCTTATTCCTCGACGAGCCTCTAGGCAGCTCGGACAAGGTCCGGCGAGAAGGAATACTCGCACTGATGCACGGGGATCTGTCTCAGAACTTCAAGCAGATCTTCCTCATCAGCCACGTAGGAGATCTAGAAGTGGAGGCTGACACTGTCATCGAGATGGAAAACGGGACGGTTCGCGAGGTTGTGACTCGTAAAGCCTCTTTACCGCAGCCGATAGAAATTCCCGCCTGACATTGAGTCTCGACTGGCTTTACAGCTTCGACGAACTGAACGCCTACAGGCTAGACACTAAGAAGGGAAAGGAGCGACTTGAAGCTGAGATCAAGAATCTTCCCGGGCTTCTGAACTTCGTGGGTATAACGCTTCCGAAGAAACCGAGAATTCTCTGCTTGATGGCCGGGTCTTGTATCGAAGGAATAGCGTTCGCACAGGTCTACGACGCTGACGTAACTTGTGTCGACCTGCAAGAACGACTCTTGACTAAGGGTCTGAGAGAGGCGAAGAAGAGAAAGCTGAAACTGCGCGTGATCCATGGCGATGTGCGAGAACCGTCAATGCTCGTCAGTGGGAGGTTTGATATTGTAACTGTTCTAGGACAGCCGCTTCCACATATTGGGATTTTCGACTTTGACCAGACAATAGGCGGAGTAAAGAAACTCCTTGCGAAGAACGCGGCATTCCTGATTGATCAGTCGGATCTGATCTTCAGAATTCTCCCACAGTACAAGGACGCGATGACGCACAACCTCGAACCGCCAGTCTTCAGCATTCACCGTAACCTCAACGCTAGACACGGATACTTCGAACGTCTCTACTACAGCCGGACAAGACACGACTCCTACAAGACCTACCTCTGGGCACCATGGATCATCGAATACATGCTGAAGAAAAACGGGTTCGCCGAGGTAGAGGTCAAGCCCTACGTCGACCCATACAGCATGGCTCAGACCTACTTGCACACTGCGAGAAGTCCAGTTCACTAACGGATTATGCAAAGAGCACTCTCACGTCTCGAGAAAAATATTGCGACCCCCCTTTTTCCCAGAGGGCTCTCGCCAGTAGAAACTGATCCGGGCGAGTCTTCCCATTTATGGCTTGGAATGGGGCTTGTCGACCGTTTTCCAATTGCAGATTAAGCGGAGAGATCAACGTGAAGATCTCGCGATCTCAAAACGCCTGCCCATATTCCGGATCAGGGTTCATTCTGCCCTTTCCCGGCGAGCACTTCCTGAATCATGTCTCACGTCAATCTAACATATGCGTGCTGACGATGGAGCCGGTTTGAATGAAGTACTTCGATACGGAAAAGATGGGACAGATTCGAGACGAACTGGAAAACGAGATTCTGCAGTGGCCGGGGGTCTTGAGCAGGGAGATGATGGGATGCCTCTGCTACCTACACGAAAAGAACATGATCGCCTTTCTCGTCACCGATGGAATTGTGATCTCGAAGCTCTCTGAACAGGAACAGGCAGATCTGTCGAAACTTAGCAAGAAAGTATCTTTCAAGATGGGCGCGAAGACTTTCAGGAAGCCAGTATGGGAGCTAAGAACGCGAGACAACCTGCGGACAATTCTGCCTTTCCTAAAGAAGAGCTACCAAGCTGCCGGCAGGGTCAAGAAGTAACCGGGCGTTATTCGGTAAGGAGAAAACTCGTTACGTTCTCTTTCTTCTTGCAACACTAGCAGAAATCCATCCGCCGCCGATCAGAAGTAGCAAGCCCCCAAAGAGAGCGACACTGAAGTTGTAGAGAGGCGCGCTCAAGAAAGAGAGCGTTCCCGCAACAGCATAGATGATCCCAGCCCATCTTGGTAATACTTGACAACGCCATATTACGAGTCCGAATATGATTGAGCCTACGATAAACAGTAGAACCGACAATCCGCCAAAGAGGAGTGCAGCAGGGTTCGACAGAGCAATCGAGTCTGTGATGACACTGACGGCGTTCTTGTCACCGTTCAAGTAAGCTCGACCCGAAACGGGTGCAGCGAAAGCCAAGATTCCTGCCAAAGGAAGGAAAAATCCTATCCCTGCAAAAGAGAAGATCAAAGCAACTAGCGCCCACCTGCCGACAGACATCCCCGCCAGGAAGGAATAGAGCGCTTGGATACCGACCAGCCATAAGACCAAGGCGACTATGCCTAGCATGTTACCCAGACCAATAGAGCCAGATGCCTCCGCGAAACCTCTCGGGTCGACAGAAGGATCGATGAAAACTCCAGGTAATAGGATGGATATCGTGCCTAGAAGACCTGAGCAAGGAAGGGCGAACATTCCGAGACGAACCCAACTTTGCATCGGCCTCCACCTTCACAAGATTGCTAGATTAGGAACCGCATCCTTTCCCGTATGGTGAGATGATCGGTGAGGCCGCTGGAAGCTTGCAAGGCGACGCGCATCAGCTCCCTATTCCTACCTGTCCTTAGAAGGATTCGTTTCCCCAACCAATGATAGAATCTACTCTCCGTCGCAGTCAGCTGTGCAGTTCTTTCGGCTCCATTCTGTACAAATTCGGCTTGTTGTCGCCTCTCATCCTCGTAGCGTTTGAGTGCCTTCGCACTGAAATCATTCATGTCAAAGCATGTTTCGATCGTACGTGCTAGAGCCACAGCGTCCTGCAAAGCCAAGTTCGCGCCCTGAGCCCATGAAGGGTCCAGCGCGTGAACAGCGTCTCCGAGCAGCGCAGCCTGGCCCGCAACCCAGTTCTCAGCATCAACCCGCCTGTTAGAAGAGTGGGCAACGTCGTCCCAAGACCCAAGGCCGCCTAGTGAGTCAGAAACTTCCGGTTCAATACTAGCAAGCTCCTTTTTGAAGGATTGGAATCCTCGAGCTCTGAACTCCTCGACCTTTCGGCTATGAAGATAGTAGAAGATGTACGTTGAGCCTAGTGTAGGAAAGAAACCCACCATTCTGCCCCGAGCAAGATACTGTCTCGCCTCTCTCTGAAGTGAGACAACTGGTCCTGCGAGCATGAAGAAGAAGTGATCACGGTACTCTGTGAGCCGGACGGGTATTTTTAGTGCCTGCCTAACTCTAGACTTTTCTCCGTCAGCTCCTACGATGACCCTTGCGGAGAACTCAACTGGCGAACCATCTCTTTCGGCCTTCAGTTCAACCCTTCCAAGTCCGGTCCGTCGTACTTCTCGAAAGAATGTTGATTCGTAGATTGTCCCACCCGCGTCAGAAAACGCGTCGCGAAGAACTTGCTCAAGCTCACTCGGCACAACCGTCAGCAGATAGTTGTGATAATGATCCAAAATAGAGTAGTCAAGTGTTGCAAGTAGCCCTCCACCTATCTCCCGCCACGTCACGCGAGAAATCTTGGCTCCTATTCTGACAACTCTGTCGAGAAGACGGAGCTTCTGGAGTGCTTCCAATCCGTTAGGCTGAAGAGTTAATCCTCTCTTGGACGGATTTAACCCGGGCTTTGCCTCTAAGAGGCATACCTGTCGCCCCTTGGATGCGATGGCTGAGCCGAAGGCGAGACCGCCTATTCCTGCACCGACTATTACGACATCGTAATCTTCCACGAAGTACGGCTTCCTATCAGTCTGACCCGAGAGCGCTTTTCCAAATCCAAAGGCGCCACGGCCTCAGCGTTTTGTCATTTCCTTGACTCTTTTGTTTGCAAGTATTCGGCTATGTCCAGTTCGAGGAAGACTTCGCCAATGTCTCCCATTGTCTGCTTGAAATGATGCCTCTCGTACAACTGCCTTGCTCGCATCTGTATCGTCGAGGTCTCCACACCAACAGCGCCTCTCGCGAGCGAGTCGGTAATCGCCCTCTCTAGTAGAAGTGATCCTACTCCTTTTCCTCTCTCTCCCTCCGAGACATAGAAAGCGGATATGAACGTGTTCGGGCCTCCATCGATGATATCCTCATGCATGACATAGTGGATGAAACCAACGACTCTAGAGCCGGCTTCTGCAATAATCAGCTCCTTCTTTCTAACTGCTCTCCGTACCGAGTTTAGCCGTCCTGAGATAGGTTTCCAGTCAAACCATTCGGATAGAAGATTGTCCACACCCTGGGCATCTGTAATCAACGCTCTCCTTACGACAAGTCCTTTGGACAAGTCTCATCCGGGCCCCTCCGCTAGGGAGGATTGTCTCCACCATGGTGGATAAAGCCTCCGACTAGGTCGGCTGATTCCTAGCCGATGTAGCTTGGGACTGAAGAAGTCTGGAAGGATTTGAGAACTCTCAACAAGGTCTCCTCGGCCTTGCTCCTGCCAGAATAGTGCTCCCTTAGAGCCGAGGTCCAGAGATGGTAGACCATTCCTCCCTGCTCGGCAGCCTGGAAGAAACCCAACTCTTCGAGAGATCTTGTCAACGGTAGCAGTCGATCCGAGAGGACTGAGAGACCTGCAGTTATCGTCCAGTCCCCTGTCTGGTCGAGCATAACGTGTACTATTCCGTCGGAGAAAGTCAGCGCTATGCTTCCCCCTGGCCTGAGTGAAGAGTCGAGGAGGCCTGCCATTGACATGGGATTGTGGGTCTCCTGGCGCTGGACGGGTGCGTTCGCTGTCATGATAACCGTCCGCCTGTGAGAACAGGCTTAACACTCGTGTAACCTAATCCTGCAAAGCCGCGGAACTTGTGAGCGAATTCTGGACGTTTATATCGAACAGAAGCCTCCCCAAGGCTTCCCATAGGCTCAACCATGTCCATGTATGATCTGGAAGAGGATAGGCTCGTAGCGGAGATAACGGGTAGAGGTGCCCGAAGGTTACTCATACAACTACCCGACGGGCTCAAGAATGAAGGGTCGCGACTCGCCAGCCTGGTCCGAGAAAAGACCGGAGCAGAGGTCTTTGTCTCAGCATCCTCGGCCTGGGGCGCTTGCGATCTATCCCTCGACGCGGCCGCTCGTTTGAAGGCTGACCTGCTCGTCCATTATGGTCATAACGAATTCTTACGCGACGGATCGAACGGCATACCAGTCCTCTACATTCCCGCCAAAAGTAGACACGAGATAATCCCAGTCGTAGAGAAGGCGCTACCGCTCCTACGGGGACCACGCATAGGATTGGCCACGGTTGTCCAACACCTTCACAATCTTCCAGACACTGTCAAGTTCCTAGAACAGAAAGGACTCAAGGTCCAGATTCCCGGACGCGGACCCTGGTCGCACGAAACAGGCCAGGTTCTAGGCTGCGACTATTTCGGACTCAAACGGATCGAGCCGGAAGTAGACTCGTTCCTGATCGTAGGAAGCTACTTCCACGGCCTCGGCGCAGCACTCTCGCTGGAAAAGCTGACAATACTAGCGGACCCATACGATAAGACTGTTCAATCGCTCGACCAGGACCGGGCACGAATCATACGTCAAAGATACGCAATGGTTGAGAAAGCTCGAAAGGCAAACAATTTCGGAATAGTCATCTCCACGAAACCCGGCCAGTCCAACCCGACGATCGCACTAAACATTCAGCGCCAGCTGGAGGAGAACGGCAAGAAGGCAGTCCTCCTCTACGCCGATGAAATAAGACCCGAGAAACTACTCGACTTCACGGATGTAGAGGCTTTTGTCGACACTGCATGTCCACGACTAGCCCTAGACGATCCAGAAAGATTCTCGAAACCCATCGTCACGCGGGACGAGATCATGGTCGTAATGGGCGCATGGACTTGGGAACAGCTTCTAGAGCGCGGCCTGGTCCGCCTCTAAAATGGCCAACAAGAAGCATCTCTCAAAACGCCAGCTAGAAATCCAGCTCGGCAAACTGAAATTTCTCGAGAAACCCAATCTCAAACTCGAACAGTATCCGGTATCCGCTGAAGTTGCAAGCGAACTCCTCTACCTGGCAGGCTTCGAACATAGTGATCTGAATGGTCGAGTGATTGATCTCGGCACAGGTACAGGCCGCCTCGCGATAGGTGCCGCGCTGATGGGCGCGGAAGCGCCTGTTGGAGTAGACATGGATGAGCGATCCTTAGACCTAGCGAGGGAGAATGCTGAGACAGCGGGGGTAGAAGTTGAATGGGTCCAGTCCGATATTGACAAGGTAAACGGCAGATTCAACGCGGTCATTATGAATCCTCCTTACGGGACCCGGACATCCCACGCAGACACGCGATTTCTCGAGAAGGCCTTCCAATTGGCCCCCGTCGCTTATTCTATCCATAAATCAGCAACAAGAGATTTCTTGGCCCAGTTTGTGAAAAAGTCGAATAGGCAAGTCGACCAGGTGCGGTCCATGAGGATGAAGATTCCCCACCTCTTCGAATTCCACGAAAAGAAGCGAGAGAAGGTCGAAGTTGACCTCTACAGAATTACCCGAACACCTTCAAGGGCTTAGCATTCATTTCGTGCGCAGAGCTAGTTTTCCTGTTCCTTCTTAGGAGGTACCAGTTTACCCGACGCCTCGACCATAGTCCCGGTCGTTCCTTGGGCGGGTGCAGCAGGTATTGGCTCCATAGAGGGCAATCCCGGAGATATTCCGGATATAGTAGGAGCTATCTTGCTGATCTTTCGCGGCCGAATACCCATCTTTCCAGCCCACTGGCGAAGCCTATTCGCGGCGCCACCCGAACCCTTCGGCTTGGATCTATCTTGCAATAGGAAGTACGTGGCTAGAAATGATGTAACTCCAAGGATGACGCCTGTCCAGACATTGATACCCGATAGTATGGCCGTGGTTGTTCTGCCAACGTAGTTTTGCAGATACGCATTGTTGGAATAGTCGAGATAGAGCGCTGACAAAAGCCCGATTATCGCGCCAGTTTCCATAATCACTCCAAACTTCGTCTTCAACGGAATCGGCGGAATCAGCTTCTCTTCAGGCCGAATCGGGACCCTGCGTAGTCGACCAGGTGCCCACCAATTCAACCGTTTCATCATCATCATGATCGACGGAACGAGGTAGATCCGAGTAAGAGTCGCGTCCAACAAAACAACAATGAAGATCGCCAATCCCAACTGCTGAAGCATGGGAATCTGTGACAGCATCATCGTTCCATACGCCCCCGCAGTAACCAGACCCGTCACAGTGATTATGCCTCCAGTTCGTTCGACCGCCGTCTCTATCGCCTCCTCATCCTTCGCACCTCCGGCAACATACTCGCGGATCCTAGTCACTAGAAAGATGTCATAATCGAGTCCAAGCCCGACCATGATCACCAAAAGCATGATCGGTAATATCCAGATCAGTTCTGTAGAGAAGTACGTTTTGAAGAAGTAGACCGTTGCGGCCATCGCCCACGAGATGCTGAGAAGGATTGTGAAGATCAACCGTAGGGGTGTAAAGACAGAGCCCAAGGCAACTAACAGTACAATGAAGACTCCTACGAGCACTAAGGCTGTGAGGTTGAAGTAATCAGAACCGCTCGATGTGGCCAAATCGCTAACCGACGCGGTCGCTCCACCTACGAGCATGGTGGATGAAGCCAGCAGCGGTGCCTGGCTTTTCAGGACATTCACATTGGCACGAATCTGGGCTACTGTTGCAATAGCCTGATCAGAATAGGGCTCACTATCAAATGCAGCCCAGACCATGGCTGACTTCCCGTCGCTCCCCAGGAACGGCTTCATGCTTCGGATCATAGCCTGCTGCTCGGCAGAGTTCAGCTGGCCGAAATTCGCAAAAGGAATAGGGTTCCCCGAAGGATGAGTCAGTCCATACACCTTCGAGACACCAGGAATCATAGATGTCGAGTTTTCCGCGAGAGAAATTGCTTTCAAGGCCGTGACATTGATCCAGCCGCCTGAAACCAGCATGACAGGCGTCCGGACGATCGTGTAGGTTGGCGTGACCGTTCCGGCACCAAAGCCTTGGCTCATGATATTGTATCCGTTCTTGCTCTCTAGAGAAGATGGAATCTGCCCAATCAGATCATGACTCGTCTGGGACGTCAGAACAGTGCTAGCGGCGGGGAGTGAGATGGCCAATGCTAGCAGAAGAACCAGTTTCGAATGTTTCGCAGTGAACTGTGCCGCCCGAGCATAGTAGCTTGCGCCGACTAGCTTCTTCTTCCTCCACAAACCCAAGCCGCGAGGCCAGAAGATCCGATCGCCGAAGAGTGAGAGAGCAGCTGGGACCAGGGTTAGAGCAACGAGCAATGCAATCGATATTCCGAGCATGACCGCAATACCTACAGACCGGAGCAGACCAAAACTGGCGAAGGCCAGAGTGCCGAAGGCGATAACTACGGTCGCACCGCTGGTCGCAATGCTCTCACCAGCCCAAGTCACAGATCTCTCAACGGCATCTTTCTTTCCTCTACCCAGCCTACGTTCTTCCGCATAGCGGCTTACCAGGAAGATGCAGTAGTCAGAGCCGGCGCCGAGCATGGAGACGGGAAGCAGAGTCAGAACCAGATAGTGAACGTTGGTAACGTAAGCGCCGACAAGATACACGAGGCCAAAGGCTATTCCAATGGAGAGGCCGATGGCGGCGATCGGAATCAGAGGCGCGACAAGAGAGGCAAAGAACACTCCAACAATGACCAAGATCAGTGTGATCGTTATCGGATCAATACGCTCAATGTCGGTTAC
>Ga0066662_10001210_pt1 | contig 11697 bp, 6 predicted proteins | sample GraSoiAngelo_111_FD_133939 | JGI IMG/M metagenome (GOLD analysis project Ga0066662, IMG submission 133939) | Grasslands soil microbial communities from the Angelo Coastal Reserve, California, USA - 14_0903_12_40cm | ecosystem: Environmental > Terrestrial > Soil > Grasslands | place: USA... | reverse complement strand
TCCGTCTCGACGAACGCGACCGGGATCTCGCCGCGCGCGGGGTCCGGCTGGCCGACGACCGCCGCCGCGCAAATGCCGGGGATGCGCAGCAGCTCGTCCTCGACCTCGATCGGGTAGACGTTGAAGCCGCCGCTGATGACGAGCTCTTTCAAGCGGCCGTTGATCACGTAGCCGCGCTCGGGATCGAACGTCGCGAGGTCGCCGCTCTTGTACCAGCGCCGCCCCTCCGCGTCGGTCGCGAACGCCGCTTCGGTCGCGGCCTCGTTGCGCCAGTAGCCTTTGAAGACGTTCGGCCCGTGCACGAGGATCTCGCCGGCGGCGCCGGGCCCGACGTCCGCGCCGCTCGCCGGATCGGCGAGCTTCACCGCGACGCGCGGCAGCGGGAAGCCCACCGTGCCCGCGTGGCGCGCGGCGTCGTAGCGGTTGCTGAGCGCGAACCCGAACTCGGTCGAGCCGTAGCGCTCGAGGATCGAGACGCCGAAGCGCCGCGCGAACTCCTCGTGCACGCTGGCCGGCAGCGCCGCGGAGCCCGAGACGAACAGCCGCATGCGGTCGAAACGCGTCCCGGGCGCCGCCTGCTCGAGGATGCGCACGTACATCGTGGGGACGCCGAAGAACATCGTCGCCGCGCCCGCCGCGAGCGTCGCAACCACCGACGGCGCGTCGAACCGCTCGCGCAGCAGCACACGCGCGCCGGCGACCAGCGTGCCGTTCAGCCCGGCGCCCATGCCGTGGACGTGGAACAGCGGCAGCGTCAGCAGCAGTGTGTCGTTCGCGGTCCAGCGCCACGCCTCGACCAGCGCCTCGGCGATCGCGACCAAGTTGCCGTGCGTCAGCATCGCGCCCTTGGAGCGGCCGGTCGTGCCGCTGGTGTAGATCAGGAGCGCGACGTCGTCCGCGCGCGGCTGCGGCGGGTCGGCCAGCGGCGCGATCTCCGTGTCGTGCGCCCAGCGCTCCACGTCCGCGAGCTGCACCGCGGCGAGCCCTTCGCGCGGCGCGACGTACTGCGCGCTCTGTTCCGAGACCGCGATCACCGACGGCGTCGAGTCCGACAGGATGTGCTCCAGGTCGGAGGTGCGGTAGAGCACGTTCACCGTCACCACGGTCGCGCCCGCGCGCAGCCCGCCGAGATACGCGTAGACGAAACCGGGCCGGTTCTCGGCGTAGACCGCGAGCCGGTCGCCTGGGCGCAGGCCGCTCTCGCGCAGCTTCGCCGCGACGCGCACCGAGGCGTCGCGCAGCGCGCCGTACGACACGCCGTCGAGGGCCGGCGCGGCGGGGCGAGTCGCGGCGTGCGCGTCGAGCGCGTCGAGGACGCTTCCCTTGCTCATGCGCGCGCTGATCAGGTGTAGAGATGACCGCACGCGGTCGAGCGCGCGCCGGCGGTGTTCGAGGAGAACACGACGACGTTGTAGTTGCCGGAGAGCAGCTTGTCCTCGGGCGCGTTCACCGTCGAGACGGAGGTGCCGTTGCGCATGTCGGTCAGGAAGTACTGCGGCTTCGCGCCGAGATCGTCGCACGAGGGCCCGCGGTAGATGCGCACCGACTGGACCCGGCCGGGCGTCGTTCCGTGCAGCTCGATCACGACGCGCGTGTTCGCGCCGCGCCGGAACAGGGTCGCCGTCCCGACTTGGCCGGAGTTGTTCACCTGCTCGATCCCGCGCTGCTCGCCGGCCCCGGGATCGCCCGGATACGACTGACCGTACGCGGCGGCCGTCGTGGTCAGCAGAGTTGCGGCCAGTGCGGCGGCGAGTCGCGTCATGGAGCCTCCTCGGGCGAGCGCGTGCGAGGGCGAGTCCCGGAGGGTGCGACCCGCGGTCAGCGCGCTCCTGGCACGGCGAGCGCTCCCCAGAGCTCGACCGCGCGCGCGTGCAGCGCGGGCGCGTCTTCTTCCAAGAGATATCCGTCGCGCACGAGCGCGGCGGTCGCCGCGTCGTACGCGCGCAGGTACGGGCCGCGGCCGGCGTAGCGCTCTTCGACCGACGGCCGCGGGTCGTTTGCGGCCGCGCGCTGCGCCCGCGTCGCCGCGAACGGCGCGAAGGTACCGAAGAAATCGACCAGCCGGTCTCCGAACCCGGTCGCCGGCGTGCGCAGGTTCCAGCCGGTGTACGTCGCGAGCGGGACGGCGATCTCCGGCAGCCGCAGACCGCCGAGATCGATGCCGTCGGCGTCGGTGCGCGGCACGAGCGTCGCATACGGCGCGCCGACGCCCGGCGGCTCGCGCTCGTCGATGCCCTCGCTCCAGCGCGGTCCGAAATCGTAGCGCCACGTCCGGTGCAGCGCGACCGGCGTCGGCGCGACCACGCCCGGGATCGCGGGGAACGTCCACGCGTCCGGTGCGACCAGCGTGCCGTCGGCGACGCGCGGATAGCGGCTCGGCGGCGGCGGCGCGCCGGTGCGCACCCAGGCGTCGAGCCGCAGCAGCAGCGCGCGCTCGGCCCAGCGGTAGTCGAGCGGATCGGTGCGCTGGCGCATCCCCTCGCGCAGCGTGGGCGCCAGATTCGGAATGTGCATCCCGCCGGCGATCGCGTAGAACCGCACGCCGTCCGGCAGTGCGACGTCGCGCGCGCCGTCGCCGGTCGTGGTCATCAGCGACGCGGTGCGGCCCCAGTACTCGTGCGAGGTGACGATGTCCATCACTTTGAGCCCGGCCGGCAGCGGCCACTCCGCCTCGTGGAACGGCGGGACGTCGGTCGGATAGAAGAACGACGAGAACGCCGCCGCGTCGCGCGACGGCTGCGCGAAGCGGTGGTCGAACGAGCCGAGCGACGGTCCTGCGACGATCGGCATCAGCGCGTCGAACACCGGGCGGTTCAGCTCGTCCGCGTCGAACCCGCGCTGCACGAAGGTGCGCAAGAAGCGCCCGCTCTGCGAGATGCCGAAGCCGTACGCGCGCTCGACGTGCAGCGGCGCGAACGGATCGTGCTTGAGATACGACACCGTGTCGCGCACCGCCGCGAGCCCGAGCCCGACGACCGCCGGATCGACCGCGCGGTACACGAGCTCGTAGATCTTCCCGGGCACGAAGTTGCCGTCGAGCGCGATCGACGCGCCGTTCTCCGTGAAGCGCCAGCGCGCGCGCGGGATCGTGCGCCGCGGCGCGAGCACGTCGTCGCGCTCGGTCAGCACGTTCGCGGAATCGTCCTCGCGCGCGATACGGTACGGGACGTGATCGCGATCGCCGATCGCGTGCTCCGCCGCCGGCGCATCGACGTGGAAGTCGCTGCGCACGAGGCCGGTGATGCGCTTGCCGCCGTCGGTCGCGACCGGCGCGGTGAGGCCGAGCAGACCCGGCCGGCGCGGCACGTCCCACTGCCAGCCGATGACGACGACGCTGAACCCGTGCCGCATCAGGAAGCCGTCGCCGAGATCGTCGGGCTGCGCCGGATCGCGCGCGAAGCGGCCGCGGTTCAGCGCGAGCGCCGTCGCGCCGCCGCGGTTCGGGATGTCGATGACCGCCGCACCGTTGCCGCGCGAGCGGTCCGCCGGCGCGAGGATGACGACGTCCGCCGACGACTCAACCTCGCCGCGCGCATTGCGCGGCGCCAGGTCCAGGTCGACGACGCGCCGGTTCGCCGGGGTGTCGGGTGCATCGGCGAAGCGCAGCTTTCCGACGATCTTCTCGTAGCCGTATGCGATCGGCGCGCGCGACACGACCTCGAACCCGGTGACGCGCGCCTGCGCGGGAAGCGCGGCGGCCGCGAGGAGCGCGAGCACGGCGGCGAGACTGCGGACGAGGCGCACCGGCCGTTCTTCGCGAGGACCGCCGGGTTCACTGCGGAAGCGGGCAGCAGCGCAACCCGCACGCCGCCTCTAGCGGGAATTTCGGCGCGCGTACCTGCTCGCGTAACAGTTGACGACAGCATCGCCCCACGGATGCGGTTGCATCGTGAAACCCGGGTCGCAGGCCAGGAGACAGAGACGCGTGCAGTAACCCCCACGGTGTGATCCCTGGGGTGGTGAAGTCGGCGTCCCATGACCAGCTTGCCGCGCAGATCGCCGCGCGGTCGCCTCGCGTCGTCACACTGTGGGGCCCGGCGGGCTACGACAAGCACGCGTTCGTGCGCGCGTACGGGGCGCGCATCGGCGCCGTCATTGCTTGTGATCTCGACCGCCGCCGCGACCGCGATCTCGCCCGCCCCGTCCTCGACGCGATCGTGGTGCGGGACCGGTCGCGGGCGGCGCGCTCGGCGGCCGACCGGCTCGCGCTCCGCCGAGACCTCCCGTTCGGGACGGCGCGCGAGGCGCTGCGGCGCGAATGGCCGCGCGCCGACGGCCCCGAGTTGCTGGTGCTGCGAGACGCCACCGGGGCGTTCTCGACGCCGGCCGGGGCCGATCTGCTGGCGGAGCTCATCGCGACCTTGCCGGCGGAGCGCACGATCGCACTGACGACCCGCACGCCGCTCCCGCCCGGCCTCGAGCACCTGATCGAACGCGAGCGCGCGCGGACCGTCGAGCCGCGCGAGCTGGCGCTCACGCTCGATGCCGTTCGCGACGTCGCCCATGGCGTCGGACTCGCAGCCGGCTTCGCCGATCGAATCCACGCGCTGACCGAAGGCTGGCCGCTCCTGACGCGGCTGCTCTTCGTCCTGGCCGAGTGCAAGGACATCGACGGGCTGCTGCGCGAGATGAGCGGGCTGCAACGTCACGCGCTGCTCGCGTACGCGAGCCACCGCGTGGTAGCCGCGCTCGACGAGCGCCTCCGCGAAACGCTCGCCGCTGCGGCCGTTCGGCCCGGCGCGACGGCCGCGGACCTCGTGCGCGTCCTGGACGACCGCTGCGACGACTCGCTCCTGTTCCAGCTCTGGAACCTGCCTTTCGTGACATTGGACGACGAGCGAACGTACGTCCATCCCGAGCTCACGGCGGTGCTGCGGTCGCGTTTCACCCCGCTGGTGGAGAGTCTCTATGAGCGCACGCTGCGCGCGCTCGTCGAGGACGGCGCGCACGCCGCCGCGGCCCGCGTCGCGCTCGAGAACCGCGACGCCGAGCGCGCCGCGGCGCTGCTCGACGCGGCTCCGCCGTATACGACCGCCGGTTTGGCGCTGGCCGACTACGAGCGTGTCTTCGACCGCATCGACCGCGACCTCATCACGCGGTATCCGAGCATGTGGATGGCAACGATCGCCTTCCGCCGCTTCGCCGTCGACCGCGAGACGTACGTGCGCGAGGCGGAAACCATTTACTTCTGCATGCCGTACTCGGCGCCGCCGGACAAACGCGCCGCGGCACTGATGCACCTCGCTTCCGCCTACTTCAATCTCGGGCGTATTCCGGATTGTGACGTGCTCCTCGAATCGGCGCTCAACGGGTTCGCGGCCGAGCCCAACGCCGTGCGCGCGTCGCTGCTTGGCTTCGCCGCGTCGCTGCGCGGCGAGCAGGGGCTGTTCTCGCGCGCGAAAGATTTGGCCCGGGAGGCGGGGGAGATCTCGCACCACGACTTCGCCGAGAACCTCGTGCTGCACCACATCGAGGCGACGGAGGCGGTAGCTCGCGGGCGCTACGACCGCGTGCACGTCATTTTCGACGAGTTGCTGCGCCGCCACTCGCACGACGAGCTTCCTCTGTACTTTGCGTACGCCGCGTGTGACGCGGCGTTCTGGGCCTGGGCATTCGGCGACGACGCGCGGTTCGCGCACTATATCTCGACCTTGGAAGGCGCCCTCACTCCGGGACTCGAGCCGGGCTTCGCCCGGATGATCGACGCTGCGCACGGCCATACGATCGGCACGGACGACGCCTACGCGTGGCCGATCCACGCGGCGATCGCACAGTTCTACCGCTTCGGGCACGCCTCGGAGCCGAGCGAGATCCTCGCGGCGGCTCGCGCCGCTGCTCACGCCGCCGACTATCGCGGCGATCCGATGCTGCAAGCGTTCGCGCACACCGCGCTCTACATCATCGACGACGTGGCGCGCGAGCCGTCGCGCGCGAGGCTCCTGCGAATCGCGAGGCAAGTGGAAAGTCCGGAGCTCCGGGCGGCGATCGACGGAGTGATCGCCGGCCACGGCTTTGGTCTGCTGGCACCGTTCGTCGAGAAAAAAGTGCTGCGGCAGCGCCAGCGGCGTTCGCCCGTGCTCTCGGTGGAGCTGCTCTCGGCACACGTGCTCCGCGACGGCGTGCCGGTGAACGTCTCACCCAAGGAGCTCCAATTGCTGGCGCTGCTGGCCTCGGCATACGGACCGGTGTCGACGGACCGCATCGGCGAGGCGCTTTGGGACCATCTCGAGCCGGAGAATTGGCCGAACAATCTCAAGGTGACCCTGTCGCGGCTTACCAAGAAGCTCGACGCCGGCGAAGTCGTCGTCAGCGACGGCGGCAACAACCGGCTGTCCCGCGCGGTCGACGTCGACGTCCGCCGCTACGAGTCCGTCGTGCGCGCCGCGTCCGAGGGCCCTCTCGACGACACCACCCGCGCGTCATTGACCGATATCCTGGAAGCGTATGCGAGCGGATCGGCCGGTCGGTACGACCGTTTCCCGTGGATGCAGCCGGTGGTCGCGCGAATGAAGGACTTGATCTGCACGGCCGGCCTCACGCTCGCGCGCGATTCGATGCAGGCCCAGATGCCGGACGATGCTCTCGGCTACGCCGCGATCGTCACGGGAGTCGAGCCGTACAACGAGCAGGCGTGCGAGCTCACGATGCAGATTCGCCTCCGTCGAGGCGACTTGGACGCCGCGCGGCGCGAGTACCGGCGCTACGCGACGGCTCTCGCGACCGACCTTGGCGCGGAGCCGTCGCAGCGGCTGGTGGAGCTGTTGCGCGAAGCGCGCTAAGGATAGTTCACCGTTCCGACGGGGCCGGAGATGACGCCGCGAGGTATGAACACGATCCGGAGCCTTCCGGTCGTCGGACCGTCCCAATCCGCCGGCACGGTGAGTGCGTCGTCGTCCCAAGCGTCGATGTGAACGTTCTCGATGTTCGCGGGCTTTCTCGCCGAGACGTCGGTGGCCCGCGTCATCTCGCCCATCGCCGGCGTCTCGATGTGAAGGGTCCTCGTCGCTTCGTCCCACGTGTAGCTCGCGAAGTAGACGCCGGGATCGCGAACTCCGTAGGCGTTGATGCCCTTGTGCAGCTTGATCGGACCGACGTTGCCCCAGACGAGGTAGCGCACCTCGCCGTCGCGCGGATGCGGGGGCGGCCGTGTTGCCATCGTTGCGGTCTCCTCTACGTGTGCAGCGGTACTTTGGCCGGGCGGGGAAGCTGAAACGCCTCCTGCGATGCGATGAACTGGGAAAAGACGGCTGACGCCACGTTGCCGGCGTTTGCGGCCGCGATCCGCATGGCGCGCGCGTCGCGCTGCAGCGCGATGCATGCCTCGCAGATCGAAACCGGGTTGCCGGGGATCGTGTAACCCGGCTCGTAGCGAGCGATGAACCGGGCGACGCCCTCCGGACCCGCGAGGTGCAGAAACATCTTGAGCAAGTCGTCGGGCGCGTCTCGAAGCACTTCGTCCAGCGCACGTTCGGCGACCGAACCGATCGCGAGACCGGAAAGCTCCTCGAGCGGAAGGCCGCAGCACGCGACCAGCTGCGCATCGGGCGTCACGGTGAGCGTCGTCATGATCACAGCGCAGGCGCCCGTCGTCTGGACGCCGCCCTCGGAGCGCAGCCGTTCGTGCGTGAGGGCGGTCGTGCCGCGCCCGCCGGCATCGGATATCCACGGGTCGCCGGATATAGCCAGCATCCCGCTCCCGAGCGGCTCCGCGAGCTCGCGGCGAAGAGCAGCCTCGTCGACGTTCGACTGGTCGCAGGATTCGATCGAAATGCGGCTCGGAATCCCGGCCGCGGTCGTCGCGCGGACCGCGCGGACGACACGTTCGAGCGGGACGAAACGCTGATGAAACGTTCCGGTGGAGACCATGATCTCATCCAGCCCGGCATCCGCGAGCGCTCGGACGCGCTCACGCGCGCCTGGCTCGTTCACGGCCCAGTACCCGTTGGTAATGACCCGCGTGTCGAATTCCAGCCGGTGGCCATGCGCGATCAGCGCGTCGAGCTCACGGCCTAGCAAGAACGGCTCGCCGCCGGTGAAGACGAGTCGGACCAAGCTCGGTACGCGTTTCGCCTCGTCGATCAGTCCGTGCAGTCGTGAGACCGTGATCGAACCGCGCGCGCGCGGGCTGGAGCCGACGCAGCAGTGATCGCATTCGGCCGTACACCGGCGGGTGGTCAAAAGCGCGAGAACGCGGGGTCGAGCGAACATCCGAACGCCTTCGATGACGGTACGGCGTCGGCTTCGGCGCTTAGTACTCTTGGTCCTTGCAGGAATGAGGAGGTCGTTTGTATAAGATAACATAACAAGCAGTCATTCCTAGCTGCCCCGGGAGGAAGCATGACGCTCTCCGAGCCTACGAACATCGTTTCCGGCAGTGAGCGGCCGGTGCGCCCCGGCTACACGATCAGCGACCAAGCCGAGTTCGACTCACCGGTCCGAATCGTGCTGAAGCTGCGGGCCCGCACCGACGTGCGGCCTGCCGCAATGCGCCTGGGAATGAAGCTTCCGCGAGAGCGTGCCGTCCCCGACCAGAAGGAGTTCGTCGCCCGATTCGGTGCCGACCCGCGCGATGTGGCCACGGTTCGCGCCTTCGCGCACGCCTTCGGCCTGCGCGTGGAAAGCCACCGCGCCGCGGCGAGAATCGTCGTCCTGACCGGCTCCATCAGCGCCGTGAACCGCGCCTTCGCAACGGATCTCAAGACCTTTCGCGCGTCGCAAGGCGGCCCGTACCGCGGCTATCTCGGGCCGCTGCGGTTGCCGGCCGAGATGCGCGATGCGGTTGACGTCGTGGCCGGCCTCGACGACCGAACGATCGCCGTGCGGCCGCCGTTGTCCGTGCCGCGCGTCGCGTCCCCGTATCAAATCGCCGAGATCGCCTGCCGTTACGGCTTTCCGCGGATGCTGCGTGGCGACGGACAACGCATCGCCGTCCTGCAATTCGACGGCGCATATTCGCAGCTCGATCTCGACCGGTATTTCGGCGACCTCGGAACGACGTCCCCGCGCGTCTGCCCGATCAGCATCGGGGGCTATGCCTACGACGATCCCAAGAGCGCGATGGAGACGATGCTCGATCTGGAGGTCCTGGGCTCGGTCGCGCCGCGGGCCGAGCTCGTTCCGTACTTCGCCTATTCGACCGAAGCCGGGTGGCTGGAAAGCTTGACGTCGGCGATCCATTCGGAGCGGCACGCGCCGTCGATCATCTCGATCAGCCACTGCTATCCGGAGAGCGGTGCGCCGGGATTGACCTGGGTGCCGTCGTTGCTGGACGAGGTCGACAGAACGCTTGCCGAGGCGGCGTGGCTCGGGATCACCGTGGTCGCCGCGGCGGGCGACTACGGCGCGTACAGCTGGCTGCACGACGGTCTCGTTCATGCGGAGTTTCCGGCGTCCAGCCCGTTCGTCTTGGCATGCGGCGGCACGATGTTCCGCGCCGGCGACGACGGCGCCGAGTCCGAGCTCGTATGGCAGGACCCGTCGCACGCGACCGGCGGCGGCGTCAGCGAGCACTTTCCGCGACCCGCTTGGCAGGCGAGCGCGCGCGTTCCGCCGTCGCTGAGCACGAAGTTCGAGGGACGTGGCGTTCCGGACGTCGCGGCGTACGCCGACCTCGAGCCGGGCTATGCGATCCTGGTCGCGGGGGCGTACACTGCCGGCGGCGGCACGAGCGCCGCGACGCCGCTCTGGGCCGCGCTCTTCGCGCTGATCAACGAGCGGCTCGAAGCGATCTGCCGCGGCCGGACCGTCGGGTACGTCACGCCCTTGCTGTATTACGGCATCGGTCTCACAGCCGCGTTCAACGACATCGAAGGCGGCGGGAACAACGGCTACGCGGCTGGCCCGGATTGGGATCCGTGCACCGGCTGGGGGAGCCCGAATGGCGCCGAGCTGCTGCGCGCGCTGACCGGAGATCAGTGAAAGTTTCTTGCCCGCATCTTCTCCGCGGCGCCGTGGGCGTCGAGCGGCCAACAGCGCTTCATGATGACGTCGACGCAGCCGTACTCTTTCTGCAGGACGCCTTCGACGATCAGGCACTGCGAGCCGCGGATCGTGCGGCGGTTGCGCTCGTAGACGTCGGGGCGGACGATCACGTTCACCAAGCCCGTCTCGTCCTCGATCGTCAGGAAGACGAAGCCTTTCGCGGTGCCCGGGCGCTGGCGCGTGATCACGAGGCCGCCGATCTTGCAGACGAGGTTCTTCGGCATCGCGGGCAGACGGCTTGCGGCCAGAACGTTCTGCGCGTCGAGGAACGGGCGCACGTGCGCGATCGGCTGCACGTCGCTGACGCCGGTGGCGTGGATGTCCAGCGTCGTCTGCTCGATCGCGGTCAACTTCGGTAAGGCGGGCTCCGGCTCGTGCTCGATCTCCATCGCGCGGCCGAGCTCGCCGCGCGCCTCGCGCTCGTCCAGGCCGCGCAGCGCCCACATCGCCTCGCGCCGGGTCGCGTACCACGGCGCGAACGCGCCCGCCGCGGCGAGATTCTCCAGCCCGTCGCGCTCGAGCTCGGTGCGGCGCGCGAACTCGACCAGGTCAGCGAACTCGCGCGGCGCGGATTCATCTTGTCCGTACGCCAGCGTACGCTCGAGGCGGTTGCGCTGCACCTCGCCCAGCCCGCGCACGAGGTGGAACCCGAGCCGCAGCGCGCCGTCCTTGTCGACGAAGCTCCACCACTCGCTCTCGTTGACCGCGATCGGCTTGACGACGACGCCGTGCCGCCGCGCGTCGTTGACGAGCACCTCGGTCGAGTAGAACCCCATCGGCTGCACGTTCAGAATCGCCGCGCAGAAAATGGCCGGTTCATGGCATTTGACGTACGCCGAGGCATAGGCGAGGAGCGCGAACGAGGCCGCGTGCGACTCCGGAAACCCGTAGTCCGCGAAGCCTTCGAGCATGTGGTAGAGCTTGTCCGCGTCCTCGCGCGGGATGCCGTTATGCACCATTCCTTCCACAAGCCGTGGATAAAGCTCGGCCATCCGCTCGCGCGAGCGCTTGTGTCCCATCGCGCGCCTCAAGCGATCCGCTTCTCCGGCCGAAAACCCGGCGGCTTCCATCGCCATCCGCATCCCTTGCTCTTGGAAGAGCGGGACGCCCAGCGTGCGTTCGAGGATCGGCTTCAGCTTCGGGTGCGGGTAGGTGACCGGTTCTTGCCCGTTGCGGCGGCGCAGGAACGGGTGGATCATGTCGCCTTGGATCGGCCCCGGGCGGATGATCGCAACCTGCATGACGATGTCGTAGAAGCAGGCCGGCTTCAGCCGCGGCAGCATCGACATCTGCGCGCGCGACTCGACCTGGAAGACGCCGATCGAATCGGCGCGCTGCAGCATCTCGTACGTCGGCCGGTCGTCGGGCGGGACGTCGTTCAGCGACATCGGGGCCCGCTCGGGATAGCGCCGCCGGTACAGCGCGAACGCGTCGCGCAGCAGCGAGAGCATCCCGAGGCCAAGCAGGTCGATCTTGATCAGCCCGAGGTCGGAGAGATCGTCCTTGTCCCACTGCACGATCGTGCGGTCGCGCATCGTCGCCCACTCGACCGGCGCGACCTCGATCAGCGGCGAGCGCGTGATCACCATCCCGCCGCTGTGGATCCCCATGTGGCGCGGGAAGCCGTCGATGCGGCGGCAGATCTTCATCAGCAGCGCGCCCAGTTCGCCGCCGACCGGCCCGCGCAGATGCGCGTCCGGGTCGGCGCCGTAGCGC
>Ga0066662_10001207_pt1 | contig 11699 bp, 10 predicted proteins | sample GraSoiAngelo_111_FD_133939 | JGI IMG/M metagenome (GOLD analysis project Ga0066662, IMG submission 133939) | Grasslands soil microbial communities from the Angelo Coastal Reserve, California, USA - 14_0903_12_40cm | ecosystem: Environmental > Terrestrial > Soil > Grasslands | place: USA... | reverse complement strand
TATTCATCTCTCATGACTTGCTTTCCACCGCTTCTTTATGCCGACGCATAGCCATTTTGCATCGGGGCGAGATCATTGAGTTCGGGAAGACAGAGCAAGTCTTCCGTAACCCGGTTCACGCCTATACTCGCCGTCTCATCGAGGCCCTTCCCAAGAATCCTTTTCTCTAATTTTATTTTCAGGGGCAGGTCAATCCCCATCGCTTGGCGACTTACCCTTCAAACTCGCTGCAGAACACCCCGGAGAAGGACGTGGCAGGGAAGATGGACTTTGCGGAATGGAGTATTACGAAACCTGGTACAAGGGGAGGGTCGAAGACGTCCGTCGAAACCTTGGGGAAAACCACCGCGCCTTTCTGGATAAACCTATCGTCATTTCGAAGTACGGCTACTGCGAGTGCACGCCGGACCGCACTGCCGGCGATCGACTTGGAGGTTCGGGAACTGGTCCGAAAGATGAGTTTGGCGAACCCGCTCTGGTGAGCACCGCGTATCCATGGGGAACTGCTCAAACTCGGAATCGAAGTGTCCCAAGCCACTGTCGCGAAGTACATGGCTCGCCCGCAGAGGCCGCCATCTCAGACGTGGCGTGCTTTCGTTAACAACCACGTGCAGCAGTTGGTGTTGACGGATTTCTTCGTCGTGTCGACGGTCACTTTTCGAGTCTTATATGTCTTGATCGTTTTGGCACACCAGAGGCGACGCCCACTCCATTTCAACGTCAAGGCCAATCCCACTTCAGAGTGGACGGCGCGACAGCTCATCGAGGCGTTCCCTTGGGGCAAAGCACCGCGATACCTCCTCCACGATCGCGACTCCATTTATGAAGGGTCATTCCGTCAGCGAGTTCGAGGCATGGCTTTTTAGGAGGTCCTGACGGCTCCAAGATCGCCTTGGCAGAATCCATACGCTGAGCGACTGGTCGGCTCAATACGCCGCGAGTGCCTCGACCACATCATTGTGCTCAGCGAATCTTCCCTCCGTCGCGTTCTGAAGTCCTATTTCCAGTACTACCTGCGCTCGAGGACGCATTTATTGTCATGCCCAGAACCGCTAAAGGGTGTACAAGTGAAGCAGTGGGGCGTACCAGTAGGCCCGTGGGGTTTTGGACTTCTCGCCTGCCCGGCGCGCCGGGAGGATTCGAGCCGCTCTCAAGGGTCATGCACTGCGGGCGTTGAATTTGGCTTGTGCGATCGGAGTTCCGACCACTTCGATTTGACGAAGATCACGCGATCCTACTCCAAGATCTTCGGCCAGGCGCAGCGTGCTGTCGCAGGTTTCGAAGGGCGGCTTTCCCCGATCAGCTATCGGATCGAAGCCCATCAAGGCCATCGCAACGGCGTCCGTGGTGACGCAATTGGTTCCCGCGATGAGGAGGCCCGACTTGACGTGGCGCCGCCCGGAAGTCCAGGGGCCTTCGCCTCCCATCATCGTTTCAATGCCGTCGATCACCGCCAGGTGGACCGGCCGTGCCGCGACCAGATCCGCGACTACGCGAGGCACGCGATAGCCGGGGTCCCGAGGGCTCCGGAGGTCGATTTCCGAAAGGGCGCTCTTGGAGGGCTGGCGTTCCCCGTGATGAAACATCCCGCGGCCGCCGCGTGGGACGAGACTGGGCTCGTCTTTGCCAGCCTCTTCGCCGTAAATCGTACAGGGTGTGATGCCAAAACAATTCTTCATTGAGAGCGTGACGCCCGCCGTGACATGTTCTTTCAACTTGGCCAATGAGACGAAGACGTCGCAGTCCTCGTACGAATGGTTCAAGTCGTATGCCCGGAACATCAATCCGCCGTCAGGAACCCACAGGCGAGAATATTTCTTGGCCCTTCCCAAGTAGTTGGTGTTCTCGAACTCCACCACGGGCGCCGCGCTCATAAAGTCCCGCGGCTCCCAGTTGGCCTGCAGCATGAATTCTTCGAGGGGCTCGGCCGTAGACATGGGGCTTTCCAGCAGCCGGATGCGGCGCGCGCCCGCTTGGCCCAGGAGGTGCACCGTCGCGCCGATGACTTGAGGATGAGTCCAGTGGGTCAGCTCGAGCGGCAGGTGTCTCAGGCGATTGGCGGCCAGCCCCGTGAGATTGATCTTGATGGCGACAGTCTTTCCTTTGACGAGCCGCTCCAAGCCGCCCAGTTGATCGAACATGGTCGAGAGCACCTGGACTACTTCGGCGCCGTAAATGTAGCAACGTCCGACCGCCACAGGAGCCGTCGGCGCGCGGCTGGCAAAGGCGAGCCTGGCAGGAGACACGCATATACCCGCCACCGCCGTGCCGAGTGTCCCGAGAAACTCTCTTCGCGTACAATCTTTTATCATCCAACACCCCGGTGCTCGAATTCTAACGCAGAATAAGTTGACAAGGAAGGCAAATGGAATTCTACGCCGGTCCCGGCCGGAACTCCCTGAAGAGGAGCGGGCTCTTTCGATTCCAAAGACCAAAAGCGCGCCGAGCGATTTGACGTCCTGACCCAGGCGGTCACGAACTCCGAGACACCGGACGTTCGATAGTCAATGATCTGAACCAGTTCCTTCCGGCTGTTGGGGTCAGCACTGAAATAGCTGATCGCCGTTCCAGCGTTGAACAGACGCACCCAATCACTTCGCCGACTCATCAACAAGTGGGTATCGACGGCCACCTGATAAGGATCGTGAAAGCCGTCCTTGGAGGCGGCGATCTTACCCTTCCCCAGACCGCATATCTTGTAGTGGTCCGAATAGTCGGCCACTAACGGCTTACAGTCGGGCGGCCCCCAAAACGAGGCGGAAATCAGCAACCCCCCTCGCGTGACAAAATCCAGCAACTCCGATCGCGTTTCACTGGTGGGAGGCTCTTCATCGACCCAGAGAATTGTTTCCAGGCCTTCCAGCGAGGTTGACGCTAACCGCGACTTCTCGACGACCCGGTACTGGACGAGTTGTCGGCTGAGAAGGTTCAGGACTTCTCCTCCCAACGCCTCTTCCTCGCCGCGAAAACGCGATACGACGCTGAGACTCCCCTGCGGCTGAAAGCCAGCCCAGTCCGCATGCTCCTTGAAAAAGGAGATAATGGCTACGACCCTTTCCCATACGCGAATCGCTTCAGGCTGTCTCCGAAGCGCACCAACGCTCAACTTCTCATCGAGTGAAATCATCCAGCGGGTCCCGTAGGCATAGCTGTCAGCCACCGCCGCCGAATATCCCGCCGGGCGCCAATGCTCGATTTGAGGGGGAGGATCCATGTCGAGCCAGAGGGCCTTGCCCGCGGCCAATTGACGCGCCAACATAGAGAACCACCCGTTGGAGTTCACCCACGGAACGCCCGTTGGACCCGTAACAGCGTCCGGGGTTTCTTCTGTTTCATGAATCTCCAAACCCGGCCAGCGATTATCCGTGACGCTCAGAATAGGGACATGCGAGTCCCACGGGATGTTCGATCGAGAGCACTGAAGGATGACCGGGAGGTCCTCCCCCTGAGCGGAGGAGCCTTCGACCAGGACGCCCGAGAGCCCAGCTTGAAGGCCCGCGGCGAGGGCGGCTCTCAGATCCGCAGTGCGCTCCACCCGGCCCACAAAACTGATCCCGATTCGCCTGCCCGCCTCGATCAATGGGACCAAGGCGCTTTGTTGATCGCGATTTGCAGGCTCGCCGGCCGCCCACTCCACCACCAGACAGTTCACCGGCGTTCCCCTAACCAATTCGAGTGACGCCGGGTCCATCCGGGCTGTCAGCATCCCCTTGACCTCGGGTGTGAAGGTCTGCGCCTTGGCGCGCCGTTGGACCCCCAGCGGACCGCCCGTCCACTTCATCGGTATCCAGTTGGGATTCAGACTCATTCGTCACGCCCTGATTCAAAGCTCGGCAAACACGCCTTCTCCATCGGCGTTGGCACTCGTGCAGCGTCATCGAGTTCCTGCATGGAATCTACCTTTGAGGATTATTTGGATTTCCGCGCGGCTCTCACCAGCGGATCGGGCTTCAGCGAATCGCCTTCCCGAGCCAGATAAAACCGGTTTACCGTCACGTGGGTATATTGATCCACCTGCCCGCTGGGCCAGTGAATCTCAAGATCGGTCGCTTTCGACTCTCCTAATCCTATGTGTGCCCTCAGATCGTTGCTGGACAAATAACTGTCACTCCCTCTCACCTCAAAGGCTTGTTGGATCCCGTCCGAGTTCGAAAGAATACGAGCTCCCATCCCGGAACGGTTACTCCTCACTCCTTCAGTCCTGATGGTAATCCAATTTCGACCCTTGACTCCGTTATTCCGCCACAAGGTGGGGATATCGTTCTTATTGATCACCAGCACATCCACATTCCCATCGTTGTCGATATCACCGAAGGCCGTTCCCCTCCCCACCTTGTTCGGGACGTTGCGAAGTCCGGAGATTGCGGAGACATCCACAAATTTCCTCCCGTCGATGTTCTGTAACACGTAATTGGGCTCGGCAAAAGGATCGGCCGGGAAATACTTTTCAAGTTGCTCCATCGTGTGGCCGTTGGTAATGAAGAGATCAAGCCAGCCATCATTGTCAAAGTCAACTAATTTCGTTCCCCAACCACTATAGTGGAAGCCGATCAACCCGAGATTAAAGTTATTCGTTCGATCGGAAAATAAATTGTTCCCCTCGTTCACGTAAAGCGTGTTCTGCTGGTCGATGAAATTGGTGACGAAAATATCCTGAAGTCCGTCATGGTTGACATCACCGACGGTGGCCCCCATGGAGCCTTGAGGGCTGCCAAATCCATCCACCGCCGTACCGGAAGCCCAGCTGGCGTCCGTGAAGTGCCACTTGCCGTCGTTGATATAGTAGAAATTCGGGCCAGCATCGTTGGCGACGTAAATATCCTGATCACCGTCATTGTCGAAATCCGAGAAAACCACACCAAACCCTCGGCCTGGATCCTTTCGGATTATTCCCGCGGACTGGCTGACATCCGTGAACGTGCCATCGCCGTTGTTATGGTAAAGGAGATCCTGTTCTCCCTCGTATTGCTCCGGCTCGCAGGCGATCGGGATGGACTTCATCTTACAAGGGCTGTCCGGGTTTGGAGCCGGCCGGTCCGTCTGGTAGTAGAATTTGACAAAATTAGTGACGTAAAGGTCCAGGTAACCATCGTTATCGATATCTCCGAAGGCCGCACCCATGCTCCATTTGGGAAAGTCCCAATGCGGATCGGCCACACCCGCCGCCCTGGCCACTTCAGTAAAAGTCCCATCACCGTTGTTGCGATAGAGCTTGTTGGGGCCATAATTGGTGACATACAAATCCGTATATCCATCATTGTCGTAATCGCCCACCGCACAACCGCTGCTCCACTCGGTGTCTCCGAGATGGGCTTTCGCGGTTACGTCGGTGAAGGTTCCATCGGCGTTGTTGCGAAGGAGGTAATCGTGGGGAAGGCGTCCCTCCTTCTGGGACTTGCGAGAAGACCCGTTCACGAGATAGATGTCCTGGTAGCCATCATTGTCATAATCAAAAAAGCAGGCACCTTCGCCATTGACATCGATGAGGAACTCGGTCACTTCATCTCCACAAACGATCTTGAAGGCGAGCCCGGCTTGTTTCGTGACGTCGGTGAATGTTGGGAACGGCTTTTCGACCCTTCCTGCCGATATCCCTGCAAGGCGGGGCAGGGAAAGAAGACCCAATAAAAGGAATGCGAAGGCCGAAAATTGTAGCAGCTTTCGAATCATGCTATCTTGCAAACGCCGGCAAGCGTGCGTTCGACGCGTGAGCATAACAACAGCAACAGTTTACTTCAACGGAGCACCTTGATGGTTCACCGCGTGTCCTCTGCCTCGAGGCGTTTCACATGGCGGTTGATGGGATCGCTCATCGTGACCCTGGTCGGGGTGGGACTGGGTCGGCCCACAGAAAGACAGGCGCATGTCACAGGAAAGTCTCCCGGGCCTTGCGTAAATACTTCGCAGGTTTTCAAACTTGCCAAGTCTCTCGGCTCAGCTAATAACCCTGGCGACTCTTACACGCCCATTGTCAAGCTGGCCTTCGATAACTCAGACCTGGATGCCAGCCGCCTGGTGGCTTTTGAAGAAAACCGGATTTTTGTTTATGCCGTGGGCAGTCCTTCAGAGTCAGGCGACAGCATTCAAGACGGTCTCGAGTCTGCGGGCATTCCCCGGTTGATCCGTCGCTTACTCGTTCTGAAACCCTCTATCTTTGTGGTGGACGACGAGGTTTTCATCCCGGATTCGGGAGTGCCCGTTGAGTGGCGCCTCTATTCTCCGAAAATGCCGGAGGTCACGGGGCGGAGAACTCGCATTATTGAAGGGGTAGATGAGCTTTTCTGTGAGACATTGCTTCCCAAAAACGTGGCGCACCGGCTCAGACGCCAGTCGAATGCCGAACCAGAGTCGGAACGCTACGTCCTGGAAATGGCATCGCGGGGCAATTCCGCCAGAACCCGATTTCTTCATGTGCTCTACGCACGTGAGGGCGGCCAACAAGGCTCCGAGGTACATTCAGAGTTGAATGCCAAGGAGGGCCAGTTGCAGCTGACCATCTCGACGGAGCATAGGATTTTTCGATTGAATCTCCCGCCCGCAAACGATGGGGCCGGCGACATCGCGATCTCCGATGCTGACGGCAAGTCCCTTCTCGACAGCCGGCCCTTGCCCTCGGGCATCCTGCCTCACGGGCCCGAAGGGATCCGATTGCTCGAGCTGTTTGATGCGGATTATCGCGGCGGCCGCCACCCGCTCTGGGATACAGGACAACCTTCCGGTGAACTAAGAAAAGTGGTGGAGGAGGGTAAAGTCCGTCCTTCTCGTGTTGTGGAATTGTGTTGCGGTTCAGGAACTGATGCAATCTATCTTGCGAACCGAGGGTTCGACGTGACGGCCATCGACATTGCCCCTACGGCTTTGAGCCAGGCCCGGCGGAAAGCCCGTGAGGCCGGAGTCTCTGTCGGATGGCTTCTCGCTGACGTACTGTCACCGCCAAACCTGAAACCCTTCGACTTCATCTACGATCGCGGCTGCTATCATGTGGTGAGGGACCAGAACTTGGTGGCCTATCTCGACACAGTTCGCCGCTACTCCCGTCCGGGCACGCAATTTCTTCTCCTGACCGGCAATTCTAACGAACCGGCGCGGGATTACGGACCTCCACGAGTCACAGAGGAGGAAATCCGTAATGACTTCCTTTCACTGTTCGACCTCGAATGGCTTCGGGAGAGCAGGTTCGAGATCAACCGACCGGGAGCGGTCAGTCCTCTGGCTTGGTCGGTTCTCTTGCACAGAAAGTCGAAGCCCTGAACCGGGGACTCCTGAAATAACGATGGCCCGTCGCCAAAACACAAGCAGGGTCTGAATGGTCTTACAAATTTCAAGCTGCGGGCAAAAAGACGAGGCTTCCGCCTACTCGATCTCTGGACCGCGACCAAACTCCCGGCAGCCTTGAAACTAGGCGCGCGGGCGGTTCTTGATGGGTTTGGAAGCCTCGAAAATCGTCGGCAGATCCGCAATACTCCATGAACTCGCGATCGCCCTCTCGTCTCTTTCCAGCCACTTTCGGGCGATGGTTCGGACCTTTTCCAAATTCTCCCCCGCCACTCCAATCAAGGAATAGAAGACCCTCCGGGCTGACTCCTCGTCGGGCAGATCCCACAAATCCATTCCCGCGGGCGAGAAGTGGTTTGGGTATTTCTCGAGAGAATCCGCATTCACCTCGTGGGCTTGGCTGTTGAGCCAGCCGATCGGCCAGTGGTCCCAGGACTTCGAAACCCAGCCCCAGCCCCCCGTGTCACGAAAGCTATGTTCTTTAATGCGGGTGAAGTCATGTCGAAAGCCTGAAGCATCTCCGAAGATGCAAAAAGGAGAGCCCTCCTGCATGGGGACGATCAAAGCCACGCCTGGGGAGTCATCCAGAGATTTCCAGTTGGCGCCCGAACGTCGAGGACTTGCCTTCCAGATATGTTGGGGTTCGGGTGCGGATTCCCAGTAGAGGTCGTAGCGCTTCTGGGAGAACGGGTCCAGCACGGCCAAGGCGTGACTGGCCCCCGAAGAAGGGTCTGTTCGCAGGACATCAAACCACAGCTTGCCTACCGGACACATGCCGATCATTTCGATGGGTTCCCTGGCGTAGCCTTTGTGCTCGTGGGGGATGAGCGATTCGTAACTCTGACGCCGGAGGATCAGCCCATTAGGATGAGGCCAATAGTCTTCTGTGGCCCGATAGGCGGGCTCACCGGACTCCATATGCACGCCGAAGTACGTCCACCGGAGCCAAACCCGCTTGGGCCCGGATTCGAGAACATCCACAAAACTGTTCTTCTCTTTCCGGCCCCGATCGTTGAAGAGTTCAGCCCACCCGTCGTTGCCTTCCAAGAATTGATAACAACTTGCCGCTCCAGAAGGGAATTCGAACCAGGGGCAATAGCTCGCCTCGTGCGAGAAGACGAATCGGAAAGGGAGCGCTTCCCAAGAAACGATATAGGCCTTGCAAGGATTCCCGTCGGCGTGGGGGGGACTGTGGAAGTCACCCCGGTAGCCCCCAAACACATAGTCGTTGACTTCGGCGACCGCGACACCGATTGTCTTCCTCCCGGCGAATTCAGCGACGCTGATGGGTCGGGGCTTCGCCAAAGACGTTGAAAGTCCGGGCTCGGCAAAGCCCGCGGCATCGAGCCCTGAACGGCAACTCAATTCCCAACCGGAGAAACCCATCATCCCTGCCAGGGATTTCTGGACGAATGTCCGCCTGTCCATACGTTGCCCTCCGCGCAATTCCAGTTGAACTCACCTATCGAGTCTTTTCCACGAAACTGCAAATCGATTTTGCAGAGGTTTGGCTGACCATGCTATTTTGATTCATGTTCAACGGCAAGGCTCATCGACCTTTACCCCGGCTCCCGCACGCTCTTCTTTGTTTTCTGGCCTTCCTTTTTTCCTGCAGCCGGATAATAGCTCAAGCCGTTCCCCAAAGCCTGGACGATTACTTCCGTCAAGCCAGGGAATTAGAGAACCTGGAAGATTACGTGGGCGCGGAGAAAATCTATCAACAGGCAGCGGCGAATTATCCCAACCAGCCGGAAATTCTTAAAAGGCTGGGCATCGTCTATCAAACCGAACTGAAATTCCAGGAGTCCATTGACACTTTTCAGAGAGTCTTGCAACAAGCACCTCAGTATCCCGAGGTCAACTTTTATCGGGGACTTTCCTGCTTCGGCCTTAACCGGTTCGAGAACGCCGTCGACGCATTCAACAAAGAGCTGGAGGCCAACCCAAAGTATCGCCGGGCTCGTTACTACGAGGCTCTGGCTTATCAATCTCTGGGCCGCAATGGCGAAGCCCTCCAGCAGTACGAAACCCTTCTCAAAGAAGATCCCAACGACAAGAAGGTTCTCTATCAATCGATTCGATTGCTTAAGTCCGCAACTCTTCAGGCCATTAAACAGTTGGGGAACCTGGATCCGGATTCAGATTTCATGCTGGTGTTGAAGGCCGAAAGTTATGCGGACGAGGAAAAATACCCAGAAGCGATTCGAGGTTACAAGGAAGTGTTGAAAAAGAATCCGGATTTTCCTGGGCTCCATTTCGCTCTGGGCGAGGTTTACTACAACAAAATCGACTACGCGAACGCAGAGAAAGAACTCCGACTCGCTTTGAGCGAAGATCCCAACCATCCAAAGGCCAACTACTATCTGGCTGACATGATGATCAAAACTGACAGGTCACAAGGCGCCGTTCCCATGCTCCAAATTGCAGTGGCAGCGGATCCCCAGTTCATGTTGGCGTATTTTCAATTGGGCAAGTGCTACGCCGCACAAGGAAAGCCTCAGGAAGCTCTCGAAGTGTTGTTGAAAGCCGCTGAATTGGATCCCTACTACAAGTCGACACATTACCAGCTTGCTCAGCTTTACGCCCGCCTCAACCAAGCGGACAAAGAGCGGTATCATATGGAAATCTTCCGGAAGTTGTACGAACAAGACAGGGAAAAGGATCTCAAGAGAAGAGAGAAACTTCGACAGAATGCCGAGAAGGCTTCCCAGAATTGACGTCTGCCGAAAGGCCGGAAGCCGTCAGCGTCGGCTCGAATAGAAATGCGATCTGCTTTCCTGGTGCAAAGCTTGAGAGTCTTGCTCAACATCCCTCGCCGACTATCAGCGGAGCGGTGTCTGGCGCCGGGCTTATTCTTTTTCAAATTACCTTCATTGTTCGGAACGATCCTATTCATCATTCTGACTGCGAGTCTAATGCTCGCTCAGGCTCCCTCATCGAGCCTGGACAGTTTGTTGTCTCAAGCGATCGAGCTTGAGAAGGACAAGGATTATGCGGGTGCCGAAAAGATTTACCGCCAAGCTTTGCTTACCCTCCCGGATGATTCGGAGATCCTCAAAAGGTTGGGTGTGGTCAGCCAGAAGCAGCTTAAATATGAGGAGTCTATCGAGGTCTTTCGCGAAATTCTGAAGCGCGCACCTGTGTACCCCGAGGTCAACCTGTTTTTGGGAATCTCGTACTACGCGCTGAACCAGTTCGATAAATCTGCGGAGGCCATGAAGAAGGAACTGGTGGCCAATCCCAAAGAGCGACAGGCGCAATATTACCTCGCCTTGGCCCTTCATGCGTCGGGTCGAAACCTCGAAGCCGTCCAGCAATTGGAAGGTCTGCTGGCGGACCACCCCGATGACATTTCGGCCCTTTATCAACTGGCTCTATTCTACAAAGACGGTGCTCAAGAAGCGTCTCAACGGATTGCAAAGCTGGCCCCGGATTCCCCATGGTATCTTGCCTTGCGGGCGCAAGCCTTTGCCGATAACGGTCAGTTGGACGAAGCCATCCGGCAATACAAGGCGCTTTTGAGCAAAAACCTTGACTTCCCGGGCATCCACTTCGAATTAGGACAGGTTTACTGGAGGGAAAAGGATTCCGAACACGCCCGGGAGGAACTGAAATTGGCGTTGCAGGAGGACCCCAACCAGCCGCTCGCCAATTTTTACCTGGGTGACATTCTAACCGGTCAGAAAGAGTTTCAGGAGGCCATACCGCACCTTAAAATTGGCCTCGCTGCATATCCCAAGATGACAAAAGCCTATTTCTTCCTGGGGAAATGCTACGTCGGCACAGGGGACCTTCAGCAAGCACTCCAGGTTTTCAGGCAAGCCCTGGAACTGGATCCCAAATACCAGGAAGTCCATTACCAGCTTTACCAGCTTTACGCGCGCTTGGACAACAAGCCGGAGAGCCAGCGGCATCTCGAAATCGTGAAGAGACTCCAGCAGGAGGATTCCAAGGAAATCCAGGAGAACATCCAAAAGGTCAGCCCGCAACAAACAAGAACCAATACGAATGAATGAAGAATCACCGATGTTTCATTCCGCGATCTGCCGGGCAAGCATGTGGCGTCATCACCCGGCCTTCTGGGCACTCATTTTGGCGGCCTCTTCGCTTTTCGCCGCAGCGCCGCCTGACGTGAAGTCTCTCCTCGACCAGGCGCGCACCTACGAGAAGGCGGAAGATTACGCCGGCGCAGAGCGCACTTACCGGCAGGCTTTGGCACTCGCGCCTCAAGACCCCGAAGTCCTCAAGCGCCTCGGCATCCTCTATCAGACCGAACTCAAGTTTCCGGATTCCATCGATCTCTTTCAGCGCGCACTGTCCATCTCACCCCAATATCCCGAGGTCAACTTCTTTCTTGGCGCATCCTATCTCGGTCTCAATCAATTTCAACAAGCCACCGAGAGTTTCCAGGCGGAACTTTCCAC
>Ga0066662_10001205_pt1 | contig 11700 bp, 8 predicted proteins | sample GraSoiAngelo_111_FD_133939 | JGI IMG/M metagenome (GOLD analysis project Ga0066662, IMG submission 133939) | Grasslands soil microbial communities from the Angelo Coastal Reserve, California, USA - 14_0903_12_40cm | ecosystem: Environmental > Terrestrial > Soil > Grasslands | place: USA... | reverse complement strand
GGGCAGTTGTATTTGTGCCCGGAATGCCCTCAGTTGCTGGGCCATGGGCAGAGGATCGAAGAGCGCGGTTACCAGATCATGGAGCCAGAAGGGATAGTAATCGCCGCTGTCCTGCTCTGATATCCTGTCGCCGTTCACGATTAGCGTCTGCGAGAATTCCGGTGAATGGATGCTGCGCCGCCACTTCTCCGGAGAAATCCAATACTCCTCCACCTCTGCGCTGTATTGCGATTCAGGATTTGTGGTTTCTGTAATCGCGGCCTTCAGATGAAAAGGCGCGCTGCCGGGAAGCGTGAGTTGAGACTGCTCCACCGCATGCTGCGCAACATCACCCACAGCGGCCATCTTATCGGCCGGCGCAGCCATTGCCGCCAAAGCAAAAATCGCGACCAGCAGTGACAATTTTACTGATGGGACGTGGTTCACGGCTTCTTGGCCAGGGCATTCTTCTTGGTCGGGGGCTTCATTCCGCCAGGAGCTGCCGCAGGATTGGCGGCACAGTAATGCAGCGTGGCCACAGGCGTGCCCACGCCTTCAGTCACGGTAGTCACGAACATAAAGTCATATTCGTTGTCGGCAATGGCCGGTATGGTTCCAGCCTTCAGGCGGCCAATGAGAAATGGTACCGTGTTACTATGTCCAACCACCAGCGCGTTTCCGGTCCCACCGTAGAACAGGTTGCGCAGCAGGGTTGCGGTGTCCTGAGCAGGAGTATTCGTCGGCGTGATGTTCAGCAGCTTGGCCAGTGGGGCGGCGGTCTGCTGGGTGCGTTTCACGTCAGTGACATAAATCTGTTTGATGTTGGCGTCTTTCAGCATTTTTGCCAGGCACTGGGCCCGCTGCTCGCCGGCGGCGCTCAGCGGCGCATCCTCAGCCGACGAAGCTTTCTCAGCATGACGCACCAGAAAAATCATGCGGCCATTCTGTTGTGCTGTGACTAGTTGGGAAATCAATAGCACGAGCCAAAGAATGCAGATCGATGGTTTCTTCATAAGACCGGGTCTCCCAGGAATTGATAGTGATGATATTTCTTACTATCTTGTACCAGAAGCCTGCAAATACCAAATACTGCATCGGGCACCCATGTGCCCATGCTCAAACAACCGTCAGTCCCGCGACCAATACCACCCAGATCGCTGCTCCGGCAATCGGTCCTGACGGCGGACTGATTTTATATGGAACGGCGCTGAGTCCGGTGACTCAGCAACCTGTGCGTCATCTGTGGGTTGCCGATGCTTCGGCGGGAATCTGCCGTCTTGATCCGGACCTGGATTCTCCCGGACCCTACGCTATCAATCCTGCCACGTGTGCATTCGCGGTCAACGGCTCAGCCGTAGTGGGCGGCGGAATGGCTTTCGACGCGACCAGCAATTTTCTTTATGTGGTGGATAACCAGAAGCTTTCGCAAGGCGTTCTGCGCATCAATTATCTTCCTGATGGCGACAGCGGAAACGGCGTCCTGGATTTCACCACCGCATTTTCTCTCGGCGGCAATACCACCGCCAGCAACTTTCCCGCGGGCCAAACCGGCTGCGCTCTGCCGGGGAGCCCCACCTTTCCGAATTCAGCCGCGCTCGATCCCCAGGGAAACCTGTGGGTAGGTTTTGCGAAAAGCAGCGCGATTCTGCGCTTCAACAACCCGGGTTCGGTGAATGCTGCCAGTAGCATATCCTGCCAGCAATTGATTCAGTTGGCAGCTACGGTGCCAAATAATCGCGTGGGCAGCGGTCTGGCGTGGATTGGACATGATCTATGGGGTGCTGATCCAGAATCTCCGTTTGTGATTCGCTTTGCAGATACTGCATGTGCCGTGCCGCCAAGCCCTGCATGTTCCACGACGAATGGAACGGTTGCCACAGCGTTACCAATCTCTTAAACAAATTGGTTCTGTGTTACGATGAGTCTTCCCCCCGAAACCCAAGTAGCAGGTGAAATCTGTATGATCCGTACTGTTCTGACATGTGTTTTAGCAGGAGCCGCTGCATTTGCCCAGACGACAACCAGTGTTCCGCCCAGCGGACAGAGCTCTCCTCCTGCACAAGCGCCGCGGCCCGTTGTGCCCGTGATGCCACCGGTTGCCCCTGCGGAGAATTTGCCGCCGGATACCACCGTGATCACGATTCCCGGCGTGTGTCCTGGCACTGCTGCTAATGCGAAATCCGGCGCCTGCACCACTACCATTACGAAAGAGCAGTTCAATCAAATCGTTTCTCTTATCACCTACAGCAACCAGCCCCTGAACCCGGCAGCCCGGCGCAACTTTGCGCAGAATTACATTCAGATACTGGCCATGGCCGATGCAGCCGAAAAGAGCGGTATGGATAAAGACCCGAAATTCGCGGAATTGCTGAAGATCATGCGCGTGCGTACCCTGGCAGATTTCTACCGGCGCTCTCTCGAAGGGAAGTACAGCAACCCGTCAGATCAGGACATTGAAGCGTATTACAAGCAGAACCAGGCAAAGTTTGAACAGTTGCAACTGGAGCGCCTGTACATTCCCCGGATCAACCCAAAAACTCCGAATATGCCCCGCGCAGACTTCGAAAAAAAAGCCGAACGGGTTGCCAGTGAGATGAGGGAGAGGGCGTCGAAAGGTGAAGAACTCAGCAAACTGCAGGTGGAGGCCTATAACACGCTCGACCTGGCTTCTCCGCCGCCCACCGATCTTGGAATCAAAACCATTACTTCGATCTCGCCGGTATGGCAGTCTGACATAACCAGCCTGAAGCCGGGCGAGGTAACCAGGATGAAGTCTGAGCCTGCAGGATTTATCTTCTATAAATTGCGCGCCCGCAATGTGCTTCCGCTCGCAGCCGTGAAGCAGGGAATCATCCATGAGGTTTCAAAGAACAACATGGATACCGCCATCCACGCCGCCATGGATCGCTTGCATCCGGAGCTCAACGAGCAGTTCTTTACCGTAGCTCCAAGCGGAGTGCGTCCTCCCCGTTTGGTTCCATCGCAAGCGCCAGGAGCGACCCAGGGCAGCGCCGCTCAAAAACCTGCTTCTCCAAAATGAGTCATCTCGCCAAGCGGGAGCGCAAACGATTCACATTGCGCGCATGGCGTTCGCCCGGGAACGATCCAATCTCGCAAGTTCAGGCCTTCAGCGTGTCTCTGTTATGGGCTGTTTCCCCGGCACTATGACTAGCGATACATCCGGAAATCGAATGCCCGTCTGGGCTGAGGCAAACATCAGGGAACTTCAGTATCCGGCGCTTGCCGCTGATATTTCTGCGGATGTATGCATCGTTGGCGGAGGCATCGCAGGACTCACCACTGCGTATCTCCTGGCGCGCGCAGGCAAATCCGTTGTTGTGGTCGAAGATGGCGACATCGGCAGTGGAGAGACCGGACGAACCACTGCCCATCTTTCCAACGCGCTGGATGATCGCTATTACGAACTGGAGCGCCTGCACGGCCATGATGGAGCGCGCATGGCAGCCGAAAGCCACACGGCTGCCATAGACACGATGGAAAGCATTGCCCAGGCGGAGCACATTGAATGCGATTTTGAACGGCTGGATGGGTACTTGTTCACTCCTCCCATGGATGACCACAGTGAACTGGAGCAGGAGTGGCAGGCAGCCCGGCGCGCAGGCGTGATGGTGGAGTGGGCCCCTCGTGCTCCCCTGCAGGATTTCGACACAGGCCCGTGTCTGCGCTTTCCACGGCAGGGGCAGTTCCATCCTCTGAAATATTTGCGCGGGCTGGCGCAGGCAATTCAGCGCCTGGGCGGAAAGATTTATGGAGCCACCCATGCACAGCAACTGCACGATGGCCGTCCTGCCGTGGTGCAAGCTGCGCACGGTCCGGCGGTGCAGGCGGATGCGGTGGTGATCGCCGCGAACGCGCCCATCTTCGAAACGTATGGACTCTATACCGCTGATGCAGGCTACAGAACCTACGCAATCGCTGCGCGCGTCCCTCGTGGCTCAGTTCCTCGCGCTTTGTACTGGGACACGCCCGACCCTTATCACTATGTGCGCTTGCAAAGAGCTGAAAATGAAAGCCGGTATGAACTGCTCATCGTCGGCGGGGAAGACCACAAAACCGGGCAGGCCGAAGATTTTGACGAGCGTTTTGAACGCCTGGAGGCATGGTCACGCGAACGCTTTCCCAGTATTCAATCGGTTGAATTCCGATGGTCCGGACAGGTGCTTGAACCTGTGGACGGACTGGCGTTCATCGGCGCTCATCCTTTAGGCAGGCAAAACATCTACATCGCTTCCGGCGATTCAGGACACGGCATGACTCACGGCACCATTGCCGGCATCGTGCTGTGCGATCTGATCACCGGGCGCGGCAACCGCTGGGCCCAGCTCTATGACCCATCGCGAATCACGTTGCGTGCCTTCAATGAACTCACGCGTGAAAACCTCAATGTGGGCGCGCAGTTTACCGATTGGATGAAAGAGCCGGATGTGGATTCCATCGACCAGATTGCTCCGGGGCAGGGAGCCACCATACAAAACGGATGGCTCAAGCTGGCCGTTTATCGCGATGAGAATGGGAATTATCACCGGCGCTCAGCCGTGTGTCCTCATCTGGGGTGCATCGTCTCCTGGAACTCCACGGAGAAGAGTTGGGACTGTCCCTGCCATGGTTCCAGGTTTGATCCTTACGGAACTGTGATCAACGGCCCTGCCAACAATAACCTTGATTCTCCTGAAGAATATCGGGCGCTGCTGAATGCGGCGACGCTCCTGCTGCAAAGCTCGGCTTCCCTGAGCACGAATTTTCTCGGACGGCTTCTCGGCCTGGGGATGCGGGTAGGGGACTGATCTCAAATGGCAATCAGACGCAGAGATCTTTTTAAATTCGGCCTGGCTGCCGGGGCTGTGGGGTTTTTCTCGACGCGGTCGAACGCGCAACCAGATGGCGACCTGAAACAATTTCTCTGCTTGCCTGACGGGCTGCCGCCGGATTTGCTTGCTCACCCCAGTCCCAGGTCAACTCCTTTCGTCGCGGAGATGAATATCCCGCCCATCAAACAGCCCGCGCAGAAGCCGCTTCATCCACCGCCGGTTCCGGGAGCGCACCAGCGATACAAGGAGTTCCTGCCAAAGAAGTTTTACGAAATCCATGAGCAGGAATTTCTCTGGCAATACCATCCTGAGCCGCCGTATGACAAAGGCAGTTGGTCCTGGGGATTTGATGGCATCACTCCCGGCCCTACCTACCAGGTGCATTATGGAGAGCCCATACTGGTCCGGCGGTACAACAATCTGCCTCCAACGGGAAAAAGCAAAGTCACATTTGCGGTGCCGTACACCACCAGCCATCTTCACAACGCGCATACAGCCTCAGAGAGCGATGGCTACCCCATGGACTTCATCAGGAGCGGATATTACTGGGACCATCACTACTGCTGTTTTCCTTCAGATCATGATCCGCGAGAGAAGCTGACCACGCTCTGGTACCACGACCACATGATGGATTCGACCGCCGCCAACGTGTATGCGGGACTCGCTGGCTTTTTCCTGTTCTTCGATGAGCAGGATTCAGGCAATGAGAATGACCCGAATCCACGGGCCTTCCGTCTGCCCAGCGGCAAATACGACGTTCCTATGCTGCTGCATGACATACTGTTCGACCAGGATGGGCAAGTCGTCTTCAACAAGCTCAACACCGACGGAATACTGGGTGACAAATACACCGTAAACCGCAGGATTCAGCCATACTTCAAAGTAGAGCGCCGCAAATATCGCTTCCGTATCCTGAATGGCGGGCCATCACGCTTTCTCCAGATTTTTCTCAGTTCAGGCCAGGACCGCAAGACACTCCATCCCTTCACCATCATTACCGGTGACGGAAACTTCCTGCCTGAGCCGGTCTGTGCCACCAGCATTTACCTGAGCGTGGCCCAGCGGGTTGACGTGATTCTGGATTTTTCGCAATTCAAAGCCGATGACCAGCTCTACCTGCAGAACCGCCTGGAGCAAACCAACGGCCGAGGGCCGAGTGGAAGAATTCTCGTTCCCGGCGATGACATCATGCGTTTTGACGTAATCGAGGCTACCGGTGAAGACAAGAGCTGTGTGCCGCAAAAACTTCGGGATCTGCCCACCATCGATATGAACCAGATCAAGAGAAGGCGGGTGTGGCAGTTCGACTATCGCGGGGGAGTCTGGACCATTAATGGCAAGGGCGCAGGAGATCTCTCAACCGTAAGCGCAGCCATAGAAGAAGGCAGCGCCGAGATGTGGACCATCCGCAACGAAGGCAAGAACTGGTCGCATCCTATCCATTCACATTTCACCGAGTTCCTGCTCTACAAGGTAAACGGGACAGTCGTCGGCCCAAAACAGATACAGACCAGTGACGTTGAAGACCCGCTGCGCCGTTCGCGCTTCGTAAATCTTCCACCTGCCCCGGCAACAGCCGCAAACGGGAACTGCGGCTTCAAGTGCACAGGTAATCCGATTGACCGGTTTATGGGTGGCACCCGGCGGGATATCACTACGTTGCTGCCCAACGATGAGATTGAGATTTTCATGCGCTGGTATGACTTCCATGGCAAATACGTGATGCACTGCCACAACGTGGTTCACGAGGATCACTCGATGATGATCCGCTGGGACATCATTCCCGGCAAAAGCAAGAAGAAGCAGCCTGTGTCCCCTGCCAAATCAAAAACCAAACCGCAGGGATGATATGCGGCGAGAACAAGGAACTGATTCATGTTGAACCTGGGCAAGATGCTGGTTGCTGCCGTAACCGGCGCTGCTTCTGAGTGTTCGCGGCCCTTGCGTGGCCCGTATGCCGGATACATTCCCAACATCGTGGTGCGCACGCACCTGAACCAGCGCGCATGGTTTTATGACGACCTGATCTGGCGCAGGATTTTCCTGATCCATTGCATCGAGAGCGCAAACCCCGAGAGTCTTTCTGCTGTTGAAACCATGGCTGGGGTGCAGCGCCTGTTGGGCGAGCGGTTGGGACGAGATGTCTTTATTTACTCCATAACTGCTGATCCAGCCAACGATACGCCACGCAGGCTTCGGGGCCTCGCTGAGCGCTATAGTGCACGCGATGGCTGGTTGTTCCTCACCGGAGAAGATTCGGCTCTGGAGCATCTACGAGGCAGGCTGTTCACCTACAACGGCGGACATAATTGCTCCACGATGCTGGTTCGATACGGCAACGAGGCGGTTGGGGTCTGGGGCGGTGTGCCGGTCAGTTGCGGTCCTGAAGAGATCGCCCAACGAATTGCATGGGTCACACCGGGAGAAAGTCCCGCAGGTCCGCCAAAACGAGGTGGACCGCCGCTGCTGGCCGAGCAGCCTGAACAGGAAGACGAATGAGAAAGATCCTCTATCCCGGCAAATGGCTGTGCCTGCTGGCGCTCGCAGGCGGCCTGTGTTGCGCGCAGCAGGCATCCACGGAAAAGTATTGTCCTTTCCTGCCGTCATCGCCAACCACGCCCGGCCATCCGCATCCCCAACCACGCCCGGCGCCGGCACAAGTTACAGTGACGCAGCAGGATGGCATCAGCGTGGCCCGGATCGATACAAGCAAAGGCTGCTTCGCAGAGGAGGACCCGTTTCTGCATCCGCCGGGAACGAATTTTCTGCCCAACATCTTTACCAACGCCTTCGATGGCAGTGGTAACGAAATGGTGAATACTCTGCCTTCCACACCAGATGTTCCTTACAACCTGCACGATGGCCCGCCGGTGGTCAGCAAGACCAATCCCGCTTCACCTACTGACGATCTGATGGAAATCTTCGATCATGTCGATTTCAGAACTTCGAAGAAACGCCCGCTGACGAAATTTGATCTCGATACTATCGCTAAAAACCTGAAACGCGGTGTGGACATTCTGGAAGGGAACCCCATTCCCGACCGCCTCTATAGCGGACTGCCTCTGCTGCACTACAAAGGTCCGGAGAAAGTCAAAAAAGTAATACCCATCAAAGACCAGAACGGCAAGGTAGTCGGCGGAAACGTGGATGTCCACCAGGTATGGTTCGATACCCACATTGAATCGGACACCGCGTTTCTCGATCCCAGCGAGGTAAAAGATGTCCCCTGGACTGTGACTTACACCGTCGACGTGCTGAGCCGGGGCAACGATGACTTTTCGCCGTTCGTGATGTACTTCGACGATCCAGTGCTTACTGCGCCCAAGCCGCCTCTGCCGCACGTAGGTATGGACCAAACCTTCTACAACATGGAAGAAGGCACGCGCACCATCTTCAAGATCAAGATGACCCTGGGCAAGTACTACAACCTTATATATACGTGGGGCTGGCGCTCGCATCCTCCCCGCGTGCAGGTCATGGAGAATGCCAACAAGATGGTAGGCGACAAAACGACAGCGCAATGGGAGCAGGCTGTTTTCGGAGGCAAGACCAAAGAGCAGGCTATTGCTCAGATCGGCGACCTCGCGCCTGCCAAGCGCATGTGGGCAGCACTCCAAGTCGCTCAGGCAGCACTGGCCAAGAAAGATTACAAAGGAGTCGCCGCAAGCATTGCGGAGGCGCGCGCGGCCTTCAGCGACTGGAGAGACCGCACCAGGCTGCCGTATGGCATCAAGGTAGATCAGAACTCCGATCTTACTTTGTTCTATGTGAATAATACGATTTACGGTGAGTTCAAGGATGGCTCGCGGGTGGATTTTCCCGCATGGGTTCTTCGCGGCACGAAATTAAAAATCACACTGATGAATGGCGACTATTTCGACCATGCTTATCAGAACGTTGATTTCGGAGGAGCGAGAGGCTGGGAAAACCAGTTCAAATCCTCAGTGAACGCAGGAGGCTCGGGATGCTGGTTTACCTTCGGCCGCGTCCACTGGTGGATGAATATTCCCTCCATGCTGCCTGATTCGAGTCCATTCCTGGTCACTGTACCGCCCGCGACCAAGAAAGCCGGAGCTTCCGATGTATTCGGTCAATACAAAGTGGAGATCATCTACAACTTCGAGCCCTCGCGCAGACTGAGGTTCTACCAATTCGACCCGATGCACCACGACGAGGCCATCTTCTCCATTCACTAGAATATGTCAATGGCTAATGGAAATTGATCAGTGTGAATCAGTTTCATCTGTGTCATCAGTGGTAAGGTTTTGTTTATTTTGATTCGCATCATTCGCGGCTTACTTGCTTTTGCTCACGCGAATTTCGCGCCCGCAGCAATGGAGATAGCTGCCGGCAACTGCTTAACCTTGCGCGTCCGGGCTGGTGCTTTCCTGAACTGTTTAATGAATTCTGAGCCCAGCTTTTCCAGTCGGGTGTCTCGCGTGGGATCAAGGGAGCGGCACTCGGCGCGCATGGCTTCAGGATCAAAGTTCAAGCCGGTGATATTCACCGTCTCGATCAACTGCTTGTTGGTAAGCAGCGTTTCATTATCCAGGACCACGGAATAGATGTGTACCGCGATGAAGCGGGCAAGGTTCTCGATGTTGCTCATCGACTGGCGCAGCAGTCGGATGCACTCACGCGAGGAAAGACCTACCTTATAGAACAACTCTTCAGATTTCTTCAGCGGCTCGAGGCCGGTAAAGTCAAAAAGACTAGGTTCGCGAGGCTCCTCCGGACGCCCCTGCTTCCAGCGATAGTAGGCGGTGATGAAAGCCTGAACGCTGTGGTTGAGCGGGCCCAGTTTGGCAAAGACATCAAGGTAAGGAACGATAAAGGTGGTATCAGTGAACACCTGGTTCATGAATGGAAACACGTAGAAGGTGAAGTAGATGGTCAGCTCCCAGCAGTATTTCATTACAAAGCATTCCTGGTCGCCCAGAACCTCATAGCTGACCGCATAACTCGGGACATAAGCTTCGTAGAGGCCCCACATCAGCAATTCATATAACCGCGCTTTGACCGCCAGGGTCTGTTCGTCATTAGTCAGGATGGCGTCAGTGATGAAAGTGTTATACAGGGAGATCAGATCGCCGCCCGGACTGTAGAGTGGATCGGTAAACCTTCCAGCCTCGCCTGCAAGCGCCCAGCGGTCGGCGCTGATGGTCTGCTTGCAGTCATAAGAGAAGTCGCGGTACATCGCCTGATCAATGATCTTCTGTTTAGGAAGATCGCGGGCAAAAAGCGGATGCCGCTTACAGACCCATTCGATGACTTTCTCCGGCGACGACACCTCATCTTCATTGACCTTGGCGCGATCATAGACCAGGCCGAGGCTGGTCTTGCCCTGCAATGGAATCACCCAGAACCAGTAGCCTTCACCGCAGAAGTGGTTAGTAGCCAGCCAGGTTGGAATATGTCCCAGCTTGCGCCGGTTCGGATGGAGCAGCATCTCCCTGTGGGAAAGCTCCGTAAGCTTTTCGATATTGAGCAGCCCATCCACCCAGAAAAAGACCGAGCCGTGGCGAATGGGATTTGTTCTTGTAAGCTCCAGACGGCGGGCAAGAAATTTCGATCGTCCGGTAGTATCTACTACCCACTTTGTATGGACTTCATTCTTTCGCTCATCAACCTCAAAAGTCACAACGTGCGGGGTTGAACCGCTTGAGAGCTTTACATCAAGATTGGAAACTCCGGCTTCAAAAGAGAATTTTGGGTCCTGCAAGTTGACCCGCAGCAGTTCTCCTTCAATTTTGTTGCGGTCAAGTTGATAGCAGCAGATATTTGACGAAAACCTGATATAGGACTGGCTGTAGTGTTCATAGCCGGTGTTGGGCTGTCCGGGAGTGGGCCAGTAGAAGCGCAGATTGTATTTCAGGAAGTGCTCGCGGAGCAGGTGCTCTTCCATGTCGAGGATCTTGGAAAGATAGTATCCCTGGACCTGGACATTGGATTCGCCCACCTTCTGCCGCGGCGGAGGAATTTGCGGCCGCTTCTCCAGCAGGAGGACTTTTTTGTCTGAATACATCAAAAGCTGGCGCGCGAGAGTAAGCCCGGCAATACCAGCCCCCAGAATAACAACATCATAATGAGTACTGCCGTCGGCATTTGTCATTGAAGTCCCGAAATATTACACAGCTACTCTTGGCTCGAATGGTGCTTATGTTTATGCGGCAGCACTCCACCGCGCACCGGCCACACATGCATCAACACGCTCTTGTGGTCCCATACTGACGGTCCGACACCGACAAAGACAAACCGCGCAAGATTGGGCGCTGATGCCACGGTCGTGGATGACCAGTACAACGACGGAATCACATTTTCAAAGGGATGCCCCGGCGTAATTGCCGGATTGAATGCGCTGTAATCCATCAGGCTGCGCATTTCAAACAGGTTGGGCAGGTGCCAATCTCCGGATTTGCTGCCGTCATGAAGTCCGGCGTGGCCGGCCCCAAGTCCTTTGCAGTCATCCAGGGCATGTTGCCAGTTCCTGGTGCCGAAGGCGTTCGCATTCTTGAGCCAGATCAGTTCGGTCAGGCGATCGGTAACGGTTCCATTTTTGTTATCGACGAAGCGCGGCTTGGGAAAGGGTATGCCCGCGCGGATATCTGCGTCCTGGCCGGTTCCGGCGCAATTCACAGGCTGGCCCCAGGAGTTGAAGCATTGCGTCTGTCCGGTTTGTGCAATGCGCGGCTTCTCCCCTCCACGAACCGGCCACATGCGCATCGAATTTATCTTCAGGTCAAATACCGGAGGGCCGACCGCAAGCGCTACAAACCAGCCTAACGGTGGAGCCAGCGCCACTGAGGTCGAGGTCCAGTAATTGGACGGATGCAGGTTGATGAAGGGATGATCGGGGGCGATGGCCGGGCCTGAACTGTTGTTGAGGTCCAGT
>Ga0066662_10001204_pt1 | contig 11714 bp, 10 predicted proteins | sample GraSoiAngelo_111_FD_133939 | JGI IMG/M metagenome (GOLD analysis project Ga0066662, IMG submission 133939) | Grasslands soil microbial communities from the Angelo Coastal Reserve, California, USA - 14_0903_12_40cm | ecosystem: Environmental > Terrestrial > Soil > Grasslands | place: USA... | reverse complement strand
GAACCGAGTGGCCCCGCGGTGCGCCAGCACGCGGGGCCCGGCGGCACGAGATAGCCACGCGCGCGCCGGACGGCATGTGGGAGGCGCCGAGTCACGACGCTGGCGTGTCTCAGCCCGCGCAAACGCGGGGGTCGTGCACGCCGCGAGGACACGCCCAGTACCGGCTAAATGACAGTGTTGAGCGGCATCCCGGCCCGCAGTGGCCCGACCGGGATTCATGTCCCAACCGGGCCGACAATCGCCTTAGCCGGACGGCATTTGAACCAGACGGAGTGCCGGCGCATCGTCGAACTCCATAGCCGACTGCGCTGAAGTCGGTTGCGCGTCGTGAGCCAGGTCGGTCAGGCGACGGACCGCGGTACCGGCACGCCGAGCTGTCGGCATATCGAGCGGACCGTTCCCGGCTTGATCTCCCGGTGACGCGGAACCGTGGATGGGCGGCCGCTCGGGCCGCGCCACTTCGCATGCCGGGCACCCTCCCCCACGAAGCGGCAACCGTGATCTCGAAGATAGCGCTCGAACTCTGTGCGCTTCACGGAGCGACAGTGAGCGTGAGCGACTCGCTGTCATCGTCGCGAGGCTCGCCAGCCAGCTCCTCGTCGGGCGTGAGGACGACAGCGAGAGCATCGATCACGTTGGCCCTCGCTTCGTCGCGCGTCTTGCCCTGGCTGATCGCGCCCGGAACCTCGGCAACCTGCGCCGTGACCCATCCGTCGCCGGCGTCCGTGTAGCGAACCGTGAGGCGAAGCTCGTCGCTCATGCCGTAAACGCTAGCTCACGCGCGAGTCGGCGCCGCTCAGCCGAACAGCAGTCACGTCGAATCGGCCGTCATTACCTGAGCATGGTCGAGGCGGCGCATAAGCATGCTCGCGAACGCGAGCGTCTCGAGCGCCTCCTCGGCGTCGAGCGCCTTGAACAGCTCATGAGCATCTGGGTTGCGGATCCCTCGCACGGAACCCATGAACAGCAGGCGGAAGCCCGCCTGGATGTTTCGGCCTGTCTCGGTCGAGAGGTCGGCGAGAGCGATCGGCGGATTGGAGTCCGCGAATGCATCGCCCATGAGCTTGCTGCCGTCAAGATCGAGTCCGGTCATCGTCTTGACACGATTGTTAGTCGCTTTGAACGCCTCGAAGATCGCGACCTCGGGGTGCCCGCTCTCGAGGTAGCGGTCAGCCACCTCGCGGACGTCCGCGTGGAGCGGGGCGATCCGCGCGTCTTGTCCTAGTGGAGTGAGCGCCCCTATGGCGTCGGCGGTCCGCTCGCCAATCACGAGCCTGGCCTCGCTCACGTGCCAGCCCTGCGCCGCCAGCAGCGCGGTGATCCGCTTACGGGCCTCCGGCCGGGGCGGTGTGTGGTGCCGTCCTTGGAGCCAGCCGCCGATGAACTCGCGCAGCGCGCGGCGTGCCGCCGAACCACCGTCGTGCAGTGCCTCGAAGATGCCGAGCACGTACTCCCACTTGTTGCCTGGAACCTCTGGTGGGATGAACTCCTCGGGGATCCCGGACTCGTGCAGGTAGCGCGGCAGCTGCGATCCGGTGTAAGTGTCGCCAATCGCGCGCGCGATCTCCTCGAGCGTCATCCCCGTAATCGGTCGGTCGTCGTCCTCGTCGGGGTCCGGCAGCGGCCGCTGAATGACGCGCCCGCGGGCGCGATCGCGCCCGGGGATCGTCAGCCGTATGTCGCGTATTTCGTGCAGCCACTGCTGCGCCTCGGCCCGTGGGTCGGACCGGCGGATCGCGGGATGGTGCTGCTCAATCCATTCCAGGTAGCCGGCGGCTTGCGCGAGCAGCAGCTCCCGCGCGAACGTTCGCTCATCGCGACCCCAGTCAATAGCGCGCCCCTCGCTGGCTGCCTGCATCAGGTCGTAGCCGGTCGTCAACGGCGCGACCTGCTCGTTCGTCTCGAGCTCGTCGATCAGGTGCAGCAGTCGAAGGTCGTCCCAGCGCATCGCCACAGCTTCGCATTGAGGCCGTCTCCGAGCTGGTACTGGCCCCTTGCGCTGCTGCGGGCGTACTGGGGCCGCACCGACGTTGAGCGCACGCGGCAAATGCCCTGACTCCCGTCTATGCGTACTCAACCGCGGGGCGCCGAGCAGAACGCGCAGCGTGTGCCTGTCGGAACGCTCCGCCTCGCCGCGTCCCGGTGATCGCGTCCCTTACGCGGGAACCATCAGCGCGACTATCAGCAGCTCGAGTTATCGGTCCGTGTGCTCCCTTGGTGATCAGGGCCGAGCGCGCTGGAATCGGGCCCGCTACGCATTTATCGCGCCGGCATCGGCGAAGCGTCTTTTCACTTCGGCGACGAGCCCGGAAGCCGTTCTTGGGTCAGTGCAGTCCTCGCGCCGGGCAACCTCGGGCGGGTCGGGGGCGACGAGTATCGCCGGGAGACCTCCGGCGCCGCCCATCGGCATCCGCATGCTGTTGCCGGGATCCTGCGTCGTGAACACCTTGGACGCGGCGTCCGGGACTGACACGACGAGCGCGGCCTCTCGCACGTCGTCGTGGGCGTCGATTCTGTCCCAAGTCGCCGCGGCGAAGCGCAGCGACCGCTCGACGACGTCAGCCAAGCGCGCGGCGGCGATCTGCATCCCACCGAAGAATTGGCTCTCGCCGCGGACCATTCCCTCCGCGACGATAGCGCCGTCGGCGCCGACGAAATACGAGAGGCGTTCGTACTCGCGGGGGGTCTTGGCGGTGAGGTGGATCCCGTCGCCGCGAACTACGATGTCGAGCGCCACCTCATGCGTGACGAGTCCGGTCGACCGGAGGTCATTGCCGACGTCGTCGCCGATCGACGGCTTGTCGAGCGCGACTGCGTTGAGGAGCCGGCGTCCACCGGCCGGAACCGCCACGAGGCGCGCCGTCGATCCCGAGCTTGTTGTGTTCGCCCGATACCCGCCCGCGCCGAGTTGGCGCGCGCGCTCTTGCGCTGCCGCCGCGGCGTCCGGCCGTCCTTGCAGTCGCCGTTCGAGCGCGCGGAGCGCCTTTATGACTTCGAAGCCAACGTCCCGTTCGTCTCGAAAGGAGCCGGTGAGTTTCCCGGCTTCCCAGCCCCCACGGGTGCGTTCGAGGAACGCCCGTTGGTCCGGATCGAGGTCGACGTCCTGCCGCAGGACAAGGATCGGCTTCCGGAGGCGTTCCGCCTCCCGATACTCGTCTTCAGTCGGGCTGTAGCCCGAGCGCCCACGTTCGCCGTACCGCCATCCGAGGAGGAGAAGCAACGCGTCCGCTTCCGCGACCCTGTCGAGCAGCGCGCGCCGGGGACTGTCGGGGTTGGCCGCCTCGGTCTCCGCCATCATCGGCGCCATTTCGACGCTCTCGATCGCAGCCCGGACGGCGCCGCGCACCTCGTCGAAGTCGCGCTGGACCGAGCTGACGAAGACCTTGATCACACGGCCGATGCTACGAGTCAGGCGGCGTGTCGCCGTCCCGCGTACGCCTCGATGATCTGCCTCGCGTTATCGAGCGCCGCGAGCGGCCCGTCGCCGTCATGCCATCGCCGGCGGATGCGGCTGACCGGGGTATCGGTCCGCCGCGACCCGTCAGGCGGACCCGGGAACAGTGGCCATTCGCCGTAGACGGCGCCGACGTCGCCGACCGACACCCGAAGCCCCCACGGCACGCCGGGTCGACGCGCCGGCTCGAAGAACTCGGCGATCTCGCGACACGCCAAGCGGAGAGCGTCGCCGATCGAGCGCGCGGCGCGGATCCCCTCTGGGGAGGAGACCGAGTAGCCGAAGCGCGTCGGCTCCGCCGAAACCGTCAGTTCGTTGCCGCAGACCTGGGCGGCGAGGGAAAACGGAAGCATCAGAACCTCCTTCGTCAACTAACAGTGCGCGGCCGGCCTGTCCCTGCTCCCGCGGACGACCAGCCCGCGGACAACCGACCGCTCGCAAGCTTCGCGGTAGCGGCGGACGGAACGGCGGCGACCCGGCCTGGTCAGGGCCGAGCCACCGCCTCGCTGCTAGTTGACGGCGAGCTTTCTACACGAGACCGCCGACGGAACACCTCGCTCGACGGCAGCCCAGTCCGGCGGCTGGCGATGCGCTACCCCAGGCGCGCTACGCGTCCTGCTCGAGCTCGAAGTCGTCGAAGTCGCCTGGGCTACCCGCCCAGACGGCGACCGTCGTGTTCTTCTCGTCGGTCAGCGTCCCGGTCACCGTGTTGCCGTCGACGCTGTCGACAGTGATGACCTCGTGCTTGCTCTTTCGCCACCGCTGACCTGCCTTAACGTCGGCCATATCGCCTCCTCCGTATCCGGCCGGACTCCGGATCCTCCGGACACCTGTGGGTTCTGTGCCGAGCGGCGGAGGCCGCCGCCCGATGCACTACAACAGAGCCATGGGAAGAACGCGCCGCGCATCGAGGCTGAGAGAGCACCGCCGGCAGCGAAAGACGCTGACCCCGCCCCTACTCGATCTGGGTGGCGCGCCGATCAGGGCGCTGAATTGGCGCCAGACCCAGCCCGACATGTTGTGGCTGGCTGCGCTGTTGATCGAGTTCGAGGCCGACTGGCGCCGGGTTGACTGCCTCGAGGCGATCGACCCGTTCGTCCCGAAGTGGCGGAAGCACATAGTCGATGGTCGCTTGACCAGCTTCGAGCTCATCCCACAGCGGCGTCGGCCGGCCGCTCGTCGCGCCTTGTGGGACCGCGAGCCCGAAGCCCTCCCTGAAGCGCTTGGACATGCTCTCGCCTTCTTTCCCGACTGCCCAGGAGCTTGGCTGTACGAAGAGTGGGCCGAGGAGCGTGACCACGACGCCCCGGCAGGCTTGGCTTATCTGCGCCGCTTGCTCACGGAGACCACTGACTCACGATCGGTCTTCAGCGAGCACGCCCGGATGCTGGCCTTCGGTCGCCAGCTGGCGCACCGCAAGATCTTCCTGCCGGCCAGCTTCGACGTGGATCCCTTCACGCGCTACCCGGGCGGCACCACCCAAGAAGAGGGCGCCCGGGTGCGTCAGTTCTGCCGCATGACGTTCGACACCAGTCTCATGGCCGACGGCGACGAGGCGCGGGAGCAGTGGGCGCGGCGCTTCTGGCGAGAGTGCGGTCGCTTGGCCCGGTCGAAGCATCCTGCGGCACGCGGCTTGTGAAGCTGACGCCACTCAACGAGGGTCTCTTGTTGCTGCGCAACGGTCTGACCCAGGCGGTCGATCGGCTCGGTGAACGGCTGCGTCAGCGGCAGCTCGAAGCTGACGTGGATCCCTACGTCCCATCTCCAGCCGAGGTGAAGCTCGGTCTGGCCAGCCGTCAGTGGCGGCTGTTCAAGTACCTGGTCACCGACATCGCGCTGTGGAGTGACCAACGGTCCGCGTTTCTGATGCGCGCGATCGTCGATACCCGCATCGTCTCAGCCTGGCTGCTGGCGAAAAATGATCTCGACCTGTACGAGCGCTTCGTGGCGTTTGGCCGTGGTCGGCTCAAGCTCTACAAGCTCCACTTCGAGGACGCCGCTGCCGCCGATGCTCTGGAAGCGGACTTGACCGAATATCTCGATGCCTTGGAAGAAGCGGTCAACCGCGACATTCTGGAGGAGTTCCAGGAGATCGATCTGGGCGGCAACTTCGCCGGCGTAAATACGCGCCAGATGGCCGCCGAGGCCGGTCTCAAGCGGCTGTACGACCTGCTGTACCAGGGGCTCTCGAGCGAGACCCATCCGCAGTGGAACGCGCTGCTGGCGAACGACCTGGTGTACTCGACCGACCCTCTCCACCAAGGCCATCGGTTTGGCCGCTTCGACACTGGCGCCGAGGAGACCAGGCCAGAAGTGGTGTGGCATGCCTTTCTGCTCGTGGCGGAGACACTCGAGTCGCTGTTTGCCAGCCTCGCGGTCGACGTCACCCGCGAGTTGGAGGAGTGCCGTGACGCGCTGGTGCAGGCTTGGCAGGGTGGGGTGGCGGTGGCGCGCGGCGACTAAGGTCTGACTGGAGATTCAGCGCTTCCAAGCAACGCTTATGGGCGGTGCATTGGACTGTCGGCGGGGCGGCGCGCGTCCCCTCCTAGTCCTTCATGGCACTGGTACGCCGAGATGGCTTGCAAGACTCGAAACCGTCAGCCGAGCGAGCCGGCGAAAAAAGGCAAGGCATTGCTCGGCATCGACCAGTCGGATCGCTGGATCGGTCGGTGTGTTCACGGGGTTGAGGCGTACATCCTGCAACGCGGCGACTTGCGGGAGGACGGGATGTCCATGCGCTATGGCGTGTCTCACCCGGAGCCACGCGTTGATTCGATCTGCAGCCATGGCCGGCGTCCATGTGACCATCCCGCTGCCACGCCCGCCGCGCTGAACCCACGTCCAGCTGGGTCTCGGATCGAAGCCAGCTCCGACCATCAGGTTTCGAACGTTCTCCGCGTTGGGCGTCGCAAGCGCACCCACCTGTTGCTTGACGTGTCCCGTCAGCGCTGCATATGTCGAAGACGAAATGGATCCGCCCGGAGACGGAGCACTGAGCTCCAGGGCCGCGGAAGTTAGGTCCTGGATCACCGTCTGCCAGCTTGCGACGGCGAGAACGATGACGGCGCGATTCAGCGAAACTTCTTCTGCACGTCGGCCTCTACCGGGACCGCCATACCCTCGATGAACTGCAATGAGGTTGTCGCAGTGCTGCGTCGCACGGGCAAAATTCTCTGTTGCTTCGGTGAGATCCACCAGATCTCCGTCGTCACCCTACGCTCCGTCGAAGGCGTCGCCGCCTCCGTTGATCTAGCGCGAACTCCACGGTTGCACGAGCGTATCTGCTCCAGTCGTGCGCGCGCGATCGAGCAGTGGCCCCGAGCGGATCGACCCCGCCGGCTTTACGCGTACTCGCCGACGATGAGGGTGCGGCTATCCGTCTCCACGACTCGCGCTCATTGGCGGTTCGCTTCGGGCGGTCTGTGCGCCGGCACCGGTTCGCTCGTGCCGCTATCTGGTCCGCGGTTGGGTCGTCGGCTATGCGGGCAGACGCCCCGCGATCCCGCGAGCGATCCGGGTCGTCGGCTGACGCGCCGTGCCGACATCTTCTCCATGGATGGGTCCTATTTCTCTCGTCCAGCGAGATGCCTCGCACCGGCACCCAGAGGACTCAGGCCGGCGGAATCCGCGCGCCGCTTCGGTCGCTGGCTTTCGATCTGCTCGAGTCGCTCTACCAGCACCGCCTGCTGACGACTGGTCAGCTGCAGCTCCTTCACGCTCCTGATCGCTCGCGTCGCTGGACCCAGCGCGTCATCGCCGAACTCGAAGAGGCGGGCCTCGTTGCGCACGTACAGAAGCGGGGGTCGCTTCGCGTCTGGTTCGTGACCGATGGCGGCGCCGAGCTCGCCGAGGCTCTCCCAGATCGCGTGGAGGAGCGTCGTAAGCTCCTCGACGCGCGCCAGGCCGCTGGGGCACTTCAGGCGCACACGCTCGCGGTGAACGACGTGGGGATCGCCTTCCTCGAGGCGGCGAGGAGACGCGGCGACGAGTTCACCCCGCGCTCGTGGCGCCACGAGGTCGCGCACCCGATCGGGCCTCCGCCGGGGATGCGTCGCGGCGAGCTCCTGATTGCGGATGCTGTCTTCACCTACCTCTACCGCGCCTCGGAGGACCTCATCCTCGAGTACCGCTTCGTCGAGCTCGACCGCGGCACGCTCCCGAGCGACAAATTGGCGGCCAAGCTCGCTCGCTACGCGCGCCTCTATCGCTTCCGGCCGCGGGCCAGGAAGGGCGAGCGGCCCGAACCAGCTTGGCGAGCGCACTACCCGGTCTTCCCCGGCGTGGTCGTCGTTTTCGCTGGCCTTCCGCGCGCGGCGCTCGAGCGGCGCCTGCAGCTGGTGGTCGGCCTGTGCGCAAGCGAGCCGCAGCTCGAGAGCACGCCCGCGGTCCAGATCCGGCTGTGTCTGCTCGAGGATCTCGTTGGCGCCGGCCCGTTCGCGCCGATCTTCACCTGCGTCGCCAATCCGGCGCGGCGAATTAATTGGGTCGGCGACAAAGCGCCGAGCGGCGGTGTCCCGGCGGACGGCGCCCAGGTAGGCCGGGCCTGAGCGGTTCGGGCAAGCGGGCCGGCCGGCGCGGCGGTTGCCGACAGGGCGGCGGACGTGCGCCGACAGGGCCGCCGGTGCGGCTGCGTGCCGTGCGCCGACGGCCGCCCGACCTCGACCGGCTCGTCGCGGCCTTGCTCGCCCTCGCGACCGGCGGAGCTCGAGCGCGAGAGTTCGCGGCCACGACGTCCGAGGCCGCCGGGAGAGCAATCATGTCCGCCGCGATGAAGCGCGCCGCGATCTACTTGCGCGTCTCGACCGCCGCGCAGGCGCACCGCAACCGCGAGCCCGAGGGCTACTCGATCCCCGCCCAGCGTGAGGCCTGCGAGCGCAAGGCCGCCGAGCTCGGCGCCCAGGTGGTCTGCGAGTTCGCCGATCGCGGCGAGTCGGCGAAGAGCGCCGACCGCCCGCAGCTCAAGGCGCTGCTCGAGCGCGTCCGGGAGGAGCGCGATCTCGACTACGTGATCGTGCACAAGGTCGACCGCCTCGCGCGAAACCGCTATGACGACGCGACTATCAGCTACTCGCTGCGCCGCGCCGGGGTCGAGCTCGTGTCGGTCACGGAGCAGATCGACGCCACCCCGTTCGGGCGCTTCATGCACGCGATCGTCGCCGCGAACGCCGAGTTCTACTCGGCCAACCTCGCCGCCGAAGCGAAGAAGGGCCTCGTCCAGAAGGCCAAGGCCGGCGGGACGCCAACGCGCGCCCCGCTCGGCTACCTCAACGTGCGCGAGCTGATCGATGGGCGCGAGCTGCGCACCGTGGCGATCGACCCAGACCGCGCCCCGCACGTGCGCTTCGCGTTCGTCGCCTACTCGACGGGTGCCTACACGCTCGACACGCTCGGGGCTGCGCTCGCCGAGCGCGGGCTCACTACCCGCGCGACACCGACGCGGCCGCCGAAGCCGCTGTCGCGCTCGCAGCTCGCGACGCTGCTGCAGAACCTGTACTACATCGGCACCGTCCGCTACGCCGGGGTGGACTACGAGGGACGCCACGAGCCGCTGATCGATCGCCGGACCTTCGCTCGCGTCGCCGCCGTCCTCGAAGCGCACAACCACGCCGGCGAGAAGGACCGAAAGCACCACCACTACCTCAAGGGGTCGCTGTACTGCGGGCGCTGCGGCAGCCGCATGAGCCTGATCCACGCCAAAGGCAACGGGGGCACCTACGCCTACTTCTTCTGCATCGCCCGCATGCGCGGCACGGGCTGCCGCCAGCGCTACGTCCCCGTCGCCAAGCTCGAGGACGCGGTCGAGCGCGCCTACACCCGCGTGCGTCTGTCGCGCGCGCAACTCGACCAGGTCCGCGACAAGCTCGACGGCGCGCTCGCCGGCATGCGCGCCCAGGCCGAGCAGGAAGCGGCGCGTCAGCAACGCCGGCTCGCCAAGCTCGCCAGCGAGCGCGAGAAGCTCCTCCACGCTTACTACGCCGGAGCCGTGGCGCTCGACCTCCTCAAGAGCGAACAGGAGCGACTCACCAGCGAAACCGCCCACGCCGAGCACCACCTCGAGCTAGCCACACACTCGCTCACCGACGTCCAAGCCACGCTCGACAAAGCGCTCGACCTACTCGCAAACTGCGCCCGCGCGTATCGACGCGCACCCAGCCACCTGCGCCGCCACTGGAACCAGGCGCTCTTCGACCGTTTCCTCGTCCTCGACGACGACCTCGACCAGGCGCCGCTGGCCGAGCCCTTCGCCACCCTCGCCGACCCAGAACTCCCCACTCGGCTGGAGGCGGAGATCGCGGATCCAGCGCCCGCTTCCACGTGTGGCGGTTCAAATGAGCCCGTCTTAATCGGGGCGCCCGGATTTGAACCGGCGACGGATCGCGTCGCTTCGTCCGGTCGCGTCTTCGGTCCTCCTGTCCCCACCCGCCGGACTCATCGGAAGCGTCGGACGAAGCGTCCGGTACCAAACCGGTGCTACGAACTTCGCCGACGGTATCGGGGACCCGCTCGTCCTCAGACGACGCGCGGGTCGTCGAGAAGTCTTGGACCGGGTCGGCGAGAAGGTATCGGACGACCCAAACTGGACCGCGGACCGAAACGGCAAGCACCCGGACGTCGACAGAAGCAGGAGCGAAGACCAGGCTCCCTTCCTGAGGAGCGCGGCACTGAGCGCAGACGCCCAAGGTGCTGGCGTAATGAGACGGGGGACTGGGGCGCAGCCTGACTCGGTCTCGAGTAGGGCGAACTTCTGGGCCCAGGTTCGGCGACGAGCTCTCGTGCCGCGGGCTACAGCCGGACAGGCCAGCCGCGGAGCCAGAGGTCAGGAAGGTCGATGCTCGATGGCGCGTCCTCTTCCTCAAAATGCTTGCTGGACCTCGAGGATCGACCGGAGCGACTGACGCCATGCCATACACGGCTTCCCTCGCCATCAGCGCCACGATGGTGGCGCTGATCCTCAGCGCGTGCGGTGGATCGAGCAGTAGCAGCACATCCTCCACGGCGCCCGCGAGTTCATCTACTGCCGCCAATCCGGTGCAACGAGACAACTCGCGCCCGGGCACCCGTGGCTGGGAGGTCCCAGCCGGGGCGGGGACGGTGATCACTGGTTACGCGTCGGAGACCAGCGTCGCCCCGGGGCATAGCTTTCACCTGCACGTGGCCGCACCGCCGGGCTCGCGCTATCGGGTGCTCGTGTACCGGCTGGGGTGGTACCGGGGGCTCGGGGGGCGTTTGGTCATGTGCGTGCCTGGTTGCCGCTCGAGCCACGCCGCGATTGCGCAGCCCCCGCCAACTACACCCGGCTCGGTCACCGGGCTGGTCCACGCCCCCTGGCTCGTGACCGATCGTGTCGAGATCCCGCCCGACGCGGTCTCCGGCTACTACGAGGCCAAGCTCGAGATCGTGGGTGGCGCGGACGCCGGCGCCGTCGGGAGCGTTCCGCTGATTGTGCGCCAGAGCCCGGCCGCTCGCGCGTCCACGGTGTTGGTCCAGGTGCCGGTCAATACGTGGGAGGCCTACAACCCCTGGGGCGGCAAGAGCCTCTACCAGTTCGGCACCAGCCGACACGCCTTCGAGGTGTCGTTCGATCGACCCTTCGACCAGCAGGAGTTCCACGACATGGGCACGGAGCTCGAGCTGCCGTGGGTCCGCTTCTTGGAGCGCAACGGTATCGACGTTTCCTACCAGACCGACGTCGATACGGACCGTGCCCCCGGATCGCTGCTGAATCACCGTTTGGTGTTCGCGATCGGCCACGACGAGTACTGGACGCAGCGGATGCGGGGCGCCTTCAACCGGGCGCTGGCCCTGTCCACGAACCTAATGTTCGGCTCCAACAGCGACGAGTGGCGGATGCGCTACGCCGCCGGCCGGCGAACGATCGTGGAGTGGCGGGATCCCTCGATCGATCCAATCCACAACTGGCGCCTTGACAACGGGTTCTTCAGGATGTTCGGCGAGCCCGAATGCAGGCTGATGGGAGTCGAGCACCAGTGGGCGGCGCAGCGTAATCTGACCGCGCCGCCCACCTCGTACACGGTCGTGGGACCGGCCAGCGATCCATGGCTGGCGGCTGCCGGTCTGGCGCCCGGGGATGCGATCCCAGGGGTCGTCGGCTACGAGTGGGACTCGCTCACCCGTAGCTGCTTTGCGGGTCAGGTGGTGCCGCTCATGACCACCTTCATCCCGGGATCCGATGGCGTCAGTCGCAGCGCAGACATGGTCCGGGCAACCGCGCCAAGCGGAGGCCGCGTGTTCGGGATGG
>Ga0066662_10001203_pt1 | contig 11720 bp, 7 predicted proteins | sample GraSoiAngelo_111_FD_133939 | JGI IMG/M metagenome (GOLD analysis project Ga0066662, IMG submission 133939) | Grasslands soil microbial communities from the Angelo Coastal Reserve, California, USA - 14_0903_12_40cm | ecosystem: Environmental > Terrestrial > Soil > Grasslands | place: USA... | reverse complement strand
GTTTGCCGATGCCGGATTGATAATGACGAGCGTGCGAGCCTGTTTGTTCATCTGCTGCACACTCTATCATAGAGTCATAGTTACGCTCGTGATGCGTGCGCTCCCAGCATTTAATGATAAGCTAGAGATATTCCGCATTTGAGGGGCTTAACGGATATGGAGAAGATGCGAGCCGTCGTCATCACATCATACGGCGGCGTTGAAGGTTTGGAAGTGCGTGAGGTTGAGCGACCTGCTGATCCGACTGCTGACCGCGTGCTCGTGCGTGTGCGCGCCGCCGGGTTGAATCGCGCGGACATACTTCAACGAAAGGGTCGTTATCCTGCGCCGGAGGGAGCGCCGCAAGATATTCCTGGTCTTGAGTTCGCGGGCGAGATTGAAGAGACAGGCGAAGCAGTGCGCGCGTTGCATAAAGGACAGCGCGTCTTCGGAATCACGGCTGGCGGCGCGCAGGCTGAGTTCGTAGTCGTGCCTGAAAGTACGCTCGCCTTGATTCCGTCAAATCTTGATTGGGCAGAAGCCGCAGCCGTGCCCGAAGTCTTCATCACCGCGCACGACGCTCTTTTCACGCAAGCGCGGCTTCAAATGGGCGAGCGAGTTTTGGTCCACGCGGCAGGTTCAGGCGTAGGGCTTGCGGCAATTCAATTAGCGCAAGCGTCGGGTGCGACCACTTTCGGCACGTCGCGCACGCCTGAAAAATTGGAGAGGGCGCGCGGCTACGGCCTCAGCGAAGCGGTCGCAGTTAATGATGACCCCGCGCTCTTCGCTGATGCAGTTCGGGAGTGGACGGACGGCGCAGGCGTGAATGTCATTCTGGACCTTGTGGGCAGTTCATATCTTGCGGCCAACCTTAATTCGCTTGGGATGAAAGGCCGCCTGATGCTCGTTGGCACGACCGCAGGCGCAAACGCGCCGCTGGATTTAGGCTTAGTGATGCGCAGGCGACTTAGAATAATGGGAACGGTCCTGCGCGCACGCTCCGTAGAAGAGAAGGCACGCGCAACACGGCTATTTGCATCTCACGTCGTTCCACTTCTTGCGCGCGAGGCGGTGCGTCCCATGATTGATAAACTTTACAGCATGGACGAAGTTCGCGCCGCGCACGAGCGCATGGAATCGAATGAAAGTTTCGGCAAGATTGTCTTGAAGATTGCGGGCGCGTAGATGAATGTTTGCTGAATGAGCGAGGTGCTTGGATGATTTTACGACTTATCTTCACGATGCTGTTGCTCACAATCGCCTTCGCCGCAGTTTACGGCCAGGGGAATTCAAGCACGGACCCGCAGCCCGGCGTGGCGCGCGACCTTGCTCGCACACGCGCGGCGCATTACAGCAACGTGCGATACCAGTTGACGGTTTCAGTCTTTCCCGGCGAGGAGTTGATGAAAGGCTCTGAGGAGATTCGCGTCACGCTCGACGGCTCGATGGACCAACTCGTTCTGGACTGGCGAAAGGCTGCTGCGAAAGATGGTCAACCGCAATCGCGCGCTTGGGACATAGAAGTCAACGGGCGCGAGGTGAAGGATGCGCGCGAGGTAAACGATCACATACTTATTCCGAGCGCGTATCTTACGAAGGGCGAGAACACTGTTCGTCTAAAGTTCGAGTCTCCAGTCTCAACGTCCGGCAGCGCCGTGACGCGCTATATAGATCATGAGGACAAGTCGGAATACATCTACACGCTCTTCGTCCCGTCGGACGCGAGCACGGCTTTTCCTTGCTTCGACCAGCCGGACTTGAAAGCTCGCTTTCAACTGAATGTCTTTACGCTCACGGCATGGACTGTCATATCGAACACTTTTCAACAGACCGTTACGCGCAGCGGAACGAACAGCTTCTGGCGTTTCGCCGAGACCGAGCCTATAAGCACTTACCTTTTCGCATTCGCGGCTGGTCCGTTCGCACAATTCCCCGAAATACAGACGCTCGGCATTGCTAGGACGGCTGATTCATCTTTGAAGTCAGCCGAATCAGTTCAACAGCCTCTTCAAAACAATGCTGTTCCGCTACGTCTCTTCGTCCGCAAATCCCAGGCTGAAAGAGCGCGCAAGGAAGTGCCGGAAGTGCTTCGCATTCACAGAGAGTGTCTGGCTTTCCTCGCCGATTACTTCAATTTCAAATATCCGTTTCCGAAATACGACATCGTGCTCATACCTGAATTCGCTTACGGCGGGATGGAGCACGCGGGCGCAACATTCCTGCGCGAAGATGGGGTGCTGTTTCCCACAACGCCCACGGCAAACAATTTCGCAGCGCGTGCGGAGTTGATCTGTCACGAAGCGTCGCACCAGTGGTTCGGCGATCTGGTGACGATGCGCTGGTTCGACGACCTTTGGCTGAAGGAGGGCTTCGCAACCTTCATGGCCTACAAGGCGATTGAGAAGGTCATGCCGCAGTACAACGCATGGAAAATATTTTACCAGCGGACCAAACCCGGCGCGTATTCGACGGACGTGACGAAGGGCACGACGCCAATATTCCAGAAGATTCCGAATCTCTCCGCCGCGAAATCCGCTTACGGCAACATAGTCTATCTGAAAGCTCCTTCGATGCTTCGCCAGGCAGAATTTTTCTTAGGCACGGACAAGTTTCAAGAGGCCATACGCGCTTTCGTCAAAGAGCACGCTTTCAGTAACGCCGAGTGGTCCGATCTTGTGAAGGCGTTTGAGCGGAGTTCTGGAAAGAGATTGGACGAGTGGGCTGCCGCTTGGGTCAGGCGACGCGGCCTTGCAGACGTGCGAGTTGATTGGAGCGTGGATAGTGCGGGGCGCATCAATCGCCTCGTGCTTAAGCAAACTAATATCTTGAACGAGGGCGGCACGTGGCCCATGCGATTGAAGCTATTGCTCGCGCATGAATCATCTGCGTCAGAGACTTTAACTGTAAACATCAACAGCGCAGAGACAGAAGTTAAAGAAGCAATCGGAAAGCGTCGTCCAGATTTCATCTTCGCCAACTATGAAGACTACGGCTACGGGCGCTTTCTGTTGGATGACAGAAGCCGCGAGTATGTTCTGAAAAATCTGGGGACTGTGAAGGACGATTTTCTGCGCGCGCTCCTGTGGGGTTCGCTCTGGGACAGTGTGCGCGAGGCTGAGCTTGCGCCGGGTGAATACATTGAGCTTGCCATCAAACTTATCCCTCAAGAGCATGATGAAGTGACGGCGCAGGGGGTTCTAGCTCGCACGCAGACGGCCTTCAATCGCTATCTTTCAGATGCGCAACGACGGGAGATTGCGCCCCGCCTTGAGCAGATGCTGGCAGACCGCATGACGAGCGCCGAGACTCAGGGTTTACGAATCACTAACTTTCGCGCATTTGAAGGTATCGCGATGACGACGGCTTCGCGCGAGAGCTTGAAGAAAATTCTGCGCGGTGATGTGAAGATTCCCGGAATGGAGTTGCGCTCGCGCGACCGCTTCGACATCATCACGACGCTACTTATACGCGATGACACGGACGCGCCCGCACTCCTTGAAGCTCAGAGCAAAGCCGACACAACAGACGATGCGCGACGATACGCTTACGCCGCCGCCGCCGCGCTTGGCGACGCAGCCGTGAAGAAAAAATATTTTGAGGCTTACACGACTGATACGCGTCTTCCAGAGAGTTGGATAGAAGCAAGTCTAGGCCCTTTCAACTCAATCCAGCAGTCTGATTTGACATTGCCTTACCTTGAGCCTGCGCTCTTGGAACTTCCGAAATTGAAACGCACGCGCAAGATTTTCTTCGTCAACGGCTGGCTCTCGGCCTTCATTGGCGGGCAGTGCAACGAGCGCGCGCAAAGTATTGTTCAGAATTTCCTGCAACGCGAGACGATGCTTGATAGAGATTTGCACCTCAAAGTTTTGGAAGTCGAAGATGGTTTAGATCGCTGTGTGAGGATAAGGAATAAGTACGCGATCGGGAAGTAGTGCTTTGTTCGTCAGTTGCCACTAGCTTCAGCTAGTGGGATAAGAAAGATTAAGACAGAATCGGCTTTAGCCAAATCATTTGGCTAAAGCCTGAAGGAGGAGAGAATCCTTTATCCACTAGCTGAAGCTAGTGGCAACTCATAACTAGCAACTTGGATTATTTACGATTTACGAACCACCGATCTTGATCTGTCAGAATTTGATTTGCGCGATTGTTGATTCTCATTTCTTAAAGCGCGGCGCGCTGCCTCGTCCGTGACAACGCACAGACCTGAAACACGCTCGCGCACAAGCTGGCGCATCAACTGGTGCGCGTCCATGTAGGTCATATCGGTCGCTTCGCACCCGCGCTCGCTCAAGACCGCCCAAAGCTTTTCATTCAATTCGCTCATCAAAAAAGTTTCCTGCCGTTGCCGATCATTTGTCCGCCAGCTTGCCCGTAGAGGTGTACTTCCATTGCCCCTGCGCCACCTCAGTTCCTTCCGCCGGGCACGCGGCTCTGTAGTTGTCAACGCGAAAGTCCGGCATCTGGTTGGCGGCTGTTGGTGTGTAAAGAATTGTGGATGCGTCAATCGCTTTATCTGTCGCAGCGTCGCTCGCGCACGTTGAGCGATAGGTTGTGCCGAAGTCGCGTATGATGCGAAGCTTCGATTGGGCCACTTGGACGAGCTTGGCCCACTCAAGAGTCTCGCCCATCTGCGTGTAAGAGTAGCCGAGCAACAGTTCGTTCATTCCGTCGCGGTTCAGATCGTAAGTTTGAAGTATGAGCGCTAGATTCGGCACAGCGAAGTCTGCGACGTAAGTGTCGCCCGCGAAGATGGCAAGATATTTCGGTCCGTTGTTGTCTGCATGACTGCCCAACTGCGTGTCTATGAGGTAAGCGGTCTGCTGCGCGCCTGCTGTGGTGAACGAACCGGTTGCGGTGGAAGTTATGATGGCGTTTTGAAACTCGTCGGTTACGAACCAGGGACCGCTGCCTGATTGTTTCTGATTGTCTCCGTTCGGCGGCGAGCTTTGCGGGCTTGCAGTTGGCGCAGGCGAAGCTTGCGGCTTCTGGCTATGAGCATGAGCGACCACGTCAATGACTCGCTTTTCAGTCTCCTTGTCAACAGGCGTCGGCTTAAACTCGTCCGCCTTTCTCCAGTCGTAAAGCACATCTTTAGCTCCGGCGAGCGCGAGCGTCGTGGGCTGTGATTTATGGCGTATGAGGTCGGCCAGATAATTTATGGGCACGGCGAGCGCGCGGCTTCCGTTTGAATCCGTGATAATGCCTATGACTTCGCCCTGCGTGCTCAGAAGCGGTCCACCTGCGACCGTAGCGGCGGCCTGCGCGCTTACCTCCAACTGATCGTTATCCAGATAGCCGGTGATTGCTCCCGGCGCAAAAGCTGGCTCGGCCTTCGCTGCGCTGCCGATCAAGCCAACATGATCGCTCATAGTCGTGGGCTTTTTGTCGCCGATTGCGAGCGCCGTAGCTTTCGCTCTTTGCACTTTCAAAGTCACAATCCCATGCTCGCGGTCAACGCCCGTAACACTGGAAACTTCGTAGCCTCCGCTCTGACCAAGGAATGTTACGCGGCCACGCGTTGCGCCTTCGATTGCGGAAAGAGAGGTCGCCATTTCGTCCGCGTTGAAGAAGAAGCCGCTCGCCTGACGAACGACTTTGCCGTCCGAGTCCTGCAGGGTCAGTTCTGCCACGGACGGAATCGCATCGCGGAAGGGCGCAGGGATAGAGTCATACGCAGTCGGCGCGGTCACAGGCGTGACAGTTCTATTCCCGGCGTTTCGCGCGAGCAGAAAGATTGTGACTATCAGAATGACTGTGAGGAATGAGCCGCCACCGATCAGCCACCACTTCTTTGCGTTGCTCTCTTCCACAATCTCGTGATCGAAAGTCCCTGAGCCGTTCGGACCGGGAGACGCGCCTGCCGTACAATCCAACACCATCGTCTGATCGCCGCCGATGGCAATGGGCGGCAACCTTCTTATGCCTGCTCCAGCGCCGACGCTCAGTTTCGTCATCTCGTCTTCTTCGACGGGCGCGACGTGCGCGAAGACTGGCTTACCATGAAGCGCCGCGCGCATAGCGGCTGCGCTTTCAGGTCTGAGCGAAGGTTTGATTGAAAGAGCCTTCATCAGAACGGACGCGAACTGTTCAGGCACATCAGGATTGACTTCATTGATGGGCTTGAGCGGATCAGGCTCGTCGTTCAGTAGGTCTGCGGCACGTTTGAGCGCGTCAACGGGTTGCTGGCCTGTCAGAAATTGATAGAGCGTCGCTGCCAAACTGTATAGGTCGCTTCGCGGGCTGGTCCGCTCGCCCTGAATCTGTTCGAGCGCTGCGTAGTGCAAGGTGTAGCCGACGATGCTCATGCCAGAGCCTGTTCGCGTCATCTGCCCTGCAACGCCTTTCGCAAGTCCGAAGTCCAGAAGAACAATCTTGCCGTTGGGCGCAAGCTTCAGATTCGCAGGCTTTATGTCGCGGTGAATGATTGGCGGATCAAACGTGTGCAGGTATTCGAGCGCATCCAGTAGGTCGTCTGCCCAGCGCAAAACCTCCTGCGGCGAGAATGGACGAGAGCGTTTTTCGAGAAGCTCTCCGAGGTCGCTGCCCGGAATAAATTCCATGACGAGAAACTGTCCAGTCCCTTCCGTGAAATGGTCTATGACTTTTGGAAGTGTGGGATGGCGCAGGTTCGCCAGAAGCCGCGCCTCGCGCTCAAAGGCACGCTTCAATTCATCAGTTTCTGCCAGAGTCTCTTTGAGCGCGACCGTTCGGCTAAGCCTTTCGTCAACTGCCTCATAGACCGCGCCCATGCCGCCACGTCCTAGCTGGCGAACAATTCGGTAGCGACCCTGCAAGACTGTGTCAGCGGCTGGCATCCTTGCCTCTAAAACTCCTCCAGATAAACATAAGTTTATCTTTTATGAGAGCGATTGGCTAGACGAGTAAGGGGCGGAAAGATTGCACTTGATGTGAGCGCAACAAAAAGAGAAAAGCATAACTGACCGCGAAACCGCGAAATACGCTCGCATGACGCGAAAGAAGATTTGATAGAGAATATCAAGCTATCTGAATGATTCCTTTAATCTCTTTTCGCGTATTTAGCGTATTTCGCGGTTTAATTCATTCCGCGCATCGTACTCCTGCGAAGGCTATGCGGAAGTGACGGCGGAAGAAGTTTCGGAAAGAGGTGCGAAGCACGGATGCCCGTGTCGCCCACGAGCCGCCACGCAGCACGCGATGGTCTCCATCAAACCAGACTTCGGAATATTCCGGGTAAGGGAAAGCCTCAAAGCCTGGAAAGCCACAGAACTCGTCGCCGGTCCATTCCCAAACGTTGCCCGTCATGTCCATGCACCCGCTCGCGCTCGCGCCTTCGGGAAAACTCCCGGCAGGCGTAGTCGCCCAGAAACGGTTATCGAAATTGCAAAGCCTCGTCGAAGGCCGCTCATCGCCCCACGCATATAGGCTCTTACGTTCCCGCTCAGCATTCCACGATGCAGCCCTTTCCCATTCTGCTTCGGTCGGCAGACGTTTCCCGCGAAAGCGCGCATAGGCTTCCGCTTCGTACCAGCTAATGCCTGTAACGGGATGATGCGGCGACCATGTTCCTTCTTCAAACATCGTCCGCACGAGCCAGCCGCCGTCCACCTGTTTCCAGTAGAGCGGATGACGCCAACCCTCTTTCTCGCGCCACGCCCAGCCCTCATCGCTCCACCACTCGCGCCTGCGATATCCGCCCTCTGCGATAAACTCTGCGTACTCTTCGTTGGTCGTAAGGTACTTGTCTATCTTGAACGTCGGAACATAAACAGTGTGCGGCGGCAACTCGTTGTCGTAAGCGAAAGAGTTTCCGGTTGCTCCCATCACGAAAGCGCCTTCTTCGACGTTGACCGTCTCGCCTTTTGTTGATGATGGTCGAATGGAAACTCCACAATTAATCGCTTCGACTTCAGAAGGTCGCATCTTCTTTGTCGGGTCCAGAAGATGAAGTAGGTAGAGAAGCGTCTCCTGATGCTGCTGTTCGTGCTCAAGCACAAGTCGGAATAGATAGCCGTCGCGCTTGAGCGGATCGTTTTCGCCAAACTCCGCTTTTTCGAGATGACGAAGAACTCTCGCCCTGACGCTCGCTAGATAACTCTCCATCTCGGCGCGCGTAGGAAGATTCTTAGAGTCCTCGCGCGGAGTCTTTATCGGATCGAAGATTCGCTCGTATCGTTCATCGGGCGAAGGTTCATGGTTCAGCTTCTGCAAAAGCCAGTAGGCTTCAAAGACGCCTATGTGCGCCAAGTGCCAGATTATGGGTCGAAAGCCGAAGCCAGGACTTTCACGCAAATCCTGTTCGCGCGCCAAGTCGAAAAGCGCGAGAGTTTCAGTGCGCGCTCCCTTCATCTCATCAGCAATCGTTTCCGCTAATTGATTCGCCAATCTTTTCTTTCCTTAACTCTAATCCTCACGCAGAGTGTTGATAATGGAGCGTGATAGGCTATCATAGCAGACGGAACGAATCCGGGCAGGGCAAGGTTAGCGAAAGATTTTGATTTCAAATCTGAAATTCAAGCGAGCTTCACGCTCCCTTTTTAACGGCTAAAATTTCTACGAAGAACTGCCCATGTCGCAAGCATCCTCGGAACGCATCCCAACCGAAAGACTCGTCATACATAATCTGGCACGAGCAACGGACACGCGCGCCGGGTTAGCGGAAGACGTGCGCGCAGGGCTTTCACTTTCGCCGAAAAGACTCTTCCCGAAATATTTCTACGACGCGCTCGGCTCTGAACTCTTCGAGGCGATCTGTCTTCTACCGGAATACTACCTGACGCGCGCCGAAAACGAGATTCTCACGCGCCATACAGACGAGATTATCCGAGAGGTTGACGGACAAAGCCTTTCTCTGATTGAGATGGGAAGCGGCAGCGCATCGAAGACGCGCCTCGTCATCGAAGCTTTGCTCAGACGGCAAAGTGAGCTTCTCTTCATCCCGGTTGACATCTCCGCCTCAGCGCTTGAGACAAGCTCGCGCGTGCTTCTGCAATCTTACCCGGCTTTGCGAATCGAAGCTTACGCGGGCGACTATTTCGACGGCCTCGCTGCGCTCTCTGAAGTGAAGCGCGGTCGCACGCTCGCTCTATTCTTAGGCTCGAACATAGGAAACTTCGATGCCGATGAAGCGCACACTTTCCTATGCGCGCTGCGCCGCGTGCTTAACTCAGGCGATGCGCTCCTGCTCGGCGCAGACCTTCGCAAATCATCGGAAGTTTTAGAAGCAGCCTATGATGACGCGCTCGGCGTCACAGCCGCATTTAATCTGAACCAGCTTGCGCGCATTAACCGCGAACTCGACGCTAGCTTTCAACTGCGGGCCTTTCGTCATCGCGTCATCTACAACAAGAGCGCGGGGCGCGTGGAGGTTTACATCGAAAGCCTGCGCGAGCAAACAGTCTCGATTCGGAAACTCGGAATGCAGATTCATTTCTCTGAGGGCGAGAGAATTCATACGGAGAACTCTTACAAGTATGACCTGGAAGGTCTCTCGCAAATGGCTTCGGCGACAGGCTTCGAGCGCACACGCACATGGACGGACGAGCGCGAACAGTTCAGCAGCAATCTCTTTGTTTGTCAGTAGTCAGTGGTCCGTTGTTAGTTGTTCGCTTAATGAATCGAATGTTTGTTCTTCAGACAGGCAGCTTGAACGAAGCGAAAACAACTGACCATCGACAACTGACAATTAATTTATGATTCACGACGAGGCAATTGAATCAAAGGACGCTTGCCAAGAAGAGACGGGTGTTCCCGCCAGAGTGCAGGAGAAGCAGTCGCGCGACTGGTTTCCGCTTCTCACTGACCGCATGACATCAGAGTCCGCGTCGCTCTTCGTTGAGAATTTGCGGCGCGGAGCTAAAGCCCGTTCGGAGTGGATGTGCGGCGTTGAGCTTGAGCTTTTCGGTTACGATTTGAGAAGCGATTACGCACGCATTAACCCTGCGCAGGTCGAGCGCGTGCTCGCTGGCTTTGCCGCGAACTCGAATGATCTGGTTTACGAAGAGAACATTCTGATTGAAGTTGACGCAGGCCAGATGAATCGTCTGACGGTTGAACCGGGCGGGCAGGTCGAATTCTCCGGCGCGCCGCAGCGTGACCTGAAAGATGTTGAGCGCGAATTGCGCCGTTACCTTGCGCGCCTGCATGAGATTTCGGAAGGCGATTACCTTGCCTTTCTCGCTGTTGGCTTCGATCCTGTAAGAAAGCTTGAAGAGCAGCGCTGGTTTCCTAAAGGGCGCTACGAAGTGATGCGTCCCTATCTGGCAAAGCGCGGCGCTCGCGCATGGGACATGATGACCCGAACCTGCGCAACGCAGGTCAGCCTGGACTACGGCTCAACGGAAGACCTCGCAAAAAAATTCCTACTGGGCAATCGTCTGGCCCCAATCGTCACGGCCATCTTCGCCAACTCGCCTTTTGAAGATGAAAGCGTGTCGGGCTACAAATCAACGCGCGCCGCCGCATGGTTAGAAACGGATAGTGACCGCACAGGCATCTCTTCGCCCGCACTCGACGACCATTTCTCGCCCGAAGCCTTTGTCGCCTACGCGCTCGATGTGCCCATGATCTTCGCGCAGCGCGAAGGTCGTTACTTGGACGCGCCTGTGGGGATGAAGTTCGGCGACTTTCTGGCTGAAGGGTGCGACACGGTCGAGCCTGTCTTCGGAGATTGGGCCGATCACCTGACTACGCTCTTTACGGAGGCGCGGCTTAAACAGCACATAGAGTTGCGAAGCGCAGATTGCGGAAACCTTGCGCACACGCTCGCGCTGCAAGCCCTCTGGAAAGGTCTGTTCTACGATGCAGACTCTCTTGATGAAGCGCTTCGTCTCGCGCCAAAACTAAATGCCGAAAAGATGCGCGAGTTGCAGGAGCAGGTTGCGCGCTACGCTCTGGCTGCGAGAGTTGAAGAGGTGGAAGTTCTGAGCCTTGCGAAAGAGGTGGTCCGCCTTTCGAGATGCGGGCTTGAAAGAATCGCCCCTTCGGAAACGAGCTATTTGGACGTGCTTCATGAACAGGTCATAGAAGATGAACTCTGCCCGGCTGACATACTGCTTCGCAACTGGGATGGCGCGTGGCATGGTTCAATGGAGCGAGTTCTGGAGTATTTACGAATTGCCTGATGAACAAAAGCAGAATCCAGAATACAGGAGTCAGGAGTCAGAATAAAAACAAAAGCGGTTCTGCGGCCTTATCCTCTTCTGAATTCTGGCTTCTGACTCCTGACTCCTGCGTTTAAGAATGTCCGCGCTCAATCAATCAGATAAAACCCCGCTCGTTGAGTTTCGCAACGTTAGCTACGGCGTGGGCGAAGTGTTGATCGTCTCCAATCTTAATCTGGTGGTCGAGCGCGGCGAGACGCTGGTGCTTCTGGGCGAGTCCGGTTGCGGAAAGACTACTACTTTACGTCTCATCAATCGCCTTCTGCTGCCGACCGGAGGTGAAGTGCTGGTTGAAGGCAAGCGAACGTCAGACTGGGACGCGATCAGCTTGCGCCGACGCACAGGCTATGTGATTCAGGAGGCGGGGCTGTTCCCGCATTTTACGGTTGAGCGCAACGTCGCGCTCGTTCCTACGCTTGAGAAGTGGGAGCGAGAGCGCGTGGGAAAGCGCGTGCACGAGTTGCTCGAACTGGTCGGGCTTGATCCTGAGAAGTTCGCGCATCGTTATCCGAGGGAACTGTCGGGCGGACAGCGCCAGCGCGTAGGCGTTGCGCGTGCGCTCGCCGCAGAGCCGCAGCTTCTTCTGATGGATGAACC
>Ga0066662_10001201_pt1 | contig 11729 bp, 7 predicted proteins | sample GraSoiAngelo_111_FD_133939 | JGI IMG/M metagenome (GOLD analysis project Ga0066662, IMG submission 133939) | Grasslands soil microbial communities from the Angelo Coastal Reserve, California, USA - 14_0903_12_40cm | ecosystem: Environmental > Terrestrial > Soil > Grasslands | place: USA... | reverse complement strand
CGGTCTCTGAAGCCAATATCGCAGGCATTGAGTCGGTTGTTCCCACAGATGCCAACCACGTCCTGATTAAATATGACACGCTCCATTCGCAGACTGCGGAAGGTGCGGCCGATGCTCCGCATATCCAGCAATTACTGCTTCTGGCCACGCAGAACAATCGTAATACCGATGTTCGCCTTGATTCCATTGGAGTATTAAAAAGCAAGGCGCAGATTGATATAGTTCGCGATGCGCTGATTACTTCTTTGCGCTATGACAAAAACCCGGGCGTGCGCCTGGTAGCCCTGGATGCTCTGAAAAGTTATGTAAGAGACGTGCGCGTGCGTGATGTCATACTGGATGCGCTTCTGCACGATACCAATGCAGGCGTTCGTTCTGAAGCGATCGGTCTGCTTGACCAGGTACGCGCCGATTCCAGTGTCCGTGAAGCCTTTCGTCAACTGGCCCGCGGAGACAAAGATAAGTTCATTCGTACGCAGTCCCGGCGTTATCTGGAAAACACGCCGGATCTGGATTAGCTAGAAGCTAGCAGCTAGCGGCTACTCGAGAGACTGAAAGCAAAATGAAGCATACCTACCAATTCGCCATCATGTTACTGCTGGCCAGTGCGGCCGTGGTGGCGCAGGAATCCACTCCGCGTGTGTACCGCTCCGGCTATGAATGGATTGAAGAAAGTACCGGCTCGCTGGCTGCGGCCAAATCACTTCGGGTAAAGACATCAAGCGGAGCCATTCAGGTTCAGGGCAACCAGCAGAATGGCGTCACGTATACGGTACGCAAGCACGTACGGGCTTCATCAGAGGAAGGGGCACGCCGCGAATTTGGCCGGCTGCGGATCTATGCCTCTAATTCTGCTGAAGGCGGCATCATCCGTGGCGAGCGAGAGAATTATGTTCGCGGCTCTATTGATTTTGACATCCAGCTTCCCCGCCAGATCTCTTTTGTAAGACTCGAAACAGGCAGCGGTCATCTGCTCGCCCGCAACATAACCGGAAAAGTTGAGGCGCTAACCGGCGGCAGCGCAATTCAACTGGATGAGATCGGCGGCGACGTGCATGCCCGCAGCGGCGGCGGTGACATTGAGATAGGCAAAGCCGGGGGTGATGTTCGCGTGGAAACCGGCGGCGGTGGTATTCACATCGGCTCTGCGGGCGGCAAGGTAGTCGCGATATCTGGTGGCGGGGAGCTGAGCGTCGGCAGCGCCCAGGCAATGATTCTGCAGACGGGTGCAGGTGCAATCCATGTGAATAAATGCACGGGTGAAGTAACCGCTTCTACCGGCGGAGGCAGTGTAGACCTGAGTGAGGTCGGGCATGCCCGCGTCAGCAGCGGCGGCGGTTCTATCAGAGCCATTCGTATTGCTGGTGGATTGCGTGTCGAAACCGGCAGCGGACCGATTGTGGTTGATCTTGCTGCCACTCGCGGCTCGTTTACCGAATCGCGCCTGGAAACGGCTGCGGGCGACATTGTCGTGTACATTCCCGACGATCTTGGAATCACAATCCGCGCGGCTGTGGAGCTTGCCAACGGTGAGGGAATTGACAGCAAAGATTTTCCGGGTTTGCAGGTTTCGCACAGCAGCCAGCAACTTGGTCCGCGTGAGAGCTGGGCGGAAGGCAGCCTGAATGGTGGAGGACCATTGCTTCACGTACACACCACCACGGGAACGATTACCTTCAAGCACAGAGAAAAAACCAATGCCAGCCGCTAACGCTGTTGCTAACTCTTTATGATATTGGATGATATTGGGCTGCATCGGATATATGCGCAAGCTTTGACTTACGGGAAGGTTTTCCAAAGCACTAACTGCCGGTGGCCGGCAGCTAATCTGCTTCCAAATTAATACCCATCGCGTCTAAGCGAACAACAGGGAAGCGATATTGAAAACAGGGAGTAAGAACAATGATTCAGAAATTCTTGATCGCGCTGCTGCTGACCGGTTCGGTATTGGCCTTCGCGGGTCAGCCAGAACCTCAGGTTCACGGTAACTCGAATGTCCTTCTGTATGCGGGTGGACGCTCGTATCTTGGCATTGACGTCCGCGATGTTTCCTCAGACCGCGTCAGCGCGCTCAAACTGAAGGAAGAGCGCGGCGTGGAGATCGTGATGGTGGATCAGGATGCGCCTGCGGGCAAAGCCGGCCTCAAGGACCATGATGTCATCCTGGATTACAACGGCACCCGCATTGAAGGTGAAGAGCAGTTGCGGCGGTTAATTCGTGAGACGCCTCCCGGCAGAAACATAACATTAGGCATCAGCCGCGACGGCAGTCCTATGCAGATTCACGTGCAGGTCGGCGACCGCGGCAAGGTGCAAGCCAACAGCTTTGCCCGCATCAACCCCCGCGACCATGTGCTGGAAATCATGCCGCCGGAAATGCCGGATCTGCACGATCTGCCTCAGATATTCAACACTTACGCGCCTTCGCTGGGCATGCAGATTGATAATGTAGGCCAGCAGCTTGGTGAGTTCTTCGGAGTGAAGAATGGAGAGGGTGTGCTGGTTAAGTCAGTGGAGAAAGGCAGCGCAGCGGAGAAGGCCGGAATCAAAGCCGGCGATGTGATTGTGCGCGCCGATAATGAGAAGATCTCCGATCGCACCGACCTGCGCCGCATCCTTCGTTCTCACCGGGAAGCTGGCAAGATTACACTCGGCATCGTCCGCGATAAACGCGAGCAAAACGTGACCGTTGACGTGCCGGAAGCACGGCGGCCCCGTGACAATGGATTTCAGTTTGCTTTCCCTGATATAGAGACTATCAACGATCTGCGCTCCACGCTGGATTCTGAGATCCAAACCGAGCTGCGCCAGTTGCAGCCGCAGTTGCGCAAAATCCAGGCTGAACTCAAACCTGAATTACAAAAGACCCTGCGCAATACGCAATCGCAGATGCAGCAGTTGCGCAAGCAACTGGAGCAGGAGATGAAAATTTTGAACAAACAGATGAACCAGAAATGGATTTAGTTCTCCTTCATGCCTCTCCGAGCGTGGCCCCGGCCACGCTCGATTTTTGAAAACCGTATTTATGAGGATCATCAGCCAGAGGCACTTGCGCCTTGGCTGCACTGTGGCAGCGCACTATTATTCGCAGCGCAAGGCGACGTTGGGATTTACCTTGGTGGCGCGGCGGGCAGGGACATACGTCGCCAGAACTGCGGCAAGAGCAATAATGGCGATCACGATTGTATAAATCAGAGGATCAAGCGGGCTGACTTCATAGAGCAGGCTGGCGAGATATCTGGTTAATGCCATTGCGCCTGCAAGCCCCAGAATCAATCCGAGAAGCGTCAAGGAAGCGCCGTGCCCCACGATCATCTTCAGGATGTTGGGCCGGTCTGCACCCAGGGCCATACGGACGCCGATCTCACGGGTACGCTGCACCACGGCATAAGAGATCACACTGTAAATGCCCACCAGTCCCAGAACCAGGGCAAGGATGGAGAACATCATAAACAGCAATGTAGTGGAGCGTGGACGGGCAATCGATCTTGATATCAGTTGCCGCATGGTACGCCAGTTTGAAACTGGAACAATGGAATTCACCTGAGAAACCGCGGATGTAATCTCACGCTTAAGAACTGGAATTTCACCGTCAGCCCGCACTACCACGTCCAGGAAAAAGGGAAGCTGTCCTAATCCCTGCTGCGAGGAGTAATAGATATCGCCGTGTGCATTGGGATTAAAGGCAACCGGAGTGGCGGAGTAGTGCTGCACGTCTTCAACTACGCCTATAACGGTGTTCCACCCCTTGGAACTCGTTGAACGCACGCGTTTGCCGATGGGGTCCGCACCCGGCCAGAGTCTCTCGGCCATGGTCCTGCTGATCAGCACAACTCCCGGCGCTTTTTGTTGGTCCGCATCAGTGAAATCGCGTCCTCGCAGCAGTGGAATGCCCATGGTCTGGAAATAACCCGGGCTTACGATGAACAGCCATCCGGAATACGGAGCAGTGGTGGTTTCAGGCCGGTCCTGAGCGACAACAGAGGCCCCGAAGAAGTTTTCCAGGGGGAAGGCATCACTGAGGGCTGCGCTTTTTACACCGGGAAGCTCGCGTATCCGTTGCAACACCTGACGGAAAAAAGTTCCGCATTGATCTGTCTGCCTGTAATAGGTCCATGATGGAGTAACCCTGGCCATCACAAGCTGATCTTCCTGCTGCACGCCGGTGTTCATATTGTTCAGCAGCCACAGGCTTTTGATCAGCAGTCCTGCACCGCTCACCAGGATCATTGCCATGGCAATCTCCGCCACCACCAGCGCTGAAGTAATCCGGCTGCGGCGGCTGCCTGCTCCGGACCCCTGGCTGGTTGACCGCAGCGTCTGCTCAAGATCAGGACGTGAAGCTTGCAGCGCCGGAGCCAGCCCAAATACCAGGCCTACGGCGAATGAAAGCATGGTGGCATAGGCCAGCACATGCCAGTCGATGGAGACCTCAGCGAGCCGGGGAGTGTCCTCAGGCATTATTTTCTTGAGGAGTCCGAGGCTCACGAGTCCCAGCGCCGAACCCACCGCTCCTCCCATTACCCCCAGAATTACACTCTCGGTGAGCAGTTGGAGCATGATCCGGAAACGCCCAGCTCCCAGCGCAGCGCGTACTGCGATTTCTTTCTGCCGGGTGGCGCCGCGGGCCAGCAGCAGGTTGGCCACATTCACGCAGGCGACCAGCAGAATCAGGAAGACCGCCCCAAAAAGCACCAGGAGTGTAGTGCGCGCCTTGGAAACGCTGAATTCCTGCAAGGGCGCCACATCGGCGCCTTCGCCGTATCCGGCAGGCAGGACAAAAGGAACCAGCTTCAGTATTTCCGGGAATACCAACCTGAACTCGGAGCTTGCCTGGGCAATGGTATTGCCCGGCCTGAGACGGCCGATTACGTTATAGCCCCAGCCCCAATACATGGTGTCGCCGGGTTCGAAATCAATTAGCGCCCATATCTGGGTCGTATAAGGATAGTTGAAGCCCGGTGGCATTACGCCAATGACCTCGAAAGGCTTCTCATCCAGGATGATATGCCTGCCGAGAATCCTGGGATCGCCCGCAAACTGGTTTTGCCACAGGCTATGGCTGATGATGGCGTGCCTGCCGGTCTTATCTTCAGGAATGAAGTCCCTGCCCAGCATGGGCTTGACCTGCAGTACTGAAAAAAGATTGGTGGAGATGCCGTCTGCAACCACCCGGCTGGCCTCGCCGTTCAAAGTAAGGTTGAATCCCGACTCGTGGGCGTAAGTGGCAGCCTCGAAACTGCGCAACCGCTCATGCAAAGAGACGAAGCCTCCGTAGGGCAGGCTTCGGTCCCAGATTTTTACAAGCTCCTCAGAGTGAGGAAACCCCAGGGGACGCAGAAGGATGGCATTTACAAGGCTGAAAATCGCGGTATTGACGCCGATTCCAAGGGCCAGAGTGAGCACCACAACAGTGCTGAAAGCGGGATGCTGGATGATGGTCCGGAAGGCGAAGCGGACATCATGCAAAAAATTCCCCAAGAGGTTAGCGGCACCCATCGAAGTAATTATTCCTGAAAACGGCACAATACTACAAGATTGCTCTGCCGGATATATCAGGTGAAGAAATTACTGATTCTGGAAATGCAGTACCTAAGGCTCCCCCCCGGCAAAGGAACCTAAAGTACACGAAGGAGTGTTTTAATGCAATCGGCAAAAAAGGCTATTCCATCTTCAGACATGCGGCACAATACACCTTATCTTAGTGAGCAAAGATTGGCCGGTTGTCCTGAATTTGCACCCTTCCCGGGGCTTTGCTGATTACCAAAGGACATCCACCCCATTCATCAGAAGGTCTTTTCTGAATCCAGAATAATGGTTACCGGGCCGCTGTTGACTAGTTCCACATCCATCATGGCCTGAAACTGGCCGGTTGCACAGCGCAGACCGGCAGCACGTATTTTCTCCACAAAGTATTCGTAAAGTTTACGTGCCTCTTCCGGGCGGGCAGCGGCGTCGAAAGAGGGCCGTTTGCCCCGGCGGACATCTCCATACAGGGTGAATTGCGAAACCACCAGCAGTTCGCCGTGCTTGTCCTGTACGGAGAGGTTCATCTTCTCCTGATCGTCTTCAAAAATACGCAGTCCGATAATCTTTTCGGCGAGGTAGTCGGCGGCCGCCTCGGTATCGCTCCTGGCAATGCCCAGAAGCACCAGCAGGCCCGGACCAATCTGTCCTACAGTGTTGCTATCAACACTTACCCGGCAACGTCTAACTCTCTGCACGACGGCGCGCATAGGGGGAATATACACTCAACGATCAGCACTGAGCCTCTGAAACTGTTGGGTAAATAGGTAATTTGGTAAATGAGCCAATGTATCTTGAACCACGATCTTGTTTGCTCTGTTTATCTTCCTTTGCGCTCTGCGGGTGAATCAAAGAGTGCGCCTGCTCGCGTAAGACTCAAGGCGGAGAACAATCAGGGGCTGAGTGCTGACTGCTAAGTGCTGATTGAATGCTTGCTTTCCAAATCCCGCACTCTTAGAATCGCGAGTTTCCCAACCCTATAAGGAGATTTACTCATGGTGCGTCACTATCGTGTCTATTGGGTGGCGTTGCTGGTGCTGTTGCTGGGCGTTTTTGTATTGAGCCAGCAACAGAACCCTTCCCAGCAGCCTTCGCCATCCTCACAAAATCCTGCCAGCCCGGAAGCTCCCACGCCCGGCGCTGAAAGCAAGTCGCAGGAAAAGCAGGAGAACGCTACTCCCAACGAAAAGCCTGTGCAGCAACCCCCGGCCATCCACAATGATGTGGTCATCAAAGGGGGCATGCTGCTCACCGTGACTCACGGGCGCATTGAAAACGGCAGCATCTACATTCACAACGGCAAAATTGCGGCGATTGGCGCCAATGTGCAGGCTCCCGCTAACGCCACCGTGATCGACGCAACCGGCAAATGGGTGATGCCCGGCATCATCGATTCACACTCTCACATTGCCCTCGATGACGATGTGAATGAGGCCACCAGCCCGGTGACGCCGCACATGATGATGAAAGACGCCTTTGATTACAACGACAAGATGATCTACCGCGCGCTGGCCGGAGGGGTCACCACTTCGCTGCTGCTGCATGGCTCGGCCAACATGATCGGCGGACAGGCCATCGTGATCAAGCACAAGTACGGCCTAGGCCGCGACGAATTGCTCTTCCCCGGCGCGCCGCAATCCATCAAGTTTGCCAGCGGTGAAAACCCCAAGCGCGTTTATGGATCACGCAACCAGCTTCCCTCGACCCGCATGGGAAACTTCGCAGTGATGCGCCAGGCATTCCTCGATGCGCGCGAATACATGCGCGACTGGGACGACTATGACGCCAAGGCGAAAAAAGGCGATAAGGATGCGCGTCCGCCCAAAAAAGACCTGAAGCTGGAGGCGCTCGCCGATATCCTGCGTGGCAAGCTGCTGGTGCAGATCCACTGCTATCGCGCCGATGAGTTCCTTACCGAGATGGCGCTGGCCAAAGAATTCGGCTATAAGGTGCGCGCCTTCCACCACGCGGTTGAGGCCTACAAAGTGGCTGATAAGATCGCCGCCAATGGCGTGGCCATTGCCACTTGGCCTGACTGGTGGGGCTTCAAATATGAAGCCTGGGACGGCATTCCCTGGAACGCGGTCATCTCCATGCACAAAGGCGTGCGCGTGGCGCTCAAGAGTGATTCTGAAGACGTAACCCGCCGCCTGAACCAGGAAGCAGGAAAGATCATCCACTACGGCAACGTCAGCGAGGAAGACGCGCTCAAGATGATCACGCTGAACCCTGCCTGGATCATCGGCGTAGATGATCGTGTAGGCTCGCTGGATGTAGGCAAAGACGCCGATATCGCCATCTGGAACAGCTATCCTCTCTCCAGCGTTGCGCTGGTGGATAAAGTTCTCATCGATGGCGATCTCTTCTTTGACCGCTCGCTTCCCGGACTGGGTATGCCCCACTATAAGGAGGGCCAGTAATCATGCTGAAGAAACTTCTTATTGTTTTTGCGCTCGTAGCCGTGGCTGCGGCCCAGCAGCCGAATAAGTCCAAAGCTGCTGCTGCGCCTGCTCCCGGCAACAGCGGAACGATCGTGCTCAAGGGCGGCAAGCTGCTGACCATCACCCATGGCGTGATCGACAATGGTGTGATCGTGATGGAGAACGGCAAGATCACTGCCGTAGGCGGGGCTTCGACCGCAATCCCGCATAACGCCAAAGTGGTCGATGTCACAGGTATGACTGTTTATCCGGGCCTGATCGATTCTGAAACGCACCTTGGCCTGGTGGAGATAGAAGCCGACCGGATGACCGTAGACACGGTCGAGACCAGCGACGAGATCATGCCGCACATGCATGTCTATGACGCATTTCATGCCGAATCTGCGCTGATTCCTGTCACCCGCATCAACGGCATCACCAATGCGATTGTTGCTCCGGCCGCGCAGGATACTCTGCCCGGACAGGATTCCTTCATCGAACTGGCCGGGGCCTCTGCCCAGGAAATGCTGATGGTGCGCGACATTGCCATGCCGCTCAATTTCACCGGAAAGCAGCGCCGTAATGAGAGCTTCCAGAATTCCAAGTTCCCATCCACGCGTATGGGCATGGCGGCGCAATTGCGCCAGGCCTTTATCGATGCCCAGGACTACGATCAGAAGCTGCAGGCTTATGAGAAGAAAAAGTCCAGTGGCAGCAGCGGCGGCAATGGTGACGACAAGGATAAAGATAAAGATAAAGACAAAGACAAAGGGCCGGGCAATCCGCCCAAGCGCGACCTCAAGCTAGAGGCGCTGCTGCCCTACCTGCATGGAGAGCGTCCGGTGGTGCTCGCCGCCGAGGAACCCAACGATCTTCAGACGGCGCTGGGACTCGCCCGCGAGTTTCACCTCAAAGTGATTCTGAATCACGTGACCCACTCATCCAGCCTGCTGAATATGATTGCCGCAACCGGTTTGCCGGTGATCGTGGGCCCCATCTATGAGCAGCCCAAAGAGTCTGAACGCTATGATGCGGTCTTCAAGCTGCCGGCGGAGTTGGCGAAGCGCGGAATCAAGATCGCCTTCGCTTCCTACGATACCCACAACGCCCGCAATCTGCCTTATGTCGCCGGATATGCTGTAGCTTTCGGCCTGCCTTATGACGACGCGTTGAAAGCCCTGACCATCAACCCCGCACAGATGTGGGGCGTGGATAAAGAACTGGGATCGCTCGACGTGGGCAAGCGCGCCAACATAGTGGTGGCCAATGGCGATCCGCTGGATGTAAGAACCGACGTGAAGCACGTTTTCATCAACGGGCAGGAGATTCCCCTGGTCAGCAAGCAAACCCAGTTGCGCGACCAGTACTGGAAGTAATTCTCTTTTGCATGAAAGGGCGTTACCGCAACCGGGAACGCCCTTTGTTTTACTCGGTTTTCAATTTACCCAATTACCAATTTACTCATTTACCAAATCTGTATTACTGATTCAGCATCGTCTTATCCACATGACCCAAGTTCCAGGTGCGACCCAGTCCGCTGCTTCCGTACTGCACGGAGATGGGATCGCCCTGCTGCAATGAGGCGAACTGATCCGGCGTCAACGTGAACACCACCTGGCTGGTTGAGCCATCATCGCTAAACCTGCTGATACCAAACTGCTGGTTGCCGATCTGCAGAGTGAGCACCTGTCCCGTGGGCAGGAATGGCCGATTGCTGGTCAGGGTAATGTCAATACCCGCTGCATTGCCAAGTGCGGGCGAAGCTGCAACCGACTTCATCGTCTTGACCGTGTTCTGGTCAGGCGTGTTGTCGGTTTGCAGAGCAGTATCGTCCGTAGGCAGTGGCTGGCCGGCGATCAAAGAGGATGAGCCGGTCACGCCGCTGACTTTGGATGCGCGAATGTTGGCGATGAAGATCTGATCGGTGTTGGTATCGTCAAAGGTAAAGCGCACGCCTGTAACCCTGGTGAGGTCGGCGCCGGTAAAGGCGCTGAGCGGGATGCGCGCGGTCAGGAACATGGGGTGCGGCATTGTGCCTGAGAATTCGACCAGAGAACCTACCGGGCCGGTCAGCGAAACATAATCCTGCGCCTGCACGGAGCCGGACTTGCTGCCGCTTCCGGTGATCAACTGCATGGAGAAGTTGGTAGAGGTGTGGTATTGCGGACCGGAGTTCCGGCACAGGGGATCGCCGCACTGCCGGGTGAGCCGTACATCGAGCGTCTTGTAGGCCGAAAGATCAGCCGGCGATGCGGCGTTGCTCTGGAAGAAGATATTCGGGCTTGATGCATTCCATGACACGGCGGCGGCGCGCTGCGAGATGTCATGCTGCGAGACGCCGGTAATCTGGAACTGCACGTTGGAAGTGATGTAGCTATTGGCCGGGGGATTGGAGAAGTCATCGAAGACTCTGGTCACCGTTGAGCTGGGTGAATCGGTATAGCCGCGATCGACACGGGTCACGTTGGTGACCACTGCCGGCAAACCGAATTGAGGATTGAAGTTCTGCAGGAAGGTGGGATCAGCGGCCGTACCCACAGATCCCCGGAAGAACGCCAGAAAGGCCGCTGAAGAGACTGTCCTCTGATCGGGAGAGCCCAGCAGTTTAGGAAAGAGGCGTTTCTGCCCATGGCATCCGGGAGAATCGCTGGATTGCCATTGCGTGTTGTAGAAATCATGGTTAGTCCCCCACACGGTGTAAGTAGCTTTAAAGCGTGCCGGGATTTCATTGGTTATCAGCATCATGCGGTCGAAAGGCTTGGTGCCTTCCAGGTCAAACACGTCGCCATCGCAATTAGGCAGCAGCACGGTCCACGCGAGTCCATCGGCATTGAGCCGGTTGGGATTGCCGGGTATTCCGGTTTGTCCATCGACCGGGCCGATTTCGAATAAGCCGTCAAAGGTAAGAGGAGTGCTGATCCGCGCAGGCCACGGACTGCCTGCAGCGCGATACTGCTCGTAAGCTGCGCGCATGCCTTCTCCGCCGCGCGAGTGCCCCATCAATCCAATATGAGAGAAGTCGATACGGTGGAAGAGCGGGCTGGTGGAATCGTTGTTGAAGGCAACAAGCTGCTTGAAGTGGCGAAGCACCAGGCGTCCGCGACGCAGATTCAGGCCCCGATCGTCGGCTACTGCTGGAGCAGCGGTCACACCGCGATTGGCGTTGATCGAAACCACAATGTATCCCCAGCTCGCGAGCGGCTGAGCGAGGTATTCATAGCCCAGATGATTGGGGATGACCACGTACCGGTCAGGGCAGGTTCCGGTCAGCGTGTATTGGATATTGTCATCACGGCGCGCCGCACCCAAACCATCATCGGTACCGCAGGTGGCATGGTTGCCGTGCAGAAGCACGACTACCGGCAGCTTGCCGGTGTAACCATCCGGAATGTACACCTTCGCCCACAGGTCAATAGGTATGGGAGCAACATCAGAGTCGGTTATACCCAGGATCTTGTATTCAAATGAACTTACATTGACTCGCGGTTTGGAACCGGTAGCATCAGGGGCCACTTGCGCCTGTACGACAACAGAAAAAAACAACACTATAGCCAGCGATAGCTTGGCAGCTTTCATAAGGCTCCTTCAAATAGCTCGGTAAGTGCGGGCGAATTGTATACGTTGTGTCGCGTTAAGAGCAATCGGGAACCAAGTGGGGGCCAGGGCAATCGCATTTGGAATTTCACAGCCAGTGGAGTCATCCGTCCTGGGCCATAGGCATGGAACGGCCATGGATCAGCGGCGCGACAAAGACATTTGGCACGATGAGATTACTCGATTGGT
>Ga0066662_10001200_pt1 | contig 11732 bp, 9 predicted proteins | sample GraSoiAngelo_111_FD_133939 | JGI IMG/M metagenome (GOLD analysis project Ga0066662, IMG submission 133939) | Grasslands soil microbial communities from the Angelo Coastal Reserve, California, USA - 14_0903_12_40cm | ecosystem: Environmental > Terrestrial > Soil > Grasslands | place: USA... | reverse complement strand
CTTCGACATGGACATGCTTTGCTACGACCCCGCCTATCAGAATCACGAGTACATCAAGGCCATCCAGGAAATCAAAGACTTGCGCTATGCCCGCGGCGTGACGAAAGAAAAGACCTTCATCAAGTATGTTTCCCTCGATGAAGCGCTCAAAGACGCGGACTACGTCAGCATTCACGTGCCGCTATTGCGCGAGGGTGAGAGTCCGACGCCCACGTACCATCTCATCAACGAGCGCACTTTGCGAATGATGAAGCCCACCGCATTCCTGGTGAACAGCTCCCGCGGACCAGTAGTCGATGAGAAAGCGTTAGCTCGCGCCCTGAAGGAAAACTGGATTGCCGGCGCCGCGCTCGACGTTTACGAGAAGGAACCCCTCCCAGCCGATTCACCTCTGCGCGATCCCGCCATCGCCGACCGCTGCCGGCTATATCCACACTTTGCCAGCGCGGCACGCATTACGCGTCTATCCACCGATCCTAACAAGGGCATGGCCGGACGCTGCGTCCAGGGCCTGATCGACGTTCTGGAAGGCAACTACGGCGGCGACGTAACCCGCATGCCGTACGTGGTAAACAAAGAAGCCTTCGCCAAAGCGAGCTAGTCTTACCTCCGAGGGTGCCCCGTCCAAGCTTTGTTTGGGCGGGGTATTTCTCCGAATGAAGTCATCGGTCTCCGTCTTGCCAGCCGCCGACTACTCAGGACTTTTCCGCCGTTTTTCTCCTTGATTCCTTTTCATCGAGGTGAGATAGCGCTGTCCGGATCGCATCCGCGCTGCGCTGCAGTCGCTGTCGCTCTAGGTTCGACACATCAGGTTGAATCACGCGTTGCACGCCTCCATGGCCAACGACGCTCGGCAGCGAAACTGTGACATCGAACTCAGGGTGGTAGGAGCCAATCGGAGATCACAGCCCGTTCATCCCGTAGCACCATCTCTGTTATTCGCGCTGAAACCATCCCCGATTCCGTACTGGCTGGCGCCGATCCCTTCGATGATCGTGAGGTTCGCGTAGCGAACCTCACGCTCAATCTCGTCGCGGGTTTCCTCCCAGCTTCTGGAGGTTGCGAACAAATCCTGTACTTTCCTGCCACCCACACGCGCACCGGACCAGAGGAACACCGATGAGGTGCCGTGCTTGCCTAGAACCATGGCCTCCACATCTGCGGCGTTAACATTCAAGCTCCCCGCGAGATGGAAACGAAATCTTAGTGTGTCGACGTTCCCGTACTCAGCACGCGCTCGTGACCTAACCTGCGCACCAGGTCTGCCAGTGGGTCCGGCGGATCGGTTACGACCAGAACAAGCGCATCCGGAGCGGCATCATGGATCTTCGGAACGATCTCCTCATAAACAGAAGCATTAGCCTCGAGCAACCTGAGTCTCCCCAGCGGGTCTTTGCGGTCTGTGGCGCCTCCGCTCTTCTCGTTGACTCCCGCGGTGATCGTCACTACTGATGCGCCGGCAAGGTCGGAGTCGCCGCCGTAGCACACGGCAACAGGTAGTGACAGGACTGCACCATATTGAACGTCGTTTACAACGCCCTACGCTCGTTTTCGGTTCCGGTTTACCAGAACCACGTCGCGTGCCGTTCCGCGTAGCACCACTGATATAAAGCACGCCGCACAACCGCCCCCGTTCCAATAATGCCTATTTTCCTGCGAATCTCCCTGCTTGGTCTTCAACAATCGAGCCAGGCTCGCCGAGACCGGCGCGATTGCAAACTCCCTTGATTTAGAGGATCGGTCCCGCACATAGGACTGAGCTGATTTCCAATGGCACTTTCCAATCTCGTACCGAGGCATCTCCTGCGCGAATCCAAGCGAAGCGTGGAATCAATGAGCTAAGGTCGTGAAGCGAGATAAACTCGCATCTCTTGGAGGCCATTGTGCCGGAAGGGGTTGCCACGGAACACAATCCGGTGGGAATGTTTGTCGCCCAGCCCAGCCTGAATTACCGGTGAGGAAAACCTTTAATTCCGTATCGTAACTTGGCGATCCGTTATGATGAGCACGAATGTTCTCCAAGCGCACGGATTGGAAGCTCACGCCCAACGCTTTCACGGCGGCGCAGCAAGACGCGCGTGCGGCGGGCAGGGAAGTGCTGGACTTGACCGCCTCCAATCCCACCCGCGTCGGCCTGAATTACGATGCCGACACCATCCTCTCCTCGCTCTCCCCAGTGGAGTCACTGGATTACGATCCTCAGCCCAAGGGGCTGCTGGCGGCACGACAAGCCGTTGCCGCCTACTATCGCGAGCAACATGACACTTACGATGTCGATCCCGAACACATAGTCCTGGCCACAAGCACGAGCGAGGCCTACTCCCATATTTTTCGTTTGCTCTGTAATTCGCAGGACCAAGTCCTTGTGCCCAAGCCCAGCTACCCGCTCTTCGAGTTCCTCGCCGATCTACAGGACGTGAAGCTTGTCCCCTACCCGCTGATTTACGACCATGGATGGCAAATTGATTTTCCCTCGCTGTATAAGGCTGTAGATCATCACACTCGCGCTGTCGTGGTGGTGCATCCGAACAATCCCACCGGTTCATACGTGCACACCGACGAGATCAACTCCCTGAACAGCTTCTGCCGCGAGTACAATTTGCCATTAGTGGTCGACGAAGTTTTCCTGGACTACGCGCATGATGGTGCGGCGCGCGCGACTTTCGCGGCAAACCAGGACGTGCTTACCTTTACCTTGAGCGGCTTATCCAAGATTTCCGCTCTGCCGCAGATGAAAGTGGCATGGGCCGTGACCAGCGGACCGGCAGAGCAAGTCACCAACGCACTCGCCCGCCTGGAGGTCATCGCCGATACCTTCCTTTCCATGAACGCTCCTTTGCAGTTGGCCACACCGATTCTGCTGGAGCAACGCAAGCATGTCCAGCCGATGTTGCTCGATCGCTTGCGTGTAAATCTCGAAGAATTGGACCGCCAGTTGACAAAGCAGGGTGCCTGCAAGCGCCTTGATGTTGAAGGCGGCTGGTATGCTGTGATGCGCGTTCCAGTCACGCGGTCCGATGAAGAACTGGCAATCGAGATTCTGCGGAAATTTTCTGTCCTGGTGCATCCTGGGCATTTTTACGACTTCCCCAGAGATGGTTATCTCGTGGCCAGTTTGATTACGCCCACCGACATATTTCGCGAGGGCATTCGACGAGTATTGGAGTTGCTGAATGCCTGATTCCCAGGCACCCCAGCAGGCAGTGGTATTGCAAATCGAGCACGGCGATGTCCGCGAGCTGCGTCTGAATCGCCCGCCCGCGAACGCGCTCTCGCCAGACTTGATTTCTGCGCTGACCAGGTCACTCAAAGCTGCCCAGCAAGACGGAGTTCTAGCACTCGTACTCTCAGGCAAGCCAGGAATGTTCTCCGCCGGTCTCGACATCCCCTTGTTGCTCACTCTGAATCGTTCCGACATGGCGGCTCTCTGGCGAGTTTTCTACGAACTCCTCCGCGCTCTCGCCGTTTCGCCGCTCCCTATCGTCGCCGCAATCACCGGCCACGCTCCAGCGGGTGGGACTGTGCTCGCCATTTTTTGCGATTGGCGAATCGCCGCGGAAGGGAATTGGAAGATCGGCCTTAACGAAGTCCAAGTCGGACTCCAGTTGCCGCCGGTCATCTACTTGGCTTTGCGACGGCTCGTGGGAGTTCGCCAGGCAGAGCGTCTCGGAGTTCGGGGTCTTCTACTCTCTCCTGCGGAAGCGGCGGCGGCTGGATTAGTCGATGAAGTCGTTCCCGCCGAGCAAGTCGTCACCGGCGCAATTACATGGTGTCGCGAAATGCTTTCTCTCCCACGCGGATCAATGAGTATTACTCGACAACAGGCCCGTTCCGATCTGGCTGCACTCTTCGAAAGGGACTTGAAAGATGAACTGGAAATGGTCATCGCAAACTGGTGCGACCAGGAGACGCAGTCCGTACTTCGCCTCGTTGTAGAACGCCTGGCGAAAAAGAAAACCTAAAATTAGGTGTGCAGGCAGCAAGGCCCGTAAGGCCCGCCGGTATTAGCCCAGCCCTTCAGCGCCGGCTAAGCTGCCAAAGCATGTGCAAGTCCCGGAGGGACGGCCGAACTTATATCGAAAACCGAGATTCCGCGCTGCGCTCGGAATGACAAGAGCTATCAGCTTTTAACCAGAAACGGATTGCTCTCCCGTTCCTGTCCGATGGTGGTCAAGTCCCCGTGACCGGGGACCACAATCGTCTCGTCGGGCAACGCCAGCACGCGTTCATGCAGGGAATTAATGATCTTCTTGTATGATCCCCCAGGCAGATCGGTGCGCCCGATGCTTCCCGCAAACAGCGTGTCCCCCGCGATCAATTTTTTCTCGCCCGCAAAGTACAGGCAGATGCTGCCTTCGGTGTGCCCGGGCGTGTGCAACACGTTGGCGGTCAGCGATCCCGTCTTCACCACATCATCCTGCCCCAGGCTCTCATCGATTTCTATTTTCCCGGGCGGAGCCATACCCACCCACGCAGCTTGTGCGTCCATCATTTTGAGCAATGTGGAATCGTTGTAGTTCAGCAGGATGGTCGCGCCGGTAGCCCGGCGCAGCTTCATGGCGCCGCCCACGTGATCGATATGAGCATGCGTGATGACAATCTGTTTGATCTGCAAGTTGTGCTTGCGTACTAGCGCAAGGACATCCTCGATGTCGTCGCCCGGATCAATCACCATTCCTTCGCGCGTACGCTCATCCCCGATGACCGAACAATTGCACTGGAGGGGACCGACGGGCAGGATTTCGTGGATCATGGGCCAATTGTAAATGCTGATGCCGTGAGTAGCTGTCAGCTCTCAGCTTCGGTGTCGCGATCTTCGACATTTCGCAAAAGGAAAAGCCTCCAAAGTGAGGCTTTTTGAAAACTGAGAGCTGAAGGCTGACCGCTGAGAGCTATTTCTGCGCCGGTGCTGCCGGCTTCGGAGCTGGCGCTGCGGGCTGCGATTTCGTTTGGTCCTGCTTGACCCCCGAAAACACCGAATTCGCTGCCGGACGGCGGGCCACCACGATAGACAGCGTGATCGAAGTCACCATGAAAATCACCGCCGACCAGGTAGTCGCCTTGGAAAGCGCGCTGGCTGCGCCGCGCGGGCCGAAAGCAGTCTGGCTACCCATGCCACCGAATGCCGCCGCAATGTCGCCGCTCTTGCCGCTCTGCAGGAGCACGACGATGATGATGAAGAAACAAACGATGATGTGAACAATCGTAATCAGTGTAACCATGCTCTCAACAACCACACGACCGGATATCCGGCCCCTTTCTTAATCTTCTTGGGAATCAGCTTGATGGTGCGGAAGGGGGGATTTGAACCCCCACGCCTTTCGGCGCCACCCCCTCAAGATGGTGTGTCTGCCAGTTCCACCACTTCCGCCCGTCAACAACCTCTTTATTATCAATAAATTGTAAGCGCAACTTCAAGCTCTCGCAATTTTCAGTGTGTGCGTTTTTGTATGCGCTCCAGGCAACACCCCTTCAAGCAAGCTTTCCACACTCGATTTCGTGAAAAGCCTGATCGCTGAAAGCTTCGATCCGCTACGCCGACTCGACGGACTTTTTTCGCTGATTCATCCGCCCGAACGCCCGGCTCACAGACTCAGCCCGAGGGTGGACATAACGCATCGTAGTCTTGATGGTGTCGTGCCCGGCGATGTACTGCAGCGTAAAAGCGTCCGTATGCTCTCCCGCCTCGGTCAGAAACGTGTGGCGCAGAGTGTGAAGTCCGGATCGACCTTAATCTTATCACGGGCAAGTTTTTCCCGGAGACGTCCCATTTGCGATTCGAGTACCCAGGGCTCGAGTTTCCGGTCAGGGTGACGTGGTTGGCTGAAGACGTGGCGACATTTGGATTGGGAGATGAGATGTTTGAGGACCGACTTTGATTCTTGGTTGACCTTGAGCACGCGTTTGCGCGCCCGCCGCTGAGTCCGCGCTTGATGATGAGGTCGCCCCAGTTGCCCTCCTCATCGGCTTCGTTGCGGAGGATCACGCAATCTTTTTCGAGGTTCAGCATCTCGACGCGCGTGATGCCCGAGTTGCGCGCTAGAGTTGACGCGGAGCGCAATGGCTCTTCGGCGTTGTCAATCCAGAGTTGATAGGTGCTCGCGTCGAAGACATATTCGACCTGGCGCTCGTTCTGGTACTGCTCGATCACCGGCGTCTTGTTGATGATTTTCAGCTTTTGGGCTTCCCTTAATCAAATTCATCCTTTTCTCGCAAGTCGCCAACGGTTCGCTGCTTCCGTTCTTGCTGGTCTTCATGTTGATCTTGGTGAACCGCAAAGAACTGATGGGCGAGTACACAAACTCCAGAATTGCGAATGTGATCGCTTGGGGAACGAGCATCATTATCATCGTCCTAACGATTGCCATGATCTGGACTACTTCAGTGGGGCAGTAACTCCAGAACAAGAATCGAAACGGAGTGTTCATCTGGCCGCGCGTCCACGGAACGGTGAAGCTGAAGATTTGGATCACAGCGCAAGGCGCGGTGCACAGGGTGGAGTATCTGGGCGGCCACCCGCTTCTGGCAGAATCGGCGTTGGAAGCAGTCAGGAACTGGAAGTACGCACCCGCCAGCCAAGCATCAGAAACATCGTGGAGATCAAGTTCTGATCTGACCGAACGCTCACCGGCCGGTTACGTTGGTTACTTTGGACCTGCGGCGCTCAGGTTTAGGATTTTAGCCAGCCAGCTTTCCTCCTCACTGCTGACGAGTACTCCTAATTCTGCGATTGGCCTGGCGTTGCCGCAACAGGGGGCGTCCTTACGCCATCATCGAGCGGTACGGGTGTCTTTTGCAGCCAATGTTTGAAGAAGAGTTAGGAAGCCGCCAATGATGCTGGAGTACAAGACGCTGCTTGAATCGCTCCTGCTTGTTGGCTTCCTGCCGGCTGTGCCCAGGATCTCTGCCCAGCAAACTCCGACCAGCTCGTCCAATCTGATTATGTTCTTTGTGCTGGCTGCGATTGTTGTCGGCACCATAATCCTGTCCCTAGTCGAGCGCCTGAAGGAATCCGAGCGGCGGCGCAATGAGGAGGAAGCGCGTTTCCATATACTCATCAGTCAGGTGCCGGCCGTGCTCTGGAAGACGAATACCGCTCTTCGGTTCACTTCGTTGCAGGGTGCGGCCCTCCACACGTTAGCGCTGAAACCCAACCAACTTGTGGGTCTTAGCCTGCCTGACTATTTTCGAGCCAATGGTCCGAACTCTCTGCTGATTGCCGGGCACGAGCGCGCCCTCAAAGGGGAGCCGGGGACCTATGAACATCAATGGGAAACACGAACCTTTAGTTCCCATCTCGAGCCGCTGCGGTCAGCTGATGGAACCATCATCGGAACCATGGGCATCGCGCTGGATATAACCGAGCGCAAGCGAGCCGAGGCGTTGCTGATCGGAGAAAAGGATTTGCTCGAAATGATCAGCAGGGGCGATTCCTTAGCAACAATCCTAGACACTTTGGCCCGCACAGTTGAGAATCACTCAGCTGGCATATATTGTGCGATTTTACTTCTTGATCCTGATCGCGGGTTGCGGCAAGCAGCGGGACCCAGCTTGCCCGAGACATACACACGAGGCCTCGGCTTCAGTACTGGCCTGAGCGCCGGCCCAATTGGTGCCGCAGCCTTTGCAGGCAAACCCGTAATAATCTCCGATCTCGCCGGCGATGCCGCCTGGGAGAATTACCGCGAGCTTGCGCTGAGTCACGGATTCAGTTCCTTCTGGTCCTTGCCGGTCTTGTCCACAAGCGGCGCGGTAATGGGTTCTCTCGACATTTACTGCTGTGACGCTCGCGAGCCGAGTGCCCTTGAGTTGGATCTTGCGGAACGAGCAGCCGATCTCGTGGCAATTGCGACCGAACGCAAGCGGGCGGAGCAAGAGATGCTCTACAAGTCGGTGCATGACTCGCTGACAAAGTTGCCCAATCGTGTTCTGTTTTTGGATCGTCTGCATCGTGAATTCAACCGTGCCAACCGACATCCGGAACATAAATTCGCGGTACTTTTCATTGACATTGACGGTTTCAAGAAGATTAACGACAGCCTCGGACACAGTATTGGCGACCAGTTAATCACAGCAATTGGGCGGCGATTGACAGAGTCGCTGCGGTTAAGCGATGTCGTTTCCCGCATCGCTGTCGACGGCGCGGAATGGCCTGAGGGAGAGGACGTCGTAGCACGGTTCGGTGGAGACGAATTCACTGTTCTACTTGACGATATCAAAGACCCAACGGATGCAATCCGAGCCGCGGAACGAATCCAGAACGTAGTTGCGGCACCTTACAAGCTAGAGAGTCATGAGTTGTATATCTCGGCCAGTGTTGGTATTGCATTGAGTACAACCCCTCGCGAGACAGCTGATGATCTACTTCGCGACGCGGACATAGCCATGTATCGCGCCAAATCGCTGGGCAAAGCCCGTGTCGAAATCTTCGACACGGCCATGCATATGAGCGCAGTGAATCGATTAAATTTAGAGACAGACTTGCGAAAGGCGATCGAGCGCAAAGAGTTCCGACTGTTCTACCAGCCAATCGTTTCGCTCCAGAGCGGTCGAATCGCCGGCTTTGAGGCTTTGCTACGCTGGCAACACCCCACGACAGGCCTGGTTGAACCGACCGAATTCATCACCGTGGCAGAAGAAACTGGGCTGATTGTCCCGATTGGGAAGTCGGCGTTGGGCGAAGCCTGAGAGCAGCTCCGACTATGGCAATGCCTTTACTCTTCTGATCTACGATTGACGATGAGCGTTAACGTGTCCGCCAAGCAATTCACGCAGCCGGATCTGTTTGAGGAGATCGGAGCTGTATTACACGAGACCGGCATCCAGCCGTCTACTCTAGAACTCGAAATTACCGAGAGTGTGGCCATGGAGGATGCGGAAAAGACGAGCGATATCCTCTCGCGATTGAAGTCCTTCGGGGTTCGTTTGGCCATCGACGACTTTGGCACCGGCTATTCCTCTTTGAATTACCTGCGTCGCCTCCCGTTCGACACCTTAAAGATCGACCGTTCATTCATTCTTAACATAGGAAATGACAGTGACAACTGCGAAATTCTGAAGGTTATTGTGATGCTGGCTCGCAACTTGGCGCTGGACGTAGTCGCAGAAGGTTTGGAAACCGCGGAACAGGTTAGACATCTGCAAAGCCTTAACTGCGAATTTGGGCAAGGATATATTTTCTCCAAGCCCAAGGATGAAGAAAGCATTGGAAGATTCTTGGCGGATCAACGTGAAGTTACAGGCAATCTTGTTGAATCAATCCTGGTCGATGTCCCTGACAGGCCGCGCATTCGCTGAGACTTCGAGTCTTTGGCTGCCGAAATGTCATCGTCCGGCCCGCCTGTCGATCACCCTCGCTGCAACCAAGTCCGCAGGTTGCGCCGCGAATCTCGTCCGAGATTCGCGGCCCCGTCGTACCGCCGCCGGGAAGCAGAACCGTTAGCGGATGCCGGTGTCAATATCCAGATCGACGCGGACGGTCTGATTCGAGACAACCGTGAACGGCTTCGGCTTGGCGCGGACATGTTTGCGTGCGCGGCCCTGCACATCCAGAATATAGGCGCCTGGCGGCAGCGCAGCGCGATATTTTCCATTCCCATCCGCGGTAACTCGCGCGATTTCTTTTCTCCCGTCCCGGCTTACGATGATCAGCGGATATTCGGAATAGGTTTCCGCCGTGACGGTCGGCGCGTTTCCGTCCGCAAGCTCAACCGTTTTCCGGGAAACGATATGCAAATGTCCCTCCATGAAACCTGGCCGCACATTATCCGAGGCAATGCACCCGACCGGTCTCAAGAAGAGGCAGCCGACAATCAGGTACTTGAGAAACAATACCCTACTTCCTTGAAAATCCAGGCGGGATAGATTTTTTACTACCCGCCGGCAAAAAACCAAACTTACGGCAGTGTCAGCTGCCAGGCGCTGCGACCGTGCGTGGCGGCGTAGAGCTTCCGTGCACCAGGGACGATCGTGAGGCCTGCGACCTCGACCATGGGAAGACCGGTGCCGGCAACCGCCCAGCTCGTCGAGCCATTCGGCAGCCTCAATACGCCCCAGTCGTTCGAGACGTAGAGGTCACCATTGGAATCACGAACGATGCCCGTCGCCGGGAAGTCCGGGAAGGCCGTTGCGCCCGAGCCGTCAAGGTTCGTCCAGGTTGCGCTCGGACCGGCGGGATTGTACGTCACAGAGAACACGTGTCCCGGCGTCGACGGCGTCAGCGCGCTGTAGCTCGAGTATGAAATCCACGCGTGATTCGCATCCGTTGGGTCGATGTAAATGCCGCTCACGAACCGTCCCGGGCTGTTCGCGTCCAGCGAGTCCAGCCGTGTGTACGTCACGGAGCCAGCTGGGGCATCCTCATTTTTCGAGATGAAGACGCGTCCGGCTGTTGTCGCCGCCCAGAGTGTCCCCGTGTCGCTTGGAGTCCGCGCGATCGCGGCGACGTTGCCCCCAGAGCGAGAGGTTCCACGGTAGTCGCTCGCCGATGTCGTCAGGCGTGTCGCGCCGACGGGGCCAATCTGCACGAAGTCACCACAACCGGCCTGGGTGGCGGGCGTTGTGAATTCCGGGCAGTTGGCTTCGAGATACGCCTGGCTGCCGCCCCAATCCTGCGTGCGCCAGACGCTGTTCGATCCTTGGAAGATGGTGCCGGCGTTGGCCGGGTTCGGATCCGCAACGATGGGCGCGTAGAACTGCGAGCCCTCCGGGCTGGAGATGATTGGCGCCGAGATGATCACCCATTTCGTCGGGTCGCCGTTCTGGAAGTTCGCATCATTCGCCTGCCCGGTGAAGCTGTTGAATCGCAGGTACGAGTTGTTGGCGCTGAAGCCCGACTGCCCGCCGTCACCGTAGATGATCTGCGGCCACGTGACGGCCGAGCCGTAGGTCTCGAACGTCCCGTTGTCCTGCGTGCCGCCCTGTAGGTGTTTATAGTTATCTGGAGCAACCGACAGGCTTTGGAATTGCAAAGTAGAAAGTCCTTTGTTGAGGCTGTAGAGATAGGTTGGCACTCGCGACAGCAACCGCTGACAGAGCGTCAGGTTTGACCCGCTCAGGCCTCGCGAAGTGCACTGGGGCGAGATGTCGGCGAAGCTGCCGCTCGAGCGCATGAGACCACCGTCCGAGCCCTCGAAGAACAGGCCAGGATCGGTCGGACTGACGACTAGCGCGTGCTGGTCAGGGTGCATCCCGTTAGGCGCAATCGCATTGGGCTGGCAGCAGCTTCCCGCCGGTGTCGGCTTCGTCGTCGCGTCCCATGTCATGTCGGTGAACGACGCGCCGGCGTCCGTCGAGTAGAGGACGCCGCGGCCGTTGGTGCTGAACCCATACGAGCCGTAGCTGAACGAGCCGCCGAGGTAGACGGTATCCGGGTAGCCGGCCGGAGTGACGACAAAGTTGTCATACCAGCACTGGCCTGTACAGTAGTTGATGTTCTGCGTCGTCGTGAGATCGATGAAGAGCGGGGTGCCTGTCGCGACGTTATCGCTTCGATAGAAGCGCGCCGCCGGCGACCCCACATTTCCATCTCCCACGTACATCCGCGTGTTGCCGTTCCCCAGCTTCGTGACAGCGAACTCGGCTCGGTCGGTATTTTGCCCCGGGTTGAGCGCGGTCTTGATCTGCGTCCAGTTCGCACCGCTGTCGGTGGAGCGCCAGACGCCCCCTTTGGTGTTGAGCTGGACGGCGTTGTTTTGAGGGAACGCAGCTGCATAGATGGTGGTTGAGGTGCT
>Ga0066662_10001199_pt1 | contig 11733 bp, 16 predicted proteins | sample GraSoiAngelo_111_FD_133939 | JGI IMG/M metagenome (GOLD analysis project Ga0066662, IMG submission 133939) | Grasslands soil microbial communities from the Angelo Coastal Reserve, California, USA - 14_0903_12_40cm | ecosystem: Environmental > Terrestrial > Soil > Grasslands | place: USA... | reverse complement strand
TCGGACGAGGCCTGCATCGAGGCGATCAAGGACTACCTCGGCTACTTCCCGACGAACTCCGAGCAGCAGCCGCCGCTCCGCCCGACCGCCGACTCGCTCGAGCGCGCCGACGAGGAGCTGCTCGACCTGCTGCCCGAGTCGAACCGCAAGCCGTACGACATGTATGAGCTGATCCGCCGCATCGTCGACGACGGCGTCATCTTCGACATGAAGCCGCAGTTCGCGAAGACGATCATCACGTGCCTCGCGCGCATGGGTGGGCGCCCGGTCGGGATCGTCGCGAGCCAGCCGAAGCAGCTCGGCGGCATCCTCGAGAACGACTCCGCCGACAAGGCGGCGCGCTTCATCAACCTCTGCGACGCCTTCAACATCCCGCTGCTCTTCCTCCAGGACGTCCCGGGCTTCATGGTTGGGACCAAGGTCGAGCAGGCCGGCATCATCCGCCACGGCGCGAAGATGCTCTACGCGGTGTCGCGCGCGACGGTCCCCAAAGTCACGGTCGTCGTCCGCAAGGCCTATGGCGCCGGCTACTACGTGATGTGCGGCAAGGCCTACGAGCCCGACCTGATAGTTGCCTGGCCGAGCGCCGAGATCTCCGTGATGGGCGCGGAGGGCGCAGTCAACATCGTCTTCCGCAAGCAGGTGGAGCAGGCCGACGACCCGGACGCCCGGCGCGCGGAGCTCGTCGCCGAGTTCCAACGCATCATCGACCCCTACATCGCCGCCGGCAACGCCATGGTCGACGACGTCATCGACCCGAGGGAAACCCGTGCCGTGGTCATCAAGGCGTTCGAGATGGCTCAGACGAAGCGGATCGAACGCCCGTGGAAGAAGCATGGCGTGATGCCGGTGTGAGAGTTGTCGCCGCAGCCACGTTCGTGTTGTTCGAGCAATTCCGGCGCCAGCCGGAAGTGCACGGGGTGATGCCTGTATGAGCGCCCATCGAAGCACCAGACGTCCGGGTCGCTCGAGCAATTCCGGCTTCAGCCGGAAGTGCAGAAAGTCCATGGGGTGATGCCCGTATGAGCAGGTTCGAGGATCCGGCCGTGATCACTTGCTCCATCTCCGGCACCGTCGCAAACCGCGACCAGTGCCCTGCGATCCCGTACACGCCGGAGGAGTACGGCGAGGAGGCGCGCCGGGCGGTCGAGGAGGGCGCGGTGATGATTCATATCCACGCGCGCCGGCCCGACGGGACGCCGAGCTTCGAGATCGACGACTTCCGCGCGATCACCGACGCGATCCGGTCGCAGGCCGGCGACGACGTGATCATCAACTACTCGACGGGGGCGATCGGGATTCCGCTCGAGAAGCGGATCGCCTACCTGCGCGAGCTTCGGCCCGACGTCGCCGCCCTCAACATGGGGTCGATGAACTACGCGAAGTACTCGCGCCGCCGCCGCGACTTCGTCTTCAAGGCCGTCTTCGAGAACAGCTTCGACACGATCGTGACGCTCGTCGAGGCGATGACCGAGCTCGGCATCCGGCCCGAGCACGAGTGCTTCGACTCCGGTCACGTCGCGAACCTCGACCCGCTGCTCGACATGGCCCTCCTCTCGGAGCCGCTCCAGATCTCGTGCGTCATGGGCGTCACCGGCGGGATCCGCCCGACCGCACGAAACCTCGCCCACCTCTCCGAGCAGATCCCCGGCGGCGCGGAGGGGCCGAACAACTGGGGCGTGATCGGCGTCAGCCGCGAGCAGTGGCGGCTCGTCGCCGCAGCGTCGGCGCTCGGCGGCAACGTCCGCGTCGGCCTCGAGGACAACTTCTACCTGCCGAACGGCGACATGGCGCGCTCGAACGGCGACCTGATCGCGAAGGCGCGGCAGATGGTCGAGGACGTAGGTCGCCGCCCCGCGACCGTCGCGGAGGCCCGGGCGATGTTAGGTGTCCCGGGGCGCGCCGCGGCGTGAAGCGCCTACCACGATCGAGTCGTTCGAGCACGGCGCCAGGCGGAGCCCTAGGCGCTCGAGCCATTCGAGCGCGCGTCGAAGCCGAGCGTCAGCGAGGCGTCGAGGCGCGCTCGGTGCGGTCGACGATCACCGCGACCACGCGGCTCGTGTTCTGATGGTCGACGGCGGTCAGGACCTTGTAGCGCGTCTTGACCTGCGGATGGACGGTGAACGCGTACGTTCCGCCCGGGCCGAGCCGCGAGGTCGTCGCGATCACGCGCCACCTGGGACGGCGACCACGGACCTCCTGCGAATCGAGCAGCAGCTTCGTCGTCAGCTTCGCGTCGATCGCGCGGCCCGACACGGTGTCCGGCTCGCCCCGCACGACGTGACCCCACTGGGTGCCGACCGAGATGTGCGAGGGCAGTCCCTGATGGCTGTTGAACGTGCTGACCGCGAATCCCATCGTGGCGAGCGCACCGGCTGTGACGAGGACAGCCGCGACGAGAGCAATCGGCCGCATGCAACCTGAATCGTACGAGGCCGATGACTGAGCTCGCGCTCGAAGGAGTCCGGGTGCTCGACCTCTCGCGGCTCCTACCCGGCGGCTTCTGCTCGCTGCTGCTCGCCGACTTCGGCGCCGAGGTGCTGAAGGTCGAGGACACCGGCATGGGCGATTACATCCGCTGGTCCCCGCCGTACTACGAGGACGCCGAGGAATCGGCGCGTTCGGCGCTCTACCTGGCCCTCAACCGCGGCAAGCGCTCGATCAGGCTCAACCTGAAGCAAGACCTCGCGCGTGAGGCGCTGCTTCGACTGGTGCGCGAGTGCGACGTCGTGCTCGAGTCGTTCCGGCCGGGGGTGCTCGACCGCCTGGGTGTCGGCTACGAACGGATGCGTGAGGAGAACGCTGGCCTTGTCTATTGCGCTATTACGGGCTACGGGCAGGACGGACCGCTCAGGGACCGCTCCGGCCACGACCTCAACTACCTCGGGCTGATCGGGCTGCTGGGGCTGAGTGGCGACGCCGGTGGCCCGCCTGTCCAGTCGGCCGGCCAGATCGCCGACATCGGCGGCGGTGCGCTGATGGCCGCGTTCGCGATCCTTGCCGCGCTGCGCGAACGCGACCGCTCCGGCGAAGGGCAGCTGGTGGATGTTTCGATGGCCGACGGAGCCCTCTCGTGGCTCGGGCTGCCCGCCGCGCGCTACTTCTGCGAGCGCGCCGCGCCGCAGCGCGGATCGCTCGAGCTCGGCGGCTCGCTGATCTGTTACAGGCCGTACGCGTGCCGCGACGGATACGTCACGCTCGGTGCGCTCGAGCCGAAGTTCTGGCAGGAGTTCTGCCGCGGCGTCGGCCGCGAGGACCTTATCGACAAGCAGTTTCAGCCACCCGGCTCGGACGCCCACCGCGAGGTCGAGCGTGTCTTCCTCGAGCGCACCCGCGCCGAGTGGGAGCGTTTCGCGTCGGAGCACGACTGCTGCCTCGAGCCGGTGCTCGACCTCGACGAGGCGCTCGACTCGGACCTCGTCCGCGACCGCGGGATGGTGGTCGAGCTCGACCAACCCGGCGCCGGGCCGGTCAGGCAGCTCGGCGCCCCGGTGAAGCTCGGGCGGACCCCCGCCCGTTCGCCCCGGGCGGCGCCGGTTCTAGGCGAGCACACCCAAGAGGTCCTGCGTGCGGCCGGTTACAGCCCCGAGGAGGTCAAGCAGCTCGTCGAATCCGGCGCTGCCGCCGGCCCGCCATCCGATCGCGCCGGCAGCTTTCTCTCATGAGCGATCCTCGAGCGGCCGGTCCCGCGGAGCGAGAGCGGACGCTCAAGACGAGCGTGCGCTTTCGCTTCGCGAAATCGCTCGGAATCGTTGCCGGCGCGGTTACGACATGAAGCACGACGGCCGCGCGGCACCCGACCGTGACAGCCGTGACCGCCTCCTCAAGATGAGTGAGCTTGCCCAGGCGAGCGGCGTCAGCGCCGGCACGATCAAGCACTACCTGCGGGAGGGGCTGCTGCCGGAGCCCGTCAGGACGTCGCGCAACATGGCGTACTACCCGCCGGAGTTCGTCGAGCGGATCCGCATCATCAAGCAGCTGCAGGAGGAGCGGTTCATGCCGCTCAAGCTGATCAAGCGCATGCTCGACGACGACCCGCGCCGGGCCCGGGCGCTGATCGAGCTCGAGGATCGCGTCATCGAGCGAGCGATGGCGGGGGAGGAGCGCCGCATCTCCGCGGCCGAGCTCCACCGCCTCTACGCCGTCCCGCGCGAGGTCACCGATCGGCTCGTCGAGCTCGAGGTGCTGACCCCGACCCGCGCGGGCTACTCGCCGTCGGACGCAGCGATCGTCGAGGCGATCGCGCGCTTCCGTGCAGGCGGCTACGACGAGCGGATCGGCTTCACGGTCTACGACACGCTTCGCTACAAGCGAGTGCTCGAGCAGCTCGTCGAAGAGGAGGTGACGGTGCTGATCGACCGCCTCGCCGGCCGCATGGACACGGCCGAGGCCGTCGAGCTGGTCTCCCGCGGCGTCGAGCCCCTCAAGGACCTGATCGCGGCGATGCACTCGAAGCTGCTGCTCGCCGAGCTGAGGCGCCAACGCGCTGCGCGCCCCGAAGCGGCGCGCTGACGCACCGACGCTGCGCGGAAACCTGCGAGACGCCGGCGCGCTGCGGGCGCCGACGCTGCGCGCCAGGGGCTACCACCACGCCTCGTGCCACTCCATGACCCCGTAGCCCTCCGCGAGCGGGCCGGCGCCCGGCAGCTCCCCCGAGAAGGTCCCGAATGGCGCCCGGTAGCGGCTGCGCAGCAGCAGCAGGTTGATGTCGGCCTCGCGTGCGGACCACTCGCTGAACACGAGCGCGCCGCCCTCGGCGAACGCGACGCGGGCGCCGTCGAACTCGACGGGACCCGGCTCGTGCACGTCGCCGTCGACCCAGATCGCTCGCTCGCTTCCGTGCGGCTCGTCGTTTATGCCGCTCACGACGTTCCACCCGACGCGCGAGCCGTCCACCGTCGTCCCGACCCCGGCGGACCACAGCCAGCGCGTGTGACGGGGGTGAAATCCAGCGCTGTCGTCGACTACGGCGTGGGCGTCGATCTCGTGGCGCCGTCCGTCGAGCGTGCCCGTCACACGCGCACGGATGCCGGCCTGCTTGCGGGTCCACATCGTGCCGCCGGCGTGGAGTGTCTCGATGCCCCGGTTCTCGTCGAGCTCGATGTCGATGCTCACCGTCCGGGTGCGCACGCTCACCCGCGGTCCGTCGAGCACGATCGCTCGCGGCCAGAGCGGCGTCGCGGTCACGATCGGTCGACCCGGTTCGGCCACCGCGAAGAAGCGCATCGGCAGCGGCCCGACCCTGACCGCCGCCGCGCACACCATCAGCTGCGGCGAGAAGGCTCCGACCCAGCGCCAGCGCTTGAGCGGACGGCCGCGGAGGCGCTCGGGCGGAACGGTCGTCACCCCGCGACGGTATCCGATCCGCGCGGCCGGATAGACTTGGATTGACTCGTCAGTCAACTGGGGGGAGGGAGCGTGCGGGCGGCCGCCGTTCAGCTCAACTCGAACGAGGACAGGGGACGCAATCTCGAACGCGCCGAACGGCTCGTCAGGATCGCGCGCGAGCGCGGCGCGGATCTCGTCGTCTTGCCCGAGCGCTTCGACCTGCGCGGGTCGGACGCGACCTACGCGCGCGGCGCGTCGCCGCTCGACGGGGAGGTCGCGGCGTGGGCCGCAGGATTGGCGCGAGAGCTTTCGATCGACCTCGTCGCCGGCTCGACGACCGAGCGCCGCGACGGCCGCGAGAAGGCCTCGAACACGTCGCTTCACTTCGGCCCTTCGGGCGACCTCCAGGCGGTCTACCGGAAGATCCACCTGTTCGACGTCACGGTCGGCGACGTGAGCTTCCGTGAGTCGGATTCGGGCGAGGCGGGCGAGGAGATCGTCGTCTCGCACGCCGCCGACGGGACGCCGCTCGGCCTCAGCATCTGCTTCGACCTCCGCTTCCCGGAGCTCTACCGCCTGCTCGCGCTCGAGGGGGCGCTCGTCCTGCTCGTGCCGTCGAACTTCACGCGCGTCACCGCCCAGGCCCACTGGGAGGTGCTGCTGAGAGCGCGCGCGATCGAGAACCAGGCATTCGTCGTCGCGCCGGACCAGGTCGGCGCCTGCCCACCCGAGCAGGGGGCCGCGTACGGGAACTCGATGATCGTGGACCCCTGGGGCGAGGTGCTCGCGCGCGCGTCGGCCGACGACGAGGAAGTGGTCGTCGCCGACCTCGACCTCGACCGCCTGCGCGAGGTGCGCGAGCGGCTGCCGAGCCTCGCCAACCGCGCCGCCGACGCGTACCGCTGGCCCGTGGAGGCACACGCCTGATGGCCGCGACCGCACGCAGCGGCGGCGTCGACAAGCGCCGGCTGATCCTCGACGCGGCGATCACTGTGTTCGCGCAGCGCGGCTTCCACCACTGTCGCGTCTCCGACGTCGCCGACGAGGCCGGCGTCGCGTACGGGCTCGTCTACCACTACTTCGACTCCAAGGAGGAGATCCTCAACACGCTGTTCACCGAGCGCTGGCAGCTGATGCTCGACGCGATCATGCAGATCGACGCAGAGGACGCTCCGGCGCGCGAGAAGCTCCATCGCGTGGCGTCCTTCATCATCGACTCCTACCGTCACGAGCCGGACCTGATGAAGGTCATCATCGTCGAGGTGACGCGGGCCGCGAACTCGTTCGGTCGCCAGCACCTCGACGTCATCCGGGAGGCCTACTCGATGATCGCCGCGATCGTCGACTCCGCGCGGCGCGACGGCTCCTTCAAGTCGGACATCTCCGCCGAGTTCGCCGCGATGTGCTTCTACGGCGCTATCGAGCAGCTGCTGTCGGGCTGGATCTTCGGCTACCTGCCGGAGACCGACGACGAGTTCGAGCGTGCCAAGGCGCTCGTCGTCGAGACGATCTGCGGCGGCCTCGAGGCGAGCCCCGCGGGCGCGTCTGCGATCTCTGGTTGAATGCGCCCCTCATGGGCAACGACATGACTAAGCGCCTGCTCTGGAGCGGCCTGCTCGCCGGTATGGGTGCGCTCACGACGATCGTCGCGAATCGCGTCGCGGCTGCGATCTGGGTGCGTCTCTTCCACGAGGACCCGCCGGACTCGTGACCGAGACGGCCTCAGGCGCCGGCGGCTGGCCGGAAGCGCCCGGTTCCGGCACCGCGGCCCCCGGGTACGGTCAGGCCGAACCGGTTTCGCCGGCGGAGGCGGACAGGCGCGCGAGCGAGCAGGGCGACGCGCACCCCGAGCTGCTCGCCGCCGGCGCGTTCGTGGGCGGGTTCGTTATCGCCCAGGTGCTGAAGCGCGTGAGTGGAGGACGGTGATGAGCGACGGCGTCAAACCAGTCGAATCCGCCGAGAAGAGCCTCGGCGAGATCGTCAACGAGGTCAGCCAGAAGGCGACGTTCCTTGTCCGCGAGGAGATCGAGCTCGCCAAGGCCGAGGTCACGCAGAAGGTCAAGCGGCTCTCGCGGGGCGCGATCTTCCTCGGCGGCGCGGCGGTCCTGCTCTTTTACTTCTCGATCTTCATCTTCGTTTTCCTCGCGCTCGGGCTGAACGACTGGCTGAACCTGAAGGACTGGGTCGGCTTCCTGATCGTCTCGGCGCTGTTCCTGGTTGTCGCCGGCACCGCGACGTTCCTCGGCATCCGCGCGATCAAGCGCGGCTCGCCGCCGACGCCGGAGCTCGCGATCGAGGAGGCTCGCCGCACGCGCGCGGTGCTCGAGGAGGCTCGCAGCTGATGCCCGCCGCCCGCCGCCCCCAGGAGATCCGCGCCTCCGTCGAGGCCACGCGTCAGGAGCTCGAGTCCTCGATCAACGACCTGCAGTCGAAGGTTCGCGAGCTCACCAACTGGCGCTCGCAGCTCAACCAGCATCGCCGCGAGGTGCTGATCGGGGCCGCCGTGGCCGGGTTCGTGATCGGCGGCGGCGTCGCCGCGCTCGTCGGATTCACCCGCCGCTAGCGCGGCAGCAGGTGGCGTGGGATCCCGAGCGCGCCGCTGCGCTCCTGGGACCGGCGCCGAGCGGTCAGCGCGGCAGCAGGTGCCGCGGGACCCCGCCGACGCCCAGCAGGCCGGGCCCCGTGTGCGCGCCGAGGACGGCGCCGATCTCCGAGACGAACGCGGGGTCGCAGCCGAACACCTCTCGGCACCGCTCGGTGAGCGCCTCCGCCTCCGCGGGTGACTGGATGTGCTGCACGACCCACCCGTCGGCGCCGGACTCGTGGCGCTGGCGCGCGTAGTCGACGAGACGCTCGAACGCCCGCCGGCTCGTGCGCACGCGCTCGATCGGCGCCATCTCGGACTCGACGGTCAGGATCGGCTTGATCTTCAGTGTCGAGCCGAGCCACGCGCTCGCCGCGCCGACGCGCCCGCTGCGCTTCAGGAACTCGAGCGTGTCGATCGCGAACCACATCTTGAGCACGCCGCGGGCCTCGTCGGCGGCCGCGGCGACCTGGTCGAGGTCTCCCCCCGCCGCCGCGCGCGCCGCCGCCGCCAGCACCATCAGCCCGAGCCCGCCGGCCGCGGTCTTCGAGTCGACGACGCGGATGCGCTCTCCTCCCTTGCCCTCGCGGGCGAGGCTCTCGGCGGCCTGGCGTGCCGCCTCGTGGGTGCCCGACAGGCCACCGGAGATGTGGAGCGAGTAGATGTCGGCGCCGTCCTCGAGCAGCGGCTGGTACGCCCCGATGAAGTCGCCGACCGACGGTTGCGAGGTCGTCGGCAGCCGCTCGGCGGAGCGCATCTCCTCGAAGAACGCGTCGTAGTCGTGGATGTCCGCCTCGCGCACCGTTCGATCGGAGCCGAAGTTGACGTACAGGGAGACGATCGTGAGGTTGTTTGCGGCCACCACGTCCTCGGGCAGGTAGGACGTAGTGTCGGAGACGACGGCGACGCGCGGCATCGGCGGCGCAGCCTACAGTTTCCACGCGGGGGCCTAGGCTTTTCCGAGCAGATACCTGATTCAGCCGGTCGTCCGGCCGGCCCTCTCCGGGCCGGCAGGCAGGCCGGCCTACGAACGGAGACAACTTGACGGAGTTCGACAGGGCCGAGGTCGAGGCCCGTCTCAGGAAGCGAGCAGACGAGATCGCGGAGCGTCGCCGCAAGCTGCGGTCGGGCGACGAGGCGCTGCGCGAGGGCGGCGATCTCGCCGACTACGACCAGCATCCGGCCGACACCGGCACCGAGACGTTCGAGCAGGAGCTCGACGAGACGACCGACATGATGCTCGCCGACGAGGCCCAGCAGGTCGAGACCGCACTGCAGCGGCTCGCCGAGGGTACGTACGGGAAGTGCGTCGTGTGCGGCAAGGACATCCCGCCGGAGCGGGTGCGCGCGATCCCCGAGTCGACCCGCTGCATCGAGGACCAGCGCCGCTACGAGGGTCAGCTGCGTGAGGCGGGTCCTCCGCCGCAGGACATCTGACGCTGACCCTCCAAATAGACTGCCGCGCGTGCCTAAGACGCTTGTGACGGGCGGCAACGGGTTCATCGGATCTGCGGTGACGCGTCTGCTCGCGGAGCGCGGCGACGACCTGCGGCTGACGCGGCGGCGGCGCTCGCGGCTCGACAACCTCGCCGGGATCGACTACGAGGCGGTCGACTGCGACATCCTCGACCGCAGCGCCGTCCGCCGGGCGCTGCGCGGCGTCGACCGCGTCTATCACTGCGCGGGGCTCGTCTCGCTCAGCCGCAGCGACGACGAGCGCGTCTTCGCCGTCAACGCGCAGGGGACGCGGGTCGTGCTCGAGGAGTGCCTGCGCGCCGGCGTCGAGCGCGTCGTGTACACGTCGGGCAGCGCCGCGGTCGGGCCCGCGCCGCCCGGCAAGACGACCGACGAGACCCAGGTCTTCACCGCCGGTGCCCTCGGGCTCCCGTACGTCAACGCCAAGCACGAGGCCGAGGTCGAGGCGCTGCGACTCGCGACGAAGGGCCTCCCGGTCGTGTGCGTGAACCCCTGCTACGTGTTCGGCGCGGGCGACGTCTACTCGCGCACGACCAGGCTCGTCCGGCGTTTCATGCTCGGCACGATCCCCGTCTACGCACCCGGCGCGGTGAACGTCGTCGACGTCGTCGACGTCGCGCGCGGGCATCTGCTCGCCGAGGAGCGCGGCACGGTCGGCGAGCGCTACATCCTCGGCAATCGCAACTACACGCTCGACCGGCTCTTCGCCGACCTCGCGCGTATGTCCGGCGTCGAGCCGCCCGCGCTCAGGCTGCCGCCGGCGATCGCGCTGCGGACCGCCCAGGTGCTCGAGACGACCACGCGCGAGCGCGCGCCCATCACCGCGCGCGAGGTCAAGCTCGCGAGCCAGTGGTGGACGTACCGCAACACGAAGGCAAAGCGCGAGCTCGGCTGGAAGCCGTCGCCGCACGAGGACGCGCTCGAGGCGACGATCTCGTGGTACCGCGAGCGCGACGCCGACCGCATCGCGCGCTCGTCGCGGCCCCAGCAGGTCGGCTACAAGGCAGCCGCGGCCGCCTTCGGCGCTGCGTCTGGCGCACTTCGAACTGGACGGAGGCTATGGCCGCTTCAGAGCGCGTGAACGAACGGCCCCGGCGACGCCGCGTCGCGTTCATTCTCGGCGGCGGCGGCTCCCGCGGCGCCTACCAGGCGGGTTGCCTCAAGCGCCTCGAGGAGGAGGGCATCGAGCCCGACCTGATCATCGGCTCCTCGATCGGCGTCTGCAACTCGCTCATCTACGCGACCAGCGGCGCCGACGCGCTATGGGGCTTCTGGTCCAGCGCCGTCTCGCTGCCGCAGGTCATGGACGTCTCGCTGCGCAAGAACCCGCTGCTCGGCAACTCCTTCTTCTCGATGGACCGCCTGCAGCGCTTCGTCGAGTCGGAGGTCGACTTCGCGCGCTGCTTCCGCTCGGACATCGAGCTCACCTACGTCGTCACCAACCTGTCCGCCGGCCACGAGGAGCTGCGCGGCAACCGCACCGAGCGCACCGTCGAGGACTTCCGCACCGTCACGCGCATCGGCTACACGATCCCGATCCTGCACCCGCTGATCGAGCTCGGTGGCGACCTCTACGCCGACGGAGGCTTCCTCTGGAACGTGCCGTTCGAGCATGCGGAGGATTGGGGCGCGACCGACGTGTTCGTGCTCTCGGTCGTGCCGTCGCGGCTCGAGCGCGCCGAGTCGCTGCGATTTGTGCCGCAGGTCGCCGCGCGCATGTACGACGTCTTCTGGCGCACGCTCGGAAACTCGTCGTATCTCGAGAAGCGGCTCGTCGACGGCAAGTACCACGGCATCAACGTCGTGCACGTCGAGCCGTCGCCGGAGACCGGCATGTTCGACCCGCTCGGGATGGTGAACGCGCACCCGTCGAAGTCGCGCCGGCTGCTCTGGGACGGCTACCGCGACACCGAGCGCGCGCTGCAGGAAGCGCCGCCCAGCGGCCGCGTCAAGGCGAGCGAATCGCCGCGGTCGCGCGGCTCGCGCCGCCGCTGAGTACCCTCGAATGGTGGCAACCCTCTACCGCTGCAAGACGCCGACCGACTACCTCTGCCCGTGCGGCAAGACGGCACGTCGCCTGCGGCGCGCCGGAATCGACTTCGACCAGGTGCGCGTCGCGGTCCGCCAGCGAGACCGCCCGGAGATCGAGGATCTCACCGGCCAGCGGGTCGTCCCAGTGCTCGTCCACGGCGACGAGGTCATCCACGACTCCCACCGGATTGCCGAGTACATCGGCTACCTCGACCGGCAGGCGCAGACCGCCGGCCGCGGAGTCGGCTGATGGCGGGATTCCCGCGCGCCGCCCGCACGGCCCGCCGAGTGTGGCCGGTCGCGCTCGAGCTCTA
>Ga0066662_10001198_pt1 | contig 11747 bp, 17 predicted proteins | sample GraSoiAngelo_111_FD_133939 | JGI IMG/M metagenome (GOLD analysis project Ga0066662, IMG submission 133939) | Grasslands soil microbial communities from the Angelo Coastal Reserve, California, USA - 14_0903_12_40cm | ecosystem: Environmental > Terrestrial > Soil > Grasslands | place: USA... | reverse complement strand
GGTCGAAATCGTCCAAGCTGCCGAACATTGGATCGACCGCAGAATAATCGGAGATGTCGTAGCCGAAATCCAGCATCGGCGAGGGGTAAAAGGGCGTGAGCCAAACCGCATCAATGCCCAGCCACGTGAGGTAATCGATGCGACGCTCTACTCCTTGCAGGTCGCCTTTGCCGTCTCCATTGCTGTCTTGAAATGAGAGTGGCGCGATCTCATAGATCACCGCACCCTTCCACCACTCCGAACTTGCTCGCAAACTCACTCCGCTTCCTCCGACCGGGCATGGAAACCTGATTGTGCTGCAATCGTTCCGTGCTTTCCGAATCGCAGGGCCGCGAGCGGAGAGGGCTGCGCTACAGGCGAGAGCAGCGCGTATCCGGTGTTGACGGCGTGCAACTGTTTCGTCTTGGCTTGGTTAGCCAGCCATGTCTGCGATGCAGCCGCCGTCCAGCCTTCGTCCCATGAAGGACTTCGATCCGTCGGAGCCTGCGATCCTGCATGACCGCGTAACCGACACCATCCTTTCCTGGAGCGGTGAAGAGGCCGATGACTTCCGTCGCGCAGCCATCGATCGCGAGGATGGGACCATCGCGTGGCGTCGTTTTATTTTCGATGGTTGGGGAAACGTGCTGGGCGGCTAGAACACGCCTCGTCGCATCTGTCGCGCAATGTCGGATCGCGTACCAAAACTCCAATGCCGCCGCGCAAACCAAAATGGAACTCCGCCGACGCCAAAGGTTTATACGTTGGCTCGCGTGGGTGGCGAAAATGATTCACCGGAGCTGTTTGGGACTTTCTGTGGCGCTCGCGGTCATTGCCGCTCTCGGCGTCAGCGCGACCGCCCGCGACGACGGTCGCTACGCCAACTCGCCCCTTAAACCATGGTTCGATGCGCTCAAGAGCGGCAAGGGATTGTGTTGCTCGTTTGCTGACGGCTTTGCCATCGCCGATCCGGATTGGGACTCCAAGGATGGCCACTACCGCGTTCGCCTTGAGGGCGAATGGATCATGGTCCCCGAGGATGCGGTGATTACCGAACCTAACCGCGCCGGCAGAACGATGGTTTGGCCGATCAAGACCTCGCTCGGGACATCGATCCGATGTTTCATGCCCGGCAGCATGGGTTGATCTCGCGCGTGCGTCTATCCAGCCAACCAGGGGGCGAGGTCGATCAGCTTTCTTGCGGCCGCCTATGTTTATCGGATGGAACCATGCGTGCTTGACGGAGTCTAACTGCGGGTTCCGGTTCTTCCGCCCCCCTGTCGAGCCGGAGCCTTCAAGGGACGGTCCCGACACCCGTCGGGACCGTCTGCTGTCTGGCTTCGTAAGAGTGGGCCATCTGCCACGTTGAAGCGAGGCGTCTACGGACCAGGATCCGAAACCGTCAGAAGAGCAAATCCGCATTCGAGCCCGCGACTTGTGGGAACGGAGCGGAAAACCAGCCGGCGGTGAGCGCAAATTTTGGCAACAGGCCAAGCGCGAACTGCAAGGAATTGCAGAGCGCGGCGATCCTGCGCGAGGAAGTCCTGACGATATTTAAATTATTGCCGCTGTGACGATCTCGCTTCCGCGGTGGGCATGATTGCGTTGCGGCGTCGTTCGATCGACTCCAGCTCAAAGGCTTCGCGGGCCAATCGCGCCGCTTTAACACCTCGAACATCTGGAAACGGCCGGCCCAATTGCCTTGCCTTGTTTTGAACGGCAAGTTTCGGACGCTTCAACACCACCGAGGCTCGGGCGGCCGACGCCCCGCTCTCTACCAATGTGCGAAGCAGTTCGATCTGTTCAGTGGTCCACCTGCGGCATGTGACGCGATTCATTCCAATCACTCTACGCTTTTGTTTTTAAATTCAGACGATCCGAAAAGTTAACGTCCTTGAGCGCGTCGATCTGTTCGATGTCCGACAGAAAATCCATTTTTTTCGGGAACAAATGAGCTTCTGCTCAACTGGAACCGCTGCGATGAGCAGCTTCCGCCGTCGTCGTTGCGAGGCCTGCGGAAACGATGCACGGGCTGCAAAAAAGCGGAGACCATAGGCGTGGTCCTCACAAAGCCGGACAGCGTCGTTGCGGGGAAGCGCTGAGCCAGATGTCGATGGCGCTCAATCGTCGCATGACGCCTCATTCGGTGGAACCAAACACAAGGACCGATAGTTCAACTTGCCAACGGGCCGACACAAAGGGATAGCGCCATGGAACAGAGCGACACACGCTCAGTGCAGCAGTTGAAGCGCGAGACGGAGCAGACCCGGGCTGATCTGATGAGTACGGTCGAGCAGCTTCGCGCCACCGTGTCTGACAGCGCGAGCGATATCCGCGAGCGTATTAGGCCCGAGACCATCAAAACCGAGGTCTCGCAATATTTTCGCAATCGGGGAGAGCAGTTCCTCGAGAATGCCAAACGTAATCCGATGCAAGCCGTAGCCGTCGGCGCGACGGTAGGCTATCCGTTGCTGCGGTTGGCCCGAGCGATACCGTTCCCCGTTTGGATGATGGGCGCTGGTCTTTTCTTGGCCAAGTCCAGGACGGGTCAGTCGCTCACGCAAAAAGCGGCTGACGCAGCATCCGATCTGTCGAATTCAATGGCACAGCGTACCCGGGAGATCACCGATCGGGCGGCGGAGGCGGCTTCAACGGCCAAGACCGTTGCAGCGGAAAAGGTTTCCCGCCTGACCGATACGGTGACCAACGTCACCAACCGCTCGACCAGCGAGGCAGGAGCTAATCTCGCCGCGGGCTCTGAAGGCCTCCAGCAACGCGCAACGTCGTTTGGCGCCACGATGTCGGATGCCTCAGCAAACATCGGCGAGCAGGTTCGCCAGACCAGCGGTTCGGCGGCAGCCACCGTCCGTGACATGGCTTCCAATGCCGCTTCGGCCGGTCGCGGAGCGGTGGAGGCGAGCCGAGACATGGGTCTGCAGGCGGTAAGGACGGTTCAAGAGACCGCGTCAACTCTGGGCGAGCGCGCCGGCAACCTCGGCGAGCGCGCCGGAAAAACTTTCTTCGAAACGGTCGAACAAAATCCTCTCCTGGTGGCCGGCGTTGGCCTTTTTATCGGCGGACTCATCGCGAGCGCGGTTCCCCGGTCGGACATCGAGGCCAGCATGATCGGTGGCGTCAGCAAATCGTTGAAGCGCCAAGCAGGGCGGGCTGCGGCGGGCGCTGTCCGCACCGCCAAAGAGGCGGCCGGCCAAGGACTAGATGAAGCCGCCAGGCAGGCTCAAGAGGAGGGGCTGACGTCCGAAGGGTTGGGCGAAGCCGCGCGAGACGTCGGAGAGCGGCTGCGCCATGTCGCGGAAGCCGCCGTTACTACCGCTTTCGAGCCCGCTCAAAACGGAAATACCAATCAACAGCGAAGCACGCACGGGGAGACCGATCATGGCTGACCAAACTTTCAGAACTGACAGGGCTGGCGCCAGCTCTTCATCGCCCGGTCTCGAAAAATCCGGCGAGACAACCCAAAGCGCCAAGGAACAGGCGCTTTCCGCCGGGCGCGAGTTCAGGGACAAGGCCAGGGAAATGGCCGGGTCCTCGACCGAGGCCGTGAAGAACCAGGCGTCCGGTTTTGTCGACGCCGCCAAAGATGCCGCCGCGCAAGCGGGCGACAAGCTGAAAGAGGCCGTGGACGGGCAAAAGAACGTCGGGGCCGAATATGTCAGTAGCCTTGCCGATACCATGCGCCGGGCTGCACGCGAGTTTGACAAAGACCTGCCGATCGCCGGGACGTACATCCGCAAAGCCGCGTCGCAGGTCGAGGTTGTTTCCGATTCAATCAGGAATGGAAACGTCGATGATCTCGTACGCAGCGCCCAGTCTTTCGCACGGCGGCAGCCGACCGCGTTTCTGGGAATGGCCGTGCTCGCCGGCTTCGGTGTCATTCGCTTTTTGAAGAGTTCAGCGGAAGCGTCGAATGACAGTCAGCCGGACTGGGACACTGGCCGTTCAACCATGGGGAGCCGACAATATGCCGGACAACAGGAATACCGCGATGAGTTCATCGAATAGCCGCTCGATTGCCGACCTCTTCAGTGACGCTGTCGGACAACTCGCGAAACTGATCGGCAACGAGTTCGAGCTTGCCCGGGCGGAACTTTCGGACAAAGCCAGCCAGGCCGGCCGCGCGGCGGCGATGATAGGTGCCGGGGCGGTGATCTTGATCCCCGCTTTGGTCATCCTGTTGTTTGCAATCGCCGCTGCTCTGATCCGCGCCGGGTTCTCCGAGCCAGTCGCTTACCTCATAACCGGAGCGGGCGCGGCTGTCGTTTCGGCCGCCTTGATCGGCATTGGATTGAGCCGGCTATCCGGGGATGCGCTTAAGCCTGCCGTGACGCTCGAGCAAGTGCAACGCGACAAGCTCGCGGCAAGGGAGATGGTGCGATGACCGAGGTGTTGGAAAGAGGTTCGAGCTTTGTCCGGGATCTGGGTGAGGCTGCGCGAGAGAACCCGGTCTCGGCCGCGCTCATCGGCATGGGAGTTCTCTGGCTCTTCGGTGGTACCGCCGTTGCGATGTCCCGGAGCGCAGCCGACGGGATGCCAACTGCCGACCGGATGCCAAATCGCGATTGGATGCCAAATTCCACCAGCCGCCTTTCGGAGGCCGTGAACACCGCAACCGAGGCAGGTAGGAGACTTGGTGGCAAGGTTGCATCTGCCACTGACCAGTTGAAAAATAACGCTTCAGCGGCCCTCGAAGGCGCCAGCCGGTTTGGTCGAGAGCACGCCGACACGGTTTCACAGTACGCAAGTTCAGTACCGGACTCCGGGGCCGAAATGATCAATTCGTTCCGCTCCAGCCTGACGGAGCTATTCAAAGCGCAGCCGCTAGCATTAGGTGCTGTCGGGTTCGCAATCGGCGCGAGCATTGCCGCCGCGGTTCCGGTGACGAAGATCGAAGCCGAGTATCTGGGCGAGGCCAGCGACGCGGTCAAACAGACGGCGAAGCAGTTTGCCAGCGAGCAGTCCGCTCGCGCCACCGCGACCGCCGAGAACGCGTTCGATGCTGCGGCGGAGGAAGCCCAAAGCCAGCAGCTCACACTCGACGACGCGAAGTCCGCCGCAAGCGAGATTGCGAACAAAGCAGGGCGCGTTGCCGACGCCGCACGTCAAGGGGCTTCTGAGCGAATGAATCCGAATTCCGGCTGATCGAAAGCGCTGCTTCGGCTTCTCCAGAGAATAGCTGCCGGTTGCGCTGCCGATCGCGAGCTTCGTCCCGGGCCTTCGGCGAAAGAAATAGGGGATGCGGGACCGGGCGCACGGCCCCGGACCGAGGGATAGGGGCGATCAGGGCCAAGGCCGTGCAGGCCAACTGTTTAGGAAGGCCCACCTTCCCAATTCAGAGGAATGTGGGTGGTTCCTCAAGCCGCGGCCAGCCAAATCAAAAGTTTCCGAGCAAGAGTCGCGTAGCGGACAGACCGGGAAATGATGAACTGAATATCGTCTCACGTTGGGTGGGGTGATGCGTACTTCATTGTCCAGTGTCGAGCGGCCGATGTGTCCGACGTGCAAGCACAGGATGGGGCTCGCCCGCATTTCACCAGGCAAGCGAGGGTACGAAGAACGTACCTTTGAATGCAGCACTTGCCACCGCATTGAAAAGGTTTGCTTCACCGTGGATCCTTTGAAGACGGATGCCACTGGTTGGCTCGCGGGCGAGCTAAAGCCGCCGCGCTGAATAGTTTTCTTCCCCCATCAGTCTGCCAGCGTTCGAAATGTCATCGAGTAGCGAGGCTCTGATATTGGCGGGATGCTGTGTTCCCACCCCGATCGAGCGTCGTCCTTCATCAGGTACAGCGAGCGTGGCTCGACGGTCAGGGTGAAGCGCTCCCAACGTGAGCCGATTTTTTTCCTGAAGCGGAACGGACAGCTCGCGCCGAGCGATAATCCAAAGATCGATCCGAACGCCTTCTTATCCCGATGCCAGCCGATAGATGCGCCGGGCTGATACTCGGTGATCAGTACTTGCGCTATCTTGGCCGGTATGCCGTGCGGCCAGGATTCAATCCGCAAGATGAAGGGCGCGATCCAGGACGGAGCCGAAGGCGCTGGCTCGAGCCGCTGGCGGCTGAAATCATAGGCATGGCCGAACGAGATCACGGGCCGCTTGCCCTCGTAAGCCCCGAACTGAAATGGTCTGAGGTTAAGTTCGCCGATGCGACGGGTCAGGCTTTGCTCTTCGGCCGCACTAATGAAGTCGGGCCAATACTCCAGTCCGTTCGGGGCCGATTCTGTTGGGGCGAAGAGCGACAATTGGGAAACGTTCATATCGCTCTTGGACCTCTCGGTGCGAACGGCTGCGATGCGCGTGTCCGTCACGCGCAATTGGGACGGGAGAGAACGAGAAAAGCCGGGGCGAGGTTCCCAAGCAAAGACTTGCCACCTGATCTCGCCAATGCTGGTCCCCGCTCGGCCCCCCTCGAAACTGCTGAAGCGAGTTTTGAACTCCAGAGCTAATTTATTGTTACGCCTTTGGCGATGTTGCGGAGGCGATCGTGTCGGACGTCCTTTCAGAGACCGGAGCTCCCGAGGACGCTGACCTGTTGCGCCTGATATTTGAGAGCGCCACAGACTTTGCCGTGTTCGCCCAGGACGCGGAGGGAAACGTGATTAGCTGGAACGTCGGCGCAGAGCGCCTCACCGGCTATTCCGAAAGGGAAATTCTCGGCTGCGACGGCGATGTGATTTTTACACCCGAGGACCGCGCTGCCGGTGCGCCCGAGCAGGAGCGATCGAGAGCTGCTCTCACTGGGCGAAGTGAAGACGAGAGATGGCACCAGCGCAAGGACGGATCTCGGTTTTGGGGCTCCGGCCTGATGATGCGCCTTCGCACCGGCTCCGGCTTCGTCAAAATCATGCGTGATCGGACGCCGCACCACATGAAGGAAGTGGAGTTGGCGGAGAGCGAGGCGCGCTTTAGGATGCTGGCCACCTCGATACCTCAGTTGGTGTTTCGATCTCATCCCGACGGGGCGCGTAGCTGGGGCAGCCCGCAATGGGAGATTTATGCGGGGCTGTCCGATGCGAATAGCCGCGGTTTCGGATGGTTGGAAGCTGTTCACCCGGATGACCGGGAATTAACCCGCAGCCGCTGGGAGGAGGCGCAGCGGTCCGGCGAATATTATGTGGAACACCGCATCAAGCGGGCCGCCGATGGACAATATCGCTGGCATCAAACGCGGGCGAAGCCGGCGGGACGATCCTCTCCGGAATGGGTAGGCACTTCCGCGGACGTTCATGAGATGCGCGGGCTGCAGGATCGACAACAGGTGTTGCTGCTAGAACTCCAACACCGAACCCGGAACCTGTTGGCGCTGGTGCAGGCGATAGCGCGCCAAACTATGAAATCCAGTGGTTCACTACAAGAGTTTTCCCGGCAATTTGAAAACCGCCTGGGCGCATTGTCGCGCGTGCAAGGCGTGCTGGCGCGCACCGATGAAGGGCCGATCGACCTCGAGCAGATCGTGCGAGCGGAATTGACCGCGCATGGGGCGGGTGAGGGGGTAGACATCGGAGGGCCCCGCGTTGATCTGGCGCCAAACGCGGCTCAGGCCATTGCCCTGGCTTTGCACGAACTGGCAACGAATGCGGTCAAATACGGCGCGCTGCGTCAGCCCCCGGGGAAGCTTGAGATACGCTGGCATTTGCGGGAGCAAGAGCGCGAAGCCCGGGTCGTCCTGAACTGGCGCGAGACTAGCGCCGGCGCAGCCGAGTCACCGTTTGCGCAACGCAGGATGGGATATGGACGCGAGCTTATTGAGCGCGCGCTTCCATATCAGTTGAATGCGGTCACCAATCTTGAGTTCACAACTGAGGGCGTGCGCTGTTCGGTGGAATTGCCACTGGAGCGGACCAAATAAGTTTCGCGGCTTGAAAATTAAGCTGCTGGATTTCGCAGAGGTGCAACCGCTATCCTGGACGTCAACGCCGAGGCGGACGTTCCTCGATGCATCAACCCCGTGGACTTTGCGGTGATGGCGAGCACGCTTGCCGAGCAGATCGATGCGGGAGCGGAGGAGATTGAGGCCGGCCGCTAATTCGGCTGACGAGTAGTAACGAGCGACCTCTCGCGCCGGCACCGCTCCCTTATGTCGGAAACCGACATAGCACCTTAATAATGTGACATCGAATGTCCGCTACCGAACTAAACAGACCCGCATTCTCGGATATCGGTTTAGTCCGGTGATGGCTGAGAGTTCGTTGCGCTCCCGTCTGTCGAGGAGCGCGCTGATGAACAACCTTCTGCTGACTCAACTTTCCGAACGCGACTTCAAGCTCCTCGAGCCTCATTTGAAACCGGCTCATTTCCAGCAGCATGACGTTTTGTTTGAGGCGGACCAGCCTATCCGCAAAGCCTATTTCCCGATCAGTGCTGTTGTTTCTCTCGTCGTCACGCTCTCGACTGGTGAGATGGTCGAAGCCGCGATGGTCGGGAGGGACGGCGTTGTGGGCGGGTCAGCCGCTCTCGACGGCAAACTCTCCTTGAGCCGGGGCGTGGTGCAGTTGGAGGGAGATGCGATGGTGTGCGATCCCGAGGCGCTGAAATCAGTGGCCCTGCAAAGCCCTCAAGTTCTGTCGCTGCTGATCCGGCATGAGCAGACCGTCTACGCGCAGGCCCAGCAATCGGCCGCCTGCTTCGCAACTCACAACGTGCAATCCCGACTGTGTCGCTGGCTGTTGCGCGCCAGGGATTTATCGGGCAGCGACAAGCTGATGTTCACCCAGGAATATCTCGCGGAAATGCTCGGGGTAAGGCGCACAAGCGTGACCGTGGTTGCTCACACGCTCCAAAATGCCGGATTTATCAAATACGCGCGCGGCAGAATCCAGATCCTGAATGAGGATGCCCTGCAAGAAAGCGCGTGCGAATGCTACGAAACGGTCAAGCGGCAATATCGGAAACTTATCGGAATGGATTTCGATGCTCGAACCGATCAGCGCCAGCCGGCTACTTCGCAAGATAACTTATCCCCCCAAGGACGGCAGCGACGCTGAGCGCCAGCATGACAGCGGCTGACCAAGCGCAACGGGTAAACTTCCTGCGGTTCAAATGGGCTTGCATGACGTACTAATCGGGCTGAGCGATTTCAGTTCCAGGCGGTGCAGAGCGACCATGGCACAACATAGCGGTTAGACGGAACCAAGCTGCCGGTACGGTATTGAGTGACGCCGAGGCCCGGCGCGTTCTGAAGATATGCATATGGAAAATCCCCCAGCTACAGTCGCAATGGTTTTTGCAGGTGGGCTTGGACTCGCGGCGTACCACGCCGGCGTCTATCAGGCTTTCTCACGGAAAGCGTTGCCGCTGGCATGGGTGGCGGGATCTTCCGCTGGAGCTGTGACCGCAGCGCTCATCGCCGGAAACCGTGGCGAACAGCGCATCGAGCGGCTACGCGAGTTCTGGAATTTTCCGCCGGTCGAAAACTATCGCCCGACGCCGTGGCGGCACCTCAATGGATGGATGGGCGCCGTTCGCAGTAGGATCGCCGGCAGCCCCGGACACTTTCATCCCCGAATTCCGTCGCTGAACCCGTTTGGATTTCGAAGCCTGTACGATCTGGCCCCCATGAGGGAGCGGCTGGCGACGCTGATCGATTTCGGTCACCTCAACAGCGGTGAGACCAGAATCAGCATTGCGGTTACCGACATCGAAACGGGTGATCCGGTCATCTTCGATTCCTCGGAGCAGCGCATAGAACTCGATCACCTGATGGCCAGTTGCGGGTTTTTGCCGGAATTCGCCCCGGTCAAAATCGAGGGCCGCCTTCTCGGCGACGGCGGACTGTCGCTGAACGCGCCGTTCGATCCGATCTTGCAGTCCGAACCGGATGGCGGGCTTCTGCTATACGTAGTCGATCTATATGCGCGTGATGGTAATTGCCCGGATTCGTTCGAAGCAGCATCGGAAAGAAAGAACGACCTGCTGTTCGGGAATCAAACCTACATCCGATTGAAATATTGTCTCGAGTTGAGCAGGCTTCGAACAAAGCGCAATGGCGGAGATGGGCCGCGTGATAAAGTTATTCTGCTGAGCTATCGCCCCGGAATGGAAGAACCCGGACCCGAGAAATCATTCGAGTTCTCCGCAGCGGCACTTGCGCAACGCTGGCGGGCTGGGTTTCTGGATATGAAATACTCCGAGCGTTCCCGTCCAAACGAGGAAATTGTCGTCGTCCGACGCGTCTGATCGGAGCATCACATCGTAGCTATCCTTTCGCCGGAACATACGCGACTCGCGGCGGTTTTGCCAGTTGACGAGGATCGAGCAATGAAATCGAAGCAATATGCGGCGCTGCCATTCCGCAAGCATCAGAACCGGGTGGAAGTTCTGTTGATCACCACTCGCACGAAGCGGCGCTGGTCTGTACCGAAAGGATGGCCGATCGAGCGGCAGACGCCGCATGGCACGGCGGCGATCGAAGCATTCGAGGAAGCAGGCCTGGTTGGCAAGGTCGCCGCGTTTGAGGTCGGACGTTTCAAGCATCGCAAGCAGAAAAAGAAGCAGGAGGTTCGGTGCGACGTTCGGATTTTCCCGCTGCAAGTGTTGGCTGAACACGCCGAGTGGCCGGAGAAGGGACAGCGGCGACGGCGATGGCTGCCGCTGGCTGACGCCGCCCAACTCGCGCACAAGAACGGCCTCAAGCGAGCCATCGCAAATTTGAACCGCGACAGGGTCTTGCGATGAATTGATGGGCGCAGCAGGCGGATGCACGGGCCGCCGGAACTCGATCGCGGCGGGCGACAGGAACGTTATTGTTCCCCCGGCGTTCATAAGAGGAGTACGAACTGGAGAATAGGTCCCGCGATGAGCTTCCCTTGGCCGGTGACCGATGATGAACTGGTCCTAAACGACGCACTGAATATCGTGATGCGCTATTTCGACCTGCCTCTCGACGAGCAGGACCATGCCAGCGTCGAGAAATTTGCGGCTGAGTTCATTCTAAAAGAATGGAAAGCCGGCGTGCGGCACAAGTTGGTGCTCGCCAACAAAGCTATTCAGGCCGTGGAAGAACACCATCCGCTCGCCAACAGGCTGCGGCGCATTCCCAAAGCTTCCTGACGCCTGGCACAACGTGAAAAGAAGAGGGGGGCCGAACGGCCCCCTTCCGTTATCACCAGTGTCGCCACCCGCGGTGCCAGCCGCGGTGCCACCCCCATCGAGGACCGTAAAAGCGAGGTCCATAGAGCCCGTATGCACCATAGTAGTTGGGCCGCCACGCGCAACGTCCCCAAGGGCTACAGACCCAGCGGACCTGCTCAGCAGGTTTAGCCAAGCTGTCAGCATAGGGGAGTCCATTTGGCATGGCCGAAGCAATTTGCGGTGTGAGAGCGGTGGTGCCTCCTAGCGCGACCAAGCCGATCAAAGCAGTTTTGAGTTTCATGCGGCATCTCCAGTTTAATGGGGAAAAAACGCCGCGAAATGACTGAAGTTTCGGCACGGCCGGCGATTTAATCCTTTGTTCGATGAATTTGCCCCCTCGTAAATTGCAGAGGAAAAATATCCTCCGGTCAGGGAACGCAAACGCGCCGCTCCGATTGAGCGGGTATGACCGCACAAATTTATGTCCGGACGGACTCGCCGGCCGAAGAGGCCTTCCACATCGCCTACGACTATCTGGAACGAGCAGGCGCGGTATCGGAAGAACTTCCCGTTTACGTCTTCCTGGCCCGCGAGATAAGGCGTCTGCTCGATCGAGGCGTAAGAAACAGGATCAAGCTCGCCAACTTCGCTATCGACGCTTTCTATGATCGTTTTG
>Ga0066662_10001197_pt1 | contig 11756 bp, 10 predicted proteins | sample GraSoiAngelo_111_FD_133939 | JGI IMG/M metagenome (GOLD analysis project Ga0066662, IMG submission 133939) | Grasslands soil microbial communities from the Angelo Coastal Reserve, California, USA - 14_0903_12_40cm | ecosystem: Environmental > Terrestrial > Soil > Grasslands | place: USA... | reverse complement strand
GAATCCTTCAATCAGGCGATTCATTTGAACCCAGGGCTTGCCGAGGCCCGCTACAATCTGGGAACTGCTTATTATAATCTAGGGCGACTTAAAGAAGCGGTGACGACGCTCAAACGTGCTATCAATCTGAAACCCGATTATGCGTTGGCGCATAATAATCTGGGCGTCGCTTATTACAAGTCGGGCAGATTCAATGAGGCGATTGATTCTTATAAACGCGCGCTCGATGTCAAGCCCGATTGGGCTGAAGCTCATTGCATGTTGGCGCTCGCCCTTAATAGCGCGGGGCGAAGTCTTGAGGCGATTGATTCTTACAATCGCGCCATAGCGTTGAAGCCCGACTACGCGGAGGCGCACAACTGTTTGGGCGTGGCTTATTACAATCTGAAGCGATACCGCGAAGCCGTCGCAGCCTTTACGGAAGCCATCAGACTCAGGCCCGAATTTGCGCTCGCTCGCTATAACCTGGGCGCGATAAGCCTCGTCATCTCTCGAAGAGAGGTTGCGCTCGAACAATACGACACGCTGAAAAATTTGAGCAACGAACTCGCGGGCAGGCTCTACAATGGCATCTATAAAGGGATGCTGCTCAACGTGAGCGAGAGGTAAAGAATATGTTCGGCGGCTGGTTTGAGGCGTACCATTTCTGAAACAGAACTCGGATAACATATCTTGTCCACTCTTCTTTCTTAATAGCGTGGACAAATCTATTCACGGAACGCGATTCTGAAGCGATTTTTTCTCTCATCCTGTCGCTTGGAGCTTCCGATGCTTTACTCTATGATGTCTGCACCCCCATTTAATCTGTCGGTTTCTGCATCGCGGCGCGCAGGCTTTTCAGTGGGCGTTGCAGATGGCGAGGCATCATTCATGAAGATGGGAGCAGAACCAGGGGTCGAACAAAAAGGTAAACTCTTCGCGCGCCCTTCCAACATTCAGATCGAGCGCGAGTTGGAAGTCCTGAGCCGTGTGATGGACAACCAGTTTCGCGTTCCAATCCTTGGCTGGCGCTTCGGTCTCAATCCGATTATTGATTTAGTTCCGGGAATCGGCGACGCAGCGACGACGCTCGTTGCGCTCTACATAATGTCTTCTGCCGTTCGCTACCGCGTCTCTAAAATCACGCTCGTAAGGATGGGCATAAACATAGCCATCTACTTCATCGTCGGCCTCATTCCTTTCGCCGGAGATGCTTTCGACGCCTGGTGGAAACCGAACATCAGAAACATCACGCTGCTCAAACGCCGCGCAACCGTCTCCGCAGAAGAGGCGCGCAAAGCTCGTAAGAGCGACTGGCTCTTCGTTGGTTTCATCATAGCGATTCTACTTGCTCTGCTACTGGGTTCTGTTTTCATCACATATTTAATTTTGAAGTCTATCGGAAAACAGTTGGGAATGGTTTAGAGAGTTCTATACAAAGGTCTGCCGTGCTCCCAGAAGGTGAAGCCTCGCTGAAAATCCGCATTCGTATTTAACCCAAGTTGCTGGTTATCAATTGCCGCTAGCACAAGCCTAGTGGAGAGATGATTGAAACAGAATTGGCTTTAGCCCAATCCTTTGGCTAAAGCCAATAAATTTATAGAGTTCTTCTCCCACTAGCTGAAGCTAGTGACAACTGAAAACAATTAAAATATCTATAACTAGCAACCTGGGTTAATTAAGAGAAGCGCTAGAGCCTATCCAATCTTCCTCCGTCAACTCTCAAGGCCGCGCCCTGTACGAAGCTTGCTTCGTCTGATGCTAGGAACGCGATCACAGCTGCAATATCTTCGGGCTTGCCAACATCCGCCTTATTATCTTTTCCTCACCCGAATTAACATTTGGATTGTTCCACAGCATAGGCGTGTCAACCGCTCCGGGCAGAATGGCGTTGACGCGTATGCCTTTGGGCTTCCCTTCGAGAGCCGCAGACCGTGTGAGCGAAAGTAGCGCCGCTTTAGCTGCGGCGTAAGGCGCGACCAAAGGCTCGGTTTCAACGGCGTGAATGCTTGAGACGTTGACGATAGCGCCGCCCCGCTTCATACGCAGAAACGCCTGCTTGATGAAATAAAAAGCCCCTAACAGATCAACGCTCAAAAGACCCTGCCAATCATCGCCGCTCTGTTCCGTGATAGGTTTGAAGACCATCAGCCCTGCGTTGTTGACTATCACGTCCAGACGACCAAAGCGGTCGAATGCTTCCGCTACTGTAGCTTTAACCTGATCCTCTGCGGCTACGTTACAGACGCAGGCCGCTGCGTCGGGCGCTCCCGCCTGTCGAACCTGATTCGCGGCATCATTCCCTTTCTGTTGATTAAGGTCTGCGATGATGACGCGCGCTCCTTCAGACCCCAGCAGCTTCGCCGTCTCAAGCCCTATGCCGCTCGCGCCGCCCGTAACAATTGCCACACGATCACTAAACCTCATGACTGTCTCCCCTCCTTGTCAACGTTTGCGGGCGCTGTAGGCTCTGCTCCGCGCTCTCGTCTTGCCTGTTCGCGCTTTTCCTTAGCCCACTCTTCGTCGTGCTCGCTCGGCACTACCACAGGCACTCGCAGGCAGACGCTCTGAACGGGAAGCACTTCGCGCCAACTCTTGATTAACTGCTTGTAAGCTTCTCCGACGGGGCGAATCTTACGGTCAAGGTCGTAAAGCCCAAGCGGGTTGACGCGGTTGTTCTCTTCGCGCAAAGCTGTATCCCAATCAACCTGGTCCGTTAGCGAATACCAGGTAAAGCCCATCACCGGAATGCCGTCGTTACGAACGCGAAGTACATTTGCCCACTCCTTCCATAGCCAGTTAATGGCCTCGTCGCCGTTCGGCCCCTGTTGCAGATTCGTTTCCGTGTGCATGACGGGCAGGCGGTAGCGGTCGTAATACTGCCACGTAATTTCGTCGTAGCCAAACACCTCGCCCGATGGCCGCGTGCTCCCGTCGGCGGACACGCGGTGCTCGTTCGTAATGTAGTAGTCATTGCCCATGATGCAATGATGCTTCATATTATTGTCCAGAAAGAAATGGTACTCCTCACGAGTCATCCCGTTATCCATCAGGTATTCGTACATCTCCGAGTCAACGCGCCGCCCGTAGTTCAAATCCAGAGAGAGAAACCTCTCGGCGTTCATAATCTCTGCGGGCTTGATGGCTTCAGGGTTTTCCGCATGAAAGTACTCCGACGATTCGCTCTGAATGAAGATGGCGTCAGCGCGCACGTCCAGGATTGCTTGCATGGCGAGTACGTTCGCCTTCACGATATATTTCAACGCGGTCACAAATGCGCGGTCACTCTTCAACTGCTCGTTCCACCAGCCGAAACGCGCCGAGAAGGTCGCGCAGATATACATTTCGTTGACGGGCGTGTAGAGCTGAATCCAGGGGAAGTGCTCAGCGAATGCGCGCGCGTAAGCGGCGAAAAGAGTGGGAAAGTCTTCATTCTGAAAATTGCCTATCCAGCCGGGCACGCCAAAGTGACAGAGGTCAACGATTGGCACCATATCTCTTTTACGCAGGTCTGCGAACGCCTCGTCTGCGAAAGGCCAGTCGTAATGGTCCGGCCCTAAAAACGTGCGATGAAGCGGAAGGCCATATCGCAGGAAGCGTATATCCATCTCCTCAACAAGATCAAAGTCCGTTCGCCAATGCTCGTAGTGCCCGCACTTCGCCATCTCATCAACGCGCACGCGCCCTTCCTGAATGGTCGGCGCGCTATTCTCTATACCCGTAGCAAACATGAATGCCGGTGCTGGCGCTTTCATCCTCTTGCTTTCCACAACTTGACCCGAAGTTTTAATTTTATTCTACCCAATTCTACATCATGCACAAGCCGCGCACCGTACTGCTCAATGAGACGGGGCTGAAGGAGCATTAGACAGAACCACACGACGGCTGCGCTCGTAAGGCGCGTGCGATTCGTTTCAATCAAGTTATCTGTTAAGGAATAAGAACGAGCTTGCCAAACTGTGCGCGGTCTTCCATCAACTCGTGTGCGCGGCGCGCGTCCTTAAGCGGCAACGTCCTGTCAACGACAGCGCTGATTGCGCCTCGCTCTATGAACTTCATTGCGTCAAGCAGTTCCGCCTTTGAACCCATCATAGAGCCTAAGAGCGTGAGGTGGCGAAAGAAGACGTGTCGAATGTCCGTGCGCGCGTCGTAGCCGCTGGTTGCGCCGCAGGTGACTAGCCGCCCGTTCTGCGCGAGCGCTAAAATTGAGCCGGGCCAGGTCTCTGCGCCCGTGTGCTCGAAGACAACATCGCAGCCTCGCTTCGCAGTCAACCGTCTAACCTCTTTAGGCCAATCCTCGCGCGTGTAATTAACAATTTCGTCCGCGCCAAGCTCTCTTGCCTTCTCCAACTTCTGGTCCGAGCCTGCGGTTGCAATGACACGAGCGCCGCGCAATTTTGCAACCTGAATTCCGATTGAACCTACGCCGCTTCCGGCAGCGTGAATGAGGACATCTTCGCCCGGCTGCACACGAGCGCGCGTGACAAGCATGTGCCAGGCCGTCACAGTCACAAGCGGGAGCGCCGCAGCACTTTCCCAACTCAAGCCTTTCGGTTTCGGAATTACGTTGATGCCCGGCGCAGCTACTAACTCCGCATAACCGCCGTCGCGCTTCTGTCCTAGAATGTCATACTCCGGGCATAGATTATCTTGCCCGCGCAGACAGTTGACGCAATGACCGCAGGAGACTCCCGGCTGCAACATCACCTCGTCGCCCGTTTGAACCCATGTCACAAGCTCTCCGGCTTCGCGCACTACACCTGCTATGTCGTTGCCTAAGATATGCGGTAAGGGAATCTTTATTCCGGGCAATCCCTGACGCACCCAAACGTCCAGGTGATTCAAGGCGCACGCGCGAACCTCTACGAGAACCTCGTTGGCCTTTATGCGCGGCTCTTCGACTTCCCGGTATTGCAGAACCTCCGGCCCACCATGCTCATTGAAAATGACAGCTTTCATAGAATGAACCTACCTTGATTTTCTGGTTGTTTCAGCAATATAGCGCGAAATGTCCATCAACTGTAGGGCAGGGACAAGCCTTGCCCTTACGAATTTTCTACGAGTATGTCAGTTTGAAAACTGTCATAGCTTAAACAACTCTTCCGGCTCTGGCTTCGTATCTTCATCAGGTTGAGAATGTATGAGAGATGATAAACCTAGCGCGACCGCCTACCTGATTGCCAGAAGCACCTATCTGCTTTCGCGTGACCCTGCGCTCGGTTATCTAGTCCCTGAACAGTCCGCCGAATTAAGTCGGTGGTTTATCGAAACTCAATGCCGCTTCAGAAAGTCTCTGGACGCGATAACCAACTTCCAACCCATCGCCCATGCTCTTGAGAGATTAACGATCCCCGGAATTCGTCTGCACTACGCGCTTCGCAAACGCTATCTGGAAGAGGTTGCGCGCGATTCGCTCCGAAGAGGCACGCGACAGATAGTTGTAATAGGCGCGGGCTTCGACACCCTCGCTCTTCGTCTGAGCCTGGAGTTCAAAGAGACTGCTTTCTTCGAGATAGACCATCCGGCGACGCAAAGAGAGAAGAAGCGCGTCATAGAGAATCATCAAATGATAAGCGACAACCTGCATTTCGTCGCGCTCGACATTGCTCACAGAAACCTGGAAGAGAGTCTGCTCGCTCAAACCAGTTACAGCCCGCGCGCTCAAACGCTTTTCATAGCAGAAGGCGTTTTGATGTACCTGTCGCTCGCAGAAGTCAATCTGATCTTTCAGTTTATTCGAGAGCACAGCGGGCGCTTTGAAAGCAGGTTCGCGTTCACCTTTGTAGAGATGCAGGAAGACGGGCGAATCGGTTTTCGTAAATCAAGCCCCGTTGTGGACGCATGGCTTCGGCTTCGCGGCGAGAGCTTCAAGTGGGGAATAAGTCATGAGCAGATTGCAGACTTTCTGCACGCGCGCGGGTTCAAGGTCTGCGAAGTTCTTACTGCGAAGGATTTGCGCGCGAGGTATCTCGCATCTACGCGTTCAAGAAACTTCTGGTCCGCCGAAGGTGAGTGCATCTGTGTCGTCGAACCAGAATTAAAAGGATGAATCTGATGCCCGGCATAAAGAGAGTTGAAGGACTGCGATCAAGGATAGGAGCGCCCGCGCCTTTATCGAGAAGCCGCCTGCGCGCTTCCGTGATAAAGAGAGGATGCACGGTAAACGATATTCACTCTCAGTTAAACTCTACGCGCGTGCGAGCAGTTCTTCAGCCGCGCTCTATTGAAGATTTACAAGCAATCATCAGAAAGGCTGGAGCAGCAGGGCAGAACATCTCTGTGGCTGGCGGACGGCACGCGATGGGAGGCCAGCAGTTCGGCGAAGACGCTCTGCTTCTGGATTTGTCGTGCATGAATCGTGTGTTGAGATTGGATGCCGAAGCGTGCGAGGTGGAAGTCGAAGCCGGAATCCAGTGGCCTGAGTTGATTCGCGCTCTTGTGGAATCTCAGAAAGAGAGAGCGCATCAACTCGGAATAATTCAGAAGCAGACCGGAGCGGACCGTTTAAGCCTTGGCGGCGCGCTCGCTGCGAACATTCATGGAAGAGGATTGCAACTGAAACCTATCATTAACGACGTAGAATCTTTCGTAATCATTGACGCAACGGGTCGCGCGCTTCGGTGCAGTCGGCGCGAGAACGCAGAATTGTTCAAGCTGGCAATTGGTGGCTACGGATTATTTGGAATCATAGCGCGCGTGACGCTCAAACTTCAGCCGCGCAGAAAATTGGAGCGCGTCGTAGAGATTGCGAGTTCGCGCGCGCTTGTGCCAGCTTTCGAGAAGCGAATCGCGGACGGCTTCGCTTACGGCGATTTTCAGTTTATGACTGACGCAGAGTCTCATGACTTTCTACGTCGTGGCGTCTTTTCATGCTATCGGCCTGTGCCGGACGACGCTCCCGTTCCCAAGCAACACAAAGAACTCTCGGCTGACGACTGGCGGCAACTGCTCTATCTGGCGCACACGGACCGAAAGCGAGCGTTTGAAGTTTACTCGTCGCACTACCTTTCAACAGACAGGCAGATTTACTGGTCCGACACGCATCAGTTGAGCGTCTATCTGGACGACTATCACGGCGAGCTTGATCTTCATCTTGGCGCACAGGAGCGTGGCAGCGAGATGATCTCGGAAGTCTATGTGCCGCGAGAGCGTCTTGTAGATTTTATGGAGACTGTGCGCGCAGACTTTCGCGCGAATAAGACCGATTTAATCTACGGAACGATCCGATTAATAGAGAAGGACGATGAGAGTTTTCTAGCTTGGGCGAAAGAGCGTTACAGTTGCATAGTCTTCAACCTTCACGTCAAGCACACCACACAGGGCATTGAAAAAGCAAAGAGCGATTTTCGCCGATTGATTGATCGCGCTATAGAACACGGCGGAAATTATTATCTAACCTATCACCGCTGGGCTACGCGCGAGCAGGTCTCAACGTGCTATCCGCAGTTCACGGAATTCCTACGATTGAAACGCAGGTACGATTCGGCGGAGACTTTTCAGAGCGATTGGTATCGTCACTACAGTGCTATGTTCAAAGTGTCTCTATGAACTCTTAGCTTGCTGACGCCGCCCTTATTTCAGCCTCCTGCGTTTGCGTTTCAGCTTGCTGTCGCGCGTGATAAGAGGAGCGCGTCAGTGGGCTTGATTCGACGTGGTGGAATCCCATCTCCATGCCAATCTCGCGCCAGCGCGCGAACTCTGCGGGCGTGACGAAGCGTTCTACGGGCAGGCGTCGTTCGTAGGGTTGCAGGTACTGGCCTATGGTCATGATGTTGCACGAGACGCGGCGCAAATCTTTCATCAACTCGACGACCTCATCGAAGGTCTCGCCAAGTCCGACCATGATGCCGCTCTTTGTCAGCATTCCGCGATTTTCAGCATCACGTCTGCTCGCGGCGCGTTCCAGAAGTGTCATTGATTGCTGGTAATCCGCATCAGGTCGCACGCGACGATAAAGGCGCGCGATTGTTTCGGTGTTGTGATTGAGCACATCTGGTTGCGCGTCCAGGACTGTGTTGAGCGCTGCCTCGTCGCCGTTGAAATCTGGAATTAAAACTTCGATCTTGCAGTCAGGATTGAGCGCACGCACCTGACGAATAGTCTCCGCCCAATGCGATGCGCCTCCGTCCGTGAGATCGTCGCGATTAACGGAAGTGATGACCGTGTGAGCAAGGTTCAGATGGCGCACGGCTTCTGCTACGTGGCGCGGCTCATCCGCATCGAGCGCGCCCGGCTTGCCTTTGCCTACGGCGCAGAATCCGCAGTGGCGCGTGCAGATGTCGCCCGCCAGCATGAAGGTGGCGGTTCTATCGGACCAGCACTCGAAGATGTTCGGACACTTGGCCTCCTGGCAGACCGTATGCAGGTTCAAGCCTTCTATAAGCTTGAGCACTTTGTTCTGATTCGTAGGGTCGCCAAGACGAATCTTCAGCCATTCAGGCTTAGGCTGGCGCGGGCGTGTGCGCGTGATGTTTACGACTCTCAGTTCGCTGCTCAATCGCTTTTGCTCCGAAAGATTTTGATGAACTTATTCTACCATCTAGCTCGACGGTTGCAGTAATCGCGCTAACGCCTCTGGATCAATGTTGCCGCCCGAAAGAACCACTCCGACGCGCCTCACATCTGGCGGCAGTTTTCCATGAAGCACTGCTGCCGCCGCTGCTACACCCGATGGCTCTACAAGAATCTTCATCCGAAAGAGCATAAACTTGAGAGTCTCTATGAGTTCTTCGTCAGAAACCGTTAGCACAGCTTCGGCGTTCCTTTGCGTCACGGGGAAAGTGAGCGCGCCGGGCGTCTGCACGCGAAGGCCGTCTGCGATAGTTGGCGGAGGCGGGATGTGCACGCGCTCGCCTTTGATGATTGATTGCTGAGTGTCGTTCGCAAGCTCAGGCTCTACTGCGAAGCAGCGCATCTGAGGCTTCAAAGCTTTAGCAGCCGTGCTAGTGCCTGCAAAGAGTCCGCCGCCGCTGCATGGCGTGACGATAGAATCCAGGTCGGGCACTTCCTCAAAAACTTCAAGCGCGCAAGTTCCCTGCCCGGCCATCACAAGATAGTCATCATAGGGCGGGACCATTACCAGACGCTCGCGCTCCTCTATGTCGCGCGCGATTTTTTCGCGGTCGTCGCGCTGGCGGTCAAATAGTATGACCTCTGCTCCGTAGGCTCGCGTCGCGTTGATCTTCAATTGCGGCGCGTCCGATGGCATGGCTATGACTGCTCGCATTCCGGCCTCGCGCGCGGCAAGTGCGACGGCCTGAGCATGATTGCCGGACGAGTAGGCAACAACACCGCGACGGCGCTCTTCCTCGTTGAGTGAGAGAATCTTGTTAGACGCGCCGCGAAACTTGAACGCGCCCGCGCGCTGGAAATTTTCGCACTTGAAGAAGACTTCGCATCCTGCCCTTTCATTGAAAGTGCGAGAAGTGACGACAGGCGTTCTGTGAATATGCGGCGTTATGTGCTCTCTGGCTTCGCGTATGAGATCAATCGTTAGCATGAAAGTTTGATGTTCCAGGCGCAGACTCAACCAGCAACTGTTTCCGCTTCGACGCTTCTTTCCAGCGTCATCTCGAACACTTCAGCAAAGCGCGAGACGATTCTGTCTTCAACCTCGCGCATGTCAACTTCGCGGTTGAGAAGTTTTCGCATGGAAGTTACAGGCTCGCCTTCGCAGGCGATTATCAGATTGAAGAAACTAAGGTCCGTGTTGACGTTCAAAGCAAAGCCGTGCGTCGTGACCCATCGCGCGATGTGCACGCCTATGGCTGCGACTTTGCCAGCGCTCGTGTGAACGCCCGTCAAGCCTTTGATGCGAAAGCTCTCGATTCCGAAATCGGCAAGCGTGCGAATCAAAACCTCTTCCAGATCGCGCACGTAGCGGTGAACGTCCTCGCGGTCAGGACTCAAGTTTATAACTGGATAGCCAACAATCTGCCCAAGCCCGTGATAGGTTACTTTGCCTCCGCGATTCGTCTCGAAAATCGTGATGCCGCGCTCGTCCAAAGCATCCTGCGTTGCTAGAACGCGAGCGCGGGTTGCGCCGCGTCCGAGCGTGAACGTGTGCGGGTGCTCTAACAAAAGAAGCGTGTCGGGCTGGCGGCCTTCCTGCACGGCGCGCTCAGTCTCTTTTTGAATAGCGAGCGCCGCACCGTATTCCATGCGACCCAGACGATGGACTCTTAATGTTCTATCTCTCATTTGATGTAAGCTTCACGCATTTTAACAGTAGAGACTTGCAGATGACCAATTCCATCAGACTCCAACTCATCGGCTGAGCTTGACGCGCGCAACCATTTCTGAGATTAGTTTAATCAAAGCTTCGCTGAACTCTAGAAAGTATCTAAAACGTTTAGAGGAGGAAGAGAATTGAAACGCGCCGCTATCCTATCAATCATCTGTCTGCTGCTTTTGCCCGCATCGTCGTTTGCGCAGGGCAGACAACGCACAACCACAAGACGAAACACGCAGAAGACCACCCGCGCAGGTACTTCTCAGAATACCGCAGACGCGCGCACGGGTGGGGCGAAGCGCGTTGGCGATCAGATAAAGATTCTGACGCGCTTTCTATATCTGCTCGGCGGCGTCAGCAAAGGAATAGAAGCGGCTGACGCGGCGGCGCAGCGTGGCGAAGCCAACCAGGCGCAGGTTGACCAGACCAATCAGAGCAAGACTTCTGTGAAAAATAGTCTGAGGAACGTGCGCGAAGGGTTGGATAAACTTGAGATTGACTTTCGCGCAACGCCAGAGCTTCAAAGATACTACACGAGTCTCGCAGGCGTTGCCGCAGGCGCTGCCAGCGCAGAAGACCAGGCCGCAGCAGGCCAGTTCGATCAAGCGGGAAGATCGCTGCTCGGCGTAGTCAATCGCTTAACGGACGTGCTTTTGGAAATGCGCTGAAGAAGGAAAAAGTAAAAAGGTAAAAGGCAAAAGTGAAGAAGAAAGATTCGCTCTTTCTATTTTCTTTTGCCTTTTTACTTTTACCTTTTGCCTTTCGGATAGTAGCCTTCTCTGGCTCGAACGTGAAGGCCAGGCTGCGTGGGCACTGTGACCTTTATACGCAGGAACTTATTGCTCGGCGCTTCATTGTTGGAATAATACTGAAGCAAATATTGCGAGCGCAGTTCGGCGCTGATCTGGTGAAATACTGCGTCTAAATTTTCCAGCTTGTCAGGCACGAAAGAGTTGCCGCCCGTGCTCTCGGCAAGCTGCGCCATGCCCGCCTGTGCGCGCACGCCCGGAATGTTCAGGTGTAGAGAATCACCGCTAGGGTTGATTGAATAAAAGACGACCTCCGCGCGTTGCAGTTCCGTTTGCACTTCAAGCAAAGCCTGGCGCTGAATGTTATCGCGCTGCTTGACAAGCTGTTCCTTTGTCTGTTCGTTAAGCGGTCCATTACTTGATTGGAGCGCGCGATATGTCGCCAGTTCAATATCTCTCGTGCGATTACTGAAATTGTCCTCACCGTCTGATATGACCACAATTACGCGGCGGCGTTGTGGCGGAGTATTCTGTGCCAGATATTTAGCCGCCATAGTCACCGAATCGTAAAAAGCAGTCGCGCCTTTGGTTGAAGGTATAGCCAATAACCTGGCTGCGGCGCGCTCCGAAGTATCGCGCGCCTGCTCAAGACGCGGCGTTTGATCTATGGCAAAGACGCTGGCGCGATCTTCAGACTTGAGAACCTGTTTGAGAAAACGCGCCGCAGCCTCTTTCTCAAAATCGAAGCGTGCGTTGACGCTGCCGGAAACATCCAGCAGGATTGCTATGTCCAGCGG
>Ga0066662_10001196_pt1 | contig 11756 bp, 14 predicted proteins | sample GraSoiAngelo_111_FD_133939 | JGI IMG/M metagenome (GOLD analysis project Ga0066662, IMG submission 133939) | Grasslands soil microbial communities from the Angelo Coastal Reserve, California, USA - 14_0903_12_40cm | ecosystem: Environmental > Terrestrial > Soil > Grasslands | place: USA... | reverse complement strand
GAGCGCGCGTTCACGAGCCCGCTCGACGAGGAGAAGCGCGCCGGCACGTACTCGTGTCTGGGCTGCGACCTCGCGCTGTTCTCGTCGAAGACGAAGTTCGACAGCGGAACGGGCTGGCCGAGCTTCTATGCGCCGCTGCCGAACGCGGTCCGCACCCGCAGCGACGGCTCGGGGATGTTCGCGCGCACCGAGGTGCACTGCGCGCGCTGTGAGGGACATCTCGGTCACGTATTCGACGACGGCCCGAAGCCGACGGGGCTGCGCTATTGCATGAACGGCGTCGCGCTGCGGTTCCGCCCGGGCCGCGCGGCGTAGACCACGAACAGCACCGCCAGCAGCGCCTGCAGCGGGATCGGCGCGACGATCTTCCACGTCGCGGGCAGCGCGCCGTGCGCGAGCGCGAGCCAAGGCAGCACGACCGCGAACACCTGATCGAGCGCGCACACCCACAGCAGCGCGCGAAAGCGCACGGGATCGCGGAACGCGACGGCATATACCAGCGCCGCGACGACGAGCTCGCCGCCGGCGAACTGCGCGACGTTCGCGTCCTTCACGGGGATGTCGAGCAGCGGCTGCATGAGCTGCGGCGCGAACAGCGCGAGCACCCCGACGTAGGCGTCGATCGCGCCGCCGATCGCCAGCCCGATTCGAACGACGACGGTGAACGGGTCGCGGTTCACGTGATGGTGACGAGCGGCGTGCGCGCTTCGACCGTCGCTCCGGCGGCGACGTGCACCGCCGCGACGGTGCCCGACTTGTGCGCGCGAATCTCGTTCATCATCTTCATCGCCTCGATCACCGCGACGACGTCGCCTTCGTTGACGCTCGCACCCGGTGCGACGGGGATTTCGACGACGACGCCGTGCATCGGAGAGATGACGTCGTTTCCCGCCGCCGCGGCGGACTTGCGCGTGCTGCCGCCCTTTTTCGGGGCGGTGGTTCCCCGCGCCCCGGCAGAGCTCGGCGCGGCACCGCGCGGAACCGGCAAGTCGACGAACCGCACGCGAAAGAGCCGCCCGTTCACCTCGACCCGAACCGTGCCGTCGTCATCACCGGCGCCGGCATCTGCGGCCGCAGGCGTGCCGGCACCCTTAGCGCCAGTGTCACCCTGAGCTTGTCGAAGGGCGCCCTCACCGTGCGCAACGCCGTTCGTCGCCGCCGCACCGAGCGATGCTGCGAACGGTTCCAGCGTCGCCGTGCCGTACGACGCGTCGCGCACCGGGCCGAAGTCACAGAGCGCGCGCAGCAGCGGCAGCGTGGTGGGCACGCCCGTGATCGTGTACTCGTCGATCGCGCGCGCGAGCCGCGCCAGCGCTTCGTCGCGGTCGCGCGCCCACACGATGAGCTTCGCGATCATGGAATCGTAATCGGGCGTGATCGTGAAGCCGGGATACGCCGCCGAATCGACCCGCACACCGAACCCGCCGGGCTCTTTGTACCGTTCGACGGTTCCCGGCGCAGGCCGGAAGTTTTGCGCCGGGTCCTCGGCGTTGACTCGCACCTCGATCGCGTGCCCGCGGAATCCGGCGTCCACGTCACCTTGCGAGAACGAGAGAGGGCGCCCCGCCGCGACGAGAATCTGCTCGCGCACGAGGTCGATCCCGGAGACCTCTTCCGATACCGTGTGCTCCACCTGGATGCGCGTGTTCATCTCGAGGAAGTAGAACGCGTCGCCGCTGACGAGACACTCGATCGTGCCGACGGAGTCGTACGCGATCGCCTTCGCCGCCTGCACGCCCGCGGCGCGCAGTCCTTCGCGCACCGCCGGAGCGATGTGCGCGGGCGCTTCCTCCCACAGCTTCTGATGCCGGCGCTGCAGCGAGCAGTCGCGCTCGCCGACGTGCAGCACGTTGCCGTGCTTGTCGGCCAAAATCTGCAGCTCGACGTGCTTCGGATTTTCGAGATAGCGCTCGGCGTAGATTGTCCCGTTGCCGAAGTACGCGGTCGCCTCGCGTGACGCCGTGGTGAACGCCGACTCGATCTCGTCAAGCGTCCGCGCGACCTTCAGGCCTTTGCCGCCGCCGCCGCCCGACGCTTTGAGCGCGAGTGGCATCCCGAATTTCTCCGCGGCCAACCGTGCGCCGGCAACATCGGCGATCGCGTCCGTGCCGCCGGGCACGACCGGCACGCCCGCCGCGACCATCGCCTGGCGCGCGCGTACTTTGTCGCCCATCGCGTCGATCGCATCGGGGTGCGGCCCGATCCACGTGATCCCCGCGGCGATCACGCGCCGCGCGAAGCCTGCGTTCTCCGCGAAGAAACCATAGCCCGGATGGATCGCGTCGGCACCCGCGCGCTGCGCGACGTCGAGCAGCTTTTCGGCATTGAGGTACGACTGCGAAGGCGCTGCCGGGCCGAGGTGGTACGCTTCGTCCGCATAGCGCACGTGCAGCGCGTCGCGGTCGGCGTCGGAGTACACCGCGATCGTGGCGCAGCCGAGCTCCTTCGCGCTGCGCATCACGCGGATTGCGATCTCGCCGCGGTTTGCGACGAGGATCTTCGCGAACGGAGCGTCAGCCATCGAGCCGTCCGGCGAGATTCCAGCGCGACGCCGCGGTCGCGGTGAAGCGCAGTTCCTGCTCGTCGAGGTCCGGCAACCGCCCTGCCAGACGCCAGCGCGACGGCGGCTGCGCCTGCGCGGGCGCGTCGGAGGCCGCCGTCACGGCGGCGTACGCGGTCGCGATCGCGGCGAGCTCGTCCTCGCTGGGAACGCGCATCAGCTTTTCGCGACCTCCGGATGCATCCCCATCGCGTGATAGCCGGCGTCGCAGAAGTGGACGTCGGCCGTGACCTGCGACGACAGCTCGGACGCGAGGTAGACGGCGACGTTGCCCACGTCGTCCGGCGTGACGTTGCGGCGGAGCGGCGACATCGCCGCAACCTTGGCGGGCATCGCGCTGAACCCCGCCACCTGGCGCGACGAGGCCGTGCTGATCGGCCCGGCGGATATCGCGTTGACGCGGATGCCGCGGTCGCCCAGGTCGAACGCGAGGTATCGCACCACTGCTTCGAGCGCGGCCTTCGCGATGCCGGCGATGTTATAATTCGGCACGATCTGCGTGCCGCCGAGATAGGTCAGCGCCATCACCGACGCGCCGTCGTTGAGGTTGTCGACGAGATGGCCGACGAGCGCGATCAGTGAGTAGGCGCTGATGTCCATCGCCATCGCGAAACCGTCGCGCGACGTCGTGTAGACTTTGCCCGAGAGATCTTCTTTCTTCACGAAGGCGATCGAGTGCACGAGGCCGTCGATCTTGCCGGCGCTCGCAGCGAGCGCGCGCAGCGACTCATCGCTCGTCACGTCGCACGGGAACACCGGCGCCCCGCCGAACTCGTCGGCATGCGCGCGCACGGCTTTCTCGACGCGCTCGCCCTGATACGTCAGGATCAGCCGCGCGCTGTGCGCATGCAACTGGCGCGCGATCCCGGTCGCGATGGACCATCGGTTGGCGACCCCGGTGACGAGGATGGTCTTTCCGTCAAGCAATCCCACGAGGACCCGTCATCGGCGGAAGCGGTGGGACAACCTCTCGGGCCCCGTTTAGCCGCCTGGCCGGACGAACTCGGCCTCCCGAATCTCCGGTACTCGCTCGTCGACCGTGACCCGCGCGAGCCACGGGTCGTTCGGACGGCCGCCATGTCTTGACGTCGATGGTGGCCTTCGCGCTGGGATGCCGACGACGAGACGAAGCGGCTGGCGAAGGGTGCTCGGTGGAAGGCGGTGCGCCCATCTTTATCGGCTTCCCTGTGGATGGGAGTGCCTGTGCCGGGTCTGGTGCGCGTTCTGCCGCATCGCTCGGGCGCGATGGATCGGGAGCGCGCGCTCCCTATGCGGGCTGTGCAAACCTGCACTGGAGGCTGGCCCCTGGGCCGCGGGCGATCTGTCCGATCTGCTGTCATTGAGTGTCGCCGACGTGGCCTACGCCCTCTTGGCAAGCACTCGAGGGGCCGCCGCCTGTCGGCAGCTTCCGGAACGCCGGCCGGGAGACGGAGCGGGGTCGGATAGTGCTCAAAGCGAAAACGCTGCGTCCCGTGCTTGACGCCCTCGCCATCCGCCACGAGCTTTTCAATTGGCTCGATCACACGCTCCCACGTACCAGCCCATGCCTCGTGCTTAACGAGGTCCCTCTCGGGCTCCGACTCGCGTTCGCCGATGTCGTGATCGCTGGCGATGAGCTCTGGGGGTTTGAGATCAAGAGCGACGTCGACTCTCTTCGCCGCCTTGCGCAACAGGTGCGGTACTACCGTCTAACTTTCGACCGAATCGTGGTCGTAACCAGCAACCGATACGCACAGACGGTAGATTCGCATATCCCTGAGGCTTGGGGAATATACTGCGTCTCCCCGGGCTCTCTCGAAGTTGTTCGTTCGGCTCAACCCAATCGGGAGATGAATCCAGCGTGGATGCTCGACCTCCTTCGCCGAGACGAGTTAGACGAAATATCCGGACGTTATGGGGTCTCACGGCGGCGACGCTGCCATAAGGATGCACTGATCGCGCGGCTAGCATCGGCTCTCACAACCGATGAATGCCGTCAGGCTACGTGCCGTGCCGTGCGAGCGCGAGACGGTTGGAGTGCTCGTCAATTGCAAACTTCCACGTTTCGGTTCAACGGCTTTCCGAACGACCGCGATGAAGCGACTGCGCTCCCCACATTGCTTTCCTGCTCTCCCCAGCACCAAGGGGTTGCTGCCAGCGAGAGAGTCTGCGAGGGTGGCCGCTATATGAGTTCCAACGTTCTGCTAACATAGATAATGTGGTGTGCGATCATCGCGCTGATCCACTCGGTAGTCGTGTATCTGCCGAGGAGCGGTTCATCACGAGCGCAGCGGCTGACACGGTCCTCGAAGAAGCTGTACGCCGGACTCCGAAATTGGGGGATCGCGACACAATCGGCAGCCATCTCTTTCCACATAATATCCGCGGTTCCGCGACGTACCGCCCTTCGCGACACCCACCATGACCGGCGACCCGTGTAGATCAACAATGCTGGCGGCGCGTTAAACATAAGACCCAGATTTTGCACGTTCCGCGTCGCGTAGTCCCCGAAGGCTGGGATGCGCGAAGGAAGTTGGCGGAGTTCTCGACTGATGGCGAGCCAGAGCAGCCAGTCGTAGCGCGGGAGCGGCCAGTCGTCGTACGGGTCGTCCGCATTTTCGTGTCGCTTTTGCGGCATCGCGTTCGCCAAAACGGTAACGGAACGCCATGGGCCATATTCGATTGCGGCGAGAGTCTGAACGGTTGCCTCGCGGCGAAGCAGTCTGAAACCGCGGGGCGTGGTGACGTCACCGAAGTCAATGATAAGGTCTGTTGCTTCCATCGTAAGACCGCATCGCTTCAGTGCTCGCTCGATGCGTTGGATGCTTGCTCGCGGAACGTTCATAAGCCGGAGCGCTCCGCCGGAGCCGGTCGCCCCGTGGTGTCCAGCGACTGTTGCATGCTGCCAGGGACGCTCCAGCGAAAACACCGGTACCGCGCTAGGATGATTCGCAAGCCCGCGCATCATATCGCAAAGTACATCCACGCTGTGATAATCGTCGAATGCCGTGACGTCGACGAAGAACCGTGGGCAGTGCGTCCCGCGCTCAATCCGCAGCTCGTTGCACCATTTCAGCAATCGATCTACGGCAGAGGTTACCTCGATCTGAACTTCAGCCGGCGTAGGCGCTCGGCGTTCTCGTCCGGGCTTCCCAGCGGCGTCGATCACGGGCTGTTCGAAGGCTCTAGCCGCCAGGAAGAATAGAGGTGTGCAGGATGCTCCTGCCTGTTCCGCACCGTCGAGAGCACCGATCTCGGCTTCCTTGATGGCAAGCGCCGGTACGTAGTGGATTGGACCGAACGAAGGCGGTCCGATCACGACTCGTCCCAGAAACGGCGAGGGTACGCCTCGCGGTCGTAACCGGTCGAGGCAAGACCCTCATGACCGTTAGTGCCTATCTGGTCGCAACGCCGGCTGTTGGAAGCCACATCCATATTGTGTCACCCACCCAGCGTGCTATTTCACCGAGATAGTAAAATTAAACTTTGGGAGACGTTGTAATGAATCGCGCCCGGGGGCCTACGTATAGACGCAGATGGTCTCATGGGAGGATCGCATGCACCAGCAAGACGACCCCGCCGCGACGGGCAAGTTCTCAATCGAAATCCAGGTCGATGGCGTTACCTACGTCGCGCACGAACGCTCCCTGGCCGGCGCCGCGATTAAAGCGTTGGCACACAAGCCCCCCGGCAATCTGTTGTACCGGGTCGAAGAGCGACGCCGGATCGAGGTGTCGGACACAGAGATCGTGCACTTGCACGAAGACGAAAAGTTCGTCACGCAGCCCCCGGTCGGCGGCACGAGCTAGTGATGACGGCAAGTGACCTAGCCGCGCTGGACGCGCTGTTTGGTCCCGGCGTGCAGGAAGTCGCCGACGTGGGGATTTCTTTTATCGCTTTGCCGCACGTTGAAATGCCGGCCGGATGTGGCGTGGAGAGTGTGAGTGGCCTCTACGCGGCTCGCCAGCTCGACGGGTATCATTCGCGCCTCTTCTTGAGCGCTCCGGTGACTTTGCCCAATGGCGCTCCGCCGGCGACGGCCGTGTACTTCAATCGGCAGTGGTACGCCGTAAGCATACAGGGCGTCTCGCCGCATCTGCCGCCGCACCAGGCCATCCTCGCGCACTTATCCCAATACAAGCGAGATACCTGATGCTGCGGTGGTTTGCGTCCCTGTGGGGCTGGGTCTTTGGCGCTCCGGATTCGGTCGCTGCGCCGCTCGAGTCGATGCAGCGGCTGCACATCACGAGAGCAACGTACCAGGAACTCCACGCTCGAGTGCAACCACGGATTGAGCGCGGGGAACCTTTAGCGCTGCTTCTTGTTCGGTTTGCCGCTGAGTCGCGACAGGTGTTAGTCGCCGTCGGAGTGATCCCCATGCCTGAAACGGCGTACGTTTCGGGCCCCGATGGAGCGAACTTTGACACCAGAGCAGTCGTCGAACTCGCGAACCGGCACCTCGCGAGCAACACCGGCATACTTCTCGTGCACAGCCACGGCGGCGTCGGTCGTCCGGACTTTGGCGACATCGACCGCCGTACCAACACAGAGATTATGGCTAAGCTCGCGATTGGGATCGATACCGCGCCTTATGGCGCGATGGTACTGAGCCGGGACTCGGCAACGATCGTCGCGGTGCGTGATGGTGCCCTCGTCGAGGCTGACCTCGTCGTTGTGCCGTCCTTCGGATCGAGCGGTATCCTGGCATGATGGACGCGAGTCGGCTTTCCTTTCTCGGGGCACGTGGCCTCGCGCGCCTTCGCGACGCGCGTATTGCCGTAGTAGGCGCCGGCGGCGGCGGGTCGCACATCGTGCAACAACTCGCGCATCTGGCGGTCGCCCATCTGCATGTCGTTGATCCAGACGACGTCGAACGCTCAAACGTCAATCGCCTCGTTGGTGCAACCTACCATGATGTAGCCCGTAACAAGGCAACCGTTCTGGCAGAACGATTTGCTGCCCTCGGTGGCTCGCTGTACCCCACGGTCGGACGCGCTGAAGAAGACGGCGTCCGGAGCCTCCTGCAGACGTGTGACCTGGTCTTCGGTGCGGTCGACCGCTACAGAGCGCGTGACAATCTCGAGCGTATCTGTCGCACCGCGCTCGTACCGTATATTGACATTGGGCTTACAATCGTCCTTAGCCGGAGGGGCGCGGTCGATGGGATTGGCGGCCAGATCGTGAGCTCGGTTCCAGGCGGGCCGTGTCTGCGCTGTTTAGGCGTCGTGACGGACGAGAACATCGCCCGCGATCGTGAGGGATATGTCGCTGGAGATCCAGAGCCACAAGTCGTCTCGATGAATGGCCTTCTCGCTTCGCAGGCCGTGACCGGTGCATTGGCTCTCTTGACGAGCTTCACCGGCAACTTTCTGCTGCCGCCCCACCTGATCTATGATGGCTTAGAACACACTCTGCGGCCGAACGCATTTACTCCTGAGGGGCTGTGCCCGCACTATCCGCTCGCTGAGGCGGGCTGGCGGTATGTGCTGCAGGTTAAGCATCCCTCATGACCCAGCAGAAGCGGGATTCCTTTGATCTTGACTACGCGGTGTCGCTCGCGGTGCAAGGCAATTTGGACCCGCTGGATCAAGCCGTAAAGGTCTTGTGCGCGCGCTTCGGATCCGGTCAGCCACCGACGGTGATTAATGACGCTCGAAACGATGCCTTGCTGGCGGTGATCCAGCTAATTCGCAAGCGCCAGAAGTCGTATGTGATCGCGCCTCAGGTTTGCACGATTGTCCGGCGAGCGCTATACCGGGCAGACAAAGTGAAAGACAAACTCGCGATGACGGACGTGATGCGTCTCGATGATCCTGATATTAGATTTGACGCTACAGCTCCAGCCAGCGAACCGTCGACTGAAGAGATGTACTTAATAGCCGAAGAGCTCGCGTTGACGTTGGCCGCTATTGAGCAGCTGGCGCAAACGCAGCCCAGGGCGCATCTCGTCCTTTCTGCGGTCACTAATGGCGAAGACCACGTGGAGGCGCTTCGTGCGGCGTTTGGCGACGACACCGCGAAGAATGCAGCCGTCATCTTGTCACGGGCTCGCGCCACGCTTCGCGAACTGACCAGCCGGCGGAAGAAGGGTACCTGATGAACGACGAACTTGAGGACGGCGTGATTCGCGCTGCAATGGCGTTTCAGCGGTGGCCGGAGCCGAGTGATGACGTTCGGGAAGCATTTCGCAACTTACCGCGGGCGCCATTGTCGAATCTGATTGACCGCTACTTCGAACAAGGCGCGACCTCAGCTCTAGAGACGTCATTACGCGCCATCGCAGCGCTGAATGAGGGTGACTTGGCAGATCTCGACGATCCGCGCTTCCGATCATTCATTGTTTCCATGACTTCTGTTCCGTATGACGCTATTGAGAAGTGTGCGCTGATATTGCGCGCTTACAGACTACGGTGCGGCGATGGTCGTGAAAGCCGCTTTGCGGCGCGCGACGATGAATAAGAAACCGCTTTAAAAGGTATACTCTAGTGATTTGGATCGACTATGAAAGCCTCGCTCACGATGTAAGGCGTCACGCGAACCTTCGCCTTACGAATGGTTACGCGCTGGATGCCGATCGTATCGCGCTAGAGTATCTTGGATATGATGTCGAACGACGTACCAAGTTTCAGCACGACGGTCGCAAGCTTCTCGGCGCATGCTTTTTTGATGAAGACCTAATCGTGATCGAGGAGATCGGCTTTGTTCCGCGCCTTCGTTTTACAATGGCGCACGAGATTGGACACGCGTTGAATGATCCGCGTATCGATCCATGTGGAGCGTTTGCTGCATTCCGATGCGACCAGCACGATATCGCTGTCGCTGAAGAACCGATGGGCCGCGGTAAGAGCGATCGCGCTCGTAGTGAGTACTTAGCTAACCGCTTCGCGTCCGCACTGCTTATGCCGCGCGACGAGATGCCGCGGGGCAGCCTTTCGCAGACGGAACGCGCGCGCCTCGCCGCACACTACGGCGTGTCGAAGCATGCGCTCGATCTGCGGCTGAGCCAGATTAATCCAGGGTTTGACAGTTAGCCCGGCGCCGGCCGCTCGAATGCCCCGCAAGGGCGACTACGGAACGATTAGAGCTGCGGACGACAAGGGCGCAGATACTCGAGGCAGTGCGGCTACAAGACGTCCTTTCGCCGCCTCGACCCGTGCGAGAATTCGGTTTTACCACAAGAGCGCGTCGCGCGGTTGAAACGGTCGCGTCGAAACCGGTACCGCGACGTGTGTTGTCGCGCCGCTCAGCAGGATTGCGGTCGCTTGTTCCGACACGAAGTCGGCGAGCTGTGCATCGTGCGGACCCCGGCCTGCGGCACCAGCGCGTGCTTGACGACCGGGACGGCACCCTCCGATGACTGGAGCAGCGCCACAGCAACGCTAGCCGCTGCAGCGATCGCCAGAGACCGCGGCCACGAACGCGACCCACGAAAGATCGAAGACCGGCACCGCGACGATCTGGATAGCAGATTAGCGCGCTGCGTGTGCACGCGTGGGTAGTTACCGAATTGGGGGCAAGAAACGACGAAGAACTCCTGCGATCGGTAATCTGACGGCTTACTATAAACGTGCGGCGATTCGGACGACATCGTCAAAATCTTGATCGGTACCTCGAAGGCGGCGGCGGTACGAATCCATTAGCATTGCTATTCGCTCATTGCTCACCGGTGATGGCGGTTTCATGTCATAGGCGCTTGGGACGTCTATCAAGAGATCATTGTGCCATTCGTGGAGGCGGTGCGTTCGAACGAACCAGTTATGGTAGATTGCCGCCCAGAGGTATTTCGTATATACGCGGTCATCGGTCAAGTATCTCCGCATGCCAGATGCAATTAGCGCGCAATGCGCGCTAAATAGGTTCTCATCAATCATCCAGCCGAACTCGTCCTCATTTAGGGTTAACCCATGCGCCAGATAATTGACAAACCACTGGCCGTCGGCATCCTCTAAGATGTGATAATCAGTAGAGGTGTATGGACGTCCACCATATGGCGCGAAATTGCGTGCGACGATTCGCGCGATGCCGTTTGAAAGCAGAATCCTAGGGTATTTCGCGATCTCCTGTTCTAAATAGTGGGCCTCAACTACCGGTCGTCCGAAGACTATCGTGTCGTCAATGTATGCCGGGCCGACCGCGATGCCACCCCTGCAGAGATGATGATGTCTCACCAATACACATTGGAAACTGCCGAGTGCCTCAAAGGCGCGACCGAGGTCCGATTCACCGTGCTTTCTTAAACGGGTATGCAGCAGATAATTATCTGTGTAGGTCCGAACACGCCATCGTACATTGTCCCTCTTGCCGGAGGTTTCTGGGCGTGGCGCATTCAGCGCTGAAAGCGCCTTGCTCATCAAGACGGTGAAATGCTCAAGTGCTCGTCGGCCTTCTTCCAGTGTCGAGGTCCGCGAGACGAATTCGGTGTAACCTAAGATATCGGCTACTGCCACGAGCGCAATGCGAAGACTTTGTGGTTTCGAAGTCAAAGCGGAATGTTCCCGTGCTTGCGCTTCGGTCGCTCCACGCGCTTGTTCGCCAGCGCATCGAGTGCGCGGGACACCGCACGCCTCGTTTCGCTTGCGTTGATCACGTCGTCCACGTAGCCGCGTTGGGCTGCGATGAACGGGTTGGCGAAGTGCTCCGTGTAGTCGTCCGTTAGCTCCGCTGCTTTTGCGTCCGGGTCCGGGGCTGCGGCGATCTCGCGGCGGCTCAGGATTTTTACCGCGCCGCTTGCGCCCATCACCGCGATCTCCGCCGTCGGCCAGGCGAAGTTGAAGTCCGCGCGGATGTGCTTGGACGCCATCACGTCGTAGGCGCCGCCGTAGGCTTTGCGCGTGATCACCGTGATCATCGGGACCGTCGCCTCCGCGAACGCGTACAGCAGCTTCGCGCCGTGCTTGATGATGCCGCCCCACTCCTGGCTCGTGCCCGGCAAGAACCCCGGCACGTCCACGAACGTCAGCAGCGGCACGTTGAACGCGTCGCAGAAGCGCACGAAGCGTGCGGCCTTGATCGACGCCGTGGTGTCGAGCACCCCGGCCAGCATCTTCGGCTGGTTCGCGACGATGCCGACGCTGCGGCCGCCGATGCGGCCGAAGCCGATCACGATGTTCTGCGCCCACAGCGGCTGGATCTCGAAGAAGTCGCCGTCGTCGACCACGCCCACGATCGCGTCGAGGATGTCGTACGGTTTGGTCGGCGAGTCGGGGATCAGCTCGTC
>Ga0066662_10001195_pt1 | contig 11759 bp, 9 predicted proteins | sample GraSoiAngelo_111_FD_133939 | JGI IMG/M metagenome (GOLD analysis project Ga0066662, IMG submission 133939) | Grasslands soil microbial communities from the Angelo Coastal Reserve, California, USA - 14_0903_12_40cm | ecosystem: Environmental > Terrestrial > Soil > Grasslands | place: USA... | reverse complement strand
CCTGTTGACGGCGGATTGCAGGATGGGTTTTTGAGATAAACGTCTGTTGGGGAATTACAATGGCAAAGAAGTTTGAGATTGATGACGGGTTCATAGCCGAGCAGAACGAGAAGGCGCGGAGTTGGGTCGAAGAGGACTACGATGCTCTCGCCAAAAAGCTGAATCGTCAGGACGTTGGCATCGAAGACCTGGTTGAGCGTGCGCGCGACTTTCGCGTAGCCGTTCCGTCGTGGGGCGTCGGCACAGGCGGCACACGCTTCGCGCGTTTTCCGGGCGAGGGCGAGCCGCGCGACATCTACGAAAAGTTGGAAGACTGCGGGGCAATCTTCAAGCTGGTGCGCTCGACACCCGGCGTGTCGCTTCACATCCCCTGGGACAAGCCAAAGGACGCGGACGAGTTGCGCTCCTTCGCAAAGGCGCGCGGCCTGCATTTTGATGCTATGAACTCTAACACGTTTCAGGACCAGCCCGGACAGCCATTCTCTTACAAGTTCGGCAGCCTCACGCACCCGGACAGAGCCGTGCGAGAGCAGGCCATAGAGCACAACATCGAGTGCATAGAGATTGGAAAGACTTTAGGCTCGAAAGCGCACACGGTCTGGATAGGCGACGGCGGAAACTTTCCGGGCCAGCAGCATTTTCGCCGCGCGCTCGAACGATACCTCGAAAGTATGCGCGAGATTTACAAAGCTGTGCCGGATGATTGGCGCTTGTTCATAGAGCATAAATTTTATGAGCCTGCCTTCTACTCAACGGTCATCAACGACTGGGGCACGAGCTACTATTGCGCGCGGGAACTTGGTCCGAAGGCGTGCTGTCTGGTTGATTTGGGGCATCACGCGCCGAACGTCAACATAGAGATGATCGTCGCGCGCTTGATTCAGTTCGGTAAACTCGCAGGCTTTCACTTCAACGATTCAAAGTACGGCGACGATGATCTGGACGCAGGCTCAATCAAGCCATTCCAACTCTTCCTGATCTTCAACGAACTCGTTGACGCGGAACTCGGCAAGGTTGAAAATTTCGATCCGGCCTATATGCTGGATCAATCGCACAATGTCACGGACCCGATTGAGTCTCTTGTGATGAGCGCCATAGAACTCTCGCGTGCCTATGTGCAGGCGCATCTGGTTGATCGTGCGGCTTTGACCGAAGCGCAGGAGAAGTGTGATCCATTAATCGCGCTCGCAACGCTCAAGCAGGCATTCACGACAGACGTTTCACCAATCCTTGCGATAGCGCGTGAGCGGGCAGGCGGAGCGATTGATCCGATTGGCACATACCGCGCGAGCGGCTATCGCAAACATAAGGCTGAAGAGCGACCGGCGAAAGTAGGCGCGGCTGCTTCCGGCATTGTCTAACCGATTTTGGATTTTAGACTTTGGATTTTGGATTGAGAGTGAGAGCGCCTGCTCGATTCAATCCGCCCGGCAATCCAAAATCTAAAATCCAAAATCCAAAATCGGCATGAGCAATTCGCTCTACATCGCTGTTGATCTTGGCGCGGGGAGCGGGCGCGTTTTCTTGTGCGGTGTCGGGAGAGATGAACTTCTGCTCGAAGAGGTGCGGCGATTTCAGTATCCGCCGGGCCGAAGGGACGGACATCTTAGATGGAATTTATCGGAGATTTTCGAGGAGATTAAGAAGGGACTTAGTGAAGCGGGTGGGAGAGCGCGCGAGCTTGGGCGAACAGTTCAAAGCATTGGAGTTGATAGCTGGGGCGTTGATTACGGGCTGGTTGATGCTGAGGGTAAACTTCTGGAAGACCCTGTTTGCTATCGTGACGAGAGAACGCAAGGTGTGATGGAGCAGGTTTTCGAGCGAGTTTCGCGCGAGGAGATTTTCAATCGCACAGGCATTCAGTTTCTAGTCTTCAACACGCTCTTTCAACTCTACGCGCACAGGCAAGAAAGCTTCAGCAGTCGTGCTGCACGATTGCTCTTGATTCCAGACCTGATAAATCTTTTTCTTACAGGCCGCGCCGCCACAGAGTACACTAACGCAACGACGACGCAGATGGTGAATGCGGAGGCGGGCGCGTGGGATAGAGAACTATTGGAGCGTTTGAATCTGCCCGCGAGTCTGCTCGCAGAGATTGTTCCTGCTGGCGCGAATTTGGGCTTGCTTAAAGATGCGCTCGCCAAAGAACTCTCTCTTGAAGGCGTGAGTGTCGTTGCGCCTGCTACGCATGATACGGGAAGCGCCGTAGCTGGTGCGCCACTTGAAAATGGCTGGGCTTACATCTCTTCGGGCACTTGGTCTCTGGTTGGCGTTGAGCGTGAAAGTGTGCTCATCAATTCAGATGTGGCGCGTCACAACTTCACGAACGAGGGCGGCGCGCATTGCACGGTTCGCTTCCTGAAGAACGTGATGGGGCTTTGGATTTTTGAATCGTGCAGGAAGGAATGGAAAGAGCTAGGACTTGATGTTGATTATGATAACCTGCTGCGCGAAGCGGCTTCGATTGAAAGTTGTCGGGGTTTGATATTCCCTGATGACGCTCGCTTCTTCAATCCGCCGAAGATGCTTGAGGCTGTGGCATCATATTTAACTGAGAGCGGTCAAATGGTCGCGGACGACCCGCCGACAATCACAAAGATAATTCTGGATTCGCTCGCTCTACGTTACGCATCGGTCCTTCGCACCATAGAATTATTAACAGGACAAAAGATCAATGGGGTGCAAGTCATAGGCGGAGGAAGCAGGAACGATTACCTGAATCAAGCTACTGCGAACGCGACTGGCTTGAACGTCCTGGCCGGACCAGTTGAAGCGACAGTCACGGGTAATCTGCTCGTTCAATCAATAGCCGCTGGCCGCTTCTATTCGCTCGCGGATGCGCGCCGACACGTTTCAGAGAACGTGCGGCTGAAGAAGTTTGCGCCGCAAGCGTCTTCCATCTGGGAAGAGGCGTCAAGACGTTATGCTGAGCTTGAAGCGCGCGAGTTGGAACAGACCGTTTGACTCGGACAGAAAAACTGAAAATGATTACAACCTTTCAACAACACGTTCTACTGGAGCAGTCACGTTTTCCGGGCGCGACGAGCGAATTCTCCTGGCTCGTCTCAGGACTAACTCTCGCCACGAAGATGATTGAGTCGCAGGTAAGACGCGCAGGCTTGACCGGCATACTCGGCTCGTACGGCGCTGTCAACGTGCAGGGCGAGGTTCAGCAGAAATTGGATGTCTATGCAAACGAGGCTTTGATTCACTGCCTGAGTTTGCGCGAGAGCATAGGCATCATCGCTTCCGAAGAAAATGAAGAGCCTATAACGCTTCGTCACGGCTCGCCCGATGCTAAATACGCGATAGTCTTCGACCCCTTAGACGGCTCATCAAACATTGATGTCGCTGTCACAATCGGCACGACCTTCTCAATCTTTCGTCGCCCCGAAGGTGACAAGGCCGACGATCTGCTTCAATGGATTCTTCAACCGGGAAGTAAGCAAGTTGCCGCAGGCTACGTCGTTTACGGCTCTTCTACAGTTCTCGTTTACAGTTGCGGCAGAGGCGTTCACTGCTTCACGCTCGATCCGGCTGTAGGCTCCTACATACTCACGCATGAGAACGTTCGCATTCCAGCGCAAGGTCAATACTATTCAATCAACGAAGCCTACACAGACAAATTTTCCGACACATACAATAGCTATCTGAAACGTTTAAGGTCTGGCGTGATGGGGCGCAGCTACTCTTCAAGATTCGTAGGCTCAATGGTCGCGGACTTTCACCGCACGCTCCTGCGCGGCGGCGTCTTCATCTACCCGCCTACGACGGATTACCCATCGGGCAAACTTAGACTTCTGTACGAAGCAAACCCCGTCTCGTTTCTTGCAGAGCAGGCTGGCGGCTCTGCCAGCAATGGAACACAACGCCTCTTGGACGTGCAGCCCGTGGACATACACGAGCGCACGCCCCTGATCGTCGGAGGCCCAGTGGAGATGGAAGAGTTCGAGCGTTGTGTGAAGGAAAGGCAGAATTCAGAATCCAGAAGTCAGAATTCAGAATAAAAGAAAAACAGAAAGCGGCTCGCGGCCTTATCCCCTTCTGACTCCTGAATTCTGAATTCTGCTTTTATTAATCGTGAAGGTCTCTTTATTCATCACCTGTCTGGTTGATCAGTTGTGGCCTGAGATTGGCGTGAGCACGGTCGAGGTGTTGCGTCGCGCGGGCTGCGAAGTTGTCTTCGACGAGAGGCAGACGTGCTGCGGGCAGCCAGCATTCAACACAGGCTACAGAACAGACGCGCGAAAACTCGCACGACGCTTTATAGAGATTTTTGAAGGGGCCGGAGGCGAGGCTGTTGTTAGCCCATCCGGTTCATGCACGGCGATGGTCCATCACTTTCATGAACTTTTCCCGGATGATGACGGATGGCGTAAACGCGCGGAAACGCTTGCGGAAAAGACTTACGAGTTCGGCTCATTTCTAGTCAACGTTCTTAGCGTAGAAGATGTCGGAGCGAGCTTTCGCGGGCGCGTGACGTGGCATGATGCGTGTCACGGGCTTAGGGATTTGAACATTTATAGCGAGCCGCGACATCTTATTCGCAACGTGCGCGGCGCGGAGTTCGTGGAGCTGCCGAACGCTGACACCTGTTGCGGTTTTGGTGGAACTTTCTCCGTAAAATATCCTGAAATCTCTGTGGCGATTCTCGATAATAAGATTGACGCGATTGAGAAGGCAGATGTTCGCGCCGTCGTATCTGCCGATGCGAGTTGTCTGATGCAGATAGGCGGAAGATTGACGCGCAAGAATTCCAAAGTGCGCGCGATGCACTTGGCTGAACTGTTAGCTTCACAGGAAAGTTAAAGCTCAGGTTTCGTAAGGCAATGGACCATCAAACGACAGAGACTTTCGATCAGAACGCGCGCGAGGCGCTCACGGATGAGCAGTTGCGCGCGGCCCTGCGTAATCTTGTGACGACGTTCGGCGAGCGGCGCAAGGTTGCGATAACGACCGTTGATGATTGGGAAGGATTGCGTGAGCGTGCGCGTGCGATTAAAGATGAAACGCTCACGCATCTTGATAAATACCTGGAAGAATTTGCGGACAATGCGGAGCGCGCAGGCGCTCGTGTTCACTGGGCGCGAGACGCTCGTGAGGCGTGCGCAATCGTTCTGAAACTTTTGCGCGAGCGCGCGTGCGAGCACATCGTTAAATCCAAGAGCATGGCGACAGAAGAGATTCATCTGAACGCCGCGCTCGAAGCCGAAGGTCTCGCACCCGTAGAGACGGACCTGGGCGAGTGGATAATTCAACTCGCGCACGAGACGCCTTCGCACATAGTTGTTCCGGCGATTCACAAATCTAAAAAACAGATTGCAGAGTTGTTCGCAGAGAAAGTTGGAATTGAGCCGACGGATGATGTCGCCGTCTTGACGAGCACGGCGCGACGAGTCCTGCGACAATGCTTCGCAGAGGCGGATGCCGGAATCAGCGGCGTCAATTTCGGCGTGGCAGAGACAGGCACCTTCTTGATTCTGGAGAATGAGGGGAACGCGCGATTGACGACCAGCATGCCCAAGATTCACATAGCAGTCATGGGCATAGAGAAGATTATCCCGCGCCTTGTTGACCTGGACGTGTTCCTGAAGTTGTTGCCGCGCTCCGGCACTGGACAGCGCTTGACCTCTTATCAATCGCTCATCACAGGAGTGAAAAAAAGCGTGGACGATGAAGGACCAGAAGAGGTGCACATAGTTCTTATGGACAACGGGCGCTCGCGTATGCTCTCGCATCCTGTAACGCGCCAGTCGCTCGCGTGCATACGCTGCGGCGCGTGCCTGAACGCCTGCCCTGTCTATCAACAGATAGGCGGTCACGCTTACGGCTCTGTCTATCCAGGACCAATCGGCGCGGTCATCACGCCGCAGCTTGCGGGAATAAAGAAGGCTGCGCAGTTGCCCTATGCTTCGAGTCTCTGCGGTGCGTGTCGTGAAGTTTGCCCTGTGAAGATTGACATCCCTGAACTGCTGCTGCACTTGAGAGCAGAGATCGCGGAAGGGACAACTGTTGGAACTGCGGACCAGAAAGGTCCTGTGAAGAGAAAGCTTTCGGAGCAAATGGCCTTTCGCCTATATGCTTTTCTATGGTCTCATCCTTCGCTTTACAATCTCGGCACGCGCGTCGCTCGCCTTATGCAGCGCACTGTTATGCGCAACGGTCACATAGGGCGTGTGAGCGGTTTTGTCTCTAAGCTTGCGCCGCCGCTAGGAGCTTGGACTGCATCGCGTGACATGCGCGCAGTCGCGCCGCGCTCCTTTCGTGAAAAGTGGCGTGATGGTTTGTCAGGGAGGAGATGAAGACTGCTTGAGTTAGTTCAAGAGGAAGGCGAAGAAGTTGGTCGAGCTTGAGGATAACAAGGAAGTGCGCCGCGCTATGCTTTCTGCGATTCGTGAGCATTTGGCTGCGAGTATGCCCTTCGATGCAGTGCATGATGAGCATCACGCCGAGCACAAGGCTAATCCGCGCATCTCAAGCGCTGTTGCTGATGAACAATCCGCTTCGCCAACAGAGCGTTTTCGTAATGCGCTCGAAGCGGTCGCAGGCCATTGCCTGATGGTGAATGATGAAAGGGCGGCGGCAGACTTAGTGCTCGAAATTCTTGGGAAGATAAATGCGCGCCGCATCGCAGTCTCCGACTCATTGCTCGTCAAACGTGTGATGAGTCATGTGAAGCTGGACGCTGAAATCTTAGTGGATGCTTCAAAGTCCGAACTGTTTGATTGCGACGCGGGTATCACGAGCGCACAGTGGGGGGCGGCTGAAACAGGAACGCTTGTGCTGGAAGCAGACGCGGAACGTCATCGTCTGGCATCACTCGTGCCGCCCGTTCACATAGCGCTCATAGAAGCAGACAAAATCCGGCAAACGCTTGGAGAGGTGCTCGAATCGCTCAGCGAACAGGGGCGCGACCGGTTGAGCCGGACCGTAACTTTCATCACAGGTCCGTCGCGCACTTCCGACATCGAGTTGACGCTGGCGATTGGAGTCCACGGGCCTGGAGAATTGTTCGTTATCATCATTGAAGGGCGCGACAAATGAATGGGGATTGCGGAATGTGGAATGCGGATTGAAAAAGAAGATTCTTATTTCTCAATCCGCATTCCACATTCCGCAATCCGAAATCTTTTATGACTGACGCCGTTCTGCTACAAGCCATCAACATCACGAAGTCTTACGCGGGCGTGCAAGCCTTAAAGAGTGCTTTGTTCGAGTTGCGCGCGGGCGAAGTTCACGCGCTGATAGGCGAGAACGGGGCTGGCAAGTCAACTCTTATAAAGATCATCACGGGCGCGGTCGAGCCTGACAGCGGCGAGATAAAACTGTCAAGCTCAACCATCACGCATAACTCTCCGCGCGTTGCCAAGCAGCTTGGGATTGCTGCCATCTATCAACAGCCTGCGCTCTTTCCAGAACTGACTGTTGCCGAGAACATCGCGCTCGGTCTTGAACAAACTGGAATGCTTGGGCGCGTTGATTGGCGCGAGCGCCGTCGTCACTCGGCAGAGCTTCTGGCGCAGGTCGGGGCACGGATTGATGTTGAGCGCGCGGCGGGCGAGTTGACGATGCCTGAGCAGCAATTGGTAGAGATTGCGCGCTCGCTCGGAGCGAAAGCCAAAGTCTTAATCATGGACGAGCCTACGGCCTCGCTCTCGGAAGAAGACACGCAGAATCTCTTTCGTGTTATACGAAATTTACGCTCGGCGGGCGTAGGCATCATCTACATCTCGCACCGCCTTGAAGAGTTGCCTGTGATTGCGGATCGCGTGACAGTCTTGCGCGACGGGCGCACGATTGATACGCGGTTGATGTCTGAAGTGAACCGCCAAGCCTTGATTCAACTGATGGTCGGGCGCGAGCTATCCGCAGTCTTTCCCAAAAAAGAGGTCGCGCTTGGCGATGTCGCCTTAGAACTTCGGCAATTAGGCAGTAGCGAAGCGGGCATCAAAGATATAAATCTCTACGTTCGCGCTGGCGAGATTGTTGGACTGGCTGGTCTAGTCGGCGCAGGAAGAACGGAATTAGCGCGAACCATCTTCGGATTAACGCAGGCGGACCAGGGCGAGATAGTTTTGCGCGGCAAGCATGTCCGAATCGAAAGCCCATCGCAGGCAATCAAGCACGGGTTGGCTTACTTGCCGGAAGACAGGCGACGGCACGGCGTCATACTCGATATGCAGATCGGGGCAAACGTTACGCTCGCATCTCTGGACCGCCTCTCTCGCTACGGCGTGATGGATTTCAAACGCGAGAAGGAGATTGCGGCAGACTATATTCGGCGGCTCGGCGTTAAGACTCCAGCCATCTACGTTCCGGTCTCAACGCTTTCAGGCGGCAACCAGCAGAAGATCGCTCTCTCTCGCTGGCTCGTAACACGTCCCTCTGTTCTTATCTTGGATGAGCCAACGCAGGGGATTGACGTGGGCGCTAAATCGGAGATTCATGCGCTGATGACGGAGTTGGCTTCTGAAGGCGTTGCCATCTTGATGATCTCTTCGGAGCTACCGGAAATCTTAGGCATGAGCGACCGCGTCGCTGTGATGCACGGCGGGACGATTGCAGCAATCCTTGATCGCAAGGACGCGAGTCAGCAGAAGATTCTGGCTCTAGCGCTCGGACATGATCTAAATGAAGTTGAAGCGCAGGCGAAAGCAGTTCGTTAGAAAGTCCCATAAAAGCAGATGAACCTCGGTCGTTACAAACGGGAACTTGCGGCGGCTGTAGCCTTCCTCTTGCTGCTTATCATGGTCGGCATCAGCGCGCCTTCATTCTTCAGCGCTGAAAACTTGCGCGACCTCGCGGTCAACAACGCGCCGACGCTTCTGATTGCGATAGGAATGACGCTTGTCATTCTTGTCGGAGAGATAGACATCTCCGTTGGCTCGCAGTTCGCTGTGTGCAGCGTCGTCGCGGGAGAGTTGGCGAAGGCAGGCGTGCCTGTTGGGTTGCTGTTGCCGTGCCTGATTCTAATCGGTGCAGCGATGGGAGCGATCAACGGGCTTCTGGTCGGGTGGCTGCGCCTTCCATCTATCATAGTGACGCTTGCGATGCTCGTAGCTTGGCGTGATGCGCTTCGCTGGGTGACGGAAGGGACTTGGGTGCAGAACCTTCCAGCGAACTTTCAGTGGTTCGGATTGGGACAAACCGTCGGGCAGTTGCTTATCGTCGTGATCGCATTGATTGTGCTCGTCAGTTTTAGCTGGGCATTGAGAAACTTGGGCGCGGGTCGCGCTATCTATGCTGTCGGCTCTGATTCAGAAGCCGCGCGGCTAGCGGGCGTTGAGCCGCAGCGTGTCGTCTTCGGTGTGTTCGTCTTGATGGGCGCGCTCGTCGGGCTTGCAGCACTTCTGAACGCAGTGCGTTTTTCCGTCGTGCCGAGTAACGCAGGGCTTGGTCTTGAGTTGAAAGCAGTCGCGGCTGTTGTTGTAGGCGGCGCGGCCATCACGGGCGGGCGCGGAACTCTGCTCGGAACACTGATAGGCGCGGCGCTTCTGGGAACTATCGGAACTGCTCTCACGTTCGCTGGCATCAATCCTTTCTGGGAGAAAGCGATTCAAGGCGCGATCATCCTGGCCGCGCTCGTCTCAGACGTTGCGCTCGACAGATTGCGTATTTCAGATTTCGGTTTGCGCTCGAAAGAATTAAGCAGATGAATGAAACTATTCCGCAATCCGAAATCCGCATTCCGCAATTAGTAGCGCCTTTGCGCGAGCGACTGTTTCCGAATAACGAGTGGGTGCTGATTGCAGTGCTCCTGGTTGAGTGCGCAATCTTCGGTGTGACGGGCGAAAACTTTTTCAGCGCGTCGAATGCTTTCGAGATAACGAGGCTGAGCGTTGAGATTGGTCTCCTCGCGCTAGTGATGACGCCGATCATCATCACGGGCGGGATTGATCTTTCGGTCGGCTCTATGATGGGACTTGCGGCTGTAGTGCTCGGCGGTTTGTGGCGCGAGGCGCACTTGCCAATGGCTGTGGCCGCAATCGCCACGTTGCTCGTGGGCGCGCTCGGCGGCGCACTAAACGCTGCGCTCATTACGCGACTGAACTTTCCGCCGCTCATAGTCACGCTCGGCACGTTCTCGCTCTTTCGCGGAGTCGCAGAAGGATTGACGCGCGGGATTGAAAACTATTCCGGCTTCTCGCAGCAGTTTCTTTTTCTGGGTCAGGGTTACGTCGGAGGACTCGTCCCCACACAGTTCTTCATCTTGATCGCAGCAATCGCTGCATGTTGGTGGTGGCTTCATCGCACAAGCTACGGGCGAAGTCTCTATGCGATAGGTTTTTCGGCGGAAGGCGCACGCTATGCTGGCATTCCTGTCGCGCGAAGGTTGTTCTTCATATACGTGCTGTCGGGTTTGGCTTCGAGTCTGGCGGCGATCATTTATGTAGCGCATCTTGGTCAGGCAAAGTCTGATGCTGGCACTGGCTACGAGTTGATGGCTATAACTGCGGTCGTGCTTGGCGGCGCATCAATCTTCGGCGGGCGAGGCACTGTGCTCGGAACTGTGCTCGGCCTTTTCGCCATAGTGATTTTGCAGAACGGGTTGAGGTTGAGCGCGCAGCCTGCGGAACTCGCTGGCATTCTGACGGGCGTGCTATTGGTCGCAACGATTCTGCTTGATCGTCTATCACGCCGGGCGCAAGCACAGCCGCGCGCTCAAACTATTTCGGAGGGAGAAGAGGAAGTGAGAAATTCACAAGTCGCCGTTTTGAGTGCAGTCATCCTGGCCGCAGCGCTTCTGGTCGTAGGCGGCAACTGGTTGCTGATTCGCTCGCTTCGACAGGATTTGAAGAATGGTGCGGCTCAGCCGAATTCAACAACGTCACAGACGAACGGCCACAAGCCTGTGATTGCGATGATGCCGAAGGCTAAGGGCGATCCATATTTTGTTAGTTGCAAGCAGGGAGCGGACGAGGCTGCTAAGGAGTTGGGCGTAGAACTACTGTGGGACGGACCAACGGACCTTGATCCTGCGAAGCAGAATGAAGTTGTAGAGGCTTGGATAACAAGAGGCGTGGATGTGATTGCCGTGAGCGTCGAGAACAAGGTTGGAATCTCAACTGTTCTTCGCAAAGCGAAAGAGAAGGGAATCAAAGTCATCACGTGGGACGCCGATGCCGAGAAGGACGCGCGCGACTTTCTTATCGATCAGGCCACGCCGCAGGGCATAGGCTACACGTTGACGGACGAGGCCGCGCGCATACTCGGTAACAAAGGCGACTTCGCAATCATCACTGCTAGTTTGAGCGCTGCGAATCAGAACGAGTGGATCAAGTACATCAAAGAAAGGCTCGCGGAGAAATACCCGGACTTGCATCTGGTGGCGGTCCAGCCAAGTGAAGGCGACCGCGACCGCGCTTTTTCAGAGACGCAGACTGTTCTCAAAGTTTATCCCAACGTGAAGCTGATTATGGCTATTGCTGCGCCAGCAGTGCCCGGAGCGGCAGAGGCGGTCAAGCAGTCTGGTCGCACGGATGTGAAAGTGACCGGGCTTTCCCTGCCCAACATGAACAAGCCTTACGTTCACGATGGCGTCGTAGAGAGCGTTGTGCTGTGGAACACAGTTGACCTCGGATACCTGACCGTCTATGCCGCGAACGCTCTCGCCACGGGCACGCTCAAGCGAGGCGACAAAGAGTTGAATGCCGGACGACTTGGCAAGATCGAAGTCGTTGACGACGAAGTGCGCTTGGGCGCTCCCTTCATCTTCAACAAAGAGAATATTGATAAGTTTAATTTCTAAAAAGCAGAAT
>Ga0066662_10001193_pt1 | contig 11765 bp, 11 predicted proteins | sample GraSoiAngelo_111_FD_133939 | JGI IMG/M metagenome (GOLD analysis project Ga0066662, IMG submission 133939) | Grasslands soil microbial communities from the Angelo Coastal Reserve, California, USA - 14_0903_12_40cm | ecosystem: Environmental > Terrestrial > Soil > Grasslands | place: USA... | reverse complement strand
GCGCAGAACAAGACCCCTCCCGGCAGCCGCGTTCGGCTCGGCGGCATGGTCAAGACCGGCAGCGTGGCGCGCGGCGACAATTTGCATATCCGTTTCGAGGTCACCGACGGCAGCAAGGACATTCCGGTCAGCTACCGGGGTATCGTGCCGGACCTGTTCCGCGAAGGCCAGGGGGTGATCGCCGAAGGCCATGTCGATGCCGGCGGCACCTTCATCGCCGACACGGTGTTGGCCAAGCATGACGAGAACTACATGCCGCGCGAGATCGTCGAGACCTTGAAGAAACAGGGACACTGGCAGGAGACCGCGGCGCCGGATCGGCGCCCGGTCCGGCAAAGCGCCAAGTGAAGGGAGAGCCGTTGTCATGATCGCCGAACTCGGTCACTACGCGCTGGTGCTGGCGCTCGCTTTGGCGCTGATCCAGTCCTGGTCGCCGCTGATCGGCGCGCGCAACGGCGATGTGGCGCTGATGAAGCTCGCGGACTCGACCGCGCTGGCGCAATTTGCATTTGTGGCAGCGGCGTTCGCCTCCCTGACCTACTGTTATGTGACCTCGGATTTCTCGGTTGCGACCGTCTACGAGAACTCCCATTCGCAGATGCCGCTGATCTACAAATTCACCAGCGTCTGGGGCAACCATGAAGGCTCGATGCTGCTGTGGGTGTTGATCCTGGCGCTGTTCGGGGCGCTGGTTGCGTCCTTTGGCGGCAACCTGCCGGCCACGCTGAAGGCCAATGTGCTGGCGGTGCAGTCGTGGATCGCGGCCGCGTTCTATCTTTTCATCCTGTTTACCTCAAACCCGTTCCGCAGGCTGGCCGAACTGCCGGTCGAGGGCCGCGATCTCAATCCGATCCTGCAGGATTTCGGCCTCGCGGTGCATCCGCCGATGCTCTATCTCGGCTATGTCGGCTTCTCGATTGCGTTCTCGTTTGCGGTTGCCGCCCTGATCGAGGGCCGGATCGATGCGGCGTGGGCGCGTTGGGTGCGGCCATGGACGCTGCTCGCCTGGATCTGCCTGACGCTCGGCATCGCGATGGGATCCTACTGGGCCTACTACGAACTCGGCTGGGGCGGCTGGTGGTTCTGGGACCCGGTGGAGAACGCCTCGCTGATGCCGTGGCTGGCGGGGACCGCGCTGCTTCATTCCGCGGTGGTGATGGAGAAGCGCAATTCGCTCAAAGTGTGGACCATCCTGCTTGCGATCCTGACCTTCTCGCTGTCCTTGATTGGCACCTTCCTGGTGCGCTCGGGCGTGCTGACCTCGGTGCATACCTTCTCCAATGATCCGGCGCGCGGGCTGTTCATTCTGGTGATCCTGACGGTGTTCATCGGCGGCAGCCTGGCGCTGTTTGCCTGGCGGGCGCCGCTGCTCAAGCAGGGCGGACTGTTCGCGCCGATCTCGCGGGAAAGCGCGCTGGTGTTCAACAACCTGTTTCTCGCAACCGCCTGCGCCACCGTGTTCGTCGGCACGCTGTATCCGCTGGTGCTGGAGGCGCTCACCGGCGACAAGATTTCCGTCGGTGCGCCGTTCTTCAATCTCACCTTTGGGCCGCTGTTCGTGCCGTTGCTGGTGGCGGTGCCGTTTGGGCCGATGCTGGCCTGGAAGCGCGGCGATCTTTTTGGCGTCGCGCAGCGGCTGCTCGCCGCATGTGCGCTGGCGATGGCAGGACTGGCCGCGACGTTCGCCTGGCAGGGCAGCCAGCCGGTGCTGGCGCCGTTCGGCATTGGACTGGCGTTGTTCGTGATGGCCGGGGCGATCACCGACCTGGTCGAGCGCATCGATCTGCGCAGCCGGTCAGCCAACACGATCGGCCGCCGCGCCGCCGGACTGCCGCGCTCGGCATGGGGCACGAGCATGGCGCATTTTGCGCTCGGGATGACGCTGTTTGGAATTGTTTGCGCCACCACCTGGAGCAGCGAGCGCATTGTCGCGCTGAAGCCCTCGCAGATGGTTTCGATCAGCGGCTATGAGCTGAGTTTCGAGGGCATGGTGACGAGGAACGGGTCGAACTACCGCGAGACCGCGGCGCGCTTCACGGTTCGGTCGGGCGGCACTGTGATCGGCGTGATGGAGCCCTCGAAACGGGTGTTCCCCTCGCGCGAGGGCATGTCGACCACCGAGGCTGCGTTGCTGACGCGAGGCGTCAGCCAGCTTTATCTGTCGCTCGGCGATAGCAACGCCGACGGCTCGATCGCGGTGCGGCTCTATTACAAACCGCTGGTGCTGCTGATCTGGCTTGGCGCGGTGGTGATGGCGCTCGGCGGCGCCCTGTCCTTGTCCGACCGCAGGCTGCGGATCGGTGCGCCCAAGCCGGCGTCCCGGGCCGTGCCGCAGCCGGCGGAATGAGTCTCAGGCGCCCGCAGGGGGCTCGCGCGCGCTTTCAAGGAGATCGAATGGTCGGGTGGGTTCGGACGATGGTGGTGCTGCTGGTGCTGTTTGGCGCCCATGCCTCGCATGCCGTTCAGGTCGACGAGATGCTGCCCGACCCGGTGCTGGAGGGGCGCGCCCGCGAGCTCTCCCACGAGCTGCGCTGCATGGTGTGCCAGAACCAGTCGATCGACGACTCGGAGGCGCCGCTGGCGCGCGATCTGCGCCTGCTGGTGCGCGAGCGGCTCAAGGCCGGCGACAGCGATAATCAGGTGCTCGATTACCTGGTGGCGCGCTATGGCGAGTTCGTGCTGCTGAAGCCGCGGCTCAGCTCACATACGCTCCTCCTGTGGGGCGCCCCGCTGGCGATCCTGCTGGCCGGCCTGTTTGCGATCGGCTTCTCGGTGCTGCGCCGCCCTGCCGGATATGCGCCCGCCGAAGTGGCCGCGCTGAGCGAGGCCGAACGCCAGAAACTGAACGCGATTGCGCCTGCGCCATCCGCTAGCGAGCCGCGATCCAACGAACTCCCAAAAAGCCCGGCCCACGCCCGCTCGAGCACTTCCGCCGCACAAGCCGGAAACTAGAGACCTTATCATTACCGTGGATGGATATTAGGCGATGCAGGGGAGAGTCGACCGAGATGCTTGACATTCTTTCAGCGGAAGCGAAACGCAAGCTGGAGTCATCCCGTATCTGCTTGGCTATTGCAGAAACCCGGATGGTCCCGCGCCCATGACCGCTCCCGCCGGCAGCGATATTTTCTACGGCAGCATTCCCGTCTTTCGCGGCTTCGCCCGCGTGATGGACCCGGGAGTGTATTCGCCGCTGCCTGACGATTGGAGCATTGGTATCGCCGATATCGTGGAATCCACAAAGGCGATTGCTCAAGCGCGATACAAAGCGGTCAACATGGCCGGCGCGGCGGTGATTGCGGCGGTCACCAACGCGCTGGAGGGGCGCGAGTTTCCGTTCGTGTTCGGTGGTGATGGCGCCAGCTTTGCAGTGGCGCCGGCCGATCTGGAGCGCGCGCGTGACGCGCTGGCCGCAACGGCCGCCTGGGTCAAGGACGATCTGGATTTGACGATGCGGGTCGCGCTGGTCCCGGTTGCGGCGGTGCGAGCGCAGGGCCGCGAGCTGCGCGTTGCCCGCTTCGGCCCATCGCCGAATTTGTCCTACGCGATGTTTTCCGGAGGCGGTCTCGGCTGGGCGGAAGCTGCAATGAAACGCGGCGAATTCGCCATCGAGGCCGCACCACCAGGCACGCAACCCGACCTGACCGGCCTGTCGTGCCGGTTCGAGGAAATTCCCTCAGTGCGCGGTCTCATCCTTTCAGTGCTGGTGGTGCCGGCGCGCGGCGCCGACCCAGCGGCGTTTCGCAAGCTGATCGAAGATATCGTTGCACTGGTCGAGCGCACTCCGGATGCCGGACGGCCGGTGCCGCCGGGCGGTCCACCGCTGCGATGGCCGCCGGCCGGCGTCGAATTCGAGGCGCGCGCCAAGCGTGGCGGACCGCTCTTGAAGCGGCGCATCGCGGTGCTCGCGCACACGCTGTTCGTCTATACGGTGATGCGATACGGCATCCGCGTCGGCGGTTTCGTGCCGAAAACATACGTCCAGCAGGTGGTCGAGAATTCGGACTTTCGCAAATACGATGATGGATTGCGTATGATCCTCGATTGCACCCCGGAATTGGAAGCCAGGCTGACCCAGCGACTGTCAGAGGCGGCTGCCGCAGGGGTGATCCAATATGGCCTGCATCGTCAAGACGCCGCGATGATGACCTGCTTCACGCCCTCGGCGCTGCGCAGCGATCATGTGCATTTCATCGACGGCGCACGCGGCGGCTATGCCTCGGCTGCGACCGCATTGAAGCAAGCCTCCGCCTGACTGGCTGAGTGAGAAAGTTCACGTGCTAGCGTGTGGACCGCGTCCAGGTTTCGCCGCCGCAGAGCAGGCCGACGCAGCCTTCGACCCTCAGCGCGCCCGGAGCTGTGACTGAAATGCTGCTCGCATAGTCGTTGCCATTGTCCGCATTGTAGATCTGGCCCGACCATTTGTTCGGACCCGCCGGGCGCATCCCCTTGAACAGAGGAAGCCCGATGATGGGACGCCGGGCCAGCGATGGCTTTGGATTTTTGTCGTCGATTTGAGGTTTACCGGTGTTGGGATCGATTGGGTCCTTCAGCCATACAATGACGCCGCAAATGCCTGCGCCGCATTTACTGATATGAACCTTGGCGTCGCCCGCCTGCGTCATCCAAATTCCGCTAACTTCTGCACCTGCCTGCACCTTGGAAGTCCAACCGGGCAGGGCAGCCAATATCGCGACGACGAAAGTGAATTTGCAGCGCATCAGGCCTCACTAAAAAAGCAAGCCTGCATAGCAGCAAATCCAGCATCTGCAATCCTATATCCAGCGCGCCCACGCGCGGCCGGCAGGGTTTGCGAATAGTGATCCATCCCTGATAATTGATTGCAGCCCGTCATTTGCCCCAGCGGGTAAGGCCGACGGATGCGACGGTGCTGAGCCCGAATACGATCATCGCGGCGCCGACCAGCGCAAACAGTGTCCAGGCCGGTGCGTTGATCGAGGCTAGCCACCACCCGCCGATGCCGACCGTCAGAAGCCTTACGGTTGACGCAAGCACGGGTCCGCCGACCTTGGCGGCGCCTTGCGAAGAAAAATACAGGCACGTGCCGATGCCGAAGAAACCGAATGCCGGACCCGCCCAGGCAAAATATGAGCTGGCCGCTGCCGTCACGGCTGCATCCGCCGTAAAGAGCGATACCCAAAGCCCGGGCTTGATCGCCACGATCAATCCGACCAGGCCGACAGTCATGCCGGCCAGCGTGCCGGCGGTCCATCCCACCTGGCGCGCCCGCGTCACCAGCCCGGCGCCGATCGCCATGCCGACCATCGGCACCGAGGCAACCCCAATGGCAAACGAAATCGGGATCAGCAGGAATTCGAGCCGCGCGCCTATGCCGTAGCCGGCCAGCATCGCGGTACCGAAGCCGGCCAGGATCTTGGTGAAGATCAGGATCGTCAGCACGCTTTGCAGCGGAGCCAGACAGGCAATCGCGCCGACTTTCAAGATGTCGAGAAACATGCCCTGCTGAAAGCTGAACGCGGAAATATTCAGCGTCAGCCGGCTGCGGCCGCTGATGAGGTACCACAACAGGAGTATCGTCCCGACGGAGAACGCCGTGAGTTGGCCCGCGGCAACGCCGCGCATTCCAAATTGCGGGACGCCCATCAGCCCAAGCCCAAGCGTGCCCCCGACGATGATCTGAATGAGAGCCACGGCTACCAGCGTGAATGAGGGCAGCCTCATCTCGCCAGTACCCCGCAGCACGCAGGCGAGGGTGTTGACCAGCCAAATGGCGACGGCTCCTGAAAACAGCACTTCCGAATAGTCGCAGGCCTGTTCGAGCACGCCGCCCCGCCCGCCCAATAAGGTGAAGAATTGTCGCCCGAAAAGCAGCATCATCGCAGTGAAGAACAGGCCTCCGCACGCGCCGATAATCGCCGCATGCAGCGCAAGCGCTGCCGCGCGGTCGCGCTCACCAGCGCCGAGCGCGCGGCTGATGGCCGAGGAAACCCCGCCGCCCATGGCGCCCGCCGACATCATCTGCGTCAGCATCGCGAACGGGAAAACCAGCGCGATGCCGGCCAGCGGCTCGGTCCCGAGCCGGCCGATGTAGGTTGTTTCAGCCACCGCAACCAGCGTAGCGCCGACCATCGCAATCATGTTGGGAAGCGCCAGCCGCAACAGCGTCGGCAGAATAGGGGAGCTCAGCAGATTATTGACGGCAGCCTTGACCGGCGCTGCGTCCAATGGGGCCTCAATCGTCATGCGTCACCCGTGCCCGGCCCTATGGACGGCTATTAGATTACGGATAACATACTATGAGCAAAGCGCCACGAAAGCCAGCCCCCGGGCCTGCAGGGGTCACCACGGCAGGCCGCATAGGTCGATCGTACCCTGCCGCGGCGCGCGCCTGAGTTCGTAAAGGTAAGGCGCCATCGCTTCGAAGCGAACGGGGCCTTGCGGTTGCTCGGCATAAATCTCGCCATCGAATGGCTTGCAGCCGCGATCCGTGTAAAACGGCGCGTTGTGCGGTTCACAAAACGACAGCGCGAAATCGATCGACCCTTCATCTTTGAGCGTTTGAATGGCCGCATTGAGCGCGATGCTGGCATATCCTTTGCGACGGCAGTTTTCGCGCGTCAGGACGCCGCCGACGCCTCCCGCGCGCATCCTGCGCCCATTCCATTTGACCTCGCGGCGATAGATGCCGACATGGCACACCGCTTCGCCCGTTTCCGCCCGCACCAGAACGCGCAGCTCGGCGTGCGCAAAGACAACGCCAGCCCATGGCAATGTCCGGACGACGTCGGGCGGCCAGATCTCGTTAAACAGGGGCTCTGCGATCGGCCAGGATTCGCTCCCGTTCAAAACGTCGATTTCAATGCTCATCGCTTTGCTGACCTCTCCCGGGCGACCCGGCGCCACTGTGATGCCGGAAATGCCCGTTTCGCCAAATGGCGGTGTTTCGGGCCGCCGGAACCTTCTATAAGGGGTTCCGTTAAGTCTCCTCTTCTCTCAGTGCGGACATCACCCCATGACCTTTACGCTTCCCAGCCTGCCTTATGCCTATGACGCCCTTGCGCCGCATATGTCCAAGGAAACGCTCGAATATCATCACGACAAGCATCATCAGGCCTACGTGACCAATGGAAACAACGCGATCAAGGGGACTGAATTCGAGGGCAAATCCCTCGAGGAGATCGTCAAGTCGTCATTCGGCAAGAATCCGGCCGTGTTCAACAATTCCGGCCAGCATTACAATCACATGCATTTCTGGAATTGGATGAAGCCAAACGGCGGCGGCAGCAAATTGCCCGGCCGCCTCGAAAAGAAGATCAACGAAGACGTCGGCGGGTTGGAAAAATTCAAGACCGATTTCGCCGCCGCGGGCGCATCCCAGTTCGGCTCCGGCTGGGCTTGGCTCACGATGAAGAACGGCAAGCTCGAAGTGACCAAAACGGCCAACGGCGAAAACCCGCTGGTTCACGGCGGGACGCCGATTCTCGGCGTCGACGTTTGGGAGCACTCGTACTACATCGATTACCGTAATCGCCGTCCGGATTATCTAAAGGCGTTTGTGGATCATCTGGTGAACTGGGAGTATGTCGACCAGCTGTTCTCCAAGCTCTGACAATTTTTGGCGCGCATATCGTAAGGGCGGGAGCACGTGGCTGCCGCCCTTATCATTTGCGCGTCTTTTGTTGCTTGCAGCGATTGCGCGGTTGCGGCAAAACCGAGATTGCCTGGGGCTTGGGGAAGAAGTTTCCGAAATGAATTATCTTCTGGTGTTCATCGGTGGTGGGCTCGGTTCTTCACTGCGACATACCATCAACGTCCTCTCCGCACGCGCGCTCGGAACGGCATTTCCCTATCACACCTTCCTCGTCAACATTAGCGGCTCGATCGTCATGGGGCTGATCGCGGGCTATCTCGCGTTCAAGGGCGAACCGTCGCAGCACTGGCGGCTGTTCTTGATGACCGGGATTCTCGGCGGCTACACAACGTTCTCCGCGTTCTCTCTCGACGCGGCGCTGCTCTATGAGCGTGGCGAAATCGCGCTGGCGCTGTTCTATGTGCTGGGTTCGGTGGCCTTCTCGATCGCGGGTCTGTTTGCCGGCCTGGCGCTAATGCGTCATCTGACCTGAAGGGCCGATCTCGCACGGCTCCATTGGGTGAGCGCGCCAATCCGGTTGCGATTCCTCGCCTGGGGGTGGGGACAGCCAAATCGAGCGGCAGGCGCCCTTCTGGACAGCCGTTATGTTATAATATAACATTGTTCCATGGTCCATTCCGGTTCTCCGCTGCACCCGCATAGCCATGACCAGCCCCAGGGGCAGGCGCATGCCCATAGCCATGGTCCGGCATCTCCCCACCCGGCACAGTCCGCGTCATGGTCGATCCTGCGCATGACAGTCATCTCTCGGCTCGGCGCGGCGGTCGCGGTGAGCGCCGGCCTGTGGGTGGTCGTGTTGCTGGCGATGCGATGAGGACGACCGCGCCCTTGCGACTCCGCGACGTAACGCTGGGCTACGATCGCCACCCGGCAGTGCATCACCTGTCGGGCGAAATTGCGCCAGGTGCGCTGCTCGCGGTGGTCGGTCCCAATGGCGCGGGAAAATCGACGCTGTTTCGCGGCATCGCCGGCATCCTCAAGCCGCTGGCCGGCTCCATCGAAACCGGCGGACTCGATATCCGCGATATCGCCTATTTGCCCCAAACGGTCGATATCGACCGCAGTTTTCCGATCTCGGTTTACGATTTCGTCGGCACCGGGCTGTGGCGCAAAGTCGGCTTTTTCGGCGGCATGGGAAAGGGCGCGCGCGACAAGATCGCCCCGGCGCTCGCAGCAGTCGGACTCAACGGTTTTGAAAATCGTGCCATCGGTACGCTCTCGGGCGGACAGATGCAGCGCATGCTGTTTGCGCGGGTGTTGTTGCAGGATGCGCGGCTGATCGTGCTCGACGAGCCGTTCAATGCCATCGATGCCAAAACATCGGCCGATCTGGTCGCGCTGGTGCGACGCTGGCACGCCGAAAAACGCACCGTGATGGCGGCGCTGCACGATATGGATCTGGTGCGCGCCAATTTTCCCGAAACCCTGCTGCTCGCGCGGGGGCCGGTGGCCTGGGGCTTGACCGCCGACGTCCTGAACGCGGAGAATCTCGCGGAAGCAAGGCGGATGTGCGAGGCTTTTGATGACGCCGCCGCCGCCTGCGTGGTGGATGATCTGCCCTCGCGGGCCGCCTGACCGTGCCGATTTACGACGCGCTGATCGCGCCCTTTACGGAATTCGAGTTCATGCGCCGGGCGCTCGCGGCTGTGATTGCGCTTGCGCTTGGCGGCGCGCCGATCGGTGTATTTCTGATGCTTCGGCGCATGAGCCTCGTCGGTGATGCGATGGCGCATGCAATCCTGCCGGGAGCCGCGATCGGTTTCATGGTCTCGGGCCTCAATTTGTTCGCGATGACCACTGGCGGACTGATCGCGGGTTTCACCGTGGCTATACTCGCGGGCGTGGTCGCCCGCTCGACCGGACTGAAAGAAGACGCATCGCTCGCGACGTTCTATCTGGCCTCGCTGGCGCTTGGGGTGACGATCGTCTCGGTCAAGGGGACCAACATCGATCTGCTTCACGTGCTGTTTGGCAACATCCTGGCCATGGACGATGCTACCCTGCTGGTGATCGCCGCAAACGCCACGGTCACGCTGCTTGTGCTGGCGGTGATCTACCGCCCGCTGGTAATCGAGAGCGTCGATCCCGTGTTCCTGCGGACCGTGAGCCGCGCCGGCGCGCCCTCGCATCTGGCGTTTCTCGCACTGGTGGTGCTGAATTTGGTCAACGGTTTTCAGGCGCTCGGCACGTTGCTGGCGGTGGGGCTGATGGTCCTGCCGGCCGGGATCGCGCGGTTCTGGTCACGCGATATCACCGGCATGATCTGCATCGCGGTCGTGAGCGCTCTCGTATCCGGCTATGCAGGTTTGGTGCTGTCGTATCAAACCAGGGTGCCGTCCGGCCCGGCGATCATTCTGGTCTGCGCGGCGCTGTACGCCGGCTCGGTGCTGTTCGGCAGCGTCGGCGGGCTGGTCAGGCAGATGTTTCCCGGCCGGCATCTCGAGGCCTGAAGGGGAAAGCGCGATGCGGCGTTTTCGAACGGGGCTGGTGTTTTTGGCGCTCGCCATCGCGTTTCCCGCGCGCGCACAGGATCGCATCGATGTGGTTGCCAGCTTTTCCATTCTTGGCGATTTCGTGCAGAATGTCGGCGGCGATCGGGTCAACGTGAGTACCTTGGTCGGTCCCGATGGCGACGTGCATGTCTATGCGCCGTCGCCGTCGGACGCCAGGACAATTGCCCAATCGAAACTGCTGGTCATCAACGGTCTCGGTCTGGAGGGATGGCTGCCGCGGTTGCTGCAGGCGTCCGGCAGCAAGGCGCCGATCGTCACCGCAACAAAAGGCATCACGCCGCTCAAAGCCGGCTCCGATGCCGATCCGCACGCCTGGCAGTCGGTGGAGAACGCCAAGATCTATGTCGGCAATATTCGTGACGCTCTTGCCGCCGCCGACCCGCCCGATGCGGGAGCATTTCGCAGCCGGGCAGACGGCTATCTGGCCAAGCTCGATGCGCTCGATCGCGAGGTGCGTGAGGCGATCGCGCGGATTCCGACGAGCCGCCGCAAGGTGATCTCGACGCACGATGCCTTCGGCTATTTTGCGTCCGCCTACGGCATCAAGTTCGTCGCGCCGATCGGGGTTTCGACGGAAGCCGAGCCCAGCGCCCGAGATATCGCCGGCATCATTGCCCAAATCAAAAAAGAAAAAATTCCGGCGGTATTTCTGGAAAATATCAGCGATCCGCGCTTGATCCGTCAAATATCGGCTGAGACCGGCGCCACGGTTGGCGGGACGCTGTTTTCGGACAGTTTGACCGGCGAAAAGGGCGATGCCCCCACTTACATTGACATGGTCAGGCACAATATAAAGGCCCTGACGAGCGCGCTGGCCGATTAGGGCAGGGGCCTCCCTGCTGTCCTGTGCGCCCTCAAGTCCCTTTTCGGAGCTGAAATGCCAGAAACGACGTCTGCAAAGATTCCCGTGACGGTGCTGACCGGTTACCTCGGCGCCGGCAAGACCACCCTGCTCAATCGAATTTTGTCGGAAAACCACGGCAAGAAATACGCCGTGATCGTCAACGAATTCGGCGAAATTGGCATCGACAACGACCTCATCATCGGCGCGGACGAAGAAGTCTTCGAGATGAACAATGGATGCGTCTGCTGCACGGTGCGCGGCGATCTCGTGCGCATTCTCGATGGGTTGATGAAGCGCAAAGGCAAGTTCGACGCCATCATCGTGGAGACCACGGGTCTGGCCGATCCTGCCCCGGTGGCGCAGACCTTCTTCGTCGATGAGGACGTGCAAAAGAACGCGCGGCTCGATGCGGTGGTGACGGTGGCGGATGCCAAATGGCTCAGCGACCGGCTAAAGGATGCGCCGGAAGCCAAGAACCAGATCGCGTTCGCCGACGTCATCGTGCTCAACAAAGCCGACCTCGTCTCCAAGCCCGAACTGGCGGAAGTGGAGGCACGGATTCGGGCGATCAATCCGTATGCCAAGCTGCACCGCACCGAGCGCTGCAACGTCGCGCTGTCCGATGTGCTGGAGCGCGGCGCGTTCGACCTCGATCGTATCCTCGAGCTCGAGCCGGAATTTCTCGATGCCGGCGACGGCCATGATCATCATGAACACGATCACCACGGCCACGAACATAGCCATGGCCATGGCCTGAAGCATTATCATGACGAGG
>Ga0066662_10001192_pt1 | contig 11770 bp, 12 predicted proteins | sample GraSoiAngelo_111_FD_133939 | JGI IMG/M metagenome (GOLD analysis project Ga0066662, IMG submission 133939) | Grasslands soil microbial communities from the Angelo Coastal Reserve, California, USA - 14_0903_12_40cm | ecosystem: Environmental > Terrestrial > Soil > Grasslands | place: USA... | reverse complement strand
CGCGACGTCGCTCGACGTCACGGCGCTGCGTCCCGAACGCTTCGCGAGCGCCGAACCGGACGGCGCTCGGGAGCTCTTGTAAGCGCGCTGCCCGCGCCCACGCTGTTACGGCTTCGTGGGCGCCGTGCCGCCTCCCGACGTTCCGCTGCCCGTCGTCGTCGAGTTGGTCGTCGTCTGCCCGTTCGTGGTGGACTGCGTCCCGGTCGTGCCGGTCGCGGACCTGTTGTTCCACGGCTGCCACACGAACAGCCCGATCACGACGATGGCGATGACGATGACGGCGATGATGATGGGCGTGTTGTTGCCCGCCGCGGCGGTGGAGTCTCGTTCGATCATGGTGCGCAAGCCTTCAGATGGAGTTGGCGATGTGGTGCTCGCTTACCCGATGAAGCGCTCGACCTATCAAGCGAGCATGCGCGCGCCGCGTTTCACGACGCGAGCCGCTCGACGACGGTCACGTTCGCGAGCCCGCCGCCTTCGCACATCGTCTGCAAGCCGTAGCGCCCGCCGCGCCGCCGCAGCGCGTGCAGCAGCGTGGTCATCAGCTTCGTGCCGGAACTGCCGAGCGGATGACCCAGCGCGATCGCACCGCCGTGCACGTTGAGCTTCGCGGGATCGGCGCCCGTCGCGCGCAGCCACGCCAGCGGCACCGGCGCGAACGCCTCGTTCACCTCGAACGCATCGACGTCGTCGATGCGAAGCCTGGCCTTCGCAAGCGCCCGCTGCGTCGCCGGGATCGGCGCCTCGAGCATGATCACCGGGTCGTGGCCGAGCACGCTCATGTGCGCAATGCGCGCGAGCGGCGTTGCGCCCAGCGTCGCGAGCCCGCGCTCGTTGGCGATCAGCACCGCCGATGCGCCGTCGCAGATCTGGCTGGAGCTCGCGGCGGTCACGCAGCCTTCGGGATGCAGCGGCTTCACCGACGCGATCGCCTCGAGCGTCGCGTCGAAGCGAATGCCTTCGTCGATCGTGTGCGAGGCCGTCTGCCCGTCGCCGAACCGTATCTCGACCGGCACGATCTCGTCGTCGAAAAAGCCTGCGTTCGTCGCCGCGATCGCCTTTTGGTGGCTGTCGTAGCTGTACGCGTCGAGCTCGTCGCGCGAGAGGCCGTACTTGCGCGCCATCATCTCGGCGCCGGTGAACTGGCTGAACTCGGCGTTGCCGTAGCGTTCCTCCATCGCCGGGCTCATGTACGTGCCCATGCCGTGCTGCGCCGGAAACGCCGTGGAGGAACTGATCGGCACGCGCGTCATGCTCTCGACGCCGCCCGCGATGACGACGTCCATCGTCCCCGCCATCACCGCTTGCGCGGCGAAGTGCAGCGCCTGCTGCGACGAGCCGCACTGGCGGTCGATCGTGGTGCCGGGCACGCGTTCGGGCAGCGACGACGCGAGCACGGCATTACGCCCGATGTTCATCGCCTGCTGGCCGATCTGCACGACGCAGCCGAGGATCACGTCGTCGATCGCCGCGGGATCGGCACCGGCGCGCGCGACGACGGCATCGAGCACCTGCGCGGCCAGATCGGCGGGGTGCCAGCCCGCGAGCTTGCCGCCTTTGCGGCCGCCCGCGGTCCGGACGGCGGCGACGATGTACGCTTCGCGCATGCGCTATTGTATGCGCCCGCGTTCGCCGAATCATGCCAACTCAGATCGACCATTGGTACGCATTCCACCACGGAGCCGCGACCGGCGCGGGATCGTAGCCGCGCAGGTCGTCGTTGAACACCGACACCCGCCGCCGCCGGAACAGCGGGATGAACGGCACCGTGTCGTGCACGCGCCGCCCGATCGTGCGGTATATCTCCGCGCGCTTGCGCGGGTCGTCGGTCGCGAGCCCCGCGCGTTCCAGCGCGTCGATGACCGGATCGCACGTGCGCGACTCGTTCTCGCCCTTGGGCGCGAAGTTCGCGCACGTCAGCGTGCTGGTGCTGTCGGGATCGTACGGCAGCGTGTTGCCGAACACCGCGAGGTCGAAGCGGCCGTTCACGATGGGCCCGTCGAAGGCGAAGATGCCCTTGTACGGATACGGTTTGATGGTCAAGCCGATCCCGACCGCGCGCAGCATCTGCTGCAGCTGCACCGCGACGGCCGGGCCGCGCCCGGACGGCTCGATGACCATCACGAGCTCGAGCCGCGTGCCGTCCTTCGCGCGGATGCCGTCGGCCGCGGTGCGCCAGCCCGCGCGTTCCAGCACCGCGCGCGCCCACCCCGGGTCGTGCGCGTATGCCGGATTGTTCGCGAAACCGATGGACGACGGCGGCACGATGTCGCGTGCGGGCAATGCCGTGCCGAGCCAGAGCTTGTCGATCAGCGCTGTGTAATCGATCGCGCGCGCGACCGCGCGGCGCACCTCGGCGTGGCGCAGCGCCGGCCGCGCGTCGTCGAGCATCAGGATCTCCTGCGAGTTCCAGTCGGTCAGCGTCGCGCGCAGACCCGGCGTCGCGCGGAAGCGGTCGTAGAGCAGCGGATCCGCGGACACCGGCATGTCCACCTCGTGCGTGCGCAGCGCCGTCGCAATCGTGTTCACGTCGGGGAGGATCGCCAGCTCGACGCGCGCGAGCTTCGGGCGGCCTTTGAAATACCGCTCGTTCGCCGCGAGGACGATCCGCCGCCCGCGTTCCCACGCCACGAACCGGAACGGACCCGTGCCGACGGGGTGCGCGTTGAACGGCACGTCGTTGAGCTCCGGCGCAGCGCGCAAGAGGTGCGCCGGGACGACGGGCTTCGCGCCTTCCTGCAGCGTCGTGAAGAACTGCGTGACGAACGGCGGATCGCGCCGCTTCAAGTGCACGACGACGGTGCGGTCGTCGGGCGTGTCGACCCGCGCGACCTGGTCGTAGCCCTCTCGGTGCAGCACGTTGTTGCGCGGGCTCACGACCGCGCGCCACGAGAACGCGACGTCGCGCGACGTGAACGGCGCGCCGTCGTGCCAGCGCAAGCCGCCGCGCAGGTGATAGGTGTATCGCGTGCCGTCGCGCGAGATGCCGCCGTTCGCGAGCGACGGGACCTCGGTCGCAAGGTCTCCGACGGGCGTGCCGTGCGCGTCCGCGATAACGAGGTACGAGAAGATCAGCGACGACAGGTCGTAGCTGAGGTCCATCGTCGACAGCAGCGGGTTGAGGCTGTCCGGGTCCGCCACGTCGGCCAGCCGCAGTACGCCCGGCCGCGTCCACGGATGCCGCGCGCCCGGCGCGCCGGGCGAGGTGGTGTTCGCGTGCGCGCACGCGGCCAGCAGGGCGAGCGCCGCCGCGCCCGCCGCGAGCGTCCTCACCGCGCGCGCAGCCGCTTGCGATAGCGCGCGGGCGTCGTTCCGGTGTGCGCGCTGAACACGCGCGTGAGGTGGCTCTGGTCGGCGAAGCCGCACGCCGCCGCGACGTCGGTCAGCGGCACGTCGTCGCCGGCCAGCAGCCGGCACGCATGCTGCACGCGTAGCGCCGCGACCTCGTCGCCGACCGAACGCCCGCGAAAGCGCCGGAAGACGCGGGTGAGGTGCGCGGGGTGCACCGCTGCCTCCGCCGCGAGCGCGCGCAGGTCCACGTGCGCCGCGAAATTCGCGCCGATGCGCTCCGCGACGCGCTTGCACCACGCGGGCTCCGCGACGAGATCGCGGCGCATCGTGTCGACGTGCCCGCACAGCTCGTACAGCAGCGACTCCACCGCGAGCGCCGACTCCGGATCGCGTTCGCGAAACAGCCCGTGCAGGCGCGTCGCGAGCCACGCCGTCTCGCCGCCGGAGATGTCGGAGATGCGCGTGCGCGGCGCGCCCTGCGCCTCGATCGCGGCTTGCCACGCGGGCCCGAGCTCGACGATGAAGAACAGCGCGCCGCCGTCGCCCACCGTGTCGTAGTGCGACGCGTGCGCGGGCCGGTACACGATCGTCTGCGGCGCGAACACGATCTTCTCGCCGTGCGCCGACTCCTCGTACGTGCCGCTCAGCAGCAGGCAGAAGTGCGGCACGGCGTGCGTGTGCTCGGGCATCGTGCGCGGCTCGGGATGGTGGACTTCGGACAGCAGCGCGTCGGCGATCGAAAAGCTCGCCGCGTTGCCGTAGAACGTGCCCGCCGTCAGCTCGACCATACCTGCCGATCTCATGCCGATGCTGCGATCGTTCAAGAAACGGCCGCGCGGTTCCGGCATACTGCGCACATGCGCTGGTGGATATCGCTCGCTGCCGTTCTCGCTTTGGCCGGATTCGGCGCGGCCGGACACGTCCCGTCGTCACCCGCCGTCGCGGCGGCCGGTGCGCTCGGCGAGGAGCCCGCGTACGCGGCCGACGGCAAGATCGTGTTTCCCAAGGACTACCGCAACTGGGTCTATCTCACGACGGGCCTCGCGATGTCGTACTCCCCGCGCACGCAACCCAACGGCTCGCCGTTCTTCGACAACGTCTTCGTCACGCCGGCGGCGTACCGCACCTTCACCGAAACCGGGCACTGGCCCGACAAGACGATGTTCGTGATCGAGGTGCGCGCGAGCCGCGACAAAGGTTCGATCAACAAGAGCGGCCGATTCCAGGGCGACGTCGCGGGCTACGACTTCGAGGTGCGCGACGACGCGCGCTATCCGGGCGAGCAGTGGAAGTGGACCGCGTTCGACGCGCCCGACAAAAACGGTGCGGTCGCGCCCGCCGCCGCGTTCCCGAAGACCGCCGCGTGCTTCCAGTGCCACAACACGAACGCCGCGGTCGACAAGTCGTTCGTGCAGTTCTACCCGACGCTGCTGCCGATCGCCCGCGCGAAGCACACGCTCAACGCGGCATACGCCGCGGCGGAGAAAGCCGAAGACTCCTAGCTAGTACCACGAAGCGGCTGTGTGCTAATTAGGCAGCGCGCTTTGCCGTCAGCGTGCGACGAGGCCGAACGAGAGCGCGCCCGTCGCGTCGCGGCGGCGGTACGACGCTAGGCTCAGCGCGTAGCGCGTTCCCAGCGGGATGCGCACGCTCGCCTCGATCGCGCGATTGCGCAACAGCACGTCCAGCCGCGTGGGCGCGTCCCACGTCAGCCAAAGCACGTCGCGGTCGAAGCGGTTCGTGACCGTGATCGATTGCGCCGTCGCGGGCGCGGGCGTCGCCGGTGGGTAGAGGGGCGGCGGGTAGCCCGGCGGCTGGTAGCCCGGCGGCGGGTAGCCCGGCGGCGGGTTGACCGGCGTCACCACCGGCGTCCCGGCTGCCAACGTCGTGTCGATGCGGTCGCCGTCGCGCAGCGACCACGCGCGCAGCGAGAGGCGCGGCGCGATCTCCCAGCCGAGCGCCGCGGCGAAGCCGCGGTTCGTCACCGTGGGTGCGTGGTCGGCTTCGGTGTACGCCACGAATTCGGCCCGCAGCCGCCGCCGGTCCGCGAACGCGATCGCGGCCTCGGCCAAGCCCGCCCGCGCGATCCCGAACCCCGGCGTGCCGAGCGTCGACGCGCCGCCGCCCAGGTGCAGCGACCAGTTCGGCGCGAGCGGCGTGTCGAGCGCGATCGACGGCAACACGGCCGACGCGCTGTGCGCGTCCGCGCCGTATTGGCGCTCGTCGCCGTGCGCGAGCGCGACGGCCGCCGTCACGCGCGCGACGTTGCCGCGCATCGTGCCGAACACGAGCGCGGCGTCGTGGTGCTCGCCGGCCGCGCCGCCGAGCGTGCCGCGCTCGTCGCGCCACCGGGCGCGGACCGCGATCGCGTTCGGGCCGCGACCCGACACGTCGAACACCGCGTCGGCCACGCTGCCGTCGTTGCGCGACGCGGCGTCGGCAATGTCGGTCGTCAGGCCGAGCCGCGCACCGACGTCGAACGTGCGCGTCGCCGCGTGCAGCTCCGTTCCGGCCCCCGCGTAATGCGCGCCGGGGACGTCGCCGAGCAGCGCGACGACGGTCGCGCTCGCGGGGCCGAGCGTGCCGTTCGCGCGCGCCGCGACCAGTCGCCGCACGCCGTCGCCGCCCCACGACGTCGCCGCCAGCACGACGGGATTGCGCCCCACCGCGAACGCTCCGTCACGGGTCGTCGCGCGGAGCGCGTCCTCGCGATCGAACAGCCGCGCGTCGACGATGCCGCCGCCGGCACGGTCGCCGTACCACGGCGCTTGGAGCGCATCGCGTACGTCGACGGCCCCGAACGCGTGCGCGGGGAGCAAGCTCGTGACGTCCCCGCCGTCGGTGCGCCGGTAGAACGCCAGCCCCTCGACGGTCGCGACGCCGCGCCCGCGCGACAGCCACCGGTCGCTGACGACGCCCGGAAACGTCACGCGGTACGGCAGTACCGAGCCGACCGCGTCCAGCCCGCCGGCCGGCAGCGCCGCCACGTCGGCGACCGACGGGATGAGGTCGACCGACCGGTGGCGCCGCACGATCCCGGCCAGGGGCGAGTCGCCCGGGGGCACCGCGAGGCGCAGCGGCTCGGCGTCGGCCGCGGTCACCAGCACGGTGGCCGGCCGCGACGCCGCGGTGAGCGCGAAGGTGCCGTCGGCGGCGCTCCGGTCGCGCGCGAGCACGCTGCCGCGAGCGTCCAGCGCGACGACGGCCGCGCCGGCGACGACGGACCCGTCCTGGTCGCGCAGCGCACCGACCACGAGCTCGTCCGCTTGGACCGGAAACGGCCACGCAAAAACCGCCGCGAGGAGCCCGATCTTCAGGAAGCCTTCACGTGCGTGGAGTACGATACGCCGTATGAGGGAGATGCTGCGCTGGTTGACGGCCGCGGTGCTCGCGCTGGGCGCGTGCGCCGGCGCCGCCATGGGCGCCGAGATGCTCCTCGACGATCCCGCCTCGCTCGTCCCGAGCGCAGCCCCGGCGCTGCTCGGGCCCATCACCGAGAGCGGCCGCACCGGCTGGGATTGCGCTCCCGAACACGCCGCCACGGCGAAGACGGCGACCAGCGCCGGCCTGCCGCGCGACTGACGTGACACCACGGGTCCTCGCGGTCGCGTCGCTGCTTGCGTTCGCGAGCGCTTCGGTGGCGGGCGCCCAGACCTACTCGCGCCCCACCCCGGCACCGCGCGCGACCGATGCCGCGTCGCTCGTCGCGCAGGCGCGTGCGCGGGAAATCCACGAGCGGTTCGCGCGCGGGGTCGCAGCAGAGGAGCACGGTGATTGGAACGGAGCGGCGATCGAGTTTCGTCGCGTCATCGCGCTCGATCCGCCCGAGCCGAAGAACTCGTCGGCACGGTACGACCTCGCGCTGGCGGAGTCTCACCTCGGCCGGGACGACGTCGCGGCGCGACTGCTCGATGAGGCGCTCCATCACGATCCGGGTTTCGCGGCGGCCGCCGCGAACCTCGTCGCGCTGCAGCTGCGGCGCGGCGATCTGCCCGCGGCGCTGGCCGCGGCCGAGCGCTACCGGCTGATCGCGCCCGACTCGTTTCTCGCGCGGTACGGGCACGGGCTCGCGGCCCTGCGCGCCGGCGATCTCGCCGCGGCGCGCGCCGATTTTCGCGCGCTCGTCGGCGCCGATCCCGCGTACGCCGTCACGCATTATGATCTTGCGCTCGTGGAGCTCCGCGCGGGGCGCGACGAGGCCGCGCGCGCCGAGCTCGACCGCGCGCTCGAGCTCGCGCCCGCGTACGCGAGGGCGCGCTTCGCGCTGGGCACCGTGCTGATGCGCGGCGGGCGGCGCGCCGACGCGCGGATCGCCTTCGACCGCTGCGCGCGCGACGCCGCCGATCCGGCGCTGCGCGCGCTCGCAATCGATTTCCGCGACCGGCTGTAGTACCAAAGATCCTCCGGGGAGCGCTCGCGCCACCGTACGGACGGCGGCTGAGGCGCGCGTGAAGCGCCGCAGCCGCGGAATTCAGAGACTCTTCATACAACGGTGCCGCCGCGGGGCACGGCGAAGCGGCGGGGCGTGCGCATCCTCGTGATCGAAGATCAGCGTGAGATCGCCGCGGCGATCCGCGCGATGCTCGAACGCCGCAAGTACGCCGTCGACGTCGCGAGCGACGGCGAGAGCGGCTACGAGATGCTGCTGCGCGGAACGTACGACGCGGCGGTCGTCGACGTCGTGCTGCCCGGACGCGACGGCTTCGCGCTGTGCCGCGACGCGCGCGCGGAGGGGATCGAAACGCCGGTGCTGTTCTTGACCGCGCGCGACGCGGTGGAAGACCGCGTCCGCGGCCTCGACGCGGGCGCCGACGACTATCTCGTCAAGCCGTTCGTCGAGGACGAGCTCGCCGCGCGCCTGCGCGCGCTGCTGCGCCGAGCGGCGCTGCCCATCCACGCGACGCTGGAGGTGGGCGACCTCGTGGTGGACCGCGGCGCGCGCGCGGTGCGCGTGGGCGGGCGCGACGTCGCGCTCGGTGCGACCGAGTTTCGGCTGCTGGAATATCTCGCGGCCAACGCCGGCATCGCGGTGACGCGCGCGCAGATCCTCGAGCGCGTGTGGGGCGACGACTTCGACGGCTCGAGCAACGTCGTCGACGTGTACGTGTCGTCCGTGCGCAAGAAGCTCGCGGCGGTCGGCGCGCGCGACCGCATCGGCACCGTGTGGGGGGTCGGCTACTCATTGCACGCGTAGTCGCGCGCCTGTGCGCGTCGTATCTCGCGATCTTCGTCGTCGTGCTGGTGCTGCTCGACGCCGCCGCGTTCTGGTATCTCGCCGGACGCGAGCACGATCTCGTCGAGCCGGTGCTCGGCACCCCCGAAGGGAGCGCGGTCTACGCCGCGGCGCTGCGCAAGGACGCGCTCGCGCTCGCGCTGCTCGACCTTCCGCTGCTGCTGGTCGTCGGCGTGGCGGCCTACGTGCTCGCTGCGCTCTCCGTGCGGCCGCTCGTCGAAGCGCGCGAGCGCGAGGCGCGCTTCGCGGCCGAGGCCGCGCACGAGCTGCGCACGCCGCTCGCGCGCATCGCATCGGTCGCCCAGAGCGCGCGGGGCGCCGGCGACGCGGCGGCGCGCGACGACGCGCTCGCGCGCATCGCGGCGACGGCGGTCGAAGCATCCGCGACGATCGGCGACCTGCTCGCGCTCGTGCGCGAGGAGCGTGTGGCGCCGCGCCTGTCGGAGCCCGTCGACCTGGGCGCGCTCGCGCAGGCGGCCGTCGACGGCGCGCCGCGCGACGGTCTGCGCCACGACGCCGAGATCGCCGGCGAGAGCTGGGTGGAAGGCGACGAGCGGCGGTTGCGCAGGCTGGTCGAGAATTTGCTGGAGAACGCCGCACGCCACGCGCGCACCCTCGTGCGCGTGCGGGTGGTCCCCGACGGGACGCGCGTCGCGCTGAGCGTCGAGGACGACGGACCGGGCGTGCCGCCCGACATGCGGGAGCGGATCTTCGAGCGCTTCGTGCGCGCCGACGACGACGAGCGCGGCAGCGGGCTCGGCCTCGCGATCTGCCGCGCGATCGCGCGCGCGCACGGCGGCGACGTGGTGCTCGAGGAGCGCAACCGCTTCGTGGCGCGCCTGCCCAAGTTCGAGCTGACGTGAGAGCTTTCTGAATCGCATGCGGGGGCCCATTCATCGCGCTCTCACGCCGCGCCGGGACGATGCGCTCGTGCGAAGCCCACTCCTTTCGCTCCTCCTGTTCGCGTTGCTCGCCGGCTGCACCAACGGTGCACCACCGGCGGGCGGCGCGAGCGCCGCCGCGGTCACGACCACGACGATCGACGTTTCACTCACGTCGGCGCCCATGGCCGCGACGGCGTTCGGGAGCGGCGGCGGGTACGCACCGCTGGTGACGACGGTCCCCGTCGGCACCATCGTTCGCTTTCTCAACACCGACTCGTTCGGGCACACCGCCACGTCGCTGACGGGCGCGACGTTCCCGGCGTCGTCGCCTTTCGCCGGGTCCGCGCAGATCACGTCGGGCGCGACGCTGTCGGGCGGCTGGAGCAGCGGCACGCTGGCGGCGGGCACCGGTTCGCAGACGCTGATCGCCGACAAGCCCGGCACGTATTTGTACGGCTGTTTCTTCCACTACGGCGCACCGATGCGCGGGGTGATCATTGTCAAATAGACGCGCGGCCCTAGCGGCATGCGCGGCGCTCGCAGCGCTCGGATCTGCGGCGGCGCCGCGCCCCGCGCAGGCCGTGCCGCTGTTCGCGCAGCGCTACAACTTGCGGTGCGACGCGTGCCACTCGGTGCTGCCCGAGCTCAACCAGTTCGGCAACGCATTCCGCAACCGCGGCTACCGCATCGACGGCGCACCGAAGCACGGCACGACGATCGTCGCGCTGCGCGAGCAGATCGGCTACACGCCGACGCCCACCGACGGCACGACGCGCAAAACCGTCCCCGCCGGCGCCGCGCTCGGCGCGGTCGAGGTCGGTCAGGTCGAAGCGTTCGTGCACGAGACGCTCGGCAGCGAGGGCAGCTCGGCATCGCTGTTCCTCGGCTATCTCGCGTACGGCAACGCGCGCACCGGAATGCTGTACCGCGCCGGTTTGATCGAATTGCCGCTGGTGCATTCGCCCGCGCAGCGCAACGACACGCTCACGACGTACGGATACGAAGGCACGCTCACGGGCTTGAACGACCTCACGCTGGCGACGCCGCGCTGGGCGTTCGAGGCAGAGCGCAACGTCGGTGCGGCGCGCGTCGCCGCGACGATCGCGTTCGGTAACGCGACGGGCTCGGCGTACGGCGGCAAGCCCGTCGAGACCGGGCGCAGCGAGTCGTTCTCCGCGCCGGAGTTCGGCGCGTTCGCGCGCGTGCCGCTGAGCGATTCCGTGAGCGTCGGCGTCGACGCGCTCGCGGGCACGCGGCGGATCGCGGTGCTCGGAGGCAAACCGTTCGACGACCCGTACAGCCGGCTGGGCGCGTCGCTCGAAGCGCGCCGCGGGCGTCTCGAGTTCCTCGCGCAGCAATGGTACGGGCGCGACATGAACGCCGACGGCTCGCGCGGCGTGCTCGACTCGACGGGCGGGTTCGTGCGGTTGCGCTGGCGGCTGGGCTCGCACGCATTCCTCGGCGTGCGCGAGGACGCGTCCGCCGCGCCGGACGCGACGCGCGCGCTGCTGTGGTACGCCGAGGCGCACGTCACGCCGCACGCCCGCGTGCTGATCCAGCAACGGCGGCCGATCCCCGGCGGCCCCACCTCGCTCGGCGCCGCGCTGACCGTCGGCATCCCCTGGCCGCGCGGGCGCTGAACCGCCCGGGGGCGAATCGTCCCCCATGCTCGCCACGTCCCCACGCTACATCCAGGTCGAATCCGCCGCCGGCATCGCCGTCGTCACGCTGAACCGCCCCGAGAAGCGCAACGCGCTCTCGCTCGACGTGATGCGGGAGCTGATCGCCGCGTTCGATTCGATCGGCGCCGACCGCAGCGTGAAAGCCGCGATCCTGCGCGGCGTCGGGCCGGTGTTCTCGGCGGGTCACGACCTGCGCGAGATGCTCGCACGCAGCGTTGACGAGTACCGCACCACGTTCGACGTGTGCGTGAAGCTGATGGAGACGATCCAGACGATCCCGCAGCCGGTGATCGCCGAGGTCGCGGGGATCGCGACGGCGGCCGGCTGTCAGCTCGTCGCGACGTGCGATCTCGCCGTCGCGTCGAGCGCCGCGAAGTTCGCGACGCCCGGTGTGAAGATCGGACTGTTCTGCACCACGCCGATGGTGGCGCTGACGCGCGCGGTCGGGCGCAAGCGCGCCATGGAGATGCTGTTGACCGGTGAGTTCGTCGACGCGGCGACCGCCGCGGAATGGGGCCTGGTCAACCGGGTGGTGGCGCCCGACGAGCTCGCGGCCGCGACGCGCGCGCTGGCCGAGCAGCTCGCGTCGGCCGCCGGCTTCGTGATCGGCCTGGGCAAGGCTGCGTTCTACGCGCAGATCGATCTCGATCAGCCCAAGGCCTATGCCTACGCCAAAGAGG
>Ga0066662_10001191_pt1 | contig 11771 bp, 9 predicted proteins | sample GraSoiAngelo_111_FD_133939 | JGI IMG/M metagenome (GOLD analysis project Ga0066662, IMG submission 133939) | Grasslands soil microbial communities from the Angelo Coastal Reserve, California, USA - 14_0903_12_40cm | ecosystem: Environmental > Terrestrial > Soil > Grasslands | place: USA... | reverse complement strand
GTCGAGTTCTGCGAGAACAAATACGTGTTCGATCCGGCGCAGCCGCCGAATTCATCGAAACCGTTGAATTTCAACGCAGCGGCCAAATGCCCGGCCTACGTCATTCCGGACGAGATCGCGGACGCAGTGCGCGAGAAGCAGCAGCAGGATGCGGCCGAGACCGCCAAGCTGATTTCCAAGGGCACGCCGGTGGCCAGACTTAATACCGGCATCGACGGCGGCATGAACAAGGTGTTCGCGGCAAAGCTGCCCGGCGGCGAGACCGGCCTCTCTGAAGGCGGCGAGGGGCAGAGCCTGTCGCTGCTGGCGCTGGCACGCGCCCCCGGCACCATCCCCTCGCACGTCAATCCGCCGAAGAATCCGCTGCTCGCCTCGCAGGAAGAGCCGGTGGTCGCGGTCCCCGCGACGACGCGGGTCGCCTCTGCCGCGCCGGAGCCGAAGTCGGACGGCTTCTTCTCCGGCCTCGCGCGCAAGGTCGGCCTGTCAGGCGACACCACTGCAACGGCGGTTGCCGCCAAGCCGAAAGCCGACGCAAAAGATTCGCCGCGGCCCGCCGCGGCGGCAAAACCCGCCGCGCCAAAACCGGCGGACACCCGCGTCGCCGCCGCGCGGCCGCCGTTCAAGCCGATGGTGTCCGATCCGTCTCCCGCGCCGGCCGCCAAAGACGCCCTCGTCGCCGGCGCGCAGCCGATCATGCCAGCGAGCTCGTTCGAGAGCCGCTTTTCAGCGATGAAGTAAGCGGACCTAACCTCGGCAACTGTGCGTCCGCGCCCGTAAGTATCCACAGCACCGATCCGATCGCGGCAGTCCGATTTGACTGCTCCGACGTGCTGGACGCCCGCCTCCTTTCGTAGGACATTGCAGACCGGCCACTTACGAGGAGCCGCGCCGTGTCAAGATTCGCCGTCTGCCTGTTTGCTTTACTGGTCACCGTCGTTGTGGCGCCTGGTGCAAAGGCTGCCGATCTCAAGGTGATGATCTCGTCCGGGTTTTTCAGCGTCTACAAGGAGCTCGGCCCAGCGTTCGAAAAATCGACCGGGCACAAGCTCGTCACCACGCGCGGGCCATCGGTCGGCGACTCACCGGAAGCGATACCGGCGCGGCTCGCGCGCGGTGAGGAAGCCGACGTCCTGATCATGGACGGCGTCGGGGTCGATCTCCTGGAGCAGCGCGGCCTCGCTCGCCCAGGCAGCCGGGTGCCGCTCGCACAGTCGTTCATCGGGATGGTGGTTCGCGCCAGTCAGCCCAAGCCCGATATCGGCACGATGGATCCGCTGCGTCAGACACTGCTTGCCGCCAAATCGATTGCCTGTTCGGATAGTTCGAGCGGCACTTATCTTTCGACCATCGGCTTCAAGAAGCTCGGCATCGCCGACGAAGTTTCGGGCAAGACCCGCAGGATCCGCGGTCCGCCTTCAGGCGAGCCGGTGGCTGCAGTCGTCGCGCGGGGAGAGGCAGAAATCGGTTTTCAGCAGGTCCCGGAACTGATCGATGTCGCAGGCGTGGATTTCGTCGGCACCGTGCCGCCCGAGATTCAGCCGCCGACGCTTTTCGTCGGCGCGCTGCCAAAAAACCCGCAACAGACGGACGCCGCGACTGCGCTACTGCGCTTCGTGTCTTCCCCGGATGCCGCCGCGGTCATCACCAAGGCAGGGTTGAAGCCGTTGTCGGAACGTTGAGGGTTGGACCGAGACGCGCCCGCCGCATCGTCATCGTCAATTTCGAAGCCTGGTCAGGGAGGCGACAGAAAATGGGCATCACCTATTTTGATCTCGGGCCATACAGTCGCAAAGTCACCACGTCGTCTCCGGAGGCCCAGCTCTGGTTCGACCGCGGGCTCAACTGGCTGTTCGGCTTCAACCATGGCGAAGCGATCAAGTGCTTTCGTCAGGCGCTGCAGCACGACGGTGAATGCGCCATGGCGCATTGGGGCATAAGCTACGCCGCCGGCCCGAACTACAACCTGCCGTGGGTGCGCTATGACCCGCGTGGCCGGCAGATGGCGCTGTCGGCAGCTTACGACGCGATGCAGGAAGCGCGCGCGCATGCAGCGAAGGCAAGCGCGGTCGAGCGGGCGATGATCCAGGCGCTGAGTGCGCGCTATCCGCAGCGCGGAGCGATCGAGGACATGGCGGCTTAGGACAAGGCCTACACGAACGAAATGCGAAAAGTGTTCGCCGCCTTTCCCGACGACCTCGAGGTCCGCACCGTGTTTGCCGAGGCGCTCATGAACGAGACGCCATGGCAGATGTGGGACTTGCCTTCCGGCGGGGCTGCCGCAGGAGCGGGCACGGAGGAATGCAGGGCGGCGCTGGAATACGCGTTAGACGCCGTGCCGGCGGCATGGGATCATCCCGGCCTGCTGCATCTCTATGTGCACCTCATGGAGATGTCGCCATTTCCGCAGCGCGCGCTGCGGGCCGGCGACCGGTTGCGCGAGATCGTCCCGGACTCAGGTCATCTCATGCACATGCCGACGCATATCGACGTGCTGTGCGGTCAATACCATGACGTCCTCGTCCACAATCAAAGGGCCTTGGCGGCCGACCGCAGGTTTCTCGCCTGGTCGGACGATCCGGGCGTCTATCTCGTCTACGTCATCCACGACTTCCACTTCGCGATCTACGGCGCCATGTTCCTCGGCCAGTACAAGCCCGCGATCGCGGCGGCCGAGGAACTGATCGCCACGATTCCCGAGGCGGTGTTGCGTATCGAGTCGCCGCCGATGGCGGATTTCCTTGAGGGCTACCTGACCATGAAGCAGCACGTCCTGGTGCGCTTCGGCAAGTGGCGTGAGATCATCGCACAGGAGCTGCCGGCGGACCGGGAGCTCTATTGCTCGAACGTGGCCATGATGCACTACGCCAAGACGGTCGCGCATTCCGCACTCGGCAATGTCGCCGAGGCCGAGAAGGAGAAGGCTTTGTTCATAGCCGCGAAGACCCGGGTGCCCGACAGCCGCCGCGTCCACAACAATACCGTGGTCGGTCTGCTGGGCGTTGCCGAAGCGATGCTGAATGGCGAGCTGGAATATCGAAAAGGCAACCATGACGCGGCGTTCGCTGAGCTGCGCCGATCGGTCAAGCTCAGCGACACGCTGCCTTACGACGAGCCTTGGGGATGGATGCAGCCGGCGCGTCATGCGCTAGGCGCGCTGCTGCTGGAGCAGGGCAGCATCGCGGAGGCCGAGGAGGTTTACCGTTCCGATCTCGGCCTGGACGGTAAATTGAGCCGCGCCTGCCAGCATCCCGATAATCTATGGTCGCTGCACGGGCTGCACGAATGCCTGGTCCGTCGCGGCGAAAAGGTCGAGAGCGCCCTGATCAGGCAGCGGCTCGACCTGGCGCAGGCACGGGCGGAGACTCCGATAAAGGCGTCCTGTTTTTGCCGTCGCATGGACTTGGCAGCGGCATAGCGGCGCCACAGATGGGATCATCGGTGGACGCGTCATTGCGAGGAGCGAAGCGGACGAAGCAATCCAGTCTTTCTTTCTTTCTTTGCGACTCCTGGATTGCTTCGCTTCGCTCGCAATGACGGTTAGGCAAAACGCATCATGCGCTACGCGTACCGCCCGTGGCAGTGCTTGTATTTCTTGCCGGAGCCGCAGGGACAATCCTCGTTGCGGCCGACCTTGCCCCAGCTCGCGGGGTTGTTCGGATCGCGGCTTGCCGCATTGGCGTTCGGAGCGGGCGCCAGCGAGACGTTGGCAAAGGCCATCTCGTCCTCGCCGGTGTTCGGATCGAACTTGTGCGCTTCCATCGCCGGCAGCATCGGCTGCTGTTCTTCCGGCGGCACGATCTCGACCCTCATCAATTGCGCGGTCACCGCTTCGCGTAAGTGGGCGATCATCGCCTCGAACAGGCTGAAGGCTTCCGACTTGTATTCCTGCAGTGGATCGCGCTGGCCGTAGCCGCGGAGGCCGATCACCTGGCGCAGATGGTCGAGCATGATGAGGTGCTCGCGCCACAGATGATCCAGCGTCTGCAACAGGATGGTCTTTTCGACGTAGCGCATCACGTCGGGACCCCATTGCCCGACCTTGGCCGCCATGTGCTCGTCGACGCGTTGCTCGATGCGGGACAGCAATTCCTCGTCCGCGATGCCCTCTTCCTTGGCCCACTCATCGACCGGCAGGTCGATGTCGAGCACGCGCTTCAGCTCTTCCTTCAGGCCGACGACGTCCCATTGCTCGGCGTACTGATTTTCCGGCACGTGCTTGGTCACAACGTCTTCGACAAAGGCGCGGCGCATGTCGGCCACGGTTTCGGCGACGCTCTCGTCCTTCATCAGGTCGACGCGCTGGTCAAAAATCACCTTGCGTTGGTCGTTCTGAACGTTGTCGAACTTCAACAGGTTCTTGCGGATGTCGAAGTTGCGCGCCTCGACCTTCTGCTGCGCCTTCTCCAGCGCCTTGTTGATCCAGGGATGGATGATCGCCTCGCCCTCTTTCAGGCCGAGCCGGGTCAGCATGGTGTCGAGCCGGTCGGAGCCGAAAATCCGCATCAGATCGTCTTCCAGCGACAGGAAGAATTTCGATCGGCCGGGATCGCCCTGGCGCCCGGAACGGCCGCGCAGCTGGTTGTCGATGCGCCTGGATTCATGGCGCTCGGAGCCGATGATGTAGAGCCCGCCCGGCCGTTTCACGGTCTTGGCCGGCTTGTTGCCCTTGGCCGGCTCGACCTCGATCTCGTCTTCCGCGTTCAAAACGATGTCGCGGAAGCGCTCGACGTCGGCCTTGATGGCCTCGATCTTGGCTGCCTTCTCGGCCTCGTCGGTAACCTCGGCGATGTCATGCTGGATGCGCATGTCCAGCGAGCCGCCGAGCTTGATGTCGGTGCCGCGGCCGGCCATGTTGGTGGCGATCGTGATCGCGCCGGGAACGCCGGCCTCGGCGACGATATAGGCTTCCTGCTCGTGGAAGCGGGCGTTCAGCACCGCGAACAATTTGGCCGGCTTGCCGGCGCGGGCGGCGGCGTAGAGCTTCTCCAGGCCCTTCTGGTCGGAGAAGTCGATCATCTTGTAGCCGTGCTTCTTCAGATATTCGGCCAATACCTCGGACTTCTCGATCGAGGCGGTGCCGACCAGCACCGGCTGCATGCGCTTGTTGGCGCGCTCGATCTCGGTGAGAATCGCGGCGTATTTCTCGTTCGCGGTGCGGTAGACCTCGTCGTCCTCGTCGAGGCGCGCGATCGGCACGTTGGTCGGGATCTCCACCACCTCGAGCTTGTAGATGTCGAACAATTCGTCCGCCTCGGTCGCCGCGGTGCCGGTCATGCCGGCGAGCTTCTCGTACATCCGGAAATAATTCTGGAACGTGATCGAGGCGAGCGTCTGGTTTTCCGGCTGCACCGGCTGGTGCTCTTTCGCTTCCAGCGCCTGGTGCAGGCCTTCCGAATAGCGCCGGCCCGGCATCATGCGGCCGGTGAACTCGTCGATGATGACGACCTCGCCGTCGCGAACGATGTAGTCCTTGTCGCGGGTGAACAGGGTGTGCGCGCGCAAAGCCTGGTTGATGTGATGCACGACGGAGACGTTCTCGACGTCGTAGAGCGACTCGCCCTTGAGCTGGCCGGCGTCGCGCAGCAGCGTCTCGATCTTCTCCATGCCGGCTTCGGTGAGCGTCACGGTGCGCTGCTTCTCGTCGACGTCGTAGTCGGTCTTGTCGAGCTTCGGGAAGAAGGTGTCGATGGTGTTGTAGAATTCCGAGCGGTCGTCGAGCGGGCCGGAGATGATCAGGGGGGTGCGCGCCTCGTCGATCAGGATCGAGTCGACCTCGTCAACGATGGCGTAGAAGTGGCCGCGCTGGACCATGTCCTCCAGCCGGTATTTCATGTTGTCGCGCAGATAGTCGAAGCCGTATTCGTTGTTGGTGCCGTAGGTGATGTCGCAGGCGTAAGCGGTCTTGCGCTCGGCGTCGTCGAGGCCGTGCACGATCACGCCGGTGGTCAGGCCCAGGAACGAATAGATCTCGCCCATCCAGGCGGCGTCGCGGCGGGCGAGATAGTCGTTGACGGTGACGACGTGCACGCCCTTGCCGGCCAGTGCGTTGAGGTAGACCGCAAGCGTCGCCACCAGCGTCTTGCCTTCGCCGGTCTTCATCTCGGCGATGTCGCCTTCATGCAGCACCATGCCGCCGATCAGCTGCACGTCGAAATGGCGCTGGCCGAGGGTGCGCTTGGCGGCCTCGCGCACGGTGGCGAAAGCCGGGATCAGGAGGTCGTCCAGCGTCTTGCCGTCCGCCAGCTGATGGCGGAATTCGTCGGTGCGGGCCTTGAGCGCCTCGTCGGACAGCGCGGCGACTTCCGGCTCCAAGGCGTTGATGGCGTCGACGCGAGGCTGGTAGCCCTTGATGCGCCGATCGTTGGCGGAACCGAAGAATTTGCGGGCGAGCGCGCCGAGCATGCCAAAAGTCCTGTCTTCTCAATTCGGCGTTTCAGCCATGAAAGTCGCCCTCGAGCCCGCCTATCAACTCATCGTGACGCGGCAAACGAGGAGCCAGCAGTGCAGCCCAGTCTCGGCAGCGTTCGCATCATCGGTGGGAAGTCGGCAAGTCCAGGGGTCAATGGCCAAAAGCTCAGGTAAAATCGCGCTATAGCCATCGGCACCGTCGCGGACAGATATGGCTCGTCCGAAGTCTTGTCAACGGCGCGAAGCTGTCAAGGATTTCATGATTTTGACAGGTTTTTCGCGTTGCCAAGAGAGCATGATTGGGCGAGTGTCCCGCCGCCCAGACCGCCCGATTTAAAGGATTTTCCATGACCGCTTCGTCATCGACCACGAAAACCGGCCTGCGCTTCGGCCTCGCCTCGTTTGGCCTTGCCGCCGTGTTGCTCGCCGGCGCGGGGCTGCGTGCCGAGGAAGCGAACCCGGTGCTGGCCAAGGTCAATGGCGCCGAAATCCGCGCCAGCGACCTCGCGCTGGCGGAGGAAGAATTGGGGCCCAGTCTCGCGCAAATGGACCCGGCGACCAAGAAGGAGAACGTGCTCTCCTTCCTGATCGACATGAAGATCGTTTCCAAGGAAGCCGAGGACAAGAAGATCGCCGAGCGCGACGACTTCAAGACCCGGCTCGCGTTTGCGCGCAACCGGCTATTGATGGACAACCTGCTGGCTTCCGAGGGCAAGGCCGCGACCACCGACGAGAACATGAAGAAGGTCTATGAGGACGCCGCCAAGCAGATCAGCGGCGAGCAGGAAGTTCACGCGCGGCACATCCTGGTCGAGACCGAGGATCAGGCCAAGAAGATCGAGGACGAGTTGAAGAAGGGCGCCGACTTCGCCGAGCTGGCCAAGAAGGAGTCCAAGGACCCCGGCGCTTCCGACGGCGGCGATCTCGGATTCTTCACCAAGGACCAGATGGTGCCGGAATTCTCCGCGGTGGCCTTCACCTTGGAGCCGGGCAAGATTTCCGATCCGGTGAAGACCCAGTTCGGCTGGCACATCATCAAGGTCGAGGAAAAGCGCACCCGCAAGGCGCCTGATTTCGAGCAGGTGAAGCCGCAGATCGAGACCTATGTGGTCCGCAAGGCGCAGGCCGACTACGTCGCCAAGCTGCGCGCCGCCGCCAAGGTCGAGCGCATGGACGAGGCGGCGAAGCCCGACGCGGCAAAGCCGGCCGACGCCAAGGCTGCGCCCCCGAAGAAGTAAATCACAAAATCCGTCCTGCGCGGGCTTGACCCGCGCATCCATCTCATTCGATGGATTGCCGGATCAAGTCCGGCAATGACGAGAGCGCCATGTCCACCGCAGTCTCCCCGCTCGCCCCGACCGACATTCCGGAGATGCCGCCGGTTGCGGGCGTGCGGCTTGCGACCGCCGCGGCGGGTATCCGTTACAAGAATCGTACCGACGTGCTGCTGGCGGTGCTGGACGAGGGCACGACCGTTGCCGGCGTCCTCACCAAGTCGAAGTGTCCGTCGGCGCCGGTGGAATGGTGCCGCGCCAAGCTGAAGCGCGGCGCGGCGCGGGCGCTGGTGGTGAATTCCGGCAATGCCAACGCCTTCACCGGCAAGACCGGGAAACAGGCGACGGCGCTCACGGCTTCGATCGCCGCCAAGGCGGTTGGATGCAAGGCGGAAGACATCTTTCTCGCTTCCACCGGCGTCATCGGCGAGCCGCTCGACGCTTCGAAGTTCGACGGCGTGCTCGGCACACTTGCGCAGAACGTCGCAACGGACGGCTGGATGGATGCCGCCCGAGCGATCATGACCACCGACACTTTTCCAAAAGTCGCCACCGCCACCGTGAAACTCGGCAAGGCCAAGGTCACGATCAACGGCATGGCCAAGGGCGCCGGCATGATCGCGCCCGACATGGCCACCATGCTGTCCTTCGTGTTCACCGATGCCCCGATCTCGGCTGGCGCGCTGCAGGCGCTGCTCAAAAGCGGCGTCGAAGACACCTTCAACGCCGTCACCATCGATGGCGACACCTCGACCTCGGATACGCTGCTGGCATTCGCGACGGGAGCCGCCAAGGACGCGCCGAGGATCAGCCGCGCAAGCGACCCGCGCCTGAAGGCATTCGCGAAGGCGTTCAACGCGGTGCTCGCCGATCTCGCCGAGCAGGTGGCGCGCGATGGCGAAGGCGCGCGTAAGCTTGTCGAAATCGTCGTGGAAGGCGCCAGTTCAAAGAAGTCGGCGCGCCGGATCGCGATGTCGGTGGCGAATTCGCCGCTGGTGAAGACCGCGATCGCCGGCGAAGACGCCAACTGGGGCCGCGTGGTGATGGCGGTCGGCAAGGCCGGCGAGCCGGCCGACCGGGACCGGCTGTCGATCTCCTTCAACGGCATCCGGGTCGCCAGCAAGGGCGCGCGCGATCCCGGCTACGACGAGGCGGAGGTGTCGGCGGCCATGAAGAACCCGAAAATCCAGATCCGAATCGCGCTTGGGCTCGGCAAGGGCCGCGACCGGGTGCTGACCTGCGACCTCACCAAGGAATACGTCGCCATCAATGGCGATTACCGCTCGTGAAACTCAGCCTGGTCGTTGCCTGCGCGTTGATCGACGCCGACAAGCGCGTGCTGATCGCGCAGCGGCCCGAAGGCAAGAGCATGGCCGGGCTTTGGGAATTCCCGGGCGGCAAGGTCGAGCCGGGCGAGCGGCCCGAGCAGACGCTGATCCGCGAACTGCACGAGGAGCTTGGCATCACGGTGAAGGAAGATTGCCTGGCGCCGCTGACATTTGCCAGCCACGCCTATGACGACTTCCATTTGCTGATGCCGCTGTGGATCTGCCGCCGCTGGGAGGGCGGGGTGACGGCGCGCGAGCATGCCATGCTGAAATGGGTGCGCGCGAATCGGCTGCGCGATTACAGGATGCCGGCTGCCGACATCCCGCTGATTCCGCATCTGATCGATTTGCTGATGTGAAACGAAGCCGTTGCGCGGCTTCGTCGCGCACGACCAGCGGTTTACTCGTTGCCCGGATTGAAGTCGTCGCGCGGCGCCGGCGCGGCCATTCCTTCGGGCCGAGGCCCATGCGGACGACGGCGGCGGCGCGGCTGGAAGCGGTCGCGCGGGCCGTCCGGATGGCCGTTCGGCTCGAATCCGCCATTCACCTGCGGCTGCGGCCCGGTGATAAAGGACGGCAGCCGGTCCACGCTGCCGCTGTCGGCAACCGGAACCGGCTGGGGCTGCGGTTGGGGCTGGTACTGCGGCGGCGGGCGATGCTCGCGGTTATAGTCGCGCTGGTGCTCGCGCGCCTGATAGGGCTGGCCTTCGCGCTGATGCTCGCGCGGAACGAAGGGTTGCGGCTGCGCCGGGACGAAGCCGGGCTCCTGGCCGAAATTCGAGAAACTTTCGCTCTCGTCCTCGCCGTCCTCGGCCGCCATTTCGTTGTCGGTCCGGGGCTGCGGCTGGTTCTGACGGAACTGCTCCTGCGCGGCCGCGATCAGGCGGAAATAATGCTCGGCGTGCTGATAGTAGTTCTCCGCCGCGACCGGATCGCCGGAACTGCGCGCGTCGCGCGCGAGCTGCACGTATTTCTCCGCGACATGGGAGGCGGTGCCGCGGATCTTAATATCGGGGCCGTTGGATTCGAAAACCCGGGTCATCGGGTTCTGGCCGCGCCTGTTGTTGTTGTTGCTGCTGTTGTTGTTGTTCCGGTTGCGCATCCGCTTGTTGTTGTTCTGACCGTTTCTCATGTCCTGCCTTTGCTACCAGCCTTGAGATTAGAGTGTTGAAGTATCGTCGCCATGCCCATTCGGCACGCATGCCGCGCCCAATCGCCGCCGATCCAGGCCCGGATCGATGCTGCCGACCGCGTTCAACAAAGACGCGTTCCCCCACGGCCGGCATCCCGCCAGCCGTACCAAATCATTCAGCCTGCCAAAACAAGCCCAGGTTTCTCGCGTGAATTTTCAAACGCAATATCAGGCTTTCGTTCGCTTTGCGGTCACGAGCAGCGCAGCTGTTTCAGCCGTCGCGCTCCAGTGGAACCCGTCTTTTGGAACCTTTCACTCGGGGCGGGCTCCTCTCGAATTCTGAGAGAAATCTGGCATCCACCCGTAGCATTTACGGGGCCAGCAACCCTGGACCGGCGTTGTTAAGCGGAACGTAGTCGCTCCGGAGCAATATTCCAAGCGGTTTTTTTGTGATTTCATAGGACTTTTAGGGTTTCACCCGCCGCGCCACCACCGCCCGCCGAATGCCCGCCAAGTCGGTTCGCGGAGTCCCGGCCGGAACCAGCCCCGCCGCCGCCAGCAATTGCTGGACCTCGCCGCTTTGACCCTGACCGACTTCCACTATCACGGCGCCCCCCGGCGCCAATAGTCGCGCCGCTTCGGGCGCTATCCGGCGGTAGGCGGCGAGGCCGTCCCACCCGCCATCCAAGGCAAGCCGCGGGTCATGATCGCGCACCTCAATCTCAAGCGAAGCGATATCGCTGGAGCGGATATAGGGCGGATTGGAAACGATCAGATCGAAGGCTTCGGTCAGCGCCGAGGCGTAGTCGCAGGCGACGAAGCCCGCGCGTTCCGCCAGTCGCAGTTGCCGGCAATTGGCCTTGGCGGTGTGCAGCACCGCCGGGCTGATGTCGGTGCCGACCCCGAACGCCTGCGGCAGTTCCGACAACAGCGCGAGCAGGATCGCGCCGGAGCCGGTGCCGAGATCGGCGATACGCAGCGGTCCCTCGCAGCGCCCCTCGGCGCGCAGGATGTCCAGCGCCGCTTCGACCAATGTTTCGGTATCGGGCCGTGGCACCAGCGTTGCCGCCGAGAGCGCCAGCTGCAGGCCCCAGAATTCCTTGGTGCCGATGATGCGGGCGACCGGCTCGCCGGCGATGCGGCGGCGCGCATGATCCTCCAGGCGGGCGGCATCGTCATCGGTGAGCCGCCGCGCCGCCGCGGCAATCAGGCCGGTGAGCTCGAGGCCAAGCGCCGCGCCAACCAGCATCCGGGCGTCGAGCTCGGGGGACTCGATCCCCGCATGCCTGAACCGCGAGGCGAGCACGCGGCGCACGTTTTCAACGGTTTGCCCCGTCAACGTTCCGCCGTCGTTCACGCCGCGTTGCTTTCAGCGGCAAGCTGCGCGGCCTGGTGCTCGGTCGTCAAGGCGTCGATCAATTCGCCGAGCGCCTCGCCCGCGATCACCTGCGGCAGCTTGTAGAGCGTCAGGTTGATGCGGTGATCGGTGACGCGGCCTTGCGGAAAATTATAGGTGCGGATCCGCTCCGAGCGGTCGCCGGAGCCGACCTTCTCGCGGCGGTCTGCGGAGCGGACGGCATCGAGGCGCTGCCGCTCCGCGTCGTAGATGCGCGAGCGCAGGATGTTCAT